>Ga0207695_10000077_pt1 | contig 307107 bp, 268 predicted proteins | sample KBSC54metaG_FD_184354 | JGI IMG/M metagenome (GOLD analysis project Ga0207695, IMG submission 184354) | Corn rhizosphere microbial communities from Kellogg Biological Station, Michigan, USA - KBS C5-4 metaG (SPAdes) (version 2) | ecosystem: Host-associated > Plants > Roots > Rhizosphere >...
TACTAAATTGAACAGCAATTGTTTCAATGGAAATCATTCATGTCTCAGCAGAGTGTTATCCCGTGGCCAAGGCCGGTGGATTGGGCGATGTCGTAGGCGCGCTACCCAGATACCAGCGGGAGGCCGGCCATGTCGCAAAAGTCGTCATGCCGATGTATCGGACGAAGTTTTTGAGCGATAACCAGTTTGAGGTCGTTCACAAAGGCTATACCCATATGGGTAATTACTGGTTCAACTATACCGTAATAAAAGAGGTGACCAACCGGTTGGGGTTTGACCTTTATATGGTAGACATCTATGGGCTGCTGGACAGGGAAAAGGTATACGGGTACGGGGACGACGCGGATCGTTTCATCGCGTTTCAGATCGCTGTTGCTGATTGGATAGCGGTATGGCGTCATCGTCCGGACATCGTCCATGTCCACGATCATCACACCGCCCTGCTGCCCTTCATGTTCAAATACTGTTATGCCTACCGGCATTTACAATATATTCCAACCGTCCTGACGATCCATAATGCGGAATACCAGGGCTGGCTGGGCTGGAACCGGAGCCATCTGATACCCGAATGGGACAGCTACAAGACCGGGCTGCTGGACTGGCAGGGTACTATCAATCCGCTGGCCTGCGGCATCCGCAGCGCCTGGAAGGTGACAACGGTGAGCCCTACCTATCTGGAGGAGATGCGGCATGATGCTGCCGGGCTCGAGGCGCTGCTGGAATATGAAAAGGGGAAGTGCAGCGGCATTCTGAACGGCATCGACACGGTCGTCTGGAATCCGGAAACGGACTATTATATTGAAGACCATTATTCGATCGATACGGTGGAGGAGGGGAAACAGCTCAACAAGCTCAAGCTATGCGATCGGTTCAATCTGGACCCCAGGAAGCCGCTGATCACATTCATCGGCCGGCTGGTAGGGGAGAAAGGAGCTGATCTGCTGCCCCAGGCTTTTGAAGACTCCTTTTATTATATCGGTCGTAAGATGAATTTCTTAGTTCTCGGCAGCGGCTTGCCCGACATCCAGGGAAGGCTAACAGGGATCCAGGGATTGTCGCGGGGGGATTATAACACCTATATCGGATATGATGAAGCGCTGAGCCATCTTATTTATGCCGGCGCGGATTTTATCCTGATGCCCTCACGGGTAGAGCCCTGCGGTCTTAATCAGCTGTACGCCCTCCGCTATGGCACGGTGCCTGTGGTCAGGAATACCGGGGGGCTGCACGATACGGTCATCGATTATGGTGACAAGAACGGTTATGGCATCCGGTTCAACCAGGAGACGGTCGGGGACATGACCCATGGCATCTGGCGGTCGGTGGAGCTATATCAGCAACCACAGAAATTGTACGAGATACGGCAAAGGATGATGAAGCTGGATTTCAGCTGGCAGACCAGTGTGCGGGCTTATCTGGACCTTTACGAAGGCATGCGCAAGGAAGCAGCGGTATAATATTTTTAGGCAGGATTTATTTATAAAAAAAGAATCGTTCATAAAATGAGGCCCGAGAGGGCTCGTCCGAAGGACAATCATTAGCGCTTTGTGGGAGACGCGCTAATTTTTGGAAAAGCGCGTCTCCCACACATAATTTAAACGCTTGTATATGTCAAAAGAGATTTTATCTGTGATATTGGGTGGGGGCGCAGGAACCCGTCTCTATCCCCTGACCGCCAGCCGCAGTAAGCCAGCCGTACCCATCGCAGGGAAATACCGACTGGTGGATATTCCCATCTCTAACTGTCTTAACTCGGGCATATCCCGGATGTTCGTTCTGACGCAGTATAATTCAGCGTCCCTGAACAGGCATATCAAGAACACTTACCATTTCAGCGCCTTCAGCTCGGCCTTCGTGGACATCCTCGCGGCAGAACAGACCCCGGATAACCCTACCTGGTACCAGGGGACAGCCGACGCGGTGAGACAGTGCCTGAGGCATATCGGGCCTTTTGACAGCGAATACGTACTGATCCTTTCGGGTGACCAGCTTTACCAGATGGACTTTATGGAAATGCTTGAGCATCATAAGAAAAGCGGGGCTGATATCTCGATCGCGACCATCCCTGTCAACGACAAGGAAGCCTCCGATTTCGGGATCATGAAAATGGACGAGAGCGGTTTTATCACCTCCTTTACGGAAAAACCGAAGAAGGATATGCTTCCCCCCTGGATCAGCGACACGGGTCATGCCATGCAGGCGCAGGGACGGCACTACCTGGCTTCGATGGGTATCTATATCTTCAATCGCCAGCTGCTGAGCGACCTCTTACAGAACGAATTTGCGGAATCCACGGACTTCGGTAAGGAAATTATTCCCCAGTCCCTCGAAAAATACAAGGTCGTCAGCTATCAGTATGAAGGCTACTGGACCGATATCGGGAATATTCCTTCTTTCTTCGAAGCCAACCTGGGGCTGACCAAAGACATCCCCGACTTCAACCTTTTCGACAATGAAAAGGCCATCTATACCCGCGCGCGCATGCTGCCGCCGGCCAAGATCAGCGGCACCACACTGGAGAAGACTGTCATCGCCGAGGGCTGTATCATCAACGCCTCGCGTATCGAGAACAGCATCATCGGCATCCGCACCCGCATCGGGACGGGGACGACCATTGTCAGCAGCTATCTGATGGGGGTAGACTTCTACGAGACGATCGAAGAGATCGATCTGGCCCGCCAGCACGGTCTGCCGACGGTAGGTATCGGTCACCGCTGTTATATCCGGAACGCTATCGTGGACAAGAACTGCCGTATCGGTGACGACGTTAGGATCAATGGCGGACACCACCTCGAGAATTCTGATCACTCCCTGTATACCGTAAAGGAAGGGGTTGTGGTGATCAAGAAGGGGGCCGTGCTGCCCAATGGGTTTGTGATCTGACCTTGCTTCTGCTTATAACCTAAAATTGATTGCTATGGCCACTGCACCTTCCCAGGGGGAGACCCGGCGCGGGCTAAAACCCAAGCCCCTGCTCACGAGCGGTCAGATCTTCACCATGAGCTTTGGCTTCCTGGGGATCCAATGCGGCTTTGCCTTGCAGAATACCAACACCAGCCGCATCCTGCGGTCCTTTGGCGCAGACGTCGACCAGCTGCCTGCCTTCTGGCTGGTGGCGCCTATCGTGGGGCTGATCGTTCAGCCGCTGGTCGGTCATTACAGCGACCGCACCTGGAACAGGCTCGGACGGCGTAAGCCTTTCTTCCTGACCGGCGCCCTGCTGTCCGCTCTTGCGCTGATCCTGCTGCCCAATTCAGGCAATATGGCTTCCGTGATCCCGGCGCTGTGGATCGGGGCCGGCTTTGTCATGATAATGGATGCTTCCTTCAATGTGGCGATGGAGCCCTTCCGGGCGCTGGTAGCGGATAATCTTCCGGAGAGCCAGCGGGCAAAAGGCTTCGCCATACAGGCCTTCCTCATCGGCATCGGCGCAGTAGGCGGTTCCTACCTGACCAGCATCCTGGCATGGCTCGGCTTTAGCCAAACGCCGGGCCCAAACGGGATCGCCGACAATATCAAATACGCATTCTATATCGGAGCCGCCGTTTTTATCCTCGCTATCCTGGTGACGGTGTTTCGGTCGAAGGAATATCCTCCGGGGGAATACGAACAATATCATGGTCATGCCGACGCAGGGGATAAGGCAGGACTGGCAGAGATCGGCCGGGACTTTATGCGCATGCCCAAGACCATGAAGCAGCTGGGGCTGGTGCAGTTCTTCAGCTGGTTTGCCATGTTCACGATGTGGGTCTTCACCACCGACGCCGTCGCGACACATGTCTTCGGACTGCAGGGCGACTACGCCCATTCCAAAGCATACAACCAGGCAGGGGATATCGTCGGAAACGCCTTTGGCATCTACAACGGCGTGGGCGCCCTGTACGCGCTTTGCCTGACGCCGATGTCGAGGCTGATGGGGCGCAAGATGACCCACGCGATCTCGCTGCTGGCGGGCGGGATCGGTCTGATCTCGATCTACTTCGTGCACAGCGAATGGGGGCTCTATTATGCGATGATCGGTGTCGGCGTGGCCTGGGCCAGCATCCTGTCGATGCCCTATGTCATCCTCAGCGGCTGCCTGCCGGCGGGGAAGATGGGCATCTATATGGGTATCTTCAATTTCTTCATCACGCTGCCGCAGATCGTCAATGGTCTGTTCGGGGGATGGATCGAAAAGCATATCTACGGCGGACAGCCGATCTATTCGATCGTCCTGGCGGGCTTCTGCCTCCTGGCCGCCGCAGTCTGCGTCCTTTTTGTTTACGACGGGGGAGCCATCCGCATGCGGCAGGAGAAGGCAGGCTTTTTCGCCCGGCAACAGCAGTAAATCTATGTCACGCATTCATCGTATCCTCGCCCTCGCCTGTTGGCTCAACGCTTTGTCAGCGGCTGCGCAGCAGGTCTATCCTACCAACTGGTGGGTAGGCATGAGACATTCCAGCCTGCAGGTCATGATCCACGCCCGCGGTATAGGAGAAGGAGCTTCGGTGACCGTTGCCTATCCCGGTGTACAGCTGACGGAGTTTCACCGGGTCAGCAATCCCAATTATCTCTTTGTCCGGCTGCAGCTGGCGCCGACGGTAAAGCCCGGGGACATACCAATTAAGATAAGCCACGGAGCGGGAGCGGCGACAGTGATCCAATACCCGCTGCTGGCGCGACGCGGCGGCAATGGCGTCTCCTACGCGCAGGGGGTTACCTCTGCCGACTTCATCTATTTCCTGATGCCGGACCGATTTAGCAACGGTGACCCGCGCAACGACCGCGTCCCCGGCATGAGAGATCAGTCGCTGAACCGGGATTCTATATTCCTGAGGCATGGCGGCGATATGCAGGGCATCATCAATCACCTCGACTATTTACAGCAGCTGGGCGTGACGACGCTGTGGATGACCCCTGTGCTGCTTAACGACATGCCCGACCGTACCGAACACGGCTACGCCTTTACCGACCATTACATCATCGATCCGCGTCTGGGCGGCGCCACGCAGTATCTCCGGCTGTCCGACTCGCTGCACAGACGGGGCATGAAGCTGATACAGGATGCGGTCTACAACCACGTTGGACTCTATCATTTCCTTATACAGGACCTGCCCGAGAAGAGCTGGCTGCACCAGTGGCCGCAGTATACACAGACTAACTATCGCGATCAGCCGCTGCTGGACCCGCATGCCAGTCTCAGCGACAGGAAGCTCAGCAGCGACGGCTGGTTTACCCCGCAGATGCCCGACCTCAACCAGGGCAACGCCGACCTGGCGGAATTCCTGATCCAGCATGCGTTGTGGTGCGTGGAGACCTTTGGCGTGGACGGCTGGCGGATCGATACCTATATCTACAATGACCTGGAATTTATGAACCGCTGCAACCAGGAATTGCTGGATGAATATCCGCATATCACGCTATTTGGCGAGGCATGGGTGCACGGGACGGCGAACCAGGCTTATTTTGCGCGTAATCATTTTGACATCCCGTATAAAAGCAATCTCCCGGGGGTGGTGGATTTTCAGTGTAATTTCACCGGCATTGTATCCGCAGTAAAGGACACTACAGGGTCGGGTGTCAATGATCTCTACAATACGCTGAGCAACGACTTCCTGTATGAGGATGCGACGCGCAACGTCGTCTTTCTCGACAACCACGACATGAGCCGGTTCTTCTCCCAGGTGGGCGAGGACCTGGCCGCGCAGAAGATGGGCCTGCTATGGCTGCTCACGACCCGGGGCATCCCGCAGCTGTATTATGGGACGGAGATCCTGATGAAAGGCTTCGCCAACCCCGACGGCTGGGTGCGGCTCGATTTCCCCGGGGGCTGGGCGGGCGATAGAGTGAATGCCTTCACCGGAGCAGGGCTTGGCGATGACCAGCAACAGGTCCAGCAGCTGGTGCGGCGCATGGGACAGTTCAGGCTTGGCTCGTCGGCGTTGAAGACCGGCCGGCTGATGCAGTATGCGCCGGATAAAAGCCTTTATGTTTACTTCCGCTATGACGCGGGACAGACGATACTCTGCGCAATGAATACGGGTAAACAGCCGGTATCGCTCAATTTCAGCCGGTTTACCGAACGGATGGCAGGCTTCCGATTTGCTACGGACGTATTGACCGGTGAGCGGCGTTCGGTAGCACAGCCGGCCGAATTGCCGGGGCGAACTATGTGGGTGATGGAATTAACGCGGCTATAGCAACGCATCCTGCATAAACCGTCTTCCGAATTTTCCCTTGTCTCCAAGACCTTGACGGACCGTCGTCATGAGCGCAGCCTTGTCGGTCTTCTTTCCTTTTATGGGCGGTGCGAGCTGTGTTTCCGTGACCGGGACAGCCTCGACCTTTGTGGCGAACCAGGAGATGTGCTCGTGTGGCAGGGAAATGCCCAGGATCATGCCGGGCAATCCGGTAAAGGACTCGGGACCGCTGGAGGTCAGTATCTCATCGGTATAGAACGCCACTACATAGATGGAATCCATAATGATGGCGTTGGCGCGGCGGCAGTTGAAGCCGGCGACAGTGCGGGTCTCGGTCGTGATCTTCCATTTGATCTGGCGGAGGGTGTCCTGGATCAGGAATACCTGGTCGAATATATTCTTCTGGCTGGTGCCCTGGTCTTTGTCGAGGTCGGAGTAGACGATATTATCCTGCGCCGGAGGCTGTATCCACATGTTGTCTTTGTCGTCCGTCGTTCTGCCCGGGCGATAGAGGCTCTTGTTGTGGTTGAAGTAGAGGTCGTAATAGCTTTTCTTGAAATGACTGCTCATTTTCTTCAGCAGATCGACCCATTCTCCGTCGTCGTCGGCGCTGAGGCGCGCGTACATATTGATGGTCTTTTCGAATTCGATCTTTCCCTGCGAGAGGAAGACAGTGTTTTGGGCGCGGGTTGCGCCGGTGGTGATAAGGGCCAGGAAAAAGAGGGCTATGAGACGTGGCATAGGAATTTTTTTCTTATTATTTAATGTCGGCACACCACCAGTGGTGTGCGAACCGGACTCCGTCCGGTTCCGTGTCCGGTTAGTTGCGGGCGGGCGCGGGCATCCCAGCTTTGGTGAAATTCCAGACCAGCGAGAACATAAAATATCGCTGGATCGTGGTGTACGTATTCTGTGTAATAAAGTTACTGTTAACGGTCCGGTTAAAGCCGATATTCTGGTTCAAAAGATCGTTGCCGGCGACTTTCAGCAGCAGAGCGTCATTCTTGAGGAATTTCCTGCCGATCCAGGCGTTCAGCAGGACCACATTGTTATTGCGGTCGAAGACCGAGGTCTTTTGGCGAAGGTTGATGTCGGCGTCGCCGTGTAGCTGCAGTTTGAGCGGGAAAAAGACGTCCACATTAGGCTGTATGGCCTGAGTCCAGTAATGCGTGGTGACGCCCGTGTTGATGGTCGAGTGACTCTGTGTGTAGGTCGGGTTGTACCGGACAGACAGGTCGAATTTTTTCTCTATTGACCACCCGATGCTGGTGCCGAAGCCGTAGGTTCCGCTGGTTGTCTTGTTCGGGAGATTATTGACAACGCTGACGTTGGTGTTTAGGCTGGCATTTCCGAAGAACTCCAGGTCGATATGGGCTTTACGGAAGCGCATATTATAGCCGGCATGGCCGAAGAGGCCATGGTTGCCGTCGACGTTGACGAACTGCGAGACCCTGCGGCCGACGGAGTCGACGAATACGCTGCTGCCGATAGCATTCTCTGTGAAGTTATAGGAGAGGTTGGCGTACATGCCCCTGTCGGCGAGGACATTGTAGTCGTTGTAGAAGAGGTTGAAGCGATTGGTGAACGAAGGCTTGAGGCCCGGGTTGCCGATGGTGATATTCAGCGGGTCCTCATTGGTGCGGAGGGGCTGTATCTGCTGGAGGTTCGGCTGGTTCGTGCTCCCGAAATAGCGGACGAAGAGCCTCCGCATATTGGAGAATGCATACGTGACCGACGCGTTCGGATACCAGTTGACAAAGCTGCGCCTGAGCGAGGTGTCCGCGTGCAGGTCGTCCTGTTTCCAGCTGGTAAAGCCAATGTCATTCCCGGCGGAAAAGCGGATCTTCTTTTTGACGAGATTATAGGTCAGGCCGCCTCTGTGAGTGAAGATATTGTACTGGTAGTCATTGCTGTACAGCGAATCGAGCTCGCTGTATTTGCCGCCGGACGCCTTGTTATAAGAATTGCGGTTGGAACGGCTGTTGTTGATGGTGACGCCATAGCTGGCAGAAAGGAAGGAGGACCTGGAGAGCGGCTCGGTATAGGTGGCCCTGGAGTCCACCAGCAGGTTCTGCGTATTGTAGTTCTTCAGCTGGTCGATCAGCGAGTCTTTGGAAAGTGATCCTCCCTTATCGTAGAGACGGGTATCTGAGTTCAGGAATCCGTTGGACTTGTTCTCTTCATAGTTCTCCCGGATATTCAGGGAGATCGTTCGTCCTTTTTTCGCCAGCTTTTTCCGCCAGAGCAGGTTGCTGTTGACGGTGTGCTTGTCGCCTGTGGTCGAGGTCGTCCGGTCATTCTGGTTGACCATCGTGCTGTCGCTGGCGAGGGCTTCCGAGTGGAAGATGCTGTTGGTCGTCTTGTGGTCGGCGCCGCCGTCGGCCATGACCTTGAGCGACGAAGTGCTGTCGAATTTATACTCATATATGCCGCTGAAACTGTTGCGGCTGATATGGTTCGTGAAGGCCTGTCGCTGGTTATTATAATAGAAAGTGTCCGGCAGGATGTACTGGGAGTTGGTGGTGCTGTTGCCGGTGACGTCCAGCATCATGTATTTGTAGTTGGCGTTGATGGACTGCTGGTCGTCGTTGAATTTATTGTTGTAGTGTAACCCGCCCGTCTTTACGGAGGGGTAGCCCTGGCCTTCGTACTGGCCCGACCAGGAGTCCAGCTCGTCGTGGGAGCCGCCGGAAATACTGATGGAGCCGGTGTTCTCGTCTACGTCGGCGCCGGCGGCGAAACTCTGGCCGTAGGTGTCCTGTTCGTTCCAGGTGAGACCCGTCTTGCCGGTGTTGGAGATGATGCCATAGCCCGCCAGCTTTTCCTTGTTCCGGAAATAGTTGGCCATCAGCTGATAGTCATAATAGCCGTCTGTACCCTGTCCGGCGTTGGCGCGGCCGAAATAGCCGGCTTTTTTGCCGTCCTTTAGCTTGAGGTTGATCGTCTTGTCCCGTTGTCCGTCGTCGATGCCGGTGAAGGTGGCCTGGTCGCTCTTCTTGTCGAAGACCTGTACCTTGTCGACCATATCGGCGCGAAGGTTTTGTGTGACGAGGGTGGGGTCGTCGCCGAAGAACTCTTCGCCGTCAACCAGTACCTTTTTTACCGTTTCACCCTGGGCAGTGATCTTGCCGTTCTTGTCGACCTGTATGCCGGGTAGTTTCTTCAACAAGTCTTCGACAGTGGCGTTGGGCTGCGTGCGAAAACTGTCGGCGTTGAACTCGGTCGTGTCGCCTTTCAGCCGGATGGCGCCTTTGTTGCCGCTGACGACCACTTCCTGGAGCAGCTTGCTCTTGAGCACCATTCCGATCACGGGAAGGGTCATCGCTCCGGAATCCTTTACCGATATTTCATCGATAAAGTCGGCATAGGAGGGGTAGGTGACCACGATAAGATATCGCCCGAAGGGTATATTATTAAGTGTGAACCGTCCGGCTCCGTCGGTCCGGGTATGCTGGACCAGGATCGAGTCGGAGGGGCGAAGCAGGAGAACGGAACTATAAGCGAGGTTCTTTTTTTCCGCCGTATCGGAGACGGTTCCCAAAACACGCGAAGATTGTGCCAGGCCCGCAATAGATGAGCACAGGCATAGGATGAGACATAGGAAGGTGTAACAGGTCAGCTTGGTCATAGGAAAATTATAATGGTACCCTGAGATGCAATTTATAAGGCTTTCCACACTTGGGCAGGCCAAATTAATTCTGAATCGAAGGATATGCAAGGACGATCCCTTAAATTTACGTTAAAGACAAGACCTTGAGTCGCGTCACGCACACCTTCTTTTACCACTTATAAAAACATTTCCCGTGGATACACCCGTTGGTCAGAAATATGAAGAGACACATTTTGTGGATTCGACAAAGGCGGTATGGAATTACTCGCTTTTCACGGAGGAAGATATCCGAAATTTTCAGCATGGGACGCACTACCGATTGTACAATCTGTTTGGGAGTCACCGGCGGACGGTGCTTGGCAGGCCCGGCTACTACTTCGCCGTATGGGCGCCGAATGCAACGGCCATCTCGGTGATCGGAAATTTCAACGACTGGACGCCTGACGTGCACCCGCTGTATGTCCGGCTGGACCGCAGCGGCATCTGGGAAGGCTTTATCCCGGACATTGCTACGGGGGAAGCCTACAAATACCATATAAAAGGCTATAAGGGAGGGACGCTGGATAAAGGTGATCCCTATGCGTATTTCTGGGAGATGCGGCCGATGACGGCCTCGATCACCTGGGAGCTGGACTATGGATGGCAGGACGGGGATTGGATGGCCAACCGGAAGACGCACAATTCTATGGATGCTCCCTGGAGCATCTATGAGGTACACCTGGCCAGCTGGATGCGGCCGGATAAGAACGACGAAGAGCGGTATAACACCTATGCGCAGCTGCAGGAACTGCTCGTTCCCTATGTCAAAAAGATGGGCTTCACCCACGTCGAGCTGATGCCGGTGATGGAACACCCGTTCGACGGCAGCTGGGGTTACCAGGGGACAGGTTACTATGCTCCGACATCCCGTTTTGGCGACCCGCAGGGCTTTATGGCGCTGGTGGAGGCCTTTCACCGGGAGGGCATCGGCGTCATCCTGGACTGGGTGCCTTCGCATTTTCCCTATGACTATCACGGGCTCTACCTCTTCGACGGCGCCAATACCTATGAGTATGCCGACATGCGGAAGGGCTATCACCCGGACTGGAACAGCTATATCTTCAACTACAAGAGGGGAGAGGTCAAGTCGTTCCTGATCTCCAATGCCCGTTACTGGCTGGATAAATATCATGCGGATGGGATCCGCGTGGATGCTGTCAGCTCGATGCTGAAGCTGAACTATTCCCGGGAAGAAGGGGAATGGGAGCGCAACGAGCATGGAGGCGATGGCAACCTCGAGGCGATCGCCTTTATAAAAGACCTGAACGAGACCGTCTATCGCGACTTCCCCGACGTGCAGACGATTGCCGAGGAGGCGACCGACTGGCCTGGCGTCAGCCGCCCGACCTTTGCCGGCGGGCTCGGGTTCGGGATGAAATGGATGATGGGCTGGATGCACGATACCCTGGACTTCTTCAAGATGGACCCTATCTACCGGAAGGACCACCAGGACAAGTTCAGCTTTAGCATGATGTACTACTACGACGAGAACTTTGTCCTGCCGCTCAGCCACGACGAGGTCGTTCACGGAAAGTCGCCGATGATCTACAAGATGCCGGGTGACGATTGGCAGAAATTCGCCAATCTGCGATTGATGTATACCTATATGATGACCCATCCCGGAGGCAAGCTGCTGTTCATGGGGGATGAGTTTGGTGCGACCTCGGAGTGGAACTATAAGACCGAGCTGCAGTGGGATCTTCTGAAATATGACTCGCACCGGCTGCTGCAGGACTGTGTCCGCGACCTGAATGGTTTGCTTCGCGGCGAGCCGGCATTGTACGAGAACCAGTTCAATCAGTATGGCTTCGAATGGGTAGACCTGAATCACCGGAGCGAAAGTGTGGTGGTCTATCGCCGCAAGGGGAAGAACCCCGCCGACGACATCCTTGTGATCCTGAACTTCACACCTGTGGTGCGCCGCGACTGGAAGATCTATGCCCGGGGAAAGGCGGTTTGGAAGGAGATCTTCAACAGCGACGACCGCAAGTATTGGGGGACGGGTGATACGAATAATCCGGCGGTGACAGTGAATTTGGTCGATGAGAGCGATGACGTGTATGAATTGATCGTGCACCTGCCGCCGCTGGGGGCTGTGGTGTTGAAGTAGGGGCGCCGCCGCGCGGCGCGTCCGCATGAACCGTGCAGTTCACAGTCTACATTCTCTCCGGGACGCGGATGCCCAGCAGGGCCAGGGCCGAGCGCAGTATGGTGGACGTCAGCTGTGTCAGTTGCAGACGAAGCGCTTTCTTTTCCGGAGTTTCTGCGGTCGTAATGTAATGCAGATTGTAAAATGTGTTGAAGGTTTGTGCCAGCTCGAAGGCGTATGCAGAGACAACTGAGGGGCTCATCTCCTCGAGTGCCTGAGCCAGGACGCCGGGATATTTCTCGGCTGTAACGAGCAGGGCCTTTTCTGCTGGCAACAACGGCGTCGCAGCCTCCGTCGCCGGAATTGGCTGGTCGATGGGGATCCCCCCTTTACGGAAGACATTCCGGGTCCGAGCATAGGCATACTGTACAAAAGTCGCCGTATAGCCGTGGAGATCGATGGACTCTTCGGGGTTGAAGATCATCTTCTTCTTAGGGTCTACCCGAAGCAGGAAGAATTTGAGACCGCCGATGCCGATGATATCATAAAGGTCTTTCAGCTCTGTTGCAGTGAAGCCCTCCGTCTTTCCTTGTTCTTTTGTTTTTTTCTCCGCTTCAACATTCATCTCGTCGAGGATATCGTCGGCGTCGACGACGGTGCCTTCCCTTGTTTTCATGCGGCCTGTGGGCAGCTCGACCATGCCGTAGCTCAGGTGGAAGATGCCGTCGGCCGCGGGGATGCCCAGCTTCTGACAGATCAGCTTGAGGACTTTGAAGTGGTAGTTCTGCTCGTCGCCGACCACGTAGATGCTCAGATCGGAGTGGAACTCTTCGTTCTTCTTTACGGCCAGGCCGATGTCCTGGGTGATATAGACCGCGGTCCCGTCCTTGCGCCGGACGATCTTCTGGTCGAGGCCGTCGGCCGTGAGGTCGATCCAGACGCTGCCGTCGTCCTTCTGAAAGAAGACGCCTTTTTCCAGTCCCTGTTCGACGAGCTCTTTGCCGAGCAGATAGGTATTGCTTTCGTAGTAGGTCTTGTCGAAGTCGCTGCCGATGCGTTTGTAGGTGACGTCAAAGCCGGCATAGACCCAGCTGTTCATTTTCTTCCAGAGCTCGATGACGTCCGGCTTGCCGGCTTCCCAGTCGACCAGCATCTGCTGCGCCATCTTCATGATGGGCGCTTCTTTCTCGGCCTGCTCCTTGTCCATGCCGCCCGCGATCAGCCCGGCCATCTGCTCTTTGTGGACGGTGCCGAAGAGGACATAGTAGTCACCGACGAGGTGGTCGCCTTTGATGCCCGTGCTCTCCGGCGTGGCGCCGTTGGCAAACAGCTGCCAGGCGACCATGCTCTTGCAGATATGGATGCCGCGGTCGTTGGCGATACAGGTCTTGACGATCTCGTACCCGCCGGCTTTATAGATCTCGGCGATGCTCCAGCCGAGGAAATTGTTACGAAGATGCCCGAGGTGGAGGGGCTTGTTGGTATTGGGAGAGGAATACTCCACCATCACCTTCTTCCCGTTGGAGGGCTGGCGGCCAAACGCCGTGTTGGCATGCTCTGTCCGCAGGAAGTCGATCCAGCGGCTGTCGGCCACAGTGAGGTTGAGAAATCCCTTGATGACATTAAAAGCAGAGAACAGACCGGGGTTGCCGGCCAGCAGCGCCTCCCCGAGCTCTTTGCCCAGGACGTCGGGGGATCTCTTCAGCTGTTTGACAAACGAGAACAACACCACCGTATAGTCGCCTTCGAATTCCGGTTTGGTCTCGTTGACGGCGATGTCGGCGGGAGCCAGGTCGAATTGAAATTTCTCTTTCAGGGCATTGCTGGCGGCTGTTCTGATCTGACTGATAATGTCCATTGATTGGTAGTTCGAGTTTACTTCAATAATGCAAACAAACGGTGCATTATCGGCTGCAAATGTAAGGGAAGTCAGGGAATTGACCCATTGGCCCCTGCGGTGGCGCCGCCGCCGGAATAGTAGCTATTTTTTAACGTAAAAACGACCATTTGGTAGTATATTTGCCCGTTTTCAGCCGCATGACACAGATATTGAAAAATAGCATTATTTCATTTATAGATTTTTTTTACCCTCCGTTCAGCCGGGTAATGCCTATACAGACCTTTCGTTATGCCGCTTGCGGGGGAACAAATACGATGGTGGATATCGGGATGTATTGGTTCAGCTATAACTATATTCTCCATCAGCATCCCGTCAGTCTGGGCTTTCTGACGATCTCTGCGTATGTTCTTTCTTTTATAATGTCGTTTGCCGTCAGTTTTCCGCTGGGTTTTTTCCTAATGAGCAATATCGTCTTCAGCGGGTCGGTCCTGCACGGAAGAGTGCAGCTGTTCCGCTATTTCCTGCTGGTCGTTATCTGTCTGGGCCTGAACTACGTTTTTATCAAGCTCTTTGTCGAGCAGTTCCATATCTATCCCACCGTCAGCAAGATGCTGACAACCGTTATAGTGGTTGCTTTTAGCTACCTGACGCAGAAAAATTTCACTTTCAAGACGGAGCCGCAGAACCAGCAGGTCGACTAATGCCGGGAAACCGCGACCCGGAAGCCGGGACGCGGTCTACATTTTGGGCAGGACGAGCCTCGCTCATTTACGCTGGGTCATACTAAACCAATTGCCCTGTCCGTCCGACAATACTGCTTCGATCCCATAGAATTGCTCTTTTGGCTCAGATTTGAAGGATACTCCTTTGTTCTTCAATTCCTCATAGGTGGCCCTGCAGTCGGTCGTATCCATGACCCCGGCGCCAAGGGCCCCCTTCTCCAGCAATACTTTAAAGGCGTTGCGGGTCTCCTCATCGAAATGCATCCCCCCATCCAGCGGTGAAAGAAGGGCTATCTCCAGGTCGGGCTGCTCGGGCGGCGTAATGGTCAGCCAGCGGAAGCCGTTCTCCATTTTCGCGTCGGTATTGACCTTGAACCCCAGCTTGCCGACATAAAAATCATAGGCTTTGTCCTGGTCCAGCACAAAGAAGGTAACATGAGAGAGCTTGGTGATCATAATTTTACTATTTGACCAAAGCTAAGCTTTCCCATGAGCAAGGTCTTATTGAGAATTGCTATTTTGGGGGGGGGGGAGTTATTGAAACCGGTTCTATTTCGGTTCGGGCGGAGTTGGGCCTGCGGCCTGATCGACGCCGCAGTTCTCGATGAAACAGTGGGGGATAAAGCTCCGCGGCTGCTCGATGGCCTTCTGTTCTCTGCGCCAGGCCTCGTCGCGATAGCTGGTGGGCGCGGCTCCTATCTCTTTTTTAAAGAGCAGGCTGAAGGAGCCGATGCTCTCGAAACCGACGTGGTTGCATATCTCTGTGACGGTGAGGTTGCGGGCGGCGAGACTGAGACGGGCCTGTTCGATCCGCTTGCGGGTCAGGTACTGGTGTGGCGTGATCTTATAGATACGGGTGAAGAGACGGTGGAAATGATAGCGGGAGAGGCAGGCTTCCCGGGAAAGCCTGTCCAGATCGAGAGGATGCTGAAAATTGCCGTCGATATAGACCTTTGCGGCTACGATCTTCCGATAGGTGTCCGGGGCGATAGGCATGTAAGCATTAAAATTTTTACCACCAAATTTAATTCTTGTTTTTCAAACAATTGCAACAAGTTACTGGCACAATTTTAGGGGATTTCCACAGTGTCTTTTTCGTAACTTTACAGATGCTGATCTCAAACTACAAGCCTATGGTAACAGTGATCATTCCCGCTCTTAATGAAGAAAAAACGATCCGTCAGGTTATACGCCAGGCGAAACGAAGCGAGCTGGTGAATGAGATTATTGTCGTCGATGACATGTCTACCGACAACACGATAGCGGAAGCGAAGAAAGAGGAAGGGGTGAAGGTCATCACGAGCACCCATGTTGGAAAAGGGGATTCGATGCGCGAAGGGCTGTTGATGGCCAGCAATGATATACTGGTATTCCTGGAAGCGGATACACCCAGCTTTGAATCGGATATCGTCGGCATGCTGGCAGAGCCCCTGGTCCGGGGAGAGGCGGATTTCGTCAAATCTTATTTCGAACGGCAAAGCGGCCGTGTAACCGAAATACTGGTCAAGCCGATGCTGGAGTTCTTCTTTCCGCATCTGCTGCAGTTCAAGCAGCCGCTGAGCGGCATGATCGCCGGTAAAAAATCCGTACTTCAAAAGGTCGAATTCGACAATGACTATGGGGTTGATATCGGACTGCTGATCGATATGCACAACGTCAACGCGAGGATCAAAGAGGTCTGCGTCGGCGAGGTCGAGAATGACCGGCATCCCCTGCACGTCCTCGGCCGGATGTCCAAACAGGTCGCCAACGCCATCTTCAAACGGGTGAATATCTTCGATGGCGGAAGACGGCAGGACGACGATACGCCCCACCTGATGCGCGAACAGGTAGAGTTCGCCCTGAAAGAAATGGTCCGCCAGCCAAAGAAGATGATCGTCTTCGATATGGACTATACGCTGCTGCAGGGGAGCTTTATAAAGGCCGCGGCCGAACATTTCGGTTTCACCAAGGAGCTGTCCGATATCCAGGCCCAGCCCAAGAGCAACTTTATCAAGACCCAGAAAATAGCCCGTCTGCTGGAGGGAAGGAGCTTTGCAGAGATGATCAATGTTGTGGAAACAATTCCCCTGATCGGGGACGCGGTGCAGGTGGTCAGGGAGCTGCAGGTCCGCGGTTATGTCTGCGGGATCATCAGCGACAGCTATCACGCCGTTGCCAACCATGTCAAAAATATGCTCGGACTTGATTTCACCCTGGGAAATGAGCTCGAGTTCCAGAAGAGCGTAGCGACCGGAGAGGTCCGGATACCCTCCCAATTGCTTAAAGACCGGTTTAGCCGGTGCGAGCACGACCACTGTAAGTCCAATATGTTCCAGTACATTTTACACCGTTTTGGCATCAGCCTGGCAGATTCCGTGGCAGTCGGCGATGGGGAGAATGACATCTGTATGGTCAAAATGGCGGGTACGGGGATCAGCTTTAATTCCATTTCGCCGGATGTGGATAAGGTGGCGGATTACGTTTTCAGGGGGGATTCCCTGAAGCCGGTACTGGAGGTGGTGCGATAGGCGGTAAAGATATTCTAAAACCTGGATGGCAGACCATGACTGACGGTCTGCCATTTTTTCATTTTTGGGGCCGTGGCATAATGATTGTCAAGGGTATCGGGTAAGTAGAACATTGAAAACCTTTAAAATAGATAAGCAATATGGGAAAAATCATAGGAATTGACCTTGGCACGACGAACAGCTGCGTGGCTGTCATGGAAGGGAATGAGCCCGTCGTGATCGCCAATGACGAAGGTCGCCGCACGACCCCGTCTATCGTTGCCTTCCTGAAAAACGGAGAGCGAAAAGTAGGGGATCCTGCCAAGCGTCAGGCCATCACGAACCCGATCAACACGATCATGTCCGTAAAACGTTTTATGGGCCGTCGTTATGACGAAGTGACCAATGAGATCACACATTGGAGCTATAAAGTGGTAAAAGGTGACAATAATACGGTACGTATTGACATAGACGGCCGTTTGTATACGCCGCAGGAGATATCCGCGATGATCCTTCAGAAGATGAAGAAGACGGCGGAGGACTACCTGGGGCAGGAAGTGACAGAAGCTGTTATCACGGTGCCTGCCTACTTCAACGACGCACAGCGTCAGGCGACGAAGGAAGCCGGTGAGATCGCCGGTCTGACCGTTCGCCGTATCGTGAACGAACCTACGGCAGCTGCCCTGGCCTATGGCCTGGACAAGGCTGGCAAGGACGAGAAGATCGCCGTATTCGACCTGGGCGGCGGTACCTTTGATATATCCATCCTCGAGCTGGGTGATGGCGTGTTTGAAGTAAAATCGACCAACGGCGACACCCATCTGGGTGGGGACGATTTCGATAAGGTGATCATGGACTGGCTGGCCGAAGAGTTCAAGAAGGACGAGAACGTCGACCTGCGCAAGGATCCCATGGCGCTGCAGCGTCTTAAGGAAGCCGCAGAAAAGGCGAAGATCGAACTTTCCTCTTCCAGCGAAACGGAGATCAACCTGCCTTACATCACCGCCATTGACGGTGTGCCCAAGCACCTGGTGAAGAAGCTGACCCGCGCCAAGTTCGAACAGCTGGCCGACAGTCTTTTCGAAAGGTGTCTGAAGCCCTGCGAGCAGGCGCTGAAGGATGCCGGCATCTCGACCTCCCAGATCGACGAAGTGATCCTGGTAGGTGGTTCGACCCGTATCCCCAAGGTACAGGAGATCGTTGAAAAGTTCTTTGGCAAGAAGCCCAATAAGGGCGTAAACCCCGACGAAGTGGTCGCCATCGGCGCCGCTATCCAGGGTGCGGTATTGACGGGTGAAGTAAAGGACGTGCTCCTGCTCGACGTAACGCCGCTGTCGCTCGGTATCGAGACGATGGGTGGTGTCATGACCAGGCTGATCGAATCCAATACCACTATCCCGACCAAGAAATCGGAGACCTTCTCTACGGCGAGCGATAACCAGCCCGGCGTACAGATACATGTCCTGCAGGGCGAACGCCCGATGGCCTCTCAGAACAAGAGCCTGGGTACCTTCAACCTCGACGGCATCCCACCTGCTCCGCGTGGCGTTCCCCAGATCGAAGTCATCTTTGACATCGACGCCAACGGTATCCTGCACGTGACTGCGAAAGACAAGGGCACGGGTAAGGAACAGAAGATCCGCATCGAAGCAGGCAGCGGCCTGAGCAAGGAAGAAGTCGAAAGGATGAAGGCGGAAGCCAAGGCCAACGAGTCCACCGACAAGGCGGCCCGTGAAAAGGTCGACAAGGTCAACCAGGCCGACAGCCTCGTCTTCCAGACCGAGAAGCAGCTGAAGGAATTTGGCGACAAGCTCCCGGCTGATAAGAAGGCCCCGATCGAAACTGCGCTCAACAAGCTGAAGAGCGCGCTGAAGGATGCTCAGGCCAAGCCGGACAGCGCAGACGTTTCTGCTATCGACGCAGCAGTTGCCGAGATGAACAACGCCTGGACAGCCGCATCTGAAGAGATGTACAAGGCAACCCAGCAGGCCGGCGGACAACCCGGTGACCAGGGTGCTCAGGGTGGAAGCCAGCAGAGCAGCGGCGGAGAGAATGTGACCGACGCAGAATTCGAAGAAGTTAAGTAATTGATTGGTTTCTAGATGGATACACAGGCCCCGATAAATTCGGGGCCTTTTTGTTTGCAAATGCCAGAATAATGTGTAACTTTGCACCCGAATTGAGCAACTAAAACGTATTAGCTCGCCACGATCAGATCGATCTCAGTAAGTAAAAGCCGGTTTGGATGCCGGTGGTTGAAATAGACAAGGCCTGTTGCACTTCTCACAACGATGCTTCCTTTTCTCATTCTCCTTGGTTGCTCCAGAAATTATTAGAAACAGTAAAAATTGAATAGTTATGAACAGTGATGTAATGCACTCTAAGGTGCAAATGGAACCTGCTATCCTGAAAAATCTCACGGCCGAAGTAAGAGAGACCCTTGCACAGGGACTCGTACAAGCCAAACCCCGCAGCTCTTTTGGAGCTCTGCAGCTGTGGAATATCCGCCGCAATGGCCGGCGTATGGTCCGCAGGAATCCGAAGATTGTTACCGGTTTCGGTTACTGATAAAGTTAAGGTGAGGTTATGATTAGCGTAGCGCCCGCTCTGATCGAGCGGGCTTTTTTTTTGCCCGGCCGGATGGCCGTGCATCAGATGATCTCCATCTGCTTCATTAAAAACGAAGCATTACGGTTGCGCGCAACGCCGCGCTGCAGCTGGTAGTTGAAATGTAACGTATCTCCTTCTATCACGCTCTCGAAACAGTAGTTGCGGACCACGCCACTCAGCTCTTCTTCCAGCTGTCCCAGCAACAAATCGTGAGTCGCGAACAATGAAAGACAGTGATGACCGATCAGCTTGCGGATAAAGAGCTCCGAGCCATGGGTCTTGTCTTCGGAGTTGGTCCCCCGGAGTATCTCGTCGATGAGCACCAGCGCCGGTGCGCCTGTGTCGAGGCGGTGAACGATATTCCGCAACTTCTTCAGCTCGGCCATGAAGTAGGAAGTCTGCTCCTGCAACGAGTCGCTGATGCGCAGCGAGGTGAGCAGGTTCATCGGCGTGAAGGACCAGCTGGCAGCGCAAACGGGCAGGCCGCACTGTGCCATCAGGAGATTGACGCCGATCGTCCGGAGGAAGGTCGTCTTGCCCGACATATTCGATCCGGTGACGAGGATCAGGCGTTCGTCCTTTCCGATAGAGAAGTCGTTGGCGACGCGCCGGTCCGCGGGGATCAGCGGATGCGCGAGCCTGGTCGACGTGATAAACAGACCGGTCCCCTCTACCGGTACGGGGTAGATGTAATCCGGGTTGTTGAACGCAAAGCCAGCCAGGGAATTTAGGCATTCTATCGAGCCCACCGTGGCGATCCACTGCGGGAACCGGGTCCGGTGGGCGATCTTCCAGCGTTCCAGCGCGGCGAGGCAGCGCAGGTCATAAAAGAAGAACGTATTGAACGCGATATTGACCAGGACGTTCAGGCGCTGGTCGAAGAAGGACGTCAGCCTCGACAGCTGACGGATAGCCTTATGCGCATCTTCCGTTTGCCCGTGCAGCTCTTTTAAGAGCCCGGAGCTTCCCACGTCGACCGTATTGAATACACCGATGATGCCGGCATACTGATCGAGTATGCTCTGTTTGTGTGCGATCAGCAGGTGCTGCTGGCTGATATACTTCGTGTAGAAGCCGGTGATGCTCCAGGAGATGAGCGCGCCGATCAGGAAGGGGGTATAGTTGTTGCTGGCCAGATAATAGTAGGCCGTTCCCAGATTACATACCGTGAGCACATTGATGAGGATGCGAAGCCCTTTGCGCTGATAGAGGACGGGGGCGCCGTCCAGCCAGGACTGGATATTGTCCAGGTTGCCCGCTGCCTCGCCCGCGAGCAGTCCTTTTGCTGTCAGCAGCTGACGTCGGGGCGATTGACCGGCCAGGGCGCGGACGGCCTCCTGCTGACGGAGGATCGCTGCCGGCGAGAGCAGGCTGTTGCGCAGCATCGTGCTGAACGCTTCCGTTCCGTGGCTGGTAGTCGTACGGTTGAGAACATGAAAGAACGAGCGTTTTCCAAAGATGTCGAGGTCGTCCAGATAGCCTTCCGAGTCGAGATAAGCGGCGCCGTCGGGGAAGCCGTTGAGGTCGCCGTCGAGGACGGCCAGTTCATTGGTGTTCAGCCAGGCCAGCTTTTCCCAGAGGGAGCGCTCGTCTTTTAGCCGGTAATAGAAGTTGACCAGGCCAAGAAAGGCGGCGAACAGTGCCAGGACGAGCGCCAGCAGGGGGAGGGTGAAGTCCTTCACCAACAGGACGATCGAATAGATAAAGCCTGCAAACAGCAGCAGCCGGACGAGGGCCAGACCATTCATTTTTCTTCTCAGCCGCTGGACATGGTCCTTGCAATCAGCAAGCGTGGATGTATAAAAGGAAGCAGTGGACATAGGCAGCAGGGACGATTGAGACGCAAAATGCCACCTGAGGTCAAGTGGCATTCGGCATATAATAAAAGATTTAGTTGGCTTACATGATATCCAGCGCCTTGACGAAGAAGGTGCAAACGAAGGGGAGGATAAGGGTCAGGTATTCAAAGTGCGATGCAACGGCAAAAGCGAAAGCGCCGGCAGAGATCAAGAACAATACCCAGTACAGACCTGTATTTTTTTTCTGCTGTTCCATTGAGTTTCAAATTTGTGCGAAGCTACGGCAAAGGAAGCAATGAACCAAAGCTAAAAAAATGAATATCTTCGGGTTTCAGAGGGAGAATTCCACGCTAACAGTAAATTTATTCCGATTGCTAAAGGACGCTAAAAAATAGTATATCTTAGTGATATAATGTAAGAATTACACATTAGAGGGACATGAAAATTGATTTTTACTTACGGTTTTACACGCATCCCGGCCAGTCGATCCTGGTGACAGGGGATATAGCACAGCTCGGTAATGATGACATCCAATCGGCTCTCGCCCTCGACTACGTCAACGGCGAGTTCTGGCATGCCAGCGTCGTACTGGAGACACTGCCTGAAGAGCCTTTGCATTATCACTATATTCTGCGCAACGAAGACGGCTCGCTGACGGAAGAATGGGGGGACGACAAGGTGATCGATCTTCCGGCCTCCGGCGTCAACGAAGTGCAGGTCATTGATACCTGGAACTATGCCGGGGAGTTCGAGAACGTCTTTTACAGCAATCCCTTCCAGGAGGTTCTATTGCCCCGGCACAAGCCCGCCAAGAAAAGCAGGCTGGCGACACAACCGACACATCAGTTCCTCGTAAAAGCGCCCCTGCTGGCCGCAGATGAGGTCGTTTGCCTGCTGGGTAACGGGACGACGCTGCGCGACTGGGACGAATCCGATCCGTTGCTGCTTTCGCCGGAAGGGAGCTGGTGGATCCTGAGGCTATCGGTTCCCCCCGAGTCCTTTCCGATCGAATACAAGTACGGAGTTTATAATAAGAAGGAAAAGCAGTTCGTCCGGTTCGAGACGGGCCCCAACAGATCGCTGCCCGGCGATGCCCGCAAGGGGAAAGTGAGCATCATCCACGACGGTTTCGTCCACCTGCCGAATACAGGCTGGAAGGGCGCTGGTGTGGCAATACCCGTCTTTAGCCTGCGGAGCAAGCACTCGATGGGAGTGGGGGAGTTCACCGATATCCGTCTGCTGGTCGACTGGGCAGTCAAATGCGGCCTCCGGCTGGTACAGCTGCTGCCGATACAGGACACGACGGCTACCTACACCTGGCTGGATTCCTATCCCTATGCTGCCATCTCTGCCTTTGCGCTGCATCCGATCTATCTCAATCTCGAGAAGTGTGCGGGACGGAAATACGCCGAGCTGATCAAGCCGCTGAAGAAAAAACAGAAGGAGCTGAACGCGCTGACCGAGCTGGACTACGAGCAGGTTTTAAAGATCAAATTGCTGACGGTTAAAGAATTATACGAGTTACAGAAAGAAGAATTCAAGAAAGACCCCGGTTTTTTGAGCTACTTCTCCGATAACGAGACCTGGCTGGCGCCTTATGCGGCTTTTTGCCACCTCCGGGACAAGTACGGCACCCCCGAATTCACCCAGTGGAAGACCCACAGCCAGTACGACGAAGAGGCCATCCGCAAGCTGACAGCGCCGGGTAGCAGGCAATACGATTCAATTGCTCTTCATTACTTTATACAGTATCACCTCCACCTTCAGCTGAGGGAGGCGGTAGACTATGCACACGAGTCCGGCGTAGTCCTGAAGGGCGATATTCCCATCGGGATCGGTCGTTACAGCTGTGACGCCTGGGTAGACCCGCGGCTTTATCATATGGAGATGCAGGCGGGGGCGCCGCCTGACAATTTTGCCGTCAAGGGCCAGAACTGGGGGTTCCCGACCTACAACTGGGACGCGATGCAGCGTGACGGCTATGCCTGGTGGAAACGGCGCTTCGGGCATATGCACTACTATTTTGACGCCTTCCGCATCGACCATATCCTGGGCTTCTTCCGAATCTGGAGCATTCCCATGGATATCGTAGAAGGTATACTCGGCCATTTTGAGCCGGCGATCCCGGTGGACCGGGTGGAGTTCCAGCAGCGGAATATCTGGTTTGACCACGATCGCTATACTAAGCCCTTCATAAGCGATGCGGTGCTCTGGGAACTTTTTGGCTCCGACATGGACAAGGTAAAGGCGTCGTGGCTTGAACCGGACGGGAATGGCTTATATCGTCTAAAGGCCGCTTTCGACACCCAGCGTAAAATAGAAGCGTATTTCAGCGGTCAGCCTGCCCCCGACGAAGCCGGCGATAAGCTGAAGACGGGACTATACGACCTCGTGTCCAACGTGATCCTGCTGGAGGCAGAAGGCTCCGGCGGTCAGCAATTTCATTTCCGGATATCGATGGAGAGCACCTCTTCCTTCCGGCATCTCGAATGGCATGTACAGCAGCAGCTGAAGGATCTTTATGTCAATTATTTTTATAACCGCCAGGACGAATTCTGGCGCAAGGAGGCCATGCGCAAACTGCCCGCGCTGAAGAGGGCTACCAATATGCTCGTCTGCGGCGAGGACCTCGGCATGGTGCCGCGCAGCGTTCCCGACGTCATGCGTCAGCTGGGCATCCTCAGCCTCGAAGTACAGCGTATGCCCAAGAACCCGGCCAGGGAATTCTTCCATCCCGCAGAGGCGCCTTACCTGTCTGTCGTTACGCCGTCTACCCACGATATGAGCACCATCCGTGGCTGGTGGGAGGAGGACCGGGCCATGACCCAACGTTTCTTCAACGAGGAACTGGGCCAGTGGGGAGAGGCGCCCTTGTTCTGCGAGCCCTGGATCAACAAAGCCATCGTTCTGCAGCATCTGCATAGCCCTGCCCTCTGGTGTGTCTTCCAGCTGCAGGATATCATGGGGATGAGCGAGACCTTCCGCAGGGAGAATCCTCATGACGAGCGGATCAATGTCCCGGCGAACCCACATCATTACTGGAGATACCGGATGCACCTGACGCTGGAAGAGCTGATCAAGGAGAAGGAGTTCAACGCTTCAGTTAAAGAGGAAGTGGAGGCCAGCGGGAGATAAAGGATAAAAAAAGGTTGGCAGCCGAACACTCAGAATCGAATGCTGGCTGCCGTAGGGAGAGGGGTAAAGGGGTTTGTGTTTTGCAGTTTCAGGTTGCTGCTTCTACATTACATAATCTTCACAAAAGGTTGCACATACTGGCTGGACCCTGTGCGGCTCGACACCTTCAGGATGTAGTTGCCGCTTTTCAGTCCGGAGATGGCCAAAGACTGTTGGTTGCTGCCGGCGCTCAGCTGCTGCTGGGTGGTCATCAGAATGATGCCGGACAGATTGTAGACCTGTACGATCACCTGCTCTGCTGCGGGGCTGCTGACGTTGAAGTTGAGCACTGCGATGGCGGGGTTCGGATAAACAGCCATCTTGCCGTTGCTCTCCGTATTGGTCAGTGTAACAATTTTCGAATAACGAAGGACGCCGTCCATGTCTACCTGGCGAAGGCGGTAGTAATTGTTCCCTTTCAACATATGGTCGTCAGAGAACGTATAGTCATTGGCATTGCCATTGTTGATACCGATCACAACACCGATGGAATCATATCCGCCGGTATCTCCCGAGCGCTCGATGACAAACCATTTACAGTTGGTCTGACCTTCCATCGTCCAGGCGAGCTGGGCGTCGCTGTTCTGGGCCTTACCGGAGAAAGCAAGCAGCAGGGCCGGGGTAGCGGACGCGCTGGCTGCCATCTGGGCCTTGAGGCTTCCGGTGGCGGAGATCAGGAGGGCGAGGATCAGGGCTGCGGTATTCTTTTGCATAAGGTACGATTGCGTGGTTGTACCTTGGTATGGCAAAAAGATGCCAAAAAATAATAATTTGGAAAACAGCCCCTTACGGCCGTGCCACTCCGCCAGGGTTTCCCGCAAAGGGAAAAATGCTCTCAAAAATGCAAAAAAATGCGTGGAAGCCCGTGGTCGAACCGTAATTTCCGAAGGCTAAAGGAACCACAGAAGTCTTACCCGACCGGACGGAGTCCGGTCACGATAATTATGGTAATAGGCCAAAAAACCATTTTTCTGGTTGTTTTTTGGCCTAATTTTAGTCCCCATGATTTGTACATATCATTCTTATCAGCTCGAATTCAGACATCCTTTTACTATTTCCAGAGGCACCAAGACGCACCAGCCGACCCTTATCGTAGAACTCGAACACAGGGGATTAAAAGGCTACGGGGAGGCCCCGGCCATCAGCTATTATCATATACCGGTCGAAAAGATGATCGCCGACCTGGAGGCCAAAAAGGCGGGGATCGAGGGGTTTGCGATAACGGACCCCCAGCGCTACTGGCACTACCTTCACCACCTGATACCGGACAATTCGTTCCTGGTCTGTGCGCTCGATATGGCAGCCTGGGACCTGTACGGCAAGATGCGGCAGCTACCATTATATAAGCTATGGAACCTGGACCCGTCCCGGGGGCCGCAGACGGATTTTACCATCGGCATCGACACGGTCGACAAAATGGTGGCAAAGATGAAGGAGAAGCCCTGGCCGATCTATAAGATCAAGCTGGGGACGCCCGATGACCTGGCCATTATGGAGGCTCTGCGTCAGCATACCGACGCTGTCTTCCGGGTGGATGCCAACGCCGGCTGGAAAGTAGAGGAGGCCCTGCAGCTCATTCCCCGGCTGGCTCAGCTGGGAGTGGAATTCGTAGAGCAGCCCCTGGCTAAAGATGACTGGGAAGGCATGCGGAGGCTGCATAGCGAATCGGTCCTGCCCCTGATCGCCGATGAGTCCTGCGTAAAGGAAGAGGACGTGGAAGCCTGCGCGGGTTTCTTCCACGGCATCAATATCAAGCTGACCAAGTGCAGCGGCATTACACCCGCCCGGCGGATGATCGCGAATGCCCGGTCAAAAGGCCTGAAGGTCATGGTGGGCAGCATGAACGAAAGCAGCATCGGAAGCGCAGCCATCGCGCACCTGCTGCCGGAACTCGACTATGTGGATATGGACGGGCCGCTGCTGCTGAAAGACGACCTGGGAACCGGACTGGAGATCGGAGAGGAAAGAGTCACGATACCCCGCCAGCCGGGCCTGGGAGTAGAATTCACCGGACTGCGCCGCGAAGTGCCGGCAGGACGATCAACCAATTAACATTTTTCGCGGAGCACCGCCGCGGGAATGACAAAATAGGTGTAGATTTGACGCTTATAATATATAGAATAGTATAGACCAGCTCGCATATGATAAAAACTACGGAAAACGCTCCATCTCTGTCTTACCGGGTAAAAGAAAAGTTCAGGACCGTCTTCGCGGAATCCAATCCCCTGATCGTCCGTTCACCTGGTCGTGTCAATCTCATCGGGGAGCATACGGACTACAACCACGGGTTTGTCTTACCGGCAGCGATCAATAAAGCAATATATATGGCGGTCAGCCGTCGTTCCGATGATGAGCTGCACCTGGTGTCGCTTGACCTGGACCGTCAGTATGTCGGCTCGGCGAAGAAGGTCATTCCTTCTTCTTTGCACTGGCCGGATTATATCCTTGGCGTTGTCCAGCAGATACAGGCGCTGGGTCATGAGCTGGGCGGCTTCAACTGCGTCTTTGGAGGTGATATTCCGCTGGGGGCGGGGATGTCCTCTTCTGCCGCGCTCGAGTGCGCAACGGCGTTTGCGATCAATCAGCTGTTCGGGCTGGAGCTGGATCCGATGACGATGGTGAAGCTGGCGCAACGGGCAGAGAACGTCTTTGTCGGGGTGCAGTGCGGGATCATGGACCAGTTTGCCAGCATGTTCGGACGCAAGAACCACGTCATCCGGCTTGACTGCCAGTCGCTGGAATATGCATATGTGCCTTTTAATACAGCGGGGATCCGGATCGTCCTGCTGGATACGAATGTCAAACATTCCCTGGCTTCTTCCGAATACAATACGCGTCGCCAGCAGTGCGAGGCAGGCGTGAGGCTGATACAGGCCCATCACCCCGAGGTAAAGAGTCTGCGGGATGTGACCCCGGACATGCTGAAGGCCTATGTGGCGCCCGTCGACGCCCTTGTCAACCAACGCTGCGAATACGTGGTGGAAGAGATCGCCCGTCTCCTTGCGGCGACGGAAGACCTGGAAAGGGGAGATATAGCCGCTTTTGGGAGGAAGATGTTTGCGACGCACGACGGCCTGAGCCGTAAATATGCCGTCAGCTGTCCCGAGCTGGATTTCCTGGTAGACCAGGTAAGGGACGACCCGGCGGTCATCGGCGCCCGGATGATGGGTGGTGGTTTTGGCGGCTGTACGATCAACCTGGTGAAGGAAGAGGCCATCGATGGTCTTGTCGAGAGACTGACTCCCGTATACCGGAAGGCCATGAAGAAGGATATGAAGGTGTATATCGGGCAGATCGAGAATGGTACGTCGCTTGGTGAGTAATCAATCAATTAACACTTGCTTATATGAACAAACGTTTTTTGTTTTCCCTGGCTTGCGCAAGCCTGCTGGCATCCTGTGGTGGCAATGAGAAGCCTGCGGCTGAGACCGGCAAAGACACGGCTGCTGTGAAGGCACCTGCAGCAACGCTGCCGGACGCCAACGCCTTTCATGACACGGTCAACGGCCAGGCAACGGCCTTGTATATCCTCAAGAACAAGAATGTGACGGCGGCCATCACCAACTATGGCGCCCGCGTCGTCAGCCTGATCGTGCCGGACAAGAACGGCGTCCCTACGGACGTTGCTCTGGGCTATGACAGCATCGGCAGCTATATTCACGGACCGGAAACTTATTTCGGGGCTATTGTAGGCCGTTATGGCAACCGGATCGCAAAGGGTGCCTTCAAGCTGGGAGGCAAGACCTATAACCTCGCTAAGAACAACGGGCCCAACTCTCTCCACGGCGGCAAGAAGGGCTTCGGCGCTGTCGTATGGACGGCCAAACAGCTGGACGATCATACCGTCGAGCTTTCTTATTTGTCGAAGGACGGCGAAGAAGGCTACCCCGGTAACCTGAAAGCAAAGGTCACCTATACGCTGACCGATAGCAACGGGCTGAAGATCAGCTACGAGGCTACTACAGACAAGGCTACCGTCCTGAATCTCACCAACCATACCTATTTCAATCTGAACGGACAGGGTAGCGGGACCATCAACAACCATACGCTGCGGCTCAACGCCGGCCAGTATACGCCGGTCGACTCGACCCTCATCCCCACAGGCAAGGTCGAGGCGGTGGCCAATACGCCCTTCGACTTCCGTACGCCGACCGCGATCGGTGCGCGCGTCGACAATGACAATATCCAGCTGAAATATGGCAAGGGATACGATCATAATTTTGTGATCAACAGGACTGCCGGTGACAAGGGGCTTGCGCTTGCGGCGACCGTGCAGGGAGACCTGAGCGGGATCGTGATGAATGTATATACTGAGGAGCCGGGCATACAGTTCTATGGCGGCAATTTCATGGAAGGGACCAATACGCTGAAAAACGGTAAAAAGGACGATCACCGCAGCGCCTTCTGCCTCGAGACGCAGCACTATCCCGACAGCCCGAACCAGCCATCATTTCCATCTACAGAACTAAAGCCCGGACAGACCTATCAGACGACAACAGTCTACCAGTTCGGGACCAAATAATAACGGGACCCTCGCCAAATAAGTAAGCCCTCGCCAAAAGCGGGGGCTTTTCATATGACTGGACTGAGTCCAGTCCCGACATTAGCGGGTATTGAGGCAAAAAATTATTTTTTCCGCAAATACTGCAGCTCGGCCCCACTGTCCAGCGCGAATATTCCGCTCAAAAAGGTCAGGGTATCGCCGTTGATCTGGAAGAACACTTTCTGGTGTACCGAATCCTGGTAGTCGATCCGGTGGATGAACTGACCTTCGGGTACGACGAGGGCGTTGAAGCTATGGTCTTCGGCGACGGTATAGTTGCCGGTCTTCACGGTCTGTCCGCCTTTTGCGATCGAATAGGAATGGTCGGTGAAGATCAACAGATTCCCATTTCCGGGAGGATAGCTGGTGTTGGGCATCATGGACGATTGGGTCGCGCGCAGCTCCCAGGAGCCCACCAGGTTCTGCGAGGATGATTTGGTGTTTTTCTTACAGCTGGCCGACAACAGGAGCAGGGCGGCACAGCAGGCAGCAGCGACTTTCATTATCAATCAGGTTTGACCATATTGACAATCCCTGTAAAAAGAACGTTGCATCACGGGTGATCGGTTGCTCCGGAGAGTTATTCCCTCAATGATCGTTGAGCGGCAGACCCCGACGCTGGTATTCCTTCCAGTTGAGGTATTCGGCGCCATGACGCTGTTCGACCATGGTGATACAGCTGTCCACAGGGCAGACCAGCTTGCAGAGGTTGCAGCCCACACATTCCTCTTCTTTTATCGTATAGGTATTATAGGGATTCCCCGGGTCGAGGCGGATGGACTGGTGGGACGCGTCCTCGCACGCGATATAGCAGAGCCCGCAGTGGATGCATTTGTCCGTGTCGATATTCGCAACGATATGATAGTTCATGTCGAGGTCCTCCCAGTGGGTGAGGGTAGGCACCGACCTGCCGATAAAGTCCGTAATGGTGGCGAAACCTTTTTCGTCCATCCAGTTGCTAAGCCCTTCGCAGAGATCGCCGATGATGCGGAAGCCGTGTTTCATAACGGCGGTGCATACCTGAATACTCGTCGCGCCCAGCAGCATGAACTCCGCCGCATCCTTCCAGGTGCTGACGCCCCCGATGCCGGATACAGGAACGCGTGAAGTAATCGGGTCCTGGGCAATGGTAGTCAGCATCTTGAGCGCGATGGGCTTGACGGCGGGGCCGCAGTAGCCCCCAAACGTGGACTTCCCGGCGACATTGGGATTGGGAATGAAAGTATCGAGATCGACGCCGGTCACCGACTGGATCGTGTTGATCAGCGAAAGGGCGTTGCTGCCAGCTTCGACGGAAGCGCGGCCCGTAGGTACGACGGAGTGAACGTTGGGAGTCAGTTTCGTGATGACGGGGATCGTAGCCGCCTCCATTACCCATTCCACGACCATCCTTGCTATCTCGGGGTCCTGGCCTACTGCAGCGCCCATCCCTCTCTCGGTCATTCCATGGGGGCAGCCGAAGTTGAGCTCGAGGCCGTGAGCGCCGGTGTCTTCGACCTTGCGGATCAGCTCGTGCCAGCTGGCCCTGTCATTGTCCGCCATCAGGCTGACGATCATCGCCCTGTCGGGGAACAGCCGGATGCACTCTTCGATCTCGCGCAGATTCATCTCCAGCGGCCGGTCGCTGATGAGCTCGATATTGTTCAATCCCATGACGCGGCTGTTATGATAGTCGACTGCGGAGTATCGGGAGGATACATTCTTTACCTGGCTTCCGAGGGTCTTCCAGACGACCCCGCCCCAGCCGGCTTCGAAAGCCCGGAGCACGTTGATCTTTTTATCGGTAGGAGGCGCGCTCGCCAGCCAGAAGGGGTTGGGGGAGCGGATGCCGAGAAAATCGGTACGAAGGTCAGCCATAATAAGTTGATTTAGCTCTTGATCAATTGCAATATCGCGGAAGCCGTCTCTTTCCCTGCCTGCACGGCGTCTACGACCTCTTTTCCGCCATTGACGCAGTCGCCGCCGGCAAAGACATAAGCGAGAGCGGTGCTTCCGCCTTCTCCGACGGTGATCTTCCCTTTATTGTTGCCCAGGCCGGAGCCGGTGACGAGATCGGCATACGGGGTCTGTCCCGCGGCCTTGATGACCATGTCCACGTCGAGGGTGATGGTCTCTCCGGTGTCTACAGGACCTCTCCGCCCGCTGGCGTCGGGTTCGCCGAGGCGCATGATGGAACATATCAGACCAGTGACGCCGGCCCGGGGGTCTCCCTGCACGGCTTTTGGCGCCGCCAGCCATATGATCCGGCAGCCGTCGAGCATGGCGATGTCCAGCTCTTTTTGGGTACAGGGCATTTCGTCCTGCGTCCGCCTATAAACGATCGTGACCTCCCTGGCGCCGAGCCTCTTCGCCTGAGTGGCTGCGTCGATGGCGGTCATGCCCATGCCGATGACGGCTACCTTATCGCCCACAGGCACGTCAGGATAGCCCTTGCTGCGGATGTCGTAGATGAATTTTATCGCGTCGACGACCCCGGGCAGCTCTTCGCCGGGAATATCCAGCCGCCGGGCCAGCCCCACGCCAAAGGCGAGGTAGACGGCGTCGTACTCCTGTTGAAGACCGGCCAACGTGAGATTGCGGCCGAGTTCGCATCCATACCGGATCTCGATGCCCCCAATGGAAAGGATGTACTGGAGCTCTTCCTCGCAGAACTCCGGCGTGATCTTATAGGCCGCGATGCCATAGGTCATCAGCCCGCCGCCTTTCTCTTCTTTTTCGAAAATATGCACGTCCACGCCTGCCCGCGCCAGCACATGGGCGCAGCTGAGCCCGGAGGGACCGGCGCCGACGATGGCCACCTTCTTACCCGTAGGCTCTGCGCGATGGAACAACGGCCATCGCTGCTGGATCGCCGGCTCCGTCGAATAACGCTGCAGGCGGGCGATAGGGATGGGTTCCTCTTCCAGCAAATTATAGACACAGGCGCCTTCGCAAAGCTTTTCGACAGGGCATACGCGCGAACAGCCACCGCCCATTATATTAGACAAAAAGATCGTATGCGCTGAGCCTTTGACGTTATCGGTGGTTATCTGCTTTATAAATTTAGGTATATCGATGCCCGTCGGACAGCTTTTGGTGCAGGGGGCGTCATAGCAGTACAGGCAGCGGTTGGCGTCGACCAGGGCTGCTTCCCTGCTTTCGAAGGGAGGGTGGATGTCCTGGAAATTCCGGGCGTATTCCGCGGTGCTTAGTTTCTGATCTTTGATCGGCATAGTCCGGATGTTTTATAATTCAGTCAGTCTCCCATAGGTCTCGGGCCGGCGATCGCGGTAGAACTGCCAGACGCTGCGCACCTCGTCGATCTTGTCCAGGTCGAAATCGGCGATCAGCAGCTCGTCCTTGCTGTCTGAGGCCTGCGCGAAAATCTGTCCGCGCGGGTCGACAAAATAGCTGCTCCCGTAGAACCGCCCCAGGTTCCAGGGTTTCTCTTCGCCGACGCGGTTGATACAGCCCATATAATAGCCGTTGGCGGCGGCGTGGGCGGGCTGCTCCAGCTGCCAGAGATATTGGGACAGTCCCGCTACGGTAGCGGATGGGTTGTAAACGATCTCCGCCCCGTTCAGGCCGAGGCATCGGGCCCCATCCGGGAAATGCCGGTCATAGCAGATATAGACGCCGATCCTCGCATAGCGGGTCTGAAATACGGGATAGCCGAGGTTCCCCGGCTTGAAGAAGAATTTCTCCCAGAACCCGGAGGTGTGCGGGATATGGTTCTTCCGGTATTTTCCGAGCAGCGTGCCGTCGGCGTCGATAACGGCGGCGGTATTGTACAGGACACCTGGCTGCTCTTTCTCATAGATCGGGACGATCATGACCATGCTGTATTTTTTAGCGTACCCGGTCATGCGTTCTATTGTCGGCCCGGGAATGGTCTCCGCTGAGCCGTACCAGGCGCTGTTCTGTCCGGGGCAGAAATAAGGGGTGTTGAATATCTCCTGCAGACAAAGGATCTGCACGCCTTTCTTGCCGGCCTCTTCGATGAGGGGGATATGCTTTTGCAGCATGGCTTCTTTGATCTCGTCGATAGTTCCTTCGCCTTCTGTACGGGGAAGGCTCATCTGGATGAGTCCGGATCTGATGATTCTTGGCATTGCTATTTGTTTTGGTTATATAAAATTATTCACCTTGCCGCGGCGGATGAACTGACCATATCCTTTCCCGACCAGGCACTCGTCCTTTTCGATGGCGACCTTTCCGCGCAACAGCACCGTGTGCACCTTGCCCGTCAGCTCCCAGCCCTCATAGGCGGAATAATCGACATTCATATGGTGGGTGGTGGCGGACAGGGAATGTTTGGCGTTGGGGTCGAAGATCAGGATGTCGGCGTCGCTGCCGGGGGCGATGGTGCCCTTTCTCGGGAACATCCCAAATATCTTCGCCGGATTGGTGCAGGCGACCTCGACGTACTTGTTGAGGCTGATCCTTCCTTTGTGGACGCCCTCGCTGTAGAGCAGCTCCATCCGGTTCTCGATCGCGGGATGACCATTGGGTATTTTGGAGAAATCTTTCTCGCCCATCAGTTTTTGCTTCCACATAAAGGGGCAGTGGTCGGTGGCGACGACGTTGACCAGGCCCTGGTTGATACCGGCCCACAGCGTCTCCTGGTCCTTCTTCTGCCGCAGGGGCGGGCTCATGACCCATTTCGCGCCCTCGAAATCCCGTTCGTACAAACCCGCATCCAACAACAAATACTGGATACAGGTCTCGACAAAAACCTTCTGGTTCCTGCGGGTGGCGTTGCGTACGGCGTTGAGAGCGCCTTCACAGGTCATATGCACGATATAGCCGGGACAGCCCGTGTAGTTGGAGATATCGGCGAACCGGCCCGATGCTTCTGACTCGGTGACCTCGGGCTGGGAGAGGTAGTGGTACAGGGGAGAGAGCTTGCCCTCGGCGCGGTGTTTGGCGATGAGGTAGTCGATCATATCCCCGTTGGTGGCGTGTACGGTGACGAGGCCACCCTGGCGGCGGACCTCCTGCATGAGGGCGGTCATCTGGCGGTCGTCGATCATGAGGGCGCCTTTATAAGCCATAAACGTCTTGAAGGATGTAATGCCTTCCTCTTCGACCATCTGGCGGATCTCTTTCTGCGTGGAGTCGTTGTAGTCGGTGACAGCCATATGAAAACTATAGTCGCCGACGGCAGTGCCCGTGGCTCGTCCCTGCCATTCGGTGAGGGCCTCTCTTAGCGAGTGCCCCTGCTTCTGCAGGACAAAGTCGATGACTGTCGTAGTCCCGCCGAACAGCGCAGCTCGCGTTCCTGTCTCGTGTGTATCGCTGGAGAAGGTGCCCATAAAGGGCATATCCAGGTGGACATGCGGATCGATGCCGCCGGGCATCACCAGCAGTCCCTGGGCATCGATGATCCGATCGGCATCGGCGTCGAGTCCTTTGCCGATAGCAGTGACGATCTCTCCCTGGATAAGGATATCACCGTGATAGTCATCCGTTGCGGTGATAATTCTTCCATTTTTAATCAACAGAGACATAGTTGACCTCCTGTTTTAGTGGATTTGCGGTACGCGATAGCATCAATAGACAATAGCATCCGCCGGCGACGAAAAATCCGGTAAACCAGGCGTAGTTGTAAAGGCCCGTCAACCAGGCAGGGAATACAGCTGCGCCAACGAACCCAACCGTGACCAGGAAGCCGGGTATGCTCGGAAGCACGCCCAGAACCAGGCTGACCAGAGCGCCGCGGTTAAAGCCCTTCGTATAGGTATATGCGCCGTTCCTGCGGTAGAGGTCTTCGACCGATAATTGTTGCTTTCGGATAAAATAATAGTCGGCGATCAGGATGCCGCCTACCGGGCCGAGCAGGCTGGAATAGCCGACCAGCCACGTGAAGATATAGCCGCCGGGGTCGGCGACCAGCTTCCATGGCATGATAAGGATGCCGATAACGCCGGTGATCAGGCCGCCCTTGCGGAAATTTATTCGTGCAGGAGCGAGGTTCGCAAAATCGTTGGCCGGACTCACAATGTTGGCAGCAATATTGGTGGCCAGCGTGCTAACAGCCACCGCCAGCATCGCGATACTGACGAGGACCTTGCTTTCAAACCGGCCTGCCAGGACGACGGGATCCCAGATGGTCGTGCCGTAGATAATGGTGGTGGCAGACGTTACGACCACGCCAATAAAAGCGAATAGGGTCATAGAGGGTGGGAGGCCGATGGCCTGTCCTCTTATCTGCGCCCGCTGGCTGGTGGCGTAGCGGGTAAAATCGGGGATGTTCAGTGAAAGGGTAGCCCAGAAGCCGACCATGCCTGTCAGACCAGGGATAAAGAAGGCCCAGAAGGCGGATGATGTCTGGAAATGAGATGGAACCTGCAATATCGTCGCCAGCCCTCCGCGAACACTGGTAAGCGCCCAGGCCAGCAAGGCCAGCGCCGCCAGCGGCAGGAAAAAGGCCTTGAACACCAGCAGCTTCTTAATGCTTTCAACACCCTTCCAGACGACCCACATATTGATCAGCCAAAATATAATAAAGAAAAGTCCCGGGCTGTCGAGGGATGGTATCCAGGCGTGAAGCATCTGGTTCAGCGCCGCCCCCCCGATCCAGGTCTGGATGCCGAACCAGCCGCAGGCCACGATCGCGCGCAGCATAGCGGGGACATTGGCTCCGCGTACGCCAAAACTGGCTCGTGCATAGACCGGAAACGGAATGCCGTATTTCGCTCCCGCGCGTCCGTTGAGGATCATCGGTACGAGGACGATGGTATTGCCGAGGAATATCGTGACAATAGCCTGCCACCAGCTCATGCCGCCGCCGATGAGCGAGCTGGCGAGCATATAGGTAGGAATGCAAAGGCTCATGCTGATCCAGAGCGCGGCGTAATTCCAGGTGGACCAGCTGCGTTTGCCGGGAGGAACGGGTGCGAGGTCTTCGCTGTAGAGCGAGTCATCAGGCATAGGCCATAGTTTTTTTGACGAGGCGTTTCGTTCGGGGCCTCAGGGTATATGTGGGAGATACACAGCTAAAAAAATAGTGTATCTCCCCCAAAACGCTAATGTTTGTCCTTCGGACGAGGCCCTTCCAGGGCCTCAGTGGTGTGTTGATCGGCGATCGTCAGCGCGTCGCTGATCATGGCAAGTCCTTCGTCAACCTGTTCACGTGTAATGCTGAGTGGGGGCGCGATGAAAACATAGTTCCAGCGCACAAAAGCATAAAGCCCCTGTTGTTTGAGACGCGCACCCACCTGGTTCATGATGGTCATCTGATCGGCCGTTGCGTTATAAGGCGCCATAGGCTCCTTTGTATCGCGGTTCTTCACCAGCTCGATACAGCCCAGCAGGCCGGTATTGCGAAAGTCGCCGATGCTGGGGTGCGTGGCTTTCAGTTCGGACACCCGCTGGTCGACGTATCGTCCCATTTCGGCGGCGTTCCCGATGAGGTGTTCGTCTTCGTATATCTTCAGCACTTCGAGCCCGGCGGCACAGGCGACGGGGTGCGCCGAATAGGTCAGTCCGAGGTAGAGCATGCGGTCGTTGAAGTGTTCGGCTATCTTGTCGGTGACGATGAGGGCGCCGAGGGGAATATAGCCTGCGGTGATGCCTTTGGCGGTGGCGATCATGTCGGGAACGACGCCATGCAACTCCGAGGCGAACCATTTGCCCGTGCGGCCAAAACCACTCATGACCTCGTCGGCGATCAGCAGGATGCCGTGTTTGTCGCAGAGGGCGCGTATCTTTTTTAAATAGTCCGGCGGATATTTGATACAGCCCGAGGTGCCGCTCTCACCTTCCATTAAGATCGCGGCAATATTCTGGGGCCCTTCAAATTCGATGACGCGCTCGATGTGTTGGACGCATTCTCTATGACAGGATTCGATCTTCTTGTCCCAGGGGCAGCGATAGCAATAGGGGTCTTCGACGTGTATGATATTGGGTACCTGCTGTGCGTCGGCTGCCAGTTTGCGCGGATCACCTCCGGCCGTCATCGAGCCATAGGAGGCGCCGTGGAAGGCGCGGTATCGGGCGATGATCTTGTGCCGGCCGGTATAGAGGCGGGCCAGCTTGATGGCATTCTCGATGGAAGTAGCGCCGTCGGTGGTGAACAGGGTCTTCTGCAAATTGCCGGGCGTTATCTCTGCCAGTTTCCTGCCCAGTTCGCCCCTGACCTTTGTCACACAGCTGGGGGTGACATAGCTGACCTCCTGCATCTGGCGGTAGACGGCTTCCGCGACGCGGGGATTGCCGTGGCCGATGTTGACATTCATCAGTCCCGAAGAGAAGTCGAGGTAGCGTTTGCCATCGTAGTCGTAGAGATAGACTCCTTCGGCCCGCTGAACGGCGATAGGGTTGATGCCTTTCTGTTTGCTCCAGGAGAAAAGGGTATAGTCGAGGTTGTCCTGAATGATCTCCTGTGTCTCTGATAGGGTCGATGGTAAAGCCATATGATAAGTTTTAGAGTTAGCTCATCCAGTTGACGCCTGCTTCGGCATTCCATTTGACCGTGCTCTTCTTCAGCCGGGTCCAGAATTCGATGGAGCTCTTCCCGGTGATGTCGCCGACGCCGAAGCGGCTTTCGTTCCAGCCGCCGAACGAGAACGGCTCCCGCGGTACCGGCACGCCGACATTCACGCCGACCATGCCAGCGCTCGCCCGTTCGATGACCTGGCGGGCCATGCCACCATTCCGCGTGTAAACAGACGCCGCATTGCCGTACGGATTGGCATTCTCTATCGCCAGCGCCTCGTCGAGCGTCGATACGCGCATGATGCTGATGACGGGTCCGAAGATCTCTTCACGTGCGACTGCCATATCCGGGGTTACATGATCGATGACCGTTGGACCGACGTAGGTGCCGTTCTCTTTTCCCGGAACGACATAGCCCCGTCCGTCGACGAGGACTTTGGCGCCCTGCTGTTCGGCCTGGGTGATGTATTTTTCGATACGTTCTTTGGCTTCCTTGTTGATGACGGCTCCGAGGTTCTTGCCGGGGACGACCTTTCTTGCTTCCTCACAGATGCGTTCGATGATGGCGTCGGTAGGGCCTATTGCCAGCATGGCCGATGCGGCCATACAGCGCTGGCCGGCGCAGCCGCTCATGGAGACGACGACGTCGCGCGCAGTCATTTCGGGTACGGCGTCGGGCAGGACGAGCAGGTGGTTCTTGGCGCCGCCAAGGGCGAGACAACGTTTCAGGTGCTGGGTGGCTCGCTGGTAGACCAGCTTTGCGACCCGGGTAGAGCCTACAAACGATACTGCGTCGATGCCGGGATGGTCGCAGATGGCGTTGACGATCTCGCTTTCACCGTTGACGATATTGAAGACCCCGTCCGGGAGGCCGGCCTCTTTGAGGAGCAGAGCCAGGCGGCCAACGCTGAGGGGAACTTTCTCCGAAGGTTTGATGATCATACAGTTGCCGAGCGCCAGGGCATTGGGGATGGTCCAGTTGGGCACCATGGCGGGGAAGTTGAAGGGGACGATCGAGGCCACGACGCCAAGCGCAACCCTTTCCGTACGACATTCTACTCCTCTGCTGACTTCCAGCACCTCGCCGGCGATCAGCTGCGGCAGGGAGGTGGCGAATTCGGTCAGCTCGATGCATTTCTCGACCTCGGCCAGCGCCTCTTCGCGGGTCTTGCCGTTCTCTTCGCTGACGAGGGCGGTCAGCTCTTCCTTGTCCCGCTCCAGGAGTGTCTTGTATCTGAAGAAGACCTGTACTCTTTCTTTTATGGGTGTGCGGCTCCAGCCGGCGAAGGCGGTCTTGGCGGCGGCGACGGCCGAGTCCAGGTCGGCGGCGGTGGAGCAGGGCATGTCGGCCAGCGGTGTCCCGTCGAGAGGGGAGATGACGGGGAGGTGGCGGCCCGTGGTGCTGGCGATGAAGGCGCCGTTGATGTAATTCTTCAGGCGTCCGTATTTAGCCGGAGAGGAGACGAGGGAGGACATATGCATTTGGTTATGACATACAATATAACGAAAAAAAGCAAAACCGGACGAGGTCCGGTTTACGCTTAATTATGTCTATCCTGCTCCTATGGTTAAACCCTTAGACGCCGGTTCAACCTTTGGTGACCACGATTACCTGGAAGGTGCCGGGGATCTGTCGGGGTCGCTCGCCCTGGGCGGCTTTTTCGGTGTCGGCTGCAGGCAGGTATATGGCGTGTGTCTTTGAGTCGACGGCCAGGGTTCGTGCGCTGCGTTTGGTCGGTACGTCGGCCTGAGGTTTGAAGGAAGACGCGGACTCTTCCTTAATAACCGAGAGCTTTCCCTCACCGCAGGAGGCAAATACGAGTTTGAGCCCCTCGTCGAAGCCTACGCCGTCGCATCCGTCGCCGATGGGCTGTTTTGTTACGACAGAGCCCGTTCCGGCATCGAGCACGACCAGTTGCTTGTCACAGCCGGCGAAGAGGCGGTGGGTGTCCAGGTCGATGGCCAGACCGGTTGGACCTTCGGCGCCCAGGGGCCAGCTGGCGACGACGGCGTGTGTGCGCATATCCACCACTGCTATCTTGTTCTTGTCTTCGATATTAATATAGATACGGCCCTTCTCGTCAGAGACGGCTGTCTCGGGCTTGCCGTCCAGCGCGATGGTGGCTGTCACGGCATTGGTGGCGGGGTCGACTACCGAAAGGTCATGGCTCCGGCCGTTGCAGGTTACGATCGTCCTGGAGAAAGGTTCATACATGATGGCGTCGGGGTTTTGTCCGACGGGTATCTGCTGCAGCACGGCCGCGGTCCTGAGGTCAAATACCGTGACGGAGTTCGCTCTCCCATTGCTGGTATAGCCCTTGCCCAGTGCAGGCGCGAAAGCGATGCCATGCACGCCGGTGGTATTGGGGATCACGCCTACCGAGTCACCCGTCTTCTGATCGAGGATATTGACCTGCGTGCCGTGAGAGACGTATATCTTTTGATCTGGCCCCACCGCGATATAGTCCCATCCGCCGGGGCTGCCTATTTTGAATGTTTTGGATACATGGAAGTCCTGGGCTGAGGCCAGCTGGAAGGCAAGACAGAGGGACAAAAAGGGAATGATCCGGCGTTGCATATGATAATTGTTTGGGTCAAGGTAGGGACGGATTCTGAGAATATTCTGGATCGGGCGACGCGGCCGCATGCCTGCTAGCTGACCCGCCGCCCCTGCAACAACATATCCACGGCCTGATCCAGGCTACCTGCGCGGGTGATCTCCCCGGCGTTGACGAAGAAGATCTCGTCTGCATTCTCGATGGTATTGAGACGGTGCGCGATGATCACACGGGTAGTGGTCTCCGGTAGGCGCTGGAGGATGTCTTCCAGCAGCTTTTCGGTGACGGTGTCGATGTTGGCGGTGGCCTCGTCCAGGATAAGCAGCTCGGGATTGCGGAGGACGGCCCGGATAAAGGCGATCAGCTGCCGCTGGCCGAGACTGATGCCGTCGCCTGCCGAGACGACCTTCGTGGCGAGTCCTTCGTCAAAACGGGTGAGGAGCGTTTCCAGACCCGACTGCTGCAGGACGGTTGTGAGGGCTTCGTCGGAGTAGTCCTTGTATTGTTCGTTGCCATAAAGGATATTCTCTTTTACGCTGCCCGTGAACAGGAACGGTTCCTGCAATATGAAGCCAATCTTTTTTGTTCTTTCCGCGGGGGTATAGGTGCGGATATCGCGGCCGTCGAGCAGGACGGTACCTTCCGTGGGATCATAGAGCCGGGCGATCAGCGAGGCCGTTGTGGTCTTGCCGCCGCCGGTAGGGCCTACGAGGGCATAGGTCCTGCCCCGCTGCATGGTAAAGCTGTTATGGCGCAGGACGTCATTGCCGCCCGGGTACCGGAAGGAGACGTTGCGGAATTCCAGCAGTGCCGGGGAGGAGGATGGGGTGGCGGTTTCGACGGGGAGAGTGGTGAGGTCGGATTCGAGGGACAGGATGCGGGATATCCGATCCCAGCTGGCGATAGCGAGCTGGAAATTGGCCCAGAGGGCGGCCATCTGCTTCAACGGGTCATAAAAATAGTTGACAAGCATGAAGTAGGTGATCAGGAAGCCGGCCGTAAACTGTCCAATGGTGATCAGGTAGATCCCATAAACCAGCACAACCAGCGCCCCCATGCTCGCGAACAGGCCAAAAACGGGTGTATAGACGTTATTTGCGATGCCCGCGCCGACAGAGGCGGAATAGTTGTTGTTGTTGGCCCCGGCAAAACGCTGGCGGAAATAGTCGCGGCGATTGAAGGCCAGCACCACCTTGAAATTGCCCAGGCTCTCCTGGATCTCGGCGCTCATCATCCCGGTGCTTTTCAGGCTCGCGGCGTTCTTTTTCTTCACCCAGGGTGAAACGAACTTTGCGAATATCCACATCAACGCTGCGGGGACCAAAGCCGCCAGCCCCAGGCGCCAGTTGAGGATGACAAGGAATACGCCGGCCCCGGCGATGATGAAGAGGCTGGATACAAACTGCATCAGCGACTGCGAGAAGAACTGGTTGATCTTGTCCGTGTCGTTGTTGACGCGCGAGATCAGGTCTCCCGCCTTGTTTTGCGAGAAGAAGGCCACGGGCAGCTCTTGTAATTTGTTGAAGATCGCATTGCGCAGCGAATACAGCAGGTGCTGGCCAAAGCCCCCCATCAGGATGGTCCGGAGATAGACAGCCAGCAGGTTGAGCGCATAGATCAGCAGCAGCCATCCGCAGCTGCGCAGCACCATGGAAAAGTCCTGGTGGTTCTTATCCAGGATATAACGGTTGATGGTCGTACCGACGATGAAGGGCGCCACCATGGTCAGCACGGCGTAAACGATCATGAAGATCAGTGCGAGGAAAAGCTGGCCCCTTTGTTCGGGCAGCAGTCCGATGAGCTTGCGCAGCGCGGGCCAGATCGCGGTCTTCTTTTCCTGGCCTGTGACTATATTAAGATTGTAGTTCGTGTTGCTCATAGTGGCTAGTGCTTCTTTGTGATTGATAGATCTGGACATATTCCGGACAGGTCGCCATCAGGTGGTCGTGCGTGCCGGCGGCGATCATCTCGCCTTCCATCAACAGGATGATCTGTTCATAGTCTTCGATGGCGGCGATCTTCTGGGTGACGGACAGCAGGGTGATGCCGGGATAGTTCTGCCGGACATTGGACAGTATCTTCTGTTCGGTCTGCGTATCCACACGCGCGGTAAAATCGTCCAGCAGCAGTATCCGCGGCTGGATGGCCAGGGCGCGGGCCAGCATGATCCGCTGTTTCTGGCCGCCGGAGAGGCTGGTGCCTCTTTCGGAGACGACGGTATCCAGCTTATCGGGCAGGGAATCGATAAAGTCCTTCAGCTCGGCGGTCTCGATCGCCAGGGCCAGCGCCTCGTCGGTGACGGTATCGCTGAAAGCAATATTTTCCCGGATGCTCATGTTGAAGATGATGCTGTCCTGGAAGACAAATCCGACCTGGCCGTGAAACGCCTCTTTCTTATAGCTGCTCAGCGGCTGTCCGTCGAATTCGACGGAGCCGGAACCCGGCTGGTTGAGCCCGGTCAGCAGGTATAGCAGCTGTGTCTTGCCGGCGGCCGTGGGACCGATAACGGCCGTCTTGGCGCCTGCGCGTACGCGGAAGGAGATATCGCTGAGCACTTTCTTCTCTCCATAGCTGAGCGTCACGTCCTTCAGCTCGATATTTCCCTCCAGCCCGGCGGTCAGCGTGCCCTCGTCCACGGGATCGGGAGCGTTGAGCACGCCCGAGATGCGCATATAGGAGGCCGAAGCCTGCGCGATCAGGTTGCTCATAAAGCCGATGACCAGGATCGGGAAGATCAGCTGCTGGAGATAGTTGTTAAAGGCCGAGAAATCCCCCAGGCTCATGCGGCCGGTGATAAAATAATGTCCGCCGAGCGCGAGGATGGTAAGCGTGGCCAGGTTCGCGGTAAAGATGATCACGGGGATCAGCGACGCGAAGGTCTTCAGAATCCGTAGCCCCAGCCCGAGCGCCTTGGCGTTCGCTTCCAGGAATTTGGCGTATTCCAGCTGTTGCGAGTGGATGACCCGGATAAGCGCCGATCCTAAAATGCTTTCGTTGATGACCTTGTTCAGCCAGTCGATGACCTCGCGGCTGGCCTTGAAGAGGACGCGCACCTTCTTCAGGATAATAAAGAAAGTAAATCCAATGATGGGAATGATGGCGATCACGCAGAGGGCCAGCTGCCAGTTGATGGTCAGCATGAGGACGCTCGCGCCCAGGATCACGAAGACCGAAGAGAACAGCGAGACCACGGCCTGGGAGACAAATATCTTAATGGAGTCCACATCCGCGGTAAGATTGGTCAGCAGCTGTGCCGGGTTTGTCTTCTGCAGGAAGCCATAGTTCTGCTTCGAGATGCGTTCGGCCAGGCGGGTACGCAGGTCGCGCGCCACTCTTTCCGAGGCATAGGTCTGTAAGAAGGTCGTGCCCCAGGCAAACAGGAAGACCCCGATGGCGGCGGCTACGAACTTATACACGATGATATGGGTATCCGGGTTCTTCGCGATAAAGAGATCGATCCCTTCTTTAATGATCTGCGGCAGCCAGAGCGTAAACGCGTTACTGGCGAAGGACATGATGATCAGCAGCACGATCATCCCCTTGTATGGTTTTAGCAAGGCAAAGAGATTGGGGCCCTTCGGTCTGCCAGGCGGTTTGTTTTGTTGGTTCTTTTGACTCATAAAGTTGGAATTGTTGGATATGACCGCCGTAAAAATAACAAAATATGAACTGGCGCTAAACCCTAATCCCCAACCGGGGGTAAAAGGGCGGTGGAAGGGGGGAAATTCTCGGTAGAAATGCTATATATTTACCCGCTGCCGGATAGGAGCAGCCATATATATGAAGCACATTATATTTTATTTATTTTTTCTGCCGCAGATCGTCGTGGCACAGCTCCAGCACATGCCCGCCTATCCCCTGATCACCCATTCTCCCTATTTCAGCGTCTGGTCCTTTGGGGAAGAGGCTACGTCCGCGAGGACCTCGCACTGGACAGGCAAGCCGCAGGACCTCATCGGCTATTTAAAGGTTGACGGCGTCCTGTATCGATTCCTGGGAGCGCCGGACAATGATACGGCACAAGTGGCCGACCAGCAGTGGGTGAGCGTCAATCCCACACAGACAAAATACCAGTTCGGCTGCGGCGGGGTCGATCTGTCCCTGACCTTTACGTCTCCATTGCTGCTGCAGGACATCGATCTGCTGTCCCGGCCGGTCAGCTATGTGAGTTTCCGGCTTCGGAGCAATGACGGAGCTTCTCACGCGACACAGCTTTTCTTCAACGTATCGGGCGATCTGGCCGTGAACCAGCCTGGCCAGGAGCTGAAAGCCCATAAAGGCCAGATCGACGGCCTTTCGTTCCTGAAGGCCGGCACGAAGGAACAACCTGTCCTCGCCAAAAAAGGAGATGACCTGCGGATCGACTGGGGATGGCTGTTGGTGGCGGCGCCGAAGGACCAGAGGGCAGTACAGTCCATACAGGGGAAGAAAAAACAGCCCCTCTTTTTGAATACGACGTTTGCGCCCATGAATGTGGGGGAGGACCCGGTGGAGAAGCTGGTGCTGATCGGGTATGACGAGCGGTATTCTGTCCAGTTCTTCGGACAGAACCTCGAGCCGCTGTGGCGAAGCGAACAAAAAGGCAAGGCATCTATCGAGAAGCTGATGGAGCAGTCCTATACAGACTACGACAAGATACTCTCGCGCTGCGACACCTTCAATAAAACTTTATATTCCCGGGCTCTTACCATTGGTGGCCAACACTATGCACAGTTGTGCACAGGCGCCTACCGGCAGAGCATCGCCGCACATGCGCTGGTGCGCAGTCCACAGGGCGAGCTGCTTTTCCTGTCCAAGGAGAACTTCAGCAACGGCAGCATCAACACCGTTGACGTCACTTACCCTTCGGCGCCGCTGTACCTGCTCTACAATCCTGTCCTGATGGAGGGGATGCTGAACGGCAATTTTTATTACAGCGAGAGCGGCAAATGGACCAAGCCCTTTGCGGCCCATGATCTGGGTACCTATCCGATGGCCAATGGTCAGACCTATGGCGAGGATATGCCGGTGGAGGAGTGTGGCAATATGATCATTCTGACGGCCGCCATAGCGAAAGCGGAAGGCAATGCGGATTACGCGCGGAAACACTGGTCAACGCTGCAGAAATGGGCAGGCTATCTCGAGGCCAACGGCTTCGACCCGACGAATCAGCTGTGTACGGATGATTTTGCCGGACACCTCGCCCGCAACGCCAATCTTTCGATAAAAGCGATCATAGCGCTGGGAGCCTATGGCCAGATGGCGCAGCTGCTGGGACAGGCAGACACAGCCGCCCGATATGAGGCGCTGGCAAAGAATATGGCGAAGAAATGGATGGAGATGGCGGATGCAGGAGATCACTATGCGCTGACCTTCGACAAGAAAGATTCCTGGAGTCAGAAATACAACCTGGTTTGGGACAGGCTGCTGGAGCTGGGGCTATTCCCCGCAGAAGTGTATGAGAGAGAGATTGCCTGGTATCTGAAAAAACAAAACGACTTCGGACTGCCGCTGGACAGCCGGAAGACGTATACGAAATCGGACTGGATACTCTGGACAGCGACACTGGCGTCAAATCCGGATGATTTCCAGTCCCTGATAGAGCCGGTATATAAATTTATGACGGAGACGCCCGACCACGTGCCGCTGAGTGACTGGCACGAGACCACGGACGGGAAAAAGGTGGGATTTCAGGCGCGCAGCGTAGTGGGTGGTTATTTTATGCGGCTGCTTGCCGATAAATGGACCATTAAGGGAATTGCCTCTGGGGCTGCGGTCAAAGCTCCTTGAGCGTATTCATCAGGCGACGGCCGGAGATCTTCCAGTTGAGCCGTTGCTGGTATTCATCGAAGGAAGTAAGGGCCAGGTCCTCATAGCGATCGTAGTCTGAAAAAACATTGGCGATATAGAGGGCGATATCTGCTGCAGAGGTTTGCAGCGGAAAAACCTTGCCGTTGATCTCGTCCCTGACGATGGTGGGAATACCGCCGACGTTGGAGGCGATGTCCGGGACCCCAAAGGAGTTCGCTTCACACAATACCAGCCCATAGGCTTCCGCCTTTGACATCAGCACCATGAAATGGCTGCCGGCGATGAGCTGGTCGAGCTTTGCTCTTCCTTCCGGCGAGGATTTGCTGATAAAGCCGTGATCGATCACGAATTCGGGGAGGGGATCCATCGGTGGAGTACGAAGACCGGCAATATGCAGCTCAGTCCTCAGCCCGGCTTTATTAAGCCTTTCGGCTATCTCCAGCGCGAGCGGGCCGCCCTTGCGCTGCCAGTCGACGCCCAAAAAGAGCAGGCGGCAGGTTTCCCTCGGCCGGCTCTGGATCATCCTTTTTATATCATCTCTCGTGCGGGTGTCGTCGACATTGGCGCCAAAAGGAATGACCCTGATCTTGCGCGGGTCGACGGAATAATTTTCGATGGCCGTCTTAGCCGCCCAGTCGGAAGAATAGATGGCCAGGGCGCATGAGGACAAAGCTTCCTGTTCGAGCCGATGCCCGTTGCGGATGGTCTCGGCGCAGAGATTGGAGAAATCGTCGTAGAAGCCGACCATGCCGGCGAAGGTCGCGTCGGTATAGAAGACGGTCGGGATCTTACTTCGGATTTTTGCGATGGGGATGGAGCCGGGAGAGACGATGCAATTGGCGGTTGAGCTTAGCCGTGATTCGATCTGGTCTGCATAGCCTTCGGCCACCCAGGGCTCCCGCTGGTATTGGTAGCGTTGTCCGAGTGCCTTACTGTAAAACAGCCTTTTTAACCGGGTGATCTTGTCGTGACGGATATTCAGATTGCCGATGAATTCCATCTCCGCCTTTTCTTCCTGCAAGGCATTGGCGAGATGGTATCCAAGTCCCGACCAGTTGTGTACGTCGGCGGCATCATAAGTAGTGACATATGCAATCTTCATACAATACGCTTAAAAGGCATTCTTGTCTCCACGGATCGTTGTGTAGACGGTAAGGAAACAGATCTTGAGATCGAGCCAGAGGCTCCAGTTCTCCATATACCAGATATCGTGCCCAATTCTGTTGCGCAGCTGCTCCTGTCCTCTTATTTCTCCACGAAAACCATTGACCTGCGCCCAGCCCGTCACACCCGGCTTGATAAAATGCCGGACCATGAATTCGTCGAGCAGCCGCGAGTAGGTCTCGGTGTGAGCGAGCATATGCGGACGGGGACCTACTACGGACATGTCTCCCAGCAGCACGTTGATGAACTGCGGCAGTTCGTCCAAATTCGTTTTCCGGAGGAACCGTCCGAGCGAAGTGATACGGCTGTCGTTGCGGGTCACCTGCTGGGTATTGGCTTCCTTGTTGACGGCCAGCGTCCGGAACTTGAAACATTTGAACTGACGGTTATCCTTGCCCGAACGCGGTTGTACGAAGAAGACGGGCCCCCGGGAATTGAGCTTGATCAGGATGGCCAGGATCGGGGTCAGCCAGGACAGGACGAAGACAATGACGAAAAGGCTGAAAACGATGTCGAAGAAACGCTTTTTGATGCTGTTGGTCGCATCTTCCAGCGGCTCAGACCTGAGCGACAGCACGGGCATGCCGTCGATATAGTCGATATGTGTATTCCTGTTGATATAGAACCGGAAATCCGGAACGAACTTAAAGCGGATCAGCGACCGTTCGGCCGTCTGGGCCATCTCATAGATAGTCGTGTTCATCTCCGGCGAGATAGTGGAATAGATCTCATTGATATTGTTCTTGACGGCATAGGAGACGCATTCGTCGATATCGCCGATGATCGGCAGGGGAGAGAGCTGGTCTACCAGTGCCGGGTCTTCGAAATAGCCGTCTACGAGGGTGTTTCTTTCGCGGGTTGAGAAATTTTGAGTTAGTTTTCGCGCCACTTCGTTGTAGCCGACGATGACCACACGCTTGCTGGGACCGTTGACCCTGTTCATGGACCAGGCAATAAAAAGCATCAGGCTGCGGATGACCAGCAGCAGGACACTGAAGGCGATAAAGCTGGCCAGTACGAAGAGCCGGGAGAAAGGATAGTGATAGAAGAAGATGAAGAGCACCATCGCAAGGAAGAAGACGGCCAGACAACGCACTGTCCTTTTCACGAATAATTCAAAGCTCAGTGCGCCTTTGTCGATGTACAATGCGGTGAAATAGGCGGACAGCAGCCAGAGCATACTGGACACGACGAACAAAAAGAGATATTTCGAGCTTGCGCTCACGGGTATCCGGTGAATATAGCTCAGGAAGAACAGCTGCACCAGGTATAGCGCCAGCAGATCGACACAGACAAAGAAAAATCGGAATAAGTTGGAATAACGACTGTTCATGGTAACAGTTTTAAGGGGTGAACCGAATTATTGTGATCTCAGGGCCCAACGGGCTCCGGGGTTGTTTATAGTGATTTCTTGAGACGCAGGATAAATCCTCCGCCACTGTAAAAGAGGTCTCCGCGATCCACGGCGATGACACATCCGACGGTCCATCCGGGATCGAGATCTCTCTCGATCGAGAACCATCCCGAAGCCTGGTTGACCTTTTTCCAGATGCCGAACTGCGGCCGGACGAAATGATTCCCGGTAGAATAACCCCAGATGCTCGTTCCGAAGGTGCCATAGTTAAGCGTATAGGACCCGCGGGCCGTGAACCGGTAGTCATGGAATAGAGAACCCTGCAGTGCGGCATACAACGCCGTCACCCTGTTGTTGTTGAAATAATTGAAATTGACGTTAGGGAAGCCGGCCCGGGTGGTATATGCGGGGGTGATAAAGGGATTCCCGAGTCCCGCGCCGTCATACGACCAGCCCTCCGGATAGGAGTTGCTGTTATAGTAGTTCTCGTCACCCGACTTGGTTCGTCTCGACCAGGGATAGCCGGCCTGGTTGACGCTGTAGAACAGCTCCAGGACAACTTTATGCCAGTGGAACCAGCCGCTGTTGTCATTGCCCTGCACGGGAAAATAATCCGGCACCTGTATATCGTCCTGTTTGTTGGTGAGGCTGATCCCGTTGAGTCCGTCGGCGATATTGGCGAGCTTGGCCAGCGCTCCTTCGTCGTAGAAACTTTGCCGGTAGACAAAGAGTCTGACCGTGGGGAACTCATACTGCAAACCCAGATCGACGGAGCCGAGGTGGTTACCGACCTTCGACCCCTTCCAGGTCTTGCCCAGAAGAACGTACTTAAAGGTCTGCAGATTCGACAGCCCCCAGCCGGGTCCGTAGATCTCGCGCTCGTTGCCCCAATAGACCTGGTGATTGAGACCCGCGTAGAGGTGCAGTCTCCAGCCCGGCTTGCCCAATCGTCCATACAGCGACGTCTGGTGAAAATAGCTGCTCGCGGTGGGCACGTTCTTGCTGGGAGTGACAGGTATCTTCCCAAGCCATCCGTGGGCGATATTTCCCTTGAACGCAAAGAGACCGCCGAAGATGGGGATGGTATAGAACTCCGGAATGGAGCCTTCGATCTTCGGTATGGGCAGCGCGTTGTCCGAGACGGAGAAAGCGCCCGAGGAGAGCGAACTGTCGACCAGTCCCATGAACTCCTTGAATCGCCCGACCTTCAGCTCGAAGATGCTGGCCCGCACCTTGACATAGCCCTGTATCAGCCGGAGGCGGGAAGAGTCGGCGCCCGCGTCGCCCCGCAGCTCGATGCCGCCACCCCAGTCGAAGAAATTGGTGGTGGTGCTGTCATAGTCCTTCCACCCCGAGGCGATCAGCGCGCCTGAAGCGCCAGGCAGGGGAACGCTGCCCCACTGGTCGCTACGCATCCAGAAGGGAACGGTATTCTTTCCCGTCACGATGCCCTGTGCTTCCAGCGATCCGTGGAAGAGCGAGGGCGGGGTCTCGCGGAAAAGTCCGACCTGTGCCTGCGTGGCACAGGACAGGAAGAAGGAAAAAAGTACGAGCCGGGTGTTTTTCGGCATATGAGTCTAATGATTATTATTCTTCAGTGCTGTTGGTGCAAAGCGCGGTTTCATGCGGAAGATCTTTATCCGGACAAATTCCACGATCAGCAGCGCCAGAAAGATCGTGTTTGTCACGGCATAGCGCCTGAAGAGACGCTTGGGTTCCTGGCAAAGCCGAAAGAGCCATTCCAGGCCATAGCGCTGCATCCACCGGGGGGCGCGCTTCTGCATCCCCAGCAATACCGGCAGCGCTCCGCCGACACCGATCATGGTCGCCCTGATCCTGTCCTTCATTTTCGACATCCACAGCTCCTGCTTGGGACAGCCAAGCACGACGAAGACGATCCTCGCGCCGGAGTTGTTGATGATCTCGGCCGTGAGATCAACTTCCTCCTTGTACATCTCGCGGAAGGGCGGGCTGTAGAGACCCGCGATGCGCAGCCTGGGATAGAGCCTGGGCATGTAGTCTTCGATGGCGGCCAGCATCTTTTCCGTGCCCCCGTAGAAATAGACAGGTATCGCCTTCTGCTCTGCCTCGCGGAGAATATCCGGTAGCAGGTCCATACCGGCTACCCGATCCTGGCGCACGCCGTGCAGCAGCTTGAGGCCCCAGGTCAGCGGCATTCCGTCAGGAGTGATCATGTCGGCGTTGTTGACGATGCTCGCAAAGGAAGGATTGGTATAGGCTTCTACCAGCATGTGGACATTGGCCACGCAGGTATAGCTGGATTTTTTCCCGGACATCTCCACGACCTCTTTGACGAAACTCTTGTACGCGCCAGTGTTGATGTTGATGCTGATCAGTGATTTTTGCATGTGAATAAAATTTTACCCATATATAATATTTGTCCACCGGACGAGGGCGTTCCCGGGCCCCGGGTGGTTATTTAGAGAGCAAACCGATATGCCTGATGCGGTCGGCTTCGGTCTCGAAGCGATCTTTGATCTTTTTGGCGGGGCAGCCCCCGTAGATGCTGTAAGCTTCGACGTCCCTGGTGACGACCGAGCCGGCGGCGATGATGGCGCCATCCTGTATCGTGACACCGCTCATGATGATGCTGCCATATCCGACCCAGACATCGTCGCCGATGACAGTGGTCTCCATCAGCCCCTTCCACTGGTAGTCCTCGTCCCTGATCTGGGAGGCCAGTCTCACGGGAACACCTATCTGCTGAAAACAGTGGTCGTACCGGCCTACGACGGCCACCTTGTTGCCAAAGATGACGTTGTCGCCGATGATGCAGTTGGCTTCGATCTGGGAGTCTCTCCCGATATAGAAATTCCGGCCAATGGATATCTTGTCCTTTGCCCAGAGCCGGACCCTGGCGCCGGCATGGAAACCCGGGCCGATATCATAGTGCCGGTATTTGATCCTTACCAGGTAGAGGTCCCGCAGCCGTTTGATAATGGTGGTGATCATCTTGTTTATTTGAGCAGATTGCCGATGAGGGTCTGGTATTTCGACAGGATACGGGCGCGGATGCCCAGCTTCTTCTGGAACCGGCGCTGGTACATATCCGTTATAGCAGCCGTGTCCGGCATCCGGAAGTTCAGGCTGTGGGTCTCGTCCAGCAGCGGCCGGTAGCGCTGGTTGGAGCCACGGGTATGGGTAGCCAGCGCGTCAAAACCGTCGTTGTAGACCTTCGAGAGGATGGGGTAGAGGCTAAGCCCCTGTACCTTGTACTGGTGATAGAACCAGCGTATCGCCCAGGAGTCCAGCTGGCCGGTCATCTGTCTTTTCAGCATCAGGTTCAGGTCGGACCCTCCCTCTGCGAAGCGCCTTCTTTCGGCGGCATTGCCGGCGAACTGTGCATAGTCGCTGACCTGCCAGTCGATGCCCGTCCAGCGGTCTTTCCAGGTCGCCCATCCCCAGGACCAGCCGCGGGTGGTGAAATACGTGTCCCACGGATATGCCCGCTCATCGGGCTGACCCAGGTTGAACGAATAGCCCGACACCGAGAAGACACGGGGCTGCTGTTCGTATTTGTCCAGGGCGGTATTCATAAACGTCAGGAAATTGGGTGTCGTCAGGATATCGTCCTCGAGTACGATGACCCGGCCATGGCTGTTGATGATATCCGTTACGCCGGTGATGATAGAATTAGCCAGCCCCCGGTTCTTTATCGCCTCTTCGATACGGACGCTGCGGAAGCCTTTCACGGTCTGAAGATATTCCCTGACCGCGCGGACGGCAGGCTTGTCTTCCTCGCGGCGGCCCGAGTCGGAGAAGATGAAAAGATCGCTTTCGGGGGCCAGCTCATTCTTTGCCAGCGCATTCACGGTATTTTGCAGGGTTTCGAGCCTCTTATATGCGAATAAGAGGATAGGGGCAGTATCCCGTCCGGGTGTAGACATGTTGCTTATTTTTCCTGTCTTCCGATCTTATCGAAGGGTATGGGCTTCCAGTCGGAAGCCTGTTGCAGCGCGGAAGGAGGCGTTTGTAATTTGAAATTTTTGTTGCGGGCATCGGCGAATCCCGGGTCGTTGTCGCTTCTGACCATATTGTGGTGGATCAGGCCGGAGCTTGTGCCGGGTTCCTGGACTCTAACCATCAGGTTATTGTACAGGTGGTTCTGGCGTTGTACGAGATTGACGGTGTCATCGACCTTCCTGAGATAAGGATATTTCTTCAGGAACACATCCGAGCGCTGGTCGACGTCGGCGAAGAAACGCTTGTTCGGATTGGAGATCAGGTCCTTCCAGTCCTTGTCATTCCACTGGGTGTTGGAGAATGCCTGGTGACAGTCGATGAACTGGTTGTTCTTAAAGGTATTATCGCTGCCTCCGTTGACATGTACGGCCCCGAAATTGTACGTTCCCGCGGTGCCGCAGCGGTTGAAGATATTGTTGTCTACTTCGATGCCGCTGGTGCCGTCATCCAGGTAGATGGCGCAGGTCGAGGCGCCGAGGTCATTCTGGATATTGTCGAAGAAATTCGCGGTGATGCTGTTGCCTGTAGTAGACGGATCCCTGCCCGTGCCCACGGCGCCGGCGTCGGTCATATGATACAGGACATGATAGATATGATTGTACCCGATGACGAGGTCGTTGCCATAGAACAGGATGGCCTGATCGGGTGCGTCGTGGATATCGCAGTGGGTCACCTGGTTGCCGACACCCGTCAGCCACACAGCCGGGCTAAAGGTCATGTTGCGGCGGGAATAGTCGAGGAAGCTGCAATTGTCGACGATATTGCCGGCGGGGGTCAGGGTGTGGCGGTCGCCGCCGTCGAGGATGATGCCGCCCGTGCCGGTATGTTCGACGGTGCAGGCCCGGATGAAGAGCCCCGTATTCCCCTTGGGCTTGCTGTCCTGTCCCGTAGTCGTTACTCCGACCATTCCGAGGCCGTTGAAGACACAGTTGCTGATGATCGTTGCCGTCGTCCCTTCCAGCGAGACGCCAAAGGTCCGGCCGTACTCGAACGAGATCCCTTTGATGGTCAGGTTGGCGGTGTTGGTCGCCGTCAGGATCGGCCCTCTCAGCATCGACACTTCTATGTCGGCGGATGCGATGGCATTGTCAGAAGGCCATAAATAAAGGATACCCGAATTTGCGTCGAGGTACCATTCACCGGGTTGATCGAGCTCTTCCAGCAGATTGTATACATAGAAGCCTCTCAGGCCTTTTGAATTGCGGAGAATATCATTGCTCTGGTCGGTGCTGCTGTAGACGCCATACAATGAGGGATCCCTGGTCCTGATGGTCCGGCCGGAGGGATCGAAAGCCGCAACCTGCATATTGTCGTCCGAATAGCCATAGGAGAAAAAGCCGCATACCCAGGCCTGGTCGGCAGTGCCCCAGTTGCGGATATGCGAATCATCGACGGAGAACGTCGCGCCGCGGTGTGCCTTATTGTCACCGGGATCGGAGACAGTGCCGATCGGCATAAATCCGTCATTGGGATACCTCGCCAATGGCAGCGTCTTCTCGTTGTAGAACAGCTCCAGCGGGGCTGGCAGGTCATTCTTATAGCCGTGGGGAACCATCCGGCCGAAATCGCTGACGCCTGCGGCATGCAGGTCGATCTGGTATACCTTTCCTCTCGCGGCAGAAGGCAGCCGTTTCAAAATGCTCTCGTCGGAGACCACGGAGAATTTGCTGTTGTCCAGTCGTTGTGAGCCGGTGAAGGACACTTTCTCGTTCTGGTAGTTGGTGATCGTGATATGTCTGCCGTCGCTGGCGCCTGTGCCGGTGACAGTCAGTGTCTTGTTGAAGCGATAGCTGCCGGCGCGCACATAGATGGTGGCATTTGCCGTGCCGCTGAGCCCGCTGACCGCCTGCAGGGCCTGTTCGGGTCGCTGGAAAGGCTTGTCAATGGTGCCGGGGTTACCGGGCTGACCATTGGGGGCCACGTAATAGCTGGCGTCCTGGGCGCTGAGTTGATTGACAGATACGACGAACATAAGCAGCATTGCGAGCTGACAGATTGTACTCCTTTTTATCCGGACATAATTATTTTTGCCTCGGACCATAATGTCTTTTTCAATGGTCTCGGCGAATGCTTCGCATTTCAATGGTCGGATAGAATCTCGCAGTTCACTCCTTTGTAAGCCTGCATTTTTTTTGCTCGATTTCATAATAATGAATTTTAATTGGCCGGCCTGGGTTCAAGGAGTGCCAGTTCTTTGATCTTTCCGCCCATATTGTACCAGGAGTTGCTGACGACGAAATCCCGAACCTTGTCATAGTCCAGCAGATAGTCGTCATAGTTGTCCCGGCAAAGGGCCGCGATCTCTGAAAAGTCATTATATAGGTAGACAAAGGAGTATTGTTGGGCCATGTCGGCAAACGCGCCGACATCAGGCGCGATGATCTTCCGGCAGGCGGCAAGACTGTCGGCGAGAACCCCGGAGGACATCACCGACCGCTTGTTGTACGTGAACAGGATGAAGCGCGTCCTTCTGAACAGCTGTGACAGCTCTTCGTCGCCGATGAAACGGTTGACAAGGGTAACGTTCTTCCCCGCCTGCTGCTGCAGCTGCTGCCAGTACTCTTCGGAGCTCTTGCCGGCGACATGGATATTCAGCTTCGACAGCTGGGCATCGGTAGCGGCGTATCGGAGAAACTCCAGCACGCCTTTATATGGCATCATGCTTCCCCAGATGAGCAGGTCGATGACCGGTCCGGACATTTCGGATGACGCTGAGGGATCGGGGCGGATGATCGATTCGGGACCGATATTGCTGGGATGCGGCAGATAGTGGACCTTGCCGGTGTCCGGAATGTCGACGTCCAGCGAGTGCGTGACGATATGATCGGCGCTGCGGATCAGCGCACGCTGGATCATCTTGCTCAGCCCCCACCATTTCCGGCTATGTGTTCCCTTGTTGTGCTTGATCCAGACGATACGGGTGCCCTTTATCTTCAGCAGGCGCAGGTAGAACAGGACGATCAGGCTTTGCAGCACGCCCATTCGTCGGAGGGGCAGGTTCTCGAGCCAGTTGAGGACGACCATATCCGAGCGCAGACCCTCCCGAAGCAGGTCGGGGAACGCCTTGTCGGTAGTGGCCTCGTCTATTTCCAGCTGGTGGAGACCGATAGCTTCCTTGAGGTGCTGAACATAAGGATTGTTCGACCCCATCAGCTGTCTGCCGACATTGGGATAGACGTATACCCGGTAGGGCTTTGTCCGGACCCGGCTCTTATCTTGCGCTTTTGAAGTCAAAGAGATCATTGTTGATGTTATAATATCCCCGCTGCGACTCGGGGATGTCGTTCCTGTCGATCCTTTCCAGCAGGCTGGGGATCGATGCGATAAAGGCGGCAGGCTTGGTCACCGGGTGCAGGGTATAGCAGCCGGCGCTTTCGTCCGGGCCATAGCTGTCGATGCGCAACAGCCCTGAATCCTGCATCATCTCGGAGATCAGTATTTCCGGCAGTTCATATCCCCACTGCATATTGCTCCGGAAGAACCATTTCCATTTTTTTGGAGACTTGTCGATCTTCCGCAGCGGAATGCCGGTGAGCCGGTCTCTGTCGACCAGGAATACCCTCGTCGACATCTTCTGGAAGAGATACTGGCAGCTACTGAGCCGTTTCAGATAGGGCTGCTTCAGCTGGAAATCGGTCGCGGGCGGACCGGCCAGCGGGTTGACGAACAGGTAATCCGGATGTGAGTTCAGCAGTCTCACCGCGTCCTGCAGCCAGGCATTGGGGGTTCCGCCGAGGATCATGTCCGAGTCCAGGTGGATGATATAACGGTTGCGACACTCCGCCAGCCCATCGAAATAACAATAGAAGGGTCCTCCCCGGTAGTCTTTGTGCGGAATGGCTCTGCCGTTGAAGAACAGCCCGGAGAGATGGCGGCTGCGCTGGTCGGAATAGTCGATATAGTGGTACCTGGTCTTTGGATATTGTGTGATGATGTCTTCGATCAGCGCGATCAGGCCAGCCTTGTTGGCGTCGAAATTGGCTCCAAACTTCCCCTGGCTTTTCTTTGACTCAATGGAGATCACGATCTCGTCCAGCTCGTCATACCAGAAGCCGATCTGCCTTGCGAGCAGCTGGCGGCAGACCGGAAGATCGGTTGCCGACACATTGATCTGAAGAGAGATATTGTTCCTGTTCATCGATTATGCGTTGGTAGTGGCCAGCCGGGGTTTGAAATAAGTGCGTTTGAAGAAGGAGCCGATGTATTTCACATAGGTGCTGCCGAGCCCCCAGTAGTACAGCGGCATCACCCCGTGGCGGCGGTAGAAGACCAGCCGTTTGCGCAGGTTGTAGTTGGAACGCATGCTTACGAGGCTCTGCCAGAGCTTGTTCATGTTGTTGATCTTGCCAAGTCCCGAGGTCTCGCTGCTGTTGTAGATGACGAGGTCGAGGCTGGTCTTTACCGCTATTCCCCTGCTCTTGCAGCGCAGGGTGAAATCGCTGTCCCCGTGATATTGGGGGAAGACGACGGCGTCCCAACGCAGGCGATGCTGCTGGATGGTCTTCACGGGGACGAAGGTGCCCATTCCCGGTTGCCAGTCGCAATCGAACAATCCGCTATGGTCTTCGCCGACTTCCGTATACAGCCCGTAGCGGCCCCAGGTCCGGTTGAAATAGCCGCCGATAGACCAGACCTTCGAGGGATTCTCTTTGACGACGATACGCGAACCGATGATCGTGTCGCCGGGAGCGAGGGTCAGCATCCTTGCGGCACGAATGAAATAGTCGTCGGCCGGAACGATATCGTCGTTCCACAGCAGGAGCCAGTCGGCATCCAGCTGCGAGATGGAATAATCGGCCCCCATATTGATGGCGCCGCTCCACCAGAGATTGCCGTCTCCGCGAAGGAGACGTATCTGCGGATAGTGGGCCGATATCCATTCAGAGCTGCCGTCCGTCGAACCGTCGTCGACAACGATCACTTCGAACCGGCAGTTCTTGTCGCCGGTCTGACGATGTATCTCCAGCGCTTCATATAGTGCAGACAGCCCCTGCCGTGTGACGGCGAGGCGATTGTAGATCGGTATGAGAATGCAACAGGTCATAATAGTGCCTTTCGGTAAGTTTCCAGTGTTTTTTTTGTCGCGGCTGACCAGGAAAAACGTTTCAGGTTGTCCGCGCCGCGCGCGACCAGCTGGCTGCGTTGTGACTCGCCCGACAGCACAGTCTGCATCTGCCCGGCAAAGTCTTCTTTTGACCGCGGATCGAAATACAGCGCCGAGTCGCCTGCTATTTCCCGGAAGACCTCGATGTCGGAACAGAGTATCGGGCAACCGGCCGTCGCTGCCTCCAGCAATGGAAGACCAAACCCTTCCTCGAGGGAGGGGAAGACAAAAGCATAGGCCTGGTTATAAAGATGAAAAAGCTCCATGTCGGAGACCTGCCCGCAAAAAAGCACCCGGGCTCCGATCTCCAGCGACTCGAGCAGCTGTTGTTCGGCAGGGGAGGGTAGCGGGCCGACGACCCTTACCTCCATATCCTCTTCCCGGAGGAAATTGGCGATACTTTCTATAAAGAAGGGGAAGTTCTTATAGGCGTAGCGCGTCCCGACAAAGAGGAAATAGGGCTTCAACGGCGCGGGCATATTGATCGTAGCAGCCTGGTTGCGCAACTTGTCGAAGGTCACGGGATAGCCATGATGGATGACGTCGATGCGATCGGGATCGATATCGTAAAAGGACAGCAGGTCCTTTTTGGTGGCCTCGGAGATGGCGATGATCCTGGCCGCCTTATAGATAAGGTTCTTCTTGTTGCTGATCAGCGTCCGGCCAATGTCGTCGTGGTAGAAGTTCCTCTCCGGTATCATATCATGGACGGTCAGCACGAAGGGTGGTTTCCCGGCGACGGTCAGGAAATAATTATCGTAATAGCTCGGATGAAAGACGTCGAAGGACGGCATCATCCGGGTGACGGTGCGTTCGTTGATAACGCGCAATACTTTTTTGCCCCGGATATTCAACGGCTTCAGAAAAGCCATCTTCGTATCGAGGTATTCGTTATTCGAGCCCAGTGCAAGGATGGTCGACCGGTCTGCGGCCTGACCATCATTGATCGTCTGGTGGATGATCGAATGGTAATTAGATATGCCGCCAAACCTTTGGGATAGAAAGATCTGATGATCCACTAGTACTTTCATATTCGGGGGTTGTGCTGTATTTCCGGTATAAGCCGGTGCAGATGGCCATTTGCAGGACCATCAGCAGCTGTATCCGGATATCAGAATTCATCACGGGGTTGATCAGATTATTTAAAAGCAGACAGACCACGCCGCCCAGCAGGGGAATGGCGTCTGCCAGATTCTTATCGGCGAGTCCCGCCTTGAGCAGCCGGTAGCAGGCCCGGACCAGCCCAGTCAGATAGGCGGCGAAGATGAGGAAGGGAACGAGTCCAAAGGTGAAGAGAACGGTCAGGTAATAGTTCTCGACGTGTCCCGGTGTGGTCTCGATGATGTCCTTTCCAACGATGCGCCAGCCGTTGTTGTACAGCTGTTCGTTGAGGTTGCCGGGGCCGGTGCCGAAGAAAAGGTTCTGCATCCATACCTTATAGCCTACATCCCATAGCGCGAGGCGTCCCGTCTCGAAATCGTCCTGGGAGGCGGAGAAGCGGCTGAGGATTGGATCTCCGCTGGTCAGCGCGCTCAGGCCGAGAATGCCGACGATCGCGATCACGACGACAAAGGCCAGGAACCGGGCCCGTCTGCGGCGGTCAATAGACAGATAGTATACCAGCGCGGCGCAGAAGACGAAGGCGAACAGCGCCATACGGGAGATGGTCAGACAGATGCCCAATATGCTCATCGCGAAAATGCCCCAGGCGATGAATTTCTTTTTCCTGACGCTGTGGAAGAAATAAAAACAGAGCATCCCTGCCACAGAGATATAGAACGAGAAAGACAATGCATTGCCGAACGGCCCCCAGACACGCAGCACGTCGACGGCGTCGCCTTCCGATACATAGGAAGTGTTCGCGTTGAGATCGTCATCCTTGAACAGATTGAAGGCGGGGACTTTCAGGAACTGCATGACGCCGATGAAGACCGACAGGGCCAGCCCGACGGTCAGTCCGTAGTAAAAACTGCGGATGGTAGTAGAGTCGAACAGAATTTCGCTGAAGAGCAGGTAAATAAAGGCCAGCTCAAAATAAAAGGTCATATGTTGTACCGAGAGGCTCGTGATCGATCCGCTCAGCAAAAAGGACGCGAAGATGCCGACGTTGAAATACAGAAAGAACTTGACATAGGTCAGCTTGACGTTCCTCCAGGGATTATACTTCAGGAAGCTAGTCCCGAGGAAGAGGTACAGGGCGAGGATCACGACGGTGATCTGGTGCAGGTTGCCAAGCCGGTGGCCGCCTATTCCGAAGGAGTCGAAAAAGGGTATTCCCGCGGCGAAGCAGAAACAGAAGATGTTCAGTATTTTGAGCTTGAACGGCATGGTGATTATTTGGCCAGCGAGAGTATCTTACGTTTGACGCGGCTGACGATATCCGACTGATAGCCGATGAAAAGCTTGTTGAACGAATACAGATCGGCGTAGTAGTCCGCCACCATTACTGTCGGGTCCTTGATAACGTCGTGAGCACCCGTCAGCGGCTTGTCCGAGACCCGGGGGTCAAAGCGGCGGGTATGCGTCGCCTGTTCGTCGAAGCCGATATTCGAGATCAGATTGAAATTCGGGCTGAGGCTAAGACCGTTGTTCTTCCATACGGAGAAGGCCCACTGATAGTCCCAGGTGTCGATGAGCCCGTTCTTTACCTGTGTGAAGGCGTTCTTCCAGTATTCGCCGGCTTCCTTGTAGTTGGCAATGCTCTTATACAGGCCGTGTTCGAAGAATTCTTCCATGCCTTCCATATTGATATCGTATTTCTCCCATGCCCTGCGCCAGCTGGCCCAGCCCCAGACATGACAGATCCTCGAGAAATAATAGGACCCCGCGCCGCGCCAGTGGCCGTCCTGGAAGTTCACGCCGTTGATGTGCATCACCGTCTGGACGTCCTTGTACTTATTAAGGAGATAGTCGCAATAAGTGAAGAAAGAGGCATCGGGGACACAATCGTCCTCGAGGATGATGCCCTGTTCTTCGTGGCTGAAGAACCAGGTGATGGCCGAGCTGACGGCTAGGCGGCAGCCGAGGTTCTCGGGGCGCACCAGCCGGATGACCTCGCAGGGCCAGTCGACCTCGTTGAATATCTTCACCGTCTCGCGGATCTGGAACTCGTCGTCGGGACGGTACTTCCTTGGGCCGTCCACTGCAACATAGAGCCGCTTCGGCCGGACTGCCTTTACCTTTTCAAATACTTTCCGGGCATGGTCGGGCCGGTTAAAAACGATCATCAGCACAGGGGGTATAGAAGCCATGAGTTTATATATAATTTTTGACGGAGGGTTTAACAAGGGCCATGAACGACCTGATCTGCAGCCAGAACATGGGTCGGGTCTTTTTCATAAGGCAGTTACAGATGACGGCCGCGAGCATTTGTGCGATCAGCGTGGCGACGGCTGAACCAAGGCTCAGGTAGCGAGGGATCAGGACAAAATTCAGAATGACGTTGATCGTCAGGCCGATCAGCGTATACACCAGGACATGGCGCTGGAGGTTGTTGATGATAAACCAGTTGCTGGCGCCGACGCCCAGGAATACAAAGACCCCCGTCCACACATGGACAGAGAGTATCTGACCGATCCCGGGGTATTTGGCGCCATAGAGGAAGCCGGTGATATGGTTCGAGAAGCAGCTGACCACCACTGCGACCACGACGGAGACCGTAGTCAGGATATTCAGCAGGCGCTGAAAGCCCGACATAAAGTCCTTCTCGCTTCTTTCCTTCATCTTGACGATAGAAGGGTAGACGGACACGCAGATGGCGCCTGCCAGGAAATAATGTATCTCCGATATGCGGACCACCGCGCTGTAGCGTCCGACCTCGGTGTAGCCGGCCAGGCTTTTCAGCATCAGCTGGTCGAGCCGCATGTAGAAGGTGATAAAGATATCCGAAATGATCAGCGGCCAGGACCTCGACAGCAGCTCGCGGGCAAAGGCTTTGTCAAATATCCATCCTGCAGTGGTCTGCCGGGAGACCCGGAAATAGAAGATGATCAGGATGATCGCCGCCAGCACGACTTCCATGACGGTCATCGCGGCAAAGGCGACGATGCTGAAGCCGGTCAGCAGGGCGACGACCTTGACGATATTGATAACAATATAGGCGCTCGACTTGGCGATCACGCTGTTCTTCGATTCGGTGCGGGACTGGTTGAAAAGGTCGAAGATGTCCGTGCACTGGAAGAGGCACTGGACGGACAGTATGATCAGGATGCTACGGGTGACCTGGTCGTCGTGCAGGCTGAAGGAGAACAGATAAACGAGCAGGAACATGATCGAGCCCGAACAGAGTTTCAGGATCAGCGAGGTGAAGAAGACTTTGCCTTCACCTGATCGGCGGATCAGCTCGGTCAGTACGATATTGTTCATCCCCATATTGACCAGGGGGAGACAGACGACGATGATGCTCGTGGCATAGTTCAGCTTCCCGAAATTATACGGACCCAGATACCGGGTCACCCATACTCCTACAATTAACCCTCCGAGCATCCGGATGACCTTGTCAAGGATGACCCAGAAGGAATTGAATATGATCTTTTGTTTGGCTTTTACTTTGTCAATGAACGATAGTGCGACTTCCATGCGGCGGGGTTGCTTATGTATTTGCCGGTGTTAAACGATCTTGCTTTCGGTCACCGGGTGGTCAAACAGCGATATGATCTCGATATTTGTCTTCGGCACTTCGGCGACGATATTGTAGCCGAGGGTCGGCAGGGATACTTTTACTGTCTTGCTGCGGATCTCCAGGACATTGCCTTGTCTTTCCATCAGCGGGCCGCCGGTGATACGGACCTTGTCGTTGACGTTGACGATGGTCTTTTCCAAACGAATATTCTCATATTCGTTGAGGAAGCGCCGGATGGCTGTGATCTCTTCTTCCCGGATAACGGCCGGTTTGCTCAGCCAGTAGACGAAGTTCATGACCCCGTCGGCCTGGCGTACGGGAAGCATTTCCGTGTCGTCGAGATGAACGAAGACATAGGAAGAGAAGAGGGGCTCGAAGACGATCTTCTTCCGATCGCTCCACTGACGCTGTACCCTGTTCAGCGGACAATAGTGTTCGATCTTTCTTTGCTCGAGCTGTCTGGCTACTTTTTTTTCCCAGCGTGGCTTAGTGTAGACGACATACCAGTTTTTAGTCTGTTGAATCATAATTTCGGATTTTTCGGTTTAAATGGCAAGGCTTCGCCCACTCCACTCACATGGTGGTTTTTTGGGTAATGAGAAGAGATTCCGGCGTTGGGTGTTAGTGATAGGCTTTTAAACAGGACATTCCAATGGCAATCAATGCGGATGGAACCGGCGCTTATGCTTTCGCCTTTTTCCTTTCTTTTTTAGCCTTTCCGGTCTGGTCTGCGAAATAGCCATAGTTACCATTATGACCATAACCATAGCCATATCCATATTGTCCGAAACCACGGTTGCGGACGCCATTGAATATGATCGCTATGTTCTTTAGGGGGCGCACAAGCATGTTGGCGTCGAGCATCTTGATAGACGCTTTCGGCGTGACTCCATGGCGGACCACGTATAAGGTGGCGTCACACATCGGAGATAGCAGATACGCATCGGTTACGGGGCTTACGGGGGCGGTATCGATGACCACATAATCAAATATGGTCTCGAGGTATTTTAATAGTTCGTCCAGGCGGCCGTTGATGATCAGTTCCGAGGGGTTGGGCGGAATGGCGCCTGAAGGAATGAAAAAGAGATTGGGATTGACGGAGGTACTCTTAATAATATGGTCGGCCTCTTTATCGCCTACAAAATAGTTGGTGAGCCCTACCTGCCGGCTGATATTGAAGATCGGGCTGAGCGCCGGTCTCCGGAGGTCCATCTCGAGGAGGACCACCTTTTTGTTTGTCATGGCCAGGCTGGCGGCTATATTGACGGAGATAAAGCTCTTGCCTTCTCCCTGGATGGTGGACGTGACGAGGATCTTCTTTTTACGGGTGCTGTTGATGCCGATATAGGCGAGGGAGGTGCGCAGCTGGCGGAACTGTTCGGCGATAACAGAGCGGTTGCCTTCTTCGATGACGAAGAGGTCGTCTTTGTCATTCATCATGATCTCACCGATGACCGGGGTGCTGGTATAGTCCTCTATCTCGCTGCGGAAGATGATGCGGTTGTTGAAGACTTCGCGGGCGGCTACAAATGCTGCTCCTGCGCCGAATGCGCCGATGACGGCGATCAGGTAGACCAGCATCCTTTTTGGACTGACGGGTTTTACGCCGGACTGGGCGTCGTCTACGATACGCGTATCGGATACGGCTGAATTATAGGAGAGGGCCGTCTCTTCCCTTTTTTGAAGGAGGAAGCTGTAGATGCCATTCTTAATGGTCTGCTGGCGGCTGATCTCTACCAGGCCTCTTTCTTTCTGGGGCAGTCTCCTCAGGATAGAAGCGTACTGGTTGCTGGTGCCCGTGAGGTTGGCCTTGCCTGCCTCGAGGTTCTGCCGCTGGAGCCTGACTGCTGCCAGCACATTGGGTTTCAGCCTTTCGATACCGTCGCGTACCGATGCCAGGATCGGGTTGTTCTCGGCCGTCGTCTTCTGCAGGGTCTCGTACTGGACGTCGAGATCGTATAATTTACCGAGCAGGGAGGCGAGGGCGGGATTGTCCACGCCCAAAGTCGCAGGCACCACACCGGGCTGGTTGGAGCCGGAGGTCAGCGAGCGTTCGACCTGGTCGAGCACTGCCAGCTGGACATTGACCTCGCTGAGCTTCTGGTCATTGAGCCCGACATTATCGAGGTAGAGCTGGCCCTGGGCGCTGATATCGACGATGCCTTCCCTGGTCTTGTATCGCTGGATATTCGATTCCACGGAATCGAGCTCGCCCGCCACCAGTTTGAGCCGTTCGTTGATGAACTTGAGCGTATTGGAGGCGAGGGCGTTCTTGTCGTTGATGGCTGCCCGGTTGTAGGCGGCGATGAGGCCGTTGAGGACATCCTCTCCCCGGCGGGGAACAGCGTCACGGATCTTCAGGTTGATGACCGAAGACAGCTTGGTAGCCTGGGTCACTTTCAGGGCGTTCATCATGCCGTCGGTAACGACCCTTCCGTTGAGCAGGACGTAGTACAGTCTTTCTTTTTCCTCGGGTTTGCTATAGTTGGTATTCGCGGTAAAGCGGAGGGTGGTATTGCCGTCGACAGGGACCCACTGATTCAGGGGGTAGCGCTGTCCTTTTATAACAACCTCTTTGGTGCTGCTGTCAAAAGTAAAAAAGACCCTTGGGTCACCCTTGACCTCCTGGATCGAATCGGGATGCAGCGCTTCGATGGTAATAGGTGAGCTGAGATAGGCCGACCGGTCTTTGAAGGGCGCTTCGGCCATGACCGGGGCGTATAGTGAAAGGTTCTCCACTACCTCGTGCATCAGCATCCGGGAGCGGACAACCTCGATCTCGTTTTCGACCAGCTTCTTGGAGCCGAACAGGTCCAGCTGTTCCATCAGGTTGGCGTCGTCCACGCCTTTCTTCTCGTCCTTGACCAGGATCGTCGCAGATGCCTCATAGATGTTCGTCGCATACCGCAGGTAAAGCCAGGCTCCCGCGCCAAAAAGGATCAGGAGCACAAGGAACAGCGGCCAATACGGCAGGTACTTGAACAGCAGCCCGGTGATCAGGTTGCTATCCTTGTCTTCAATTCCCCTCTTCTGTGTTACTTGCATAGTCATTCTTTTAATGGTTAATTGTGCCTTATCGCATACGTGACGATAATAGCGATAAACGATAAGCCACTCAGGATAATGGGAAGCAACTGTTGGGTTCGGCTGGTGCTCGCGACCTTGGCGTTATTTGGCTCTACGTAAACGACGTCATTGGTCTTTAAATAATAATAAGGAGAGTTGAGTATCTTTTCGGAATTGAGGTCGAGGCGGTGGATGATCTTATTGGGGCCTTCTTCGCGGATCAGCAGGACATTCTCTCTTTTACCATAGATGGTCAAATCTCCTGCCAGACCGAGCGCTTCGAGGATAGAGATCTTTTCGTTGCCTACGTTGATCGTAGTCGGCCTGGCTACCTCACCCAGGACGGTAACCCGGAAATTGAGGAACCTGACGTTGACGATAGGGTCGGTCAGCAGTTTCTTTTCCGTGAGACTGTTAGTTATGGATTGTTCAAGCTGTTTTTTGGTGAGACCCGCTGCCTGAATGGTGCCCAGCACGGGGAATTTGATGGAGCCTTCGGTGCTGACGAGATAACCCATCGGCTGCTGCATACCGCCGCCGGCGCTGACCCCACCCATGGGATTGCTGGCAACGGAGAGCGATGACACGGACGCTGCCTGGTTGGGGAGGTTGAATACCAGGGAAGCTTCAGGGTTCAGACTGCTAACAGTAATGTTGAGCAGGTCGTTCTTCTGAATGACCGATTCTATATTCACGTCTGTACTTTTCAACGTGGTGTCCTGAACGTTATTAAAATAAACGATCTTCTTTGTGTTAACACATGATACGGATAGAATACACAAAAAGCATAACACTAAAAGAAAAGGGTTCTTTTTTAAATGGGTCATTTAATTATGGATTTCATTGAATATGCCAGTCGGTCTCGCATTGGAGACGTTTCATCAGGCAAGCAATAGATAGCTCAAGAATGGTTCGCTTCTACAGGAATATTGAAGACTACGACGGGGCTTTATGGGATGGGGTTATGGCAGGATCTCGTCAGGCGCGGGATAGATCGCCATGCGATTGATAATCCGCCAGATCGCAAATAATAGGAGATGAATAATTAGCCACTGCAAAGTAGCAATTTAATCCATGTCTGTCAACTTTTTTTGTCCAATTCTCCAGTTTTCGAAGCCATAGTAAAATTACCATTTCCGTTTCCTTGTATTTTTCCAACCCTCAATTACCAAATCTGTACCAAAAATTCCAGCATATCTTTATTTTGCGTCCTTATTCGAATTTAAAGGCTGGAAACTTATCAACATTCACCCTCTATCATCCTTAGAATCACAGTCATGCGAAAATTACTCTGGATCTTTTCCCTGTCGGTGCCTGCCCTTTGTCACGGGCAGTCCAATGCCACCGAAGATCTTAGCCAATTTGTTCATCCGATCATCGGCACGCAACGTATGGGGCATACATACCCCGGCGCAACATCCCCGTTTGGCATGGTGCAGCTAAGCCCGGATACGGACACGATCCCCTACGAACAGAACGGGAGATACAACCCGGACGTTTATAAGTATTGCGCCGGGTATCAGTATGACGATAAAACCATCGTCGGGTTTAGTCATACCCATTTTAGTGGTACTGGTCATTCCGATCTGGGCGACTTCCTGATCATGCCGACGACCGGCGAGCTGCGGCTGAGTCCTGGCGTCGCAAAACAGCCTGGAAGCGGCTACCGCAGCGGCTTTAGCCATACTACCGAGGTCGCGGAACCAGACTATTACAAGGTGAAGCTGGAGGATTATAATATCCTGGCCGAACTGACGACTACGACACGCGTAGGCATCCATCGTTATACCTTCCCTGCCACGGATCAGGCGCATATCGTATTGGACCTGATGCACGGCATCTACAACTACGAAGACAAGAATGTCTGGACATATGTACGCGTCGTCAATGATACGCTGGTGGTCGGGTATAGGCAGACCAGCGGCTGGGCGAGGACGAGAACGGAGTATTTCGCCATGAGCTTTTCGAAACCCTTTTACCAGTACGGGAGCCGCAATTACTCGAAGAAGCAGGTCTATCGTGGTTTCTGGGGAAAGTTCGACCAGAACCATAATTTTCCTGACCTCGCAGGTCGCCAGCTGCGCATGCATTTTGATTTCAAGACGACGCAGGGCGAGCAGATCGGGATCAAGTTGGCGCTTTCTCCGGTCAGCACCGACGGGGCATTGCTCAATCTCCGGACGGAAGCGCCGGACTGGAACTTTGACCGGGTGCGCCGGCAGGGTAGGGAAGCCTGGAATGCCGAGCTGGGCAAGCTTCACGTCGAGGGCAGTCAGGCTACCAAAGAGAATTTCTATACTTCGGTCTATCACGCTTTCATCAACCCTACGGTCTATATGGACGTCGACGGATCGTATCGCGGGCTCGACCAGCAGAACCATAAGGCCGACGGCTTTGTCAACTACACGACCTTCTCGCTTTGGGATACCCACCGAGCTCTGCACCCGCTGTTCAATATCCTCCAGCCCACACGCAATGCCGATATGATAAAGTCCTTTCTCGCGCACTACCAGCAGAGTGCCGAGCATATGCTGCCGATCTGGTCGCACTATGCCAACGAGAACTGGTGTATGTCGGGCTATCACTCGGTATCGGTCATCGCGGACGCCATCGTCAAAGGCAATACGCCATTCGACGCAGGCCAGGCGCTGGAGGCCTGTATCGCCACCTCCAACCACCGCAGCTTCGAGGGGCTGGGATCGTATATCGACAAGGGATATATCCCCGCCGAGACCAACGGCACATCGGTATCCACAACGCTGGAATACGCCTATGACGACTGGAGCATCGCGCAGGCGGCAAAAAAGCTCGGAAAGATGGATATATACGCAACGTATATGCGCCGGTCGGAGAATTATAAGAACGTCTTCGACCCTTCCATCGGCTATATGCGCCCCCGTTTGGCAAACGGCAGCTTCCGCACGGATTTCGACGTGCTCAGCACCAACGGGCAGGGCTTTATCGAAGGCAATGCCTGGAACTACAGCCTCTATGTCCCGCACGACCCCGCTGCGCTGATCACGATGCTGGGTGGGAAGCGTCGGTTCGTCCAGCACCTCGACTCGCTCTTCACGATGGAACTGCCCGACAAGTTCTTTGCGGAGACGGAAGACATCACCCGGGACGGCATCATTGGCAACTACGTCCACGGCAACGAACCCTCGCACCATGTCGCCTATTTATACAACTGGACCGACCAGCCCTGGAAGACGCAGGAGCGCGTGCGGATGATCCTCGAAAAACAATACAAGGCTACTCCCGATGGTCTGGGCGGCAATGACGACTGTGGACAGATGAGCGCCTGGTATATTTTTACCGCGCTGGGGTTCTATCCGGTGGCACCTGGCTCACAGGAGTATTCCTTAGGCAGCCCGGCCGTGGATGCGGCGACCATCCGGCTGGAGAACGGAAAAACGTTCAGCATCGAAGCGAAGGGGCAGGGGCCAAAGAATGTCTATGTCAAAAAGGTGACGCTCAACGGTCAGCCGATCAACCGGCGCTATATCACCCATGAAGAGATCATGGCTGGGGGTAATCTGGTGTTTTATATGAGTGAAAAACATTAACCGGACGGAGTCCGGTTCGTGCGCTGCGCGCACCGAAAAACATGGCACTGGGCAAAAAATTATTTTTATCCAATTTTTTGTCCCAGACCATAGGTGTTGTCCTGAATAGGGCTTGCAAATGCGGTTTTTTTATCATATATTTAGGTGAGATTTGATTTTTTTCAACAAAAAATCCCCGCCATATGAAAAAAGCTACTTCTGCCGGCAATGCCGGGTTGACGATCCTGTTAGCGATCGGATTCCTCGGTCTGGTGATGTTCCTATCCTATATGTTCATTACAGGAACGATGAAATAAGCACCTTGCGCTAATTGATAAGAATAATAAAGCCGGATAGTTTGACTACCCGGCTTTTTTTGTTTGCGCTATTTCAGCGGGACTCTGCCCGGCTGGTACGCGGGACTAGTATGATAGATATGTAGTGTTGAACGTACCGTTGGTAATGACGATGCTGTCTTTACCGATATTGTTGTAACTAAGGTAGATCACACCGGAGAAGGTGCCTGCGACCTTCTTGTTAGCCTTGTCCAGCGTGGTTACCGTCAGCGTACCGTGCGACCAGTCAGACCAGGAGTCGTATTGAACGCTCTTCTTTTTATATATTACGATGACGTTGTCGCTTGTGAAAATGTCCTGAGCTTTGTTGACGCTGATCGTATCATTGAACGATACGCTGATGCCGAGGGTGTCTGTGCCGCTGACAGTAATCCCTGCCACGCCAATGGTACCCTGCAGGTCGGCTGCCTGGGTCTGGGAAGGGTTGAAACCGCTGCCGTTAATCGTTGCCGAGATACCGTTGGATCCGCTGTTGCTTTTCTTACAGCTGGTGGAGAAAAAGAGGGTGGAGACTACGATCAAAAGGAGGCTAAACAGTGAAGTAGACTTGATCTTCATAGTAAAATTGGTTTACGAGTTTCGGCTTAAACGCCCGCTGGTATTCTTTATTGCCGCTGCACGGCGTAATTCATGTACCTTTGCGGCCTTGTAGGAATATTACGAATGGTAAGGATCGGAGATATACGACTGCGGGAGTTCCCGCTGCTGCTGGCGCCCATGGAGGACGTAAGCGATCCGCCTTTTCGGGCTGTTTGCAGGTCCTATGGTGCTGATCTTACCTATACGGAATTCATCTCCAGCGAGAGCCTGGTAAAAGGAGCGATCCGCAGCCGCCGCAAGCTGGACATCTTCGACGGAGAGCGCCCTGTGGGCATCCAGCTCTATGGCGGGGACGAGGAAAGTATGGAACTGGCGGCCGAGATCGTGGACGCCACAGGACCCGATCTGCTGGACATCAATTTCGGCTGTCCGGTGAAGGGGATCGTACATCGGGGTGCGGGCGCCGGCGTGCTCCGGGACCCCGACCGCATGGTGCGCCTGACGGCGGCCTGCGTACGCGCTACCCGGCTGCCCGTGACCGTTAAGACCCGGCTGGGATGGGACGACGACTCGAAGAATATCGAAGAGGTCGCGCTCCGGCTGCAGGACGTGGGCATCCGGGCCCTGACCATACATGGCCGCACCCGCTGCCAGTTGTACAAGGGCGAGGCTGACTGGACGCTCATCGGAAAAGTAAAGAACAACCCGCGCATCACCATCCCCATTTTTGGCAACGGCGATATCGACAGCCCGCAAAAGGCCGTCGAATACAAGAACCGGTATGGTGTGGATGGCGTGATGATCGGCCGGGCAGCCATCGGCTATCCCTGGATATTCCGGGAGATCCGGCACTACCTGGAGACGGGCCAGCTGCTGGCGGGTCCGACTGTCGAGGATAGAGTAGCCGTTTGCCGGCAGCACCTGGCCGGTGCGCTGGCATGGAATGGCCCCGTACAGGGGGTCAATGAAATGCGGGGTCGCTATGGCCACTACCTGAAGGGCATACCGGAGATCGGGGTCTATCTTAAGCAGCTGGTGCGGCTGACGGATCCGGCACAGGTAGAGGACATGCTCACAGGGATCGAAGACCGGTACAGGGGGCATATGATCACTACTGAATCTATACGCCTGGTCAATTATCATACGCACTGCGCCTTGTAACGTGTATAAAACCCCCTAACTTTATCCGCCTAAAACTCTATTTCAACGTGCATAAAAAAGCCAGCCTTATCGTGCTGTCCGCCCTGACCACCGTCATGGCCTTTGGACAGGCGCCTTCTGCCACCGTCTATACGACTGCTGCCAGGACCGAGCTCCGCCTGACCGGGAACGGTACCCTGAATTTCTCTCCTTTCCGTCAGCCGCTGGAAACCGAGCCCTTCGTCCTCGTGGACGCCTCCAAAACCTTCCAGCCAGTCGAGGGCATCGGCGGGGCGTTGACCGATGCCTCCGCGGAGACCTTTGCTAAATTGTCCAAAGACAAGCAGCAAGAGCTGCTGACGGCTTATTATAGTCCCGAAAAGGGCATCGGATATACGCTTGCCCGCACCAATATCCAGAGCTGCGATTTCTCGAGCGACAGCTATAGCTATGTCGGCGACGACGACCCCCAGCTGAAGACGTTCAATGTCTCCCACGACGAACAGTTCAAGATCCCGCTGATCAAACAGGCCATCACAGCCGCCGGTGGTAAGCTCAAATTGTTTGTAAGTCCCTGGAGTCCCCCGGCCTGGATGAAAGACAACAACAGCATTATCCACGGCGGACACCTCAAACAGGAGTCGGCGCAGCCCTGGGCCAATTTCTTTATAAAATTCATCCGGACATACGAAGCAAAGGGTATCCCCGTCTGGGGGCTGACGGTGCAGAATGAGCCGATGGCCAATCAGAAATGGGAGTCCTGCATCTATACGGCGGAAGAGCAGCGCGATTTTATTAAGAAATATCTTGGGCCCACCCTGGAAAAGGCGGGGATGAGCGACAAAAAGCTCATCTGCTGGGACCACAACCGCGACCTTATATATCAGCAGGCCAGCACGATCCTGGAGGATCCCGCCGCCGCAAAATATGTATGGGGAGTTGGCTTCCACTGGTATGAGACCTGGACGGGCGGGCCGATGCTGTTCGATAATCTCAAACTCGTCCACGAGGCCTTCCCGGCCAAGAACCTGATCTTTACGGAGGGCTGTAAGGAGAAATTCGATTTCGACAGCCTGTCGAACTGGTCGCTGGGCGAGAAATATGGCTATTCGATGATCAACGATTTCAACAGCGGGGCTACAGGCTGGACCGACTGGAATATCCTTCTGGATGAGCACGGCGGCCCCAACCACGTAGGCAATTTCTGTTTTGCGCCGGTACATGCGGATACGCGTAACGGACAGCTGATCTATACCAATGCTTTTTACTATATCGGCCATTTCTCGAAATTCGTCCGTCCCGGCGCCCGCCGTATAGCGGTGTCTTCCAACCGCGCCGCCCTCCAGGCGACGGCTTTTGTGAACAAAGACCAGAGCGTGGTTGTCATTGTAATGAACGACACGGACAAGGCCTGGCCCTATCATCTGATCGTTAAAGGACAGGCGGCAGTGACGGAAAGTCTGCCGCATTCTATTGCAACCCTAATCATAAAATAATGGCATTGTTTAGAAGAGCGGCCCTGCTTGGCTTTGTTATCTGTTCTTTCTCAGCGGAATATGGCTTTGCCCAGAAGGATAAGGACAAGCCGGTAGCGGTATGGCTGACCGACCCGGGACACAATGTACTCTTTCAGCAACAGCCCGACCAGCGGCTCGAAAAGGACGGCGCCTCCACAGGCCCGGTGATCCGTCTCGACGACGGCAAAGGGCTCCAGGAAATGGAGGGTTTCGGCTTTGCCCTGACGGACGGCAGCGCCCAGCATCTTCTCCGGATGAGCCCCGATGCCCGCACGGCCCTGCTGCGTGAGCTGTTCGGGACTGACAGCAGCCATATCGGCATCAGCTATCTGCGCATCAGCATCGGCGCTTCTGACCTCAGCGACCACGTGTATTCCTATGACGACCTGCCCTCGGGGCAGACGGATACGGCCATGACGCATTTTGATCTGGGCCCCACGCTGCGCGACGTTGTCCCGGTATTGAACGAGATCATCCGGATCAACCCGCAGATAAAGATAATGGGCTCCCCCTGGTCGGCGCCCGTCTGGATGAAGACCAATCATGACACTAGGGGAGGCAGCCTTCTGAAGCAATACTATTCCGCCTACGCCAATTACCTGGCGAAATTTATCCTGTCGATGCAGGACCAGGGCATCTTTATAGAGTCCATTACTGTGCAGAACGAGCCCCTGCACCCGGGCAATAACCCCAGCATGTACATGCCGGCGGAAGAGGAAAGGGATTTTATCAAAAGCGCGCTGGGCCCTGTATTTCAGCGGGCGCGCATCGACACCCGGATCATCATTTACGACCACAATGCCGACCGGCCCGACTATCCCATCACCGTCCTGAAGGATCCGGAAGCAAGACAATACATCGACGGCTCAGCCTTTCACCTGTACGCCGGTAAGATAGATTCGGTCTCCCTTGTGCACGACGCTTTCCCGGAGAAGAACCTCTATTTTACCGAGCAGTGGGTAGGGGCGCCCGGCGATCTCAAAAAGGATATACCGGAGCATATCCACAAGCTGATCATCGGCGCCTCGCGCAACTGGTGCAAGACGGTCATCGAATGGAACCTGACCTCCAACCCGGCCCTGCAGCCGCACACCGACCGCGGAGGCTGCGACCGTTGTCTTGGCGGTGTCACGATCGATGGAGACAAGGTCACCCGGAACCCTGGCTATTATATCATCGCGCATGCCGCCAAATTCGTACGCCCCGGATCGACGCGCATGATGAGCAATTCAGACGAGAGCCTGCCTAACGTCGCCTTCCGGACGCCGGATCGCCAGAATGTGGTGATCGTCCTGAATAATACCGAAACACAGCAGACATTCACTATCGAGTACAAGGGTAAGAAAATACGCCCGGTGCTGGAGCCGGGCGCAGTAGCGACCTATATAATGGATTTGAAATAGTATTGTTGGCCGGGGTGTGGAGATCTTTTGGGGACTAATTGGCGGGTAGCCGGACGATGTTGAACCAGAATTCTTCGATGCTGCTAACCACTTTGTCAAAGGATTCGAACCCGAACGGTTTGTTGACAAAGCAATTCGCGTGTAGTCTGTAGCATTCGATGATGTCCCATTCCGCCTGGGAGGTGGTGAGGATGATGACGGGGATGACCCTCAGGACCTCATCACTCTTGATGACAGCCAGTACTTCAGTACCACTCCTGGCCGGCAGGTTGAGGTCGAGGAGGACGAGGTCAGGTGTGGGTGATTCGGTGAACTTTCCTTTCTTGAAAAGGAAATCCAATGCCTCCTCGCCGTCGCTAACCACCTCCACGTCGACGGAGAATTGTATCTTTTCAAAGGCCACGCGGGCAAGCAGGACGTCACCGGGATTGTCTTCCACCAGCAAGATCTTGATCGGCTTCATTGTTTAGGTGTTGTAAGGTGAAGAAAAAGGTTGTTCGTTGCCCGGGTTCGGATTCGAACCAGATGTTTCCGCCGTGTCGTTCGACGATCTTTTTGGCGATCGCGAGCCCGATGCCTGTTCCGTCGAACCGGTCGCGGTGATGCAATTTCTTGAAGATGACAAATATCTTATCGGCGAATTGCGGTTCGATGCCTATGCCATTGTCTTCCACCGAGAATAGCCATCGGCCGTCCTTTCGGCTGGCCGTGATGCTGATCACGGGCGGAGTGCCTTCCTTCCTGAATTTGATCGCGTTGCCGAGAAGATTTTGGAACAGCTGAAGCATAAGTGCGGGATCTGTATACAGCTCGGGCATTTCTGCTACATTGAAGGTGGCATTGCTCTCTTTTATACTCGCTGTCAGATTGCGCAGGGCTTCCCCAACGATTTTTGCGATGTCTACTTTCTCAATGGTCCATTCCTTGTTGGTGAGCGAATAGTTGAGCAGGTCGCCGATAAGCCTTTTCATCCGTGCGGCGCCGTCTACGGCATAATAGATGTATTCATTGGCCTGCTTGTCGAGCTTGTCGCCGCAACGGTGCTGCAGCAGTTGCAAGAAGCTGCCTACCATCCGGAGGGGCTCCTGGAGGTCGTGGGAGGCAACGTAGGCAAATTCCCGCAGCTCTTTATTGCTGCGCTCCAGCTCGCGGGCATAGTTCTCCAGCTGTTGCGCCTGGTGCTGCTTTTCCCTATACTCCCTGCTCTCCTTCAACGCCCGGCTTAATTTGGGTATGACTGTGAAGAGCTTGTCCTTCAGCACGTAGTCGGTGACGCCGGCCTTGATCAGCTCGACCGCATTCTCTTCTCCGATAGTGCCGCTGACTATGATGAACGGTGTGTCTGGTGCGATCTCCTTTTTGAGATAAAAGGCGCTGGCTCCGTCAAAGTGGGGAAGCGCATAGTCGGAGAGTACGATATCCGGCTGAAATTCTCTGAGCGCGCGGCTATAGGTTTCGCGTTCCTGCACCACTGTCGATTCGTATCGAAGGCCACCCTTTTTCAGCTGGTATTGCAGCAGCTCGATATCATCCGGCTCGTGTTCCAGTATGAGTATTTTCACCGATTGGCTTATTTCGGGGATCATAGTAAAAATTTGGTCAATGCGGTGTCCGGTTGTACAGCAACCAATACAGGCCCATGTCTGCCACGGTACGCACGAAGGATTCGAATTCGACGGGTTTTACGATATAGCTGTTGACGCCCAGCCGGTAGCATTCGGTGATATCCCTTTCCTCATTCGAAGAGGTAAGGAGCACTACCGGGATGGTTCTTGTTCCGGTGTCGGCTTTTATCTGCCGAAGCACTTCGATGCCGTCCACTTTTGGCATTTTCAGGTCGAGCAGGATCAGCCGCGGCATCTCGTCGGAACGCCTGCCGGACCAGGGACCCTTGCAGAAGAGATAGTCCAGCGCCTCCTCCCCGTCCTTCAGATGAAGGAGGGGATTGGCGATACCGGTCTTTCTGAGCGCCCGAGTGGTCAGCTCTGCGTCATCGGGGTTGTCTTCCACGAGAATAATGTCGATATTTTCGCTGGTCATATATGGATATCGTTGTTTTGTAGTTGGGGTTTTGGCAATGAAAAGTAGAACGTTGCTCCCTCGTTGGGCTGTCCTTCGGCCCATACGCGGCCTCCATGCTTGGCTATGATGCGCTGTACGATGGCGAGACCGACGCCGGTGCCCTCGAACTCATCGTCGCTGTGTAGCCGCTGGAACACGCCAAATAGCTTGTGTGCGTAGGACATATTGAATCCGGCGCCGTTGTCCTTTACAAAATAGATGAATTCTTCTTCTTTGTCGAAGGACCCGACCTCGATCGCGGGGGCTGTCTTTTTTCCGGAATATTTTATGGCGTTGGAAAGCAGATTCATCACCACCTGGAAGAGCAGAACGGGGTCTCCTTCAGCCTGGGGCAGGCTGCCGACCGAGATATTGACCCGGCCTGTATCGTTGGGGTCCAGATCCAGCAGGGCCTGCCTCGCGAGCTCTGTGATATCGACCAGGGATTTCCGCAGATGGCGTCGCCCCAGCCTTGAAAATTCCAGCAGGCTGTCGATGAGGACGCCCATTTTTCCCGCATTGCCTTGTATGATGTTCAGCAGCCGGCGCAGCTCCCCATCCGGATGTGCCGTATGGTCCTCCAGGAGGATGCGGGCGTACCCGTTGATGCTCCGCAGGGGCGCCCGGAGGTCGTGGGAGACAGAGTAGGAAAAGGACTCCAGCTCTTTGTTGGTGATCTCCAGCTGGTTGATCTTTTGTTTTAGTTTGACATTCAGCTGTCTGATCTCCTCGTCGGCCTGCTTTTTCCCGGTGATGTCCCGCGCATTGGCGAACCACAATCCGTCCTTGCTGACGACATTCCAGTTGAGCCATTTGAACGACCTGTCTTTACAGGTAACCCGCGTCTCGAAAGAGAATTTTTCTTTATCGGCTTTTTCCAGCTCGGAAAGGATGTGCTTTCCCTCTTCGTCGAGGATGGGCAGAAGGGACGCGTCACAGAGGTCTTGAGCGTCATATCCCAGGAGAGGACCCACGGCCTCGTTGACCTGCTCGAATTTGAGGGTCCGGGCGTTGATTATACAGATAAGGTCGGCCGAATTATTGATCAGCAGGGCGTATTTTTCCAGGATGATGTTCTTTCGCTGCAGCTCTTTTTTCCTCAGATGCAGCTGGAGAAGGACGGATACCTTCGCCTCTGTCACGTCGGGATCGAGGGGTTTGTACAGGTAGTCGAAGGCGCCTTCTTCGAATCCCTGCATAATGAATCGTTGCTCCTTCTTTTCGGCGGAGGCGAAGATGATGGGAATATCCCTTGTCCGTTTGTGGGATTTCAGCACCCGGGCCACCTCGAAGCCATCCATCCCAGGCATCTGGACGTCGAGGATGACCAGGTCGACTTCGCAGTTGAGGACGGACTTTAGCGCATCCTGCCCGTTGGTGGCCCTCACAAACTGCCGTCCGGGCCTGGTCAGCACTTGCTCCAGGGCGAAGATGTTTCTCTTCTTGTCGTCGACGATCAGGATAGTCGTATTTTCGTCCTTAAACATGCTGTAATGGTTGTTGACCGATCTGTAACAAAAATCTTCCTATCCCGGCTGAGGAGAGGATCGATCGTACGCAGCCTGTTGCTATCGCCGCCCGGGGCATCAATGGAAAGGGCGCTTCCATAGGATCCTGGGCTATCGTATGGCCACCCCATTTGCTAATTGTTCGAATACCCTCCGCCCCGTCCTGGCTTGCGCCTGTCAGGATGATGCCCACCAGCTTGTCGCCAAATGTTTCCGCTGCGGTTTCGAACAGCAGGTCGATCGAGGGGCGGCTAAATTGTACCAACTCGTCATAGGTGAGCACAAAGCACCTGTCTTCCCCGATAAGGAGGTGATAGTCGGGAGGCGCGAAATAGACCATGCCGCCGGCTATTCTTTCTTTTTCTTCGGCCTGCCGGATACGAATATTGCACCTGGCTTGCAAGACTTCTTCCAGGAGGTTCCGCTCTTCTCTCGACCGGTGCTGCGTGATGATCACCGGCAGGGGATAGTCGTCCGGCAATCCTTTCAGTATGACGGAAAGGGTCGCCAGGCCCCCGGCAGATACTCCCATTACTATTGCTTCATAGAGCATATTCCTTTTTTTTATTCGGTTCTCATAAAGATCTTTTCTTTTCGATCGACCTCGGTAAAGCTGCCTCTGCTGTCGGCAAAGAGGAGGGATTCCTTGCTGCCCAGTGCGAGAAAACCCAGTGGGCACAGGCTTTCATAGAAAAGCCCGATCACTTTGCTTTGCAGGCGCTGGTTGAAATAGATCAGCACGTTTCGGCATACGATCAGCTGAAATTCGTTGAACGACCTGTCGATGGTCAGGTTGTGGACGGAGAAGACGATGCTCTTTTTCAACGACCTGTCCAGCAGCGCCGAATCATAGTTGGCGATATAATAATCGGAGAAAGAGCTTTTGCCGCCGGCCTTTATATAATTCGTCGTATAGCCCTGTATGTTCCGCATGGGATAGATGCCTTCCCTTGCTGTCTGCAGGGCCTTTTGATTGATATCGGTGGCATAGATGATCGTCCGTTCCAGCAGGCCCTGTTCTTTCAGGCAGATGGCTATTGAATACACCTCCTCACCCGTCGCGGCGCCGGCGATCCAGACCTTGATAAAGGGATAAGTGGCCAGCCTGCTGATCACCTGTTCGCGCAGGCTTTTGTAGAAAGACGGGTCGCGAAACATCTCCGTCACTACGACGGTGACCTGCTGGACGAACTGCTCGAAGAGTCGGTCGTCCCTGAATATTGCCTGTCCCAGCAGGGAGAGGGAGCCGATGTTGTGCGCGTTCATAAAACTCCGGATCCGTCGTTTGATAGACGCTTCCGAATACTCTGTAAAATCATATCCATACACCGATCGGATGGAATCGAGCAGCTCTCTTAATTGTTGCCCCTCGGTCATAGTTGAGTTTCCCATAAGATTCACTTCATAATAATTAATGATCAGCGGTATGGCCATAGTAATGATCAGCGGTATAGCCATACCCGCATCAGCGACAGCAGCTGATGGATGTCGACCGGCTTGGAAATATAGTCCGACATGCCTGCCTCGAGGCATTTTTCCCGGTCACCCTTCATCGCTTTTGCCGTGAGGGCGATGATGGGGAGCTTCCCGAAGGCGTCAATATTGCGGATCTCGCGGGTAGCCTCGTAGCCATCCATTTCGGGCATCATCACGTCCATCAATACCATATCGATATCGCGGTTTTCCTGTAGCACCCGGACGGCTTCCCTTCCGTTGTCTGCGGTGAGACAGCGTAGGCCTTCTTCCTCGAGCGCATTGGAGAGGGAGAAGATATTGCGCATATCGTCATCTACGATGAGGATTGTCCTGTTCTTCAGCACTTCGTCCGACTTGTGCAGCCTGCGGATGATCTGTTGCTTTTCCTTGGGCAGCCTTGACTCCACGCGATGGAGGAAAAGAGCGGTCTCGTCGAGCAGGCGTTCTTTGGAGTTGGCCGTTTTCAGCACTACCGTATTGGCGAGCTTGTTGAGCCGGGCGGCCTCTTCCCTGTCGAGGTCTTTCCCGGTATAGACGATGATGGGTGTACGGTTCAGGTGGTTGCTGGCCTTGATCTTCTCCAGCAATTCGATGCCGGTCATGTCGGGGAGCCCGAGGTCGATGATGACGCAGTCGAAGGTTTCCTTTTGCATGAGCTCGAAGGCTTCGCCGCCTTCATAGGCGGAGTAGGATTTGACGTCGCCATTGCCGATGAGTTCGCGGATGGCGTTGTTCTGCTGCTGGTTGTCCTCGACGATAAGGAGCTTCTTTAGTTTACGCTCGGTGAACTCTTCCATTTTGTTAACAGCCTGTTGCATCATGTCCCGGGTCACCGGCTTTTTGATAAAATCGAAGGCGCCGAGTTCCAGGCTTTCCTTTCTCCGGTCGAATCCTGAAAATATCTGGACGGGGATATGCCTCAGGTCGGGGTCGTTCTTCAGCTGCCTGAGCACTTCCGACCCATCCATCACCGGGAGGTGCATGTCGAGGATGATGGCATCCGGGCGGTAATACCGGGCCAGGCTGAGACCGGTGTTGCCCTGGTCGGCCACGATGCCTTTATAGTTCTTCTCCCGGAAGAAGTCCAGCAGGATGGAGGAGAAGGTGAGGTCGTCCTCGACGATGAGGATGACCCGGTCGTTCTCCCGGATGGTGTACCGGTCATCTCCGGCTGCAGGCGTTGCGCCAGGGGTATGTCCGCTGGCATCGGCGGGGTTATCTCCGGCTGCGGCAGTCAGGGGTCGGGCCCGCCTCTCTTCCGTTGGGGAGCGAGCGGCAGTCTTTGCATGCGGATGAGCGATAGCGGTGCGAGACCATGCAGGTGAGCTGCTGGCTGTGTGGCGCCAGTCAGCAGGTTCCGAATGCCCGGTTGCGGAAGATTGCGATTGCGTAGCGGAAGGCACAAATGCCAGCGGAAGATACAGCGTGAACCTGCTGCCCTTTCCTTCCTCGCTTTGCAGGTATATCTCGCCGCCAAGTGCGTGCGCGAGCTCGCGGCTGATGGAAAGACCCAGGCCGGTGCCTCCGTATTTTCGCTTAGTTGAGCCGTCGGCCTGCCGGAAAGCCTGGAAGATGATCTCCTGCTTGCTTTCAGGTATGCCAATGCCGGTGTCGGTCACTGAAAAAGCGACCAGCTCGCCGGACTGTGCCAGATCGATGTCAAGCTTTACGCTGCCGTTCTTCCCGGTGAACTTGAAGGCGTTGGAGAGCAGGTTTCGAAGGATCTGTTCGACGCGCTGGCTGTCGGTGTATAGTGGAACAGTAAACTTGTCTTTGGGATAGCTGATGCCGAAGTAGATGGACCTGTCGCTTGCGATAGGGCCAAACATGGCGTGCAGGTTGGAGGTGATCTCGCTGATATCCGTCTCGGCAATATCGAATTCTATCTTGCCGGATTCCACCTTGGAGAGATCGAGTATCTCGTTGATGAGATTCAGCAGGTCGGTGCCCGAGCTGCAAATATTTTTTGCATAGGTGACCTCTTTTTCCCCCAGCGTCCTGCTCTTGTTGTCCGCAAGCAATTGAGAAAGGATCAGGATGCTGTTGAGAGGGGTGCGCAGCTCGTGGGACATATTGGCAAGGAATTCGGATTTGTATTTGCTGGTGAACTCCAGCTCGCGGGCCTTGGCCTCTACTTCCTGTTTGGCCATTTCCAGCTTGCCCTTTTGATCTTCGAGCAGGCCCGCTTTTTCTTCCAGCTCTTCGTTGGTCTGCTGGAGCTCTTCCTGTTGGGCCCTCAGCTCGGCTTCCGATCGCTCGAGCAGCTCGGTCTTCTCGTGCAGCTCTTCATTGGTCTGCCTCAGCTCTTCCTGCTGGACTTCCAGCTCTTCGGCCTGGCGCTGGGTCTCTTCCAGCAGCTGCTCTGTCCGCTGGCGGACCTGGGAGGAGGTGATGGCGACGCCGATGCTATCTACTACGACCTGGAGATAGTGTTTCTGGCGATCGGTCATGGGATGGATGCTCCCCAATTGGATCACCGCTACTACGGCAGATTCGGCGGTTACGGGTATGGAGATGATATTGGCCGGGATCATTTTTCCAAAGGCGGTGCCGACGCTGAACTGCCCTGTGGGGATATCCGTGACAATGATGGTTCTTTTTTCCGCGGCACATTGTCCGGCCAGTCCTTCGCCGATGCGGATACGGGGAAGTTCGCTCGTGCCTCCGGTGAGCGCATAATTTGCGGTGAGCGAATAGCCTCCGGCCATCCGTAAGTAAGCCTGATCCTCTTCAGTGAGATAGAATGCTCCGGCCTGTACCTCGAGCCAGGCGGAGAGGTGGTTGATGATGATCTGCGCCAGCTGGTCTACGCGAACATTGCCTTGCATTTGCTTGATCAGCAGGCCGCTGCCGGTGAGGGTCCAGTTCTTATACCCTGTCTCCTGTTCGGCTTTTTTAAGGGCTTTCAGGTTATTGGTAATGATGAGATAGACGGTGATGAGGACAGTGCCGACGACGCAGAGAAGGAGGATGAAGATCATATTGAAGCTGCGCGCGTCCTCTTCGCTGGTCTGCTTTCTTTCGGCAAGCAATGTCTGCTCTGTGCGATCGGCGTTGGCGATCTCCTGACGGATGGCGTCCAGCAGCCGCTTGCCTTCGCCGCTGGCAACAACTGCTCTGGCCTTTTCAAGATCGTTCGCTTTCCTGCTGCTGATGCCTCTTTCCAGGTGTCGCAGAAGGGTGTCGGTCAACTTCCCGATGCGCTCAATATTGTCCTGCTGGACGGGGTTATCTTTTGTGAGCTGTCTTACTCGGGTGATATGGTTGGAGAGTTCGGATCTTGAGGTATTGAACGGTTCCAGGTAGTTCTCTTCGCCGGTGATGATAAAGCCTCTTTCACCTGTCTCGCCGTTGACCGCGTTGATCAGCACCTGGTCCAGCTCGCGCAATACCTCATGGGTGTGGCTTACCCATTGACTGGAGGCAACAAATTTTTCACTGTTGCGCAGGGAGATGACGGCAACCAACAGCAGGATCAGCGAGCAAATGATAAATCCTCCTATGATCTTCTTTTCCAAAGAAAGCTTCATACGACTGCTTTAGAGGTGGGCAATTCGATTTCTGCGACAGGAGAATCGAAGGGTCGTATGAAAAAGCCAATGTCTTACACAAATTAATGAATTTTATTATAAATAACGGATGAAAAGTTACGAAACGCCGCCGATCACGGAAAGGCCCGGTCGCTGTCGGCCCGGTTTATCGTATATATAGCTGTTAATAAGAGGCCGGCCTTTTAATCAGGGCCGGCCTTTCTTTATTGTTGATCTGGTTACGACTAGTGCTGCACGACAAAACGGCGAGCTGTGGCACTGCTGAATTTGGCCTGTAGCGTCAGCAGGTAGGAGCCGGTTGGCAGGCCGCTGACAGGCAGTGCGACCGTATTCGGACCGGCCTGCATGTCTACCATCTTCTTCTGCATGATCCTTCCCAGCATGTCATAGATGTACAGGTCCACCTGTTGGGCCGTGGCGCTGTTATAGCTCACATTCAGGACGCTCTTTGCCGGGTTGGGATACAGTGTGAGCGAAAGAGCGTTCAGGCTATCGAGGCTGGCTGCCCTTGCGCTGTCGGCGCTGCGGGCGGCCGTTGCAGCGGTGCTGTCATTGAACGAGTTGGCCGTACGTTGCGTCGCGCTATCCGATGCCGCCGCTGCCGTAGCTGAGGTGACAGCGAATGTAACGGTGTTCGAGAAATACTGCCAGAACGTTCCGTCCCCGTCATTGCCCTGCACCTTTATCGTGTGCGTACCTGCAGCAGCGCCAGTCCAGGTGGCGGTATATACGACCGAGTCATAGGCGACGCTCTTCTTCGAGATGCTGAGCCCCGAGATCGCCTTGCCGTTGTCCAGCCAGTAGGTGGACGAGATGACATTGGCCGCGTTCGGGAACTTGATGCCCATGGTCAGCGTGATCGTGCCGCCGGTCTTGAGACCGTTGCTGCTCGAATAGTTGAGCTTCATCTTCGGATCAGCGCCTGCGATCGTCAACCCTGTCACGTCGGACCTGTACTGGTCTTTGTGGAGGCCGATGCGGTTGAGGTGCCAGTCCTTGCCCTTGGTGAGGTTGAACGCACCGGTCTTCAGCAGGCTGTCCATGATAAAGGGCAGGATCGGCGTGGTCCTTCCGCCATTGAGGCGGAAATTATCCTGGAAATAGGCATTCCATTTGGTAAATGCGGGTCCCGTCCGCGCATAGGTGGAATTGGTAGTACCGTCGCGATTGAACAGCGAGTCGATATTGGTGTTGGAAAAAATGCCCGGGTTGCAGGTAAAGACACAGCCCGTAAAGGAAGGCCATATCTTTGACCAGTAAGAAGTATTGGGGGTGCCGTTGCCAACCATGTCGGCGCACTCCGGATAGGCCGCACGGTAGGCTGCGCTGCTGTTCCACATCGTCTTCAGGGCGTTGTAGTGGGTGGCATAGGTCGGGCTGGAAGTGCCTTCGATCATCGTCGTCACCGGATACTGGGTGTTCACCGAGATATTGTTGGCGTAGGCCTGGAAATAGCCCTGGTGGTTGAAGAAGCCTTCGGCGACGCGCTCTGTGATACAGTAGACCGTGCTGTCCCCCGAAGAGAAATTGTCGTTGTAGAAGCCGTTGGCGGCGAGGGCGTCGTGGACATAATTATGGTTGAGCTTGTTGCCCCGGGAGAGCCAGAGCTGCCCGACCTCGACCTTGTAGAAGGCGCCCATATCGGAATAGACTTTTACCACGTCGAAGACGTCGTTGTACTCGAATGTATTGCTGTTGCCGCCATAGAGGATACCTACCTGCGGGCTGTCGTGCACTCTGTTGAAAGCCACGTATACGCCTACCGCTTCCTGGGTGTTGACGGCCGCGGAATAGAGGAGGGCCTCCCTTGCATAGCTATAGATCTGGTTGTTGATGACCTTGTGATAGGACATAGTGACGTTGAACTGGTCCGTGGTGAAATTATCGCTCCTGACGATGACGCCGCCTGCGCCGACCGAGTCGATGTCGCAGCTCTGGACTGTGCAATAGGTCCCGCCGGTGATCGTCACGCCGTTGCCGGAGCAGAGGCTGATATGTCCGCCGGCTACCTGGACGTTGTGACAGTCGTGGATCTCGATGCCGTTGCCCGAGCCGCCGCGAACGTCGATGTTGATAAAGGAAGTATTGTCGGCGCCGGTCACGGAAATGGCCGGAGACTTGGAGTTGCCGGCAAAGGTCAGCGTGCCTGTTGCGGGCAGCCAGATATATAGCATTTTAGTCCGGTAGTTGATGGCCCATTGTCCTTCGGCAGCGATCTCTTCGACCAGGTTCAGCGCATAATAGGGCTCCTGACCGGATATCAGCCTTCCGTAGGGTTTGGCGCCGAGGCCGCCATAGATGCCGATCGATTGTGTAATAAGGCTGTCGGCCGTGCTTACGGAAGAGGTGCGGACCACGTCCATCTGGAACTGCGCCTGCCAGTTGCCGGCGAGCCAGACGCCGCCGTCATTGATGGCCTTTGCCCAGTATTTTGCGCGGTCGTCTGCATATTTGAAACTACCTCCGGGGGTGGATTTGTAGTAGCCCGCATATACGACCTGCTTCATGGGCATGGTGGCAGTACCGGAAGGATACCGGGACATCGGCAGCGGTTGTCCATCCTTGTAGAACTTGGGAGACACCAGGTCGCTGATGCCGAACTGTGCAGGCCACTGGGCGGAATCGGCGATACCCAGCGTGCGCAGAGGGATCTGTGTGACCATCGTCTTTGCGGTGGTATTGATGATACGCGACTTGATGCTGTCGGGGATGGCCTGGAATTTGCTTTTATCCAGATAGAATTCCGGCGTGAAAACGGCGCCGTGAGGAGTGCTCGATACGTATACCACCGGGTCGGCCGCGGTGCGTTTGTCGGTCGCATCAAGGGTCAGGGACTTGTAGACCCCGTTAGCCAGGTAGATGATACAGGCCTGGGAGGGGTGTGCACGTGCTACGGCGCGTGCGCGATCGAGACTTACAGGTGCCGCAGCAGAGCTTCCGTCAGCAGTCGCCGACCCGTTCGGCGAGGCAAAGATGTGAAGGTTCTGTGCGTGGAGGCCTGTGATAGAAGTTAGTGTAAAAATCAGTAATGTGTAAAGTTTTACGGGCTGGACATGGAATTTCATGATAAAATCAGAGCAGCTTTTAAGTACAGGAATAATAGGATTCTTAGCAGGATTACAACGCCTTATTGCGTGACAGGATTGAAAAAAAGCGTTGTTTTTCGTCGGAATACAGCAGTTCCGACTAGCCATTTTAAGTGTTTACACTGACACATGGGTAGACTTACTTTCATATAAGTTATTGGTTTTAACGATGTTGCGACGATTCTACACACTAAAAACCGTACCATTTGCGGCATTGGACAATGTTATTTTTATTAACAAAAAAAATAGCCGGCTCGTGCCGGCTATTTTCATTCAGAGTGTTCAGTATGTCGTATGATTATTCAGTATAATGTATCAGTTCGGTTGGGCTGATTACCGGGGTAAGGATTTGTCCCGATGGTTGATCCCGGGGTAAGGATTGGTTCCGATGGTTGATCCCGGGGTAAGGATTGGTTCCGATGGTTGATCCGGGGGTAGGTCGGTCCCGGTCTACGGCTGATCCCACCAAACCCGGTCTACCAGGGTCGCGGACTGCTGGGGCTGGGGGTTGGCATTGATCTCGGTCTGAGGATAGATCAGCCGCCGCGGGATAGCCGGGGCCTGAGCGTTAGGCACGATGGTCAGCCTCGGGAAACCGGTCCTACGCCAGTCGTTGAAATTCTCCGGCGACAGGAAGTCTGCGATGACCTTTTCCTGCATCATCAGCTCGAGCGCGCCGCTGACAGGCAGGGTGCCACGTGCAGCCAGATAGGTATTGATATCCGCCGTGGCGACGCCTAATTTGGTCATATGCGTGGTGATCGCGTTGGTGTAGTACGGCTGGGCGGCGGCGACCCCGGTCTGGATCAGGTTGGCCTCGGCCTGGATGAAGAGCACTTCCGTATAGGGCATGATGTATTCGGTAGCGTTGACGGCGCAATATGCGCTGCCCAGCAAAGAATAGTTCTGCAGGTTGCCGATATTGGGGGTACCGATTGCCCGTCCGGTATAAAGCCCGGTGTTTATCGCCCTGGAGATAAGGAAGGGCAGGCGCGGATCGTTGCGGGTCTTCAGCGTATCCACGATCGCAGAGGACGCGACCAGCGTCGAGAGTGGTTGCATGTTGACATACCAGATGTTCTGCGAAGTGGAAGCGCCGGGATAAGCAAATTTCCATTCGTCGGCGGTGCCCGTCATCCCGTTCTGCAGCGCGGTCAGCGCGAGTCCGGCCTGTGTGGCGGCGTCGTGGCCCGGAGCCTTGGTCAGGTGCATATAGTACCGCGCCTTCAGGCTGAAGGCGAGCCTCCTCCACTGGGTCATATTCCCCTTATAAAAATAGTCGTCTGATCCTACCGGCAGACCCGCCTTCTTGTCGATGTCGACGACGGCCTTGTCCAGCAGCGCCTGTACGGTGTCGTAGAGGACGTCCTGCTTGTCATAGGTCGGCGTAAAATTGCTGGCTCCCTGCAGCGCTTTGGAATAGGGGACCTCGCCCCACAGGTCGGTGAGGAAGGCCAGCGTATAGGCCGTGAGTATCTCGGAGATGGCCGTATAGTTGGAATTGCCATTGGCGGTGCTTTCCCGGCGCAGGATCTGCAGATTCTCCAGACAGACCTGGTAGGCGGTATTCCAGGTCTGGTTCATGTTCGTATTCACAAAGTAATACGTTCCGTAGTTGAGCGCGACCTGGTTGTAGCAGACCGTCTGCATGAAGTGATTGGTATACGTGGCCGCGTCGGGCTCTCCGCCAGCTGCAATACCGTGGGCGATATTGTATTCGATGGGGGCAAGGAGTATCTTTTCCTGCACGGCGAGCGGGTTGTTCGGGTCCTGGTTGACGTCGACGAATTTCTTACACCCTGTGGCCGCGAATAACAGGAAAGCGTTGATATAGAGGATCGATTTTTTCATGATTGTTTTTTTTAATTATCCCTCGGCGAGGCTCATTTAAATACCACATTCAGCGTCAGGTTGAAAGACCGCGAGGTGGGAACGGTATTGGCATACACGCCCTGCGAGCCGTTGGCGGTGCCATAGCTGCTGACCTCCGGGTCCGATCCCGTGAAATGGGGCGCGTGGATGAACAGATTCCGACCGGTAAGGGTCAGGCCGACCGAAGCAAAAGGCGTCTTGCCGATGACGGAGGGCGAGAGCTTGTACCCGATGGAAGCCTGGCGCAGCTTGAGATAGGTGCCGTCCTGCATCGCGGATTCGTAGATCGTGTTCAGCCGCTGATAGTAGGCCTCGGCGGTCACGACCTTGGTATTGGGCTGCTTGGTGCTGGCAACGATGCCCGGCACGATGCGGTCCTGCCTGTTCTCCGTCACTTTGGGCGTGCCGTAGAAATAGCCATAGCGGTCGTCGGAGTTGAGGATATCGCCGCCCTTGCGGTAGTCGAAGAAGAAGCTCAGCGTCCAGTTCTTGTAGTAGAAGGAGTTGTTCATCCCCGCCAGGAAATCCGGCTGGATATTGCCCTGGATGATGTTGCCGCTGCTGATCTTCGGCAGGCCGTTGTCGTCGATCAGTAACTGGTGGGTCGCGGAATCCCGGGCGTAGCCGTAGTTGTAGAATACGCCGTAGGGCATGCCGACAAAGGCCCAGGTCTGCCCGATCTGCAGCTGCTGAGTGCCGCCGTTGATGCGGGTCACCTTATTGCGCACGCGGGTATAGTTCAGCGTCAGATCCCAGCCAAAATTCTTCCCTTTGAAGGGGCTCACATTGACCAGGGCCTCGACACCTTTGTTGGTCATATCGGCCGTGTTCAGGGTCGTGGAGCTATAACCGGTAGAGGGTGCGATCGGCACCTGCTGCGTGAGCAGGTTGTTGTGCTGGCGGTCGAAATAGCTGACCTCGAAACCGATGCGGTTCTTGAGGAAGTTCATCTCGAGACCGATCTCGCTTTCCTTCGTGGTCTCGTTCACCAGGAAGGGGTTGCCTAAGTTCGCGGCCTGGAGGAAGCCGGTATTCCCGTTGTAGGGGAAGCTCGTAGCCTGCGTAAACGGTGTGGTCAGACTATAGGGAGCTACGTTGTCATTACCCACAGCGGAATAGGAGACGCGTAATTTACCGAAGCTGATCGCAGGCGACTTAAGGAGCTCAGAGAAGATAAAGCCGGCGGATGCAGAACCATAGGGATAGAAGTTCTTGCTCGTCGAGAGCACCGAGGTTCCGTCGTACCTGCCTGTCAGCGAAAGGTTCAGGAATTTCCTGTAGTCGACGTTCGCCTGGGCATAGAAGCCTATCTTACGGGTAAGCGTATAGAACTCCTTGCCGACGATGGTCGCGCCGTTGGTGACGTTGTCGAAATTCAGGATCGAGGTGCCGGTGCCGACCATCTGGTGGGTCTGGCTATAGTTGGTGTTGATGTTGTTGCCGACGATAAAGTTCAGGGCGAAGTCGCCGAACTGGTGATTAACCTGGCCGATAAGGTCGTGGTTGACCTGGCGGTAGTTGGTGCTCACCATGGCGATCGTCCCGACGGTTCCGAGGGTGTTGCTGGGCGCCTCGTAATAGTCGGCCTGCTGGGTATAGGTGTCGGCGCCGACCCTTTCGGTAAAGCTCAGCCAGGTGGTCGGACGGTAGTTGACCGTCAGCACGGGTATGATGCGGCTGGTCTTGCTGTTGTTATAAACGTTATACAGGTCCCAGTAGGGGTTGTTTCGCGAGAACCGGAACACGCGCTGGTTGCCCGATGCGTCCAGGTAGGGCAGCGGATTCCAGGTGGCCGGAGAGGTATATACGGTCCACAGCGGATCGGTCAGGTCGTAGCCTTCCGGGATAGTATGCGCGGTGGAGAGGGTATAGTTGAGCTGCAGCGTCGTTGTGATCTGGTCCGTGATCCTGTTCGTGAACTTGGCGAACATCGCATTTCGTTTGAAGTTCGTGGTGGGCACGATACCCGTCTGATCCAGATTGGAATACGAGAAGAAATAGCTGGACTTCTCGCTGCCGCCGCCGACGCTCAGGGTGTTGGTATAGCTATGTCCGGTAGTAAAGAAGGCTTTTAGCGGGTTCTTGTTGTATTTGACGATACCCGCCGCGACCAGGCTATCGATACGCGGTCCCCAGACCGTGCTGCCCTTGACGAGGTCGCCGTCGAAATATTTATAGCCGGAGTCGCCCTGGGCATACTTAGTCTGTATCTCCGGGAGGAGGGGATTCTCGAAGGAGTACTGGCTGTTCAGCGTGACCTGTGGCTTCTTGTTCAGCGAGCCGGCCTTCGTGGTGATGAGGACGACGCCGCGGGCTGCGTTGGAGCCGTATAGCGCAGAGGCTGCAGAACCCTTGAGGACGTTGATGCTCTCGATCGTCGCGGGATCTATATCCGAAAGCCGGCTGGTGCCACCTACAGCGGTGCTGGCGGTGGTGCTCGTGGGTGTGGTCGCGACGCCGGCGGCATTGCCGTTCTGGGCGTTGTTGATGGGTATGCCGTCCAAGACGATCAGGGCTTCGTTGTTGCCCTGCAGCGAGCTGCTGCCGCGGATGACGATACGCGAGGACGCGCCCGGCTGGCCGCTGGATGAAGTGATCTGGACGCCGCTGACTTTGCCCGCAAGCGCATTCAGAACGCCCGTCTCTTTCGTGGCGGTGAGCGCGTCACCCTTTACCTGCTGGGTGCTATAGGTCAGCTGGCTTTTCTCGCGCCGGATGCCGAGGGCCGTGACGACGACCTCATTGAGGGCGGCGTTATGTCCTTTCATATGAATGTCGATGTTGTCGCTGGCGGCGATCTCCTGCGATTCGAGACCTACGGCCGTAATTATTATCGTTGCGCCGGGTTTTACCTGGAGCGCAAACCTTCCTTCGGCGTCTGTGGCCACGCCTCGTCTGCCGCCTTTCTCACGGACGGAAGCGCCATTGACCGGGTTACCGCCTTCGTCGAGGACCCTGCCGCTGACCTTTTGTGTTTGCGCCAGTGCGGGGGAGACTGCGAGTCCCACGAACACGGCGATCAGCAGGAGCCAGCGGATGAAGGTTGGCAGTTGGTAGTTTTGGTGTGTTGTCGAGATCATTGCTTTTTTATTATTTGTTATCGTAGAATCTCCATTTGGTGGTGAAGTCTTTTTCCAGCGGTTGTTTGGTGAGGATCGCCCGTATCATCTCTACCGGCATGGCGTTGAGATGCAGGATGGCGTCGTGATATTGCTTGTAGCTCATCTTGCCGCTGTCGACCAACTCCTTCTTCAGGGCGTAGAACTGACGGCCGCCCGTGAGATAGGCCAGCTGGTAGAGAGGCGGGTAGTGGGTCTCGAAAGAGCGGCGTACTTCCCCGGCCGCATTGGCCCGCTCGTGACCCACCCGGTCTACCAGGAAGTCGATACACTGCTGGGGCGTCCACTTGCCCAGGTGATAGTTCAGGGAGAAGATGATGCGCGCGCAGCGATGCATATGCCAGAACAGGAAGCCGATGCGGTCTTCGGGAGTCTTCGGGAATTTCAAGTCCCAGAGGATCAGCTCCCAGTACAGGGACCAGCCTTCGGTCCAGAAACCCGAGCCAAAATTGCGATAGGTACGGTAACGGCCATTCATGAACGCCTGCAGGTTGTGACCCGCGATCAGCTCGTGGTGGACGGTAGCCATGGAGAAATGGGGATTATTTCCGCGCATGCTCATCAGACGGTCGTCCTCCTCCATCGTATTGGTCGGGTAGGAGATGCTGATCTCGTTGCCCCCCGTAAAGAAAGGATTGACCAGCTGCCGTTCTGGCGTCATCATGATCATGCCCCAGGTCTCCAGCGCAAGCGGCGGAATGGTGACGAGGTCGTGTTTCCGGAGAAAGTCGACGGACTGATTGAACAGTCCAAGGATCATTTCAGGCTGCTGACCTGCAGGCACATAAGAGTTCTTCACCTTTTCGAGCGCTGCCTTCCAGTCGTCGCCGAAGCCCATTTCTTTCGACGCTTTCAACATTTCCTGGTCACACCAGGCGAATTCCTTGTTGGCGATATCGATCAGCTCTTCGGGCGAGTAGGGGATCATCTCGTATTTCAGCTGCCGCATCAGCTCGTCGCGTCCCACCGGATGGCCGGCGATGCCGCTCTTGTCGGGTGTAGCCATGCTTTTACTCTTGTCTTTCAGGTCGGTGGAATAGCCGGCCAGGGCATCATCCAGCTGCTTATATGGTTTGGGCATCCACCAGCTGAACAGCGGATCATAGCCGTTGTAGAACTCGTAGATGCTGGCGATGGCTCTTTTCAGGTCGGCCGTTACCTGGTCGGCCTCGTAGAGCGCGTCGCTGGTCAGGGTATTGTCGGCCTTGATCTTCGTTCTCAGCGCCGCTATCTGTCTGGCGTAGTCGAACCAGTCTTTGGCCAGAAGCTCAGGATTGAGGGTATGCCCGCGGCGGCGCTGCTTCTCGATAGCATAGATGCTGTCGGAGAAAGGGAAATAGCCTTTGATCTTGTCGTACTGTGTCGCCTCGTCCGCAGCCTGCTGTAATTTACCGTTGAGCTCTCTTTTGAAGAGGATATAGTCGACCTTACATTCCTGCGGAAGGGAATTGAAGTCAAGCTGCCCGAGCCGGTTCAGGTAATCGTGATAGAGGGTGTTGAGCCGCGCCCTTTTTTCGGGTGAGCCGCCGTCGGTCTGGACGAAGTTCCCTCCGCCACCGGCGTTGCGGCCGCCGAAATAGCTGCTGGTATAGAAACGCACCAGCGAACGCAGGTCGGCGTTATAGTTTTCGATCAGGTTGGGCATTTCCTGACAAGGGACGTAGGGATCGGGGGAGATCTGGGCAGCGCCTTTCAGGGATAAGATAGCAACGGCCATAAGGACGCCATAGAAACGTCGCAGACATTTTCTCATACAAATGGTTATGGTTTTCGCAGTGTTGCTCAAATATAATCAGCATCGCATTCCGCGGCTTTTTGGGAATTGATCGATCCTTTACTGATTTTAACTGGTTTCTAATTAGTAGCGAGCACGGATAAGTGGGGGGCGGCTTAGTGCAGTTATTCTTTTATCCATACAGACGACACCGGTGTTTTGCTGATATACTGTGGCGGTTCGTTAGGCCGGGTCGGCTGCAGCACCTGCTCTGATTCGGGTGTCGCGGTCGTCGGCACGCGGTTCATCCGGGCGTAGTTCGGGACAGCGACCAGCGGAGAGCCGTCGGCCCAGCTGCCCTTGATGACCATCACGCCATGCAGGAGGTCCTTGTCGAATTCCAGCTTCAAGGGTGCCTTACCGATTGCCTTTGTGATATCCTGGTTGTCGGCGGTCTCGACATTGTAGAGCAGGGGACCGTAACGGAGCGCTACTTTTCCTTTGTCCGCCCCGATCTTCTCGTCGGCGGTGATCTCCTGTACCTTCATGGGCAGCTCGAGGGATATCCTGTCGCCTTTCTTCCAGGTCCGGCGAATGGTGGCGTAGCCGTGTTCGATATTGGGCTTGACAGGCTGGCCGTTGACGGTCAGCGTCAGGAGACCGCTGACTTCGGGAACAGGCTTGTAGAGCTCGCTCGTCGTCCGGTTGGGGATGCGCACGTGCATCGTGAACTCGGTGGGCTTCGCCGGGTTGACGGTCATGTCGATCTTGCCGCTCCAGGGGTAGTCTGTTTGCTGTACCATCTCCACATCGGTGCCCGCAACCTTTTCTACCTTCATCGTGCTGCCGATATAGAGGTTGACGTACAAGCCGTCGTCGCCACGGACATAGGTCCAGGTCGGCATCATCAGCAGGGTGCGGGGGATATTGCCGACGCAGCAGGGGCAGACATGCCATTCATAACGCGGCTGTGCGGTCGCCAGCGCATTGGTATAGGTAAAATCCTTGCCGTCCAGCGACAGCGAGCCCAGCAGCGCATTGTACATCGTCTCTTCGTAGAGATCGGCGTACCTGGCGTCGTGGTAGGCCAGGTTCATCTTGTACTCGAAGAAGATCAGGCCGCAGCTGCTGCAGGATTCGCAGTAGGCGTTGTTACGCAGCGAATAGTCGGGGCCAAAACCTTCCGAGGTCTCGCCGCTGCCGATGCCTCCCGTGATATAGTACTTGCGATTGACCATATTGTCCCAGAGTGACAGCACGGCGCTCTGATAGTCGACATCCTTTGTTTCCGCGGCGATATCGGCCATCCCGGAGTAGGTATACATGGCGCGTACGGCGTGTCCTACGGCCTCGTACTGCTCAACAACGGGGACATGGCTCTGGTCGTATTCGCTGCCGCCCTTGCGGTTGTCAAGCAGGAATTTGGCGAGGCTGATATAGGCGTCGCCATGACCATGTCCTTCCATATCGTTGACAAAACGGCCAAAACGGACCAGCGCCTGTTCCATCTCCTGGTGCCCGTCGTACCACGCTATCTTCCCCGGGCCGATATTGGCGACCCAGCAGTCGGCGAGCTTCTTAGCGGCGTTATAGAGCCGTTTGTCCTTCCCTTCCGTCAATGTATAGTGGTTGATCGCCGACTCGATAAAATATCCCGAGACATAGCCCTCGTGGTTGCCGCGTCCTTCGGGCGACCAGCGATGGTGCCAGCGGCTGGTATCGCGCAGGGTATAGGCCGTCTGCAGATAGCCGTCGGGCTCCTGTGCGGCGAGGATGATGGGTATCCAGCGTTCCAGTGTAGTCTGCATGTTCTTCTGCGCCGCAATGATCTCCGGGTCGCCCCCGGGGTCGACCATCAGGGCTTCGCACATGGCTTCTACTGTCTGATGCACCCAGGCATTGCTGAACACATATCCCTTGTGCTTACCGTGCGGCTCGCCTCGCAGGGCCTTGGCAGCCTCGATGAAATTATCCAGTCCTCCTTCTCCCGCAGTGAGATCGGTACGTTCGCACTGTGCGATACAGAACGGGATCCAGTTGACGATGATGGCTCTGGCACGATCGTTCCACAGCCGGCTGTCGATGGAATAATGTTTGGTATAGACCACGTCGAGGCGTTTGGATGGGGGCGGCGTGACGACTTTTACCAACAGCGGCGCAGAGCTCTGTGCGTCGCCCTGCCAGGCGGTGAATTTCAGCGTGTATACGCCAGGCTTTGAAAAGGTCGCGGTGCCGACTTTCTTAGTCGCGTCGCTAAATCTGACCTCGCCCGGTCCCGCCGTTTTTGTCCAGCTGGCCTTTGTAATGGCGTGAACGCTGCGGGTCTCTCCGGCAAGATAGGTCTTGCCGTTCAGCATGACGTCGCGGTCGTCACCGGCGTAGACGACGGGAGCGACGGCGGGTGAGTTTTTGGATTCGAGGACCTTCCATTCGACCAGGGTGGAGATGTATCGGTCGCTGCTATCCATTATCAGACGCATGCGGCTGGTCCTGACCTCGTCGAAGCTGGTCTCGTTGTATTGGTTATTCTTAAGTCCCAGGCCGGTAGCGTTCTTAACGGGCTGCCAGCCGCCGCCGTCCCAGTATTCGATATGATAGGACTCCGGCAGGGTCGCGTGTTTGGTATAGTCCCACCAGAATACGGCAATCCCGTGCGTGCTGATGGGCTGCTTCCATTCGTACTGCACCCACTGGTTGGCGTAGCGAGTCTGGGGCCGTAAAAAGCGGGAGTTGCCCGATGGGGTCGGCGTCTGTTCATCGTTGAGCGTCGTTATGGAGTAGTTGGACCGGCCGTTGCTGGTGGCGGTGGCTACGACGGCCAGGTTGCCTGGTGCATCCTGCGCTATCGCGGCAGTGCTTTGAGCGTTGACCCCGGGGGCAAGGTAAAAAAGGGCAAGCAATGTTGGAACAAGGCGTTTCATAATAGTGGTATGTAGACTAAAAGTAACGACGAGGGGGCAATCCGGCTTGCCTTTTCTTGACTTTTACCGCTCCGATTTTAACCGTTAATTTGACAGGTATTGTGGCGGGACACTCTTTTTTGAGACCATGGTTTGTCCCGGTTTGTCCCGGGGATCAGTCTTACCCGATCAGGCGCGACAGGATATAGACGGCGGCATAGGCGACGATCCCCATGAGCGCGGTGGCCGGGGTATATGTTCTTAGCATCGCCCGCAGGCCGAGGCCGGACAGCCGGGTGATGACCCAGAAATAGGCGTCATTGGCATGAGAAAGCAGCATCGAGCCAGCGCCCATCGACAGGACGCAGAGCAGCGGACCGTTGCCGGTCGCGAGGCCCAGTGCCGGCAGCAAAGGCTTGACGATAGAAGAGGCGGTAATAATAGCGACAGTAGAAGAGCCCTGGGCGGTCTTGAGCACGGCCGTCAGCAGAAAAGGAAAGAAGATGCCGAGACTGGACAGCGGCAGGGACGCGCTCAGCTGGTCGCCCATTTTTGTCGCGGCGAGAATGGCGCCGAATGCCCCGCCCGCGCCGATGATGACGAGGACGCTGCCTGCTTTTTCCACCGCATCGTTGAGCAGGCTGCCGAGGTGCTGTTTTTTCCAGTTGCGGCCGCCGGCAAAGGCGAGCAGTATTCCGATGAACAGGGCTAGGATGGGGTCGCCCAGCGCGAGGAAGAAGGAAAGGGTGGGGGATGGATGGGTATTCCCGATGGAAAAGAAAGAGCGTACCGCGATAAGCGTAATGGGTATGACTACCGGTAGGAATGCGGTGAGTACTGCGGGACCCGGGGCTTCGGGCATGGTGACTTCCCTTTGTGCGGCCTCTTTGCCGGTTCTGGCGCTTTCCGGGGAGTCGTCCGTTGTTGCGGCTGCGTCTTTTTCATCAGCGCCCCCTCGTCCCGCAAACCGTGCCCATGCATACCCTGCGATAGCGGCAGGTATGGCTACGGCGATCCCATACAGGATGAGCCGGCTGAACTCCACACCAATGGTTCCCGCTGCAGCAGCGGCGCCGGGGTGCGGCGGGATGAGGCAGTGAACAGAATAGAGGCCGGTAGCCAGGGACACCGCCATAATGACCATGGGCGTATGGCTGCGGCGGGCCAGGCTCGTATTGAGCCCGCTGAGCACGATAAACCCCGAGTCACAGAAGATAGGCAGGCCAACTATAAATCCGGTGATGCTCATGGCCAGCGACGCACGACGTTCGCCAGTCCGCCGCAGGATATAGCCCGCCATCACCCGCGTGGCGCCGGTATGCTCCAGCAGGACGCCCAGGGTAGTCCCCAGTATGATGATAAAGCCCAGCGACCGCATGATACTCCCAAAGCCCTCTTTGGCTGTAGAGATAACGCTGTCAGGCGATAGTCCCACTCCCAGTCCGACCACGGCGCAGGAGATGAGGAGGGCAAAGAAGGCATGGACCTTGTAGCGGGTCGTCAGCAAAATGATAAGGGCCACGCCGGCCAGCAGGCAGACAACGTCAATGAATAACGACGACTTCATGGTCTGGAATGGTTGAGATTTCAAATTGACACCAGTCACTCGCGACAGTAGCCTGCACTATGCCACCTGCGACAAGCTTGCGCACATGATGTCCCCCGATGCCCGAAGGCAATTTAACTTTTATTTTCAATGGTCCGGGCGCAACGATGGCCATTGCAGAATTCTTTATAAAATCACGACGGCTATTCATAGATTAAATCTAAGTGTTTATAACTTGCCGTCATGAAAATAGGATTTATAGGCATCGGAAAGATTGCATCTGCCGTAATAGAGGGCTTGAATACTTCGAAGGCCGCCGGAGACCTCGAAATAGTCATTTCTCCCCGCAACGAAGCGCTGTCGACAGGGCTGACGAAAAGATTTTCCAACGTCCAACGTCTTTCCTCCAACCAGGAGGTCCTCGATCGCAGCGACATCGTGGTGATCGCCTTGCGGCCGGCCGTGGCCGTGGAAGTGCTGCAGACCCTGTCCTTTCAGCCCCGCCATACGGTCGTCTCGCTGATCCCATTATTGAAGTATGCTGCACTATTGGCGGTAGTGCAGCCGGCAGGCATCGTCTGCAGGGCCATTCCGTTGCCGACGGTGATGCAACACAATTGCCCGATCCCATTGTTCCGTGCGTCTGCTGCCGTGACGGAATTGTTTGGCTATATCGGTCAGCCCCTGCCCGTCGCCGATGAAGAGCAGCTGCACGCCATATGGACCCTGACGGGATTGATCACTCCGTTCTATGAGCTGCTGGGCAGTCTCAGCGCGTGGACTGTATCACGTGGAGTGGACGAAGCCGTCGCCAATACCTATATAGCAGACCTGTTCGAGTCGCTCTCGTATATGGCACAACGTTCGTCGCCGATCGATTTTGCGGCGTTGGCGCAGCACGCAGCGACTCCTAATGGAATGAATGAACAGGCCGGGAAAGAGATCAAAGAGAAAGGGGCGCACGCCGCCTGGGAGATGGCTGCGGAACGGCTGTTGGCACGGTTTAAATAACGCGATGAGCCGGCCTTTCGCCAGGAAGTTGTTATATCAAAATTTAATTGTATATTTAGCTAATTATTACTTCTTAGAATAACCTCCAGCTATACTTGTCACCCTAAAAACCTCTCACCCGATATGGATCAGGTGCTGGAATTCTTCAGTAAGCTTCTCGACAGTTCGGATTGGCCACCCCGGTGGCATTGTGGCCGCTGGACCGATTTTCACGGATGGGTCTATATTATCAGCGACCTTTCGATATGGGCTGCCTACTTCAGCATCCCGGTCGTGATCATCCGGTATCTTTCAAAGAAACAGGGCATAAAATTCGTCCGGCTGTATTTTTTATTTGCCGCTTTTATCCTCGCGTGCGGGGCTACCCATTTCCTGGACGCCGTCATATTCTGGGTGCCCGTCTACCGGCTGAGCGCACTGACGCGTCTGATAACGGGAATACTCAGTTGGATGACGGTCTTTTACACGGTAAAATTGCTTCCGACGGCCTTCTCGCTGAAGACGCAGAAGGAATTCGAATCGGAGATCGAGCAGCGGGAGAAGGTCGAAGTGCAGCTAAGGGAAGCCGAACGGGTGAAAAGCGACTTCTTTGCGAACGTCTCTCATGAGCTTCGGACCCCGCTGTCATTGATACTGGCGCCTACCGAATCCCTCCTGTCCGGGAAACACGGAGAACTCTCGTCCATACAGACAGAGTTGCTGCGAACGGTGCATAATAATTCCGTTCGGTTATTGCAGATGGTCACCGGCATCCTCGATTTTTCAAAATCCGAGGCCGGAAAAATTCAGGCGAAACCTGAGCCTACCGATATTGCCCAGCTGGTTCGCCAGGTGCTGCATGACTTTAGACCAATGGTCGAGGAGAAGAATATAAAACTCTCCGTAGAATTGAACGAGAGAGATTCCCATGTGTCCCTTGATCCCTATTTATTCGAACGTATCGTGTTCAATTTGCTTTCTAACGCCGTCAAGTTCACGCCTTCTGGCGGGAATATAGTTGTCGGCCTTGATATTGCCGATCACCAGCTCTGGTTCTCGGTACAGGATACCGGCATTGGCATCGCCCAAAAAGATATAGCCCTGCTCTTCCAGAAATTCAGGCAAATAGAAAGTTCGTCGACGCGACGATTTGAGGGTACCGGTCTTGGGCTCGCCATGGTAAAAGAATTTGCAGAGCTGATGGGGGGATCGGTATCCGTCATCAGTGAGCCGGGCAAGGGTAGCGAATTTATCGTGGAATGCCCTGTGACGGCCGTTGCCAGACCGGAGCATGTGCCTTCCATGCCCGGCCATAGGATAATGGTGTCTAAATATAGGACAGCTGTGGAATTACGCTCATCCGACGGGGAGGGCGGCGATTTTGACGGGGTGGGCGGCGACGGCGATGGCCAACTGCTAAAAGTACTGATATGTGAGGACAACGAAGAGCTGGCTAACTATATCAGCTCTCTCCTTCAGGGGCTATGCCAGGTGGAAGTATGTAACAATGGCCGGGAGGGGCTGCGGATGGTTCGCTCCTGGTCGCCGGACCTCGTGCTCTCGGATGTCATGATGCCCATCCTCGACGGCATTGGGTTGTGTACCGAGATCAAATCGGACCCCCGGACTGCTAACACCGTCGTTGTATTGCTCACTGCACAGACCCACCGGGAGGCGAAGCTAAAAGGGTGGGAGGCCAAAGCAGACGAATATTTGTTCAAGCCTTTTCATCCGGATGAGCTGATCACGCGGATCAGGTCGTTGCTGGCCATTGTTTCAGAACGAAGAGCCTATATGGAATGGATGGAGAAAAGGAGTGGTGAGCTTGCCCGCGCCAGGGCAGAGGTGGAGCAAAAAGAGCAGCTGGAGATATATGCGAAGGCGTTGGAACGGACCAACCGACAGTTGGAAGAGTTCGCCATCATCAGCGCGCATGATATGAAGTCCCCGATCGCCACGATCAACGGCCTGCTGACGCTGATGGAAGTCAGGAACGCGGTAAAAGAGCCTCACAGCCAGCTGTTCGAGATGCTCAAACAGTCTGCGGGACAGACTCAGAAGACGATACAGGCGCTCAACGAAGCGATCGCCTTCAAAAAGACGTTAACGGTCCGGCGCGAAGAGATCTGGTTCGAAGGCATCTTGGAGGAAGTAAAGACAACCCTGGCCGAACCGATCCTCGCATCGGGGGCGATCATCACGACCGATCTTTCTCAATGTTCACACGTCTATTTCCCTCCCCTTCATATGAAGAGCATACTCCAGAATATGCTGAGCAATGCAATAAAATATGCAAAGGAAGGAGAGCCCCCAAAGATCGATGTTTCGACCGCCGTCGAAGACGCGTTTATCGTCCTGACGATAAAGGACCAGGGCATTGGCCTGGACCTGCAGCGATACGGCGACAGGGTATTCGGTCTATTCCAGCGTTTTCACACCCACAGGGAAGGAATGGGAATAGGCTTATATTTGGTAAATTCGATCGTGGAAGCCTATGGTGGAAAAATCGATATACAGAGCGAGGCCGGTCGGGGAACAACCTTTACAATCTATCTAAGCAATGCCGATGGTTAATAAAATCCTGTTGGTGGATGACGATGCCGCGACCAATTTTCTTTCCCGGGAGATCCTGGTTGACCTGGATGCCGCCCGGGAGATCCTTGTGGTACAGGACGGCGACGCAGCCTGCGACCTTATCCGGGAGAACAGCTGTCCGGACATCATCTTTCTGGACGTCCGGATGCCGCGGATGAGCGGCTTTGACTTTTTGAACATGCTGGACAAAATGGAGATCTGCAAAAAATCGAAGGTCGTACTATTGACCAGCTCTTCCCGGATGGAGGATAAGGAAAAAGCCCTGCAATACAGCAATGTGCTGGACTACCTGGAGAAGCCCCTGACCTGGAAGACGGCTCAGAAGGTGATCGAGGATTATTTTCAGTGATCCATCAGCTCCGCGAAGTTCCGGTCGCTTTTTGTGATTAATATACGCATCAGATGGATGCCCCGCGGCGAGGCGGTAAAACTGAACACTAATTGTATCGAAACCGGACAGTCGCGCCGGACTGCGGTGTGTCAACTAATTGATTAGGAGTCGCACGGGAAACCGGCATTTTTTTGGATGTCACCCCGCTGCACATCTAACTTTTGCCTATGTTCAGGAACTATTTCAAGACCGCCTGGCGCAACCTTCGCAAGAACAGGGTCTATTCGATCATCAACATCCTGGGGCTGGCCATCGGTATGGCGGCCTGTATCGTGATCATGCTCTTTGTCTTTTATGAGAAGAGCTTTGACCGGATGCATACCAGGAACATCTACCGGCTCAACGAAGTGCAGAAATTCCCCGGGATGGTGGCCTCACAGAAAGTGGCCCTGTCGATGTTTCCAATGGGAACAACGATGAAAGCGGAGTTCCCGGAAGTGCTCAACTTTACGCGCATCCGCTGGGACACCAAATACGAGCTGACGAACAGAGACAAACGGCTTTTCCTGCCACAGGTATTCCAGGTCGACACCGGTTTCCTCCAGATGTTCGATTTCCCCTTGCTGAAAGGCGACCGGGCGACGGCGTTATTACACCCCAACAGCATTGCTCTGACGCGGTCGGCCGCCCGCAACCTCTTTGGTGACGAAGATCCGATCGGGAAGACGATCACGCATTATGGCGCGGATACTGTCCTGTACACCGTCAGAGGAGTGCTTGCTGACGTGCCGCCCAACTCGCAGCTGCAGTTCGACGCACTTATCTCCTTCAACACTTTTATCAAACCCAATTGGATGAACGCGTGGGGTGGCAACTGGCTGAATACCTATTTGGAGCTGGCGCCCAACACCGACATCGCGGCTATCGAAAAGAAATTCCCTGACTACCTGAAGCGGCATATGTCCAAGAACGGGGATGGCTGGCAGTTCTACGAGCTCTTTCTCCTGCCGCTGAAAGACGTCCACGCAGGCGCAGCGGACATTGGCCTCGACTATATCAACTATCAGAAGTTCGACAAGAGCTATACCAATATCTTCACCGTGATCGCGCTGATCGTTCTTGCTATCGCTGGTATCAATTTTATGAACCTCAGCACGGCCCGTTCGGCAGAGCGGGCGCGGGAAGTGGGCATCCGCAAGTCTGTGGGGGCTTTGCGTATGCAGCTGGGAGTGCAGTTCCTCAGCGAGACGATATTGCTCTCATTGCTTTCGCTGGTCCTGGCCCTTGGCCTTGTCGCATTGGTCCTTCCTTCCGTGAATGCGCTGAGCCAGCGTTCGCTGCAGACCATCCTCTTCCAGCAGAAATGGATACCCCTCGTCGTGCTGCTCGGCACCGTCCTTGTTGGCTTCTTGTCCGGGCTTTATCCGGCGGTCTATCTCTCGTCCTTTCAGCCGGTAAAGGTATTGAAAGGACTGCCGCAGATTGGGAAGAACAAGGGCTTTCTGCGGAATGTCCTGGTCGTCGGGCAGTTCAGCAGCGCGATCTTCCTGATCATCGCTACCGTCTTTGTCTTCCGTCAGCTGACGTATATGCGGGACAGGGATCCGGGCTTTAGTCGTGACCAGGTGTTGAACATCCGCCTCGACCAGGTGACGTCCCGGAAATATACGCTGTTGAAGGAGCAGCTCAGCGCGAGTTCGCTGGTCAGGAGCGTCACCGGTGCGCAGGACGAGCTGGGGAGTCATCTGGACCAGTCCGGCATAGAGTTCAAGGGCGACGGGCCGCTGCGCCGGCTGACTTCGACAAGATTGATCGTAGACCCCGACTATCTGCGCCTCTATCAGATACCGCTGGCCGCAGGGCGGGACTTTTCGCATGAGCAGCAGGCCAACGGACGCGAATACATCATCAACGAGGCACTGGCCAGCGAGCTGCTGAAAGACATGCCGGGCCGCACGGCGTCCTATCTGCTGGGCCGGCATTTTGGCTTTGACTCGGCGGGCTATATCGTCGGGATCGCAAAGAATTTCAATTTCAATTCCCTGCACTATAAGATCGAGACCATGTTCCTCATGAACCAGAAGGACTGGGGCTATTCGACACTGTCTGTCAAGCTCAGAGCCGGGCAGACGCGCGAGGCAGTAGCCTTTGTCGAGTCGGTCTGGAGAAGGACTTTCCCCGAAAATCCGCTGGAATACCAGTTCCTCGACGACCATTTCACCGAAGTATACCGCGCGGACATGCAGGTGTCCCGGATGGTGGGCATACTGGCGGCGCTGGCGATCTTCATCTCCTGTCTCGGGCTTTTTGGTCTGGCTTCTTATTCGGCGGAGCGCCGCATCCGGGAGATCGGCATCCGCAAGGTCATGGGCGCCTCTATCCGAAGCATCGTCCTTTTGCTGTCCCGTCATTTTATCCGGCTCGTATTGATCGCTAACCTGATAGCATGGCCGCTGGCCTTCTGGGCGATACATCGCTGGCTTCAGGACTATGCCTACCGCATCGATATCAGCTGGTGGGTCTTCGTGGCCGCCGGCGTCGCAGCGCTGCTGATCGCGCTGGTGACGGTGAGCCTGCTGGCGATAAAGGCTGCGCTGGCCAATCCGGTGAAGAGTCTGAGGACGGACTAGCTTTGTTTCGACCACGACGAACACCCTACGGATGGCGACGCGCGATTGGAGAAAGTTCGCGGGCTGTATGTCATCGGTGCCGGGCTTTGAGTTCCTCCACAATTATTGTTTCAGGCTCCCAAGCCTGTCAATTAAACGTTGGATAGCTATCAATCGGGTATGAACTGCTTTAAGTTGCAACTTTTTTGCGTCTGCACTGTCGTTAAGGCCTTTGTGCATACACCCCGATATCCTTTCAGTTATATGATTAGCGCTATCCTTAAGTAATCTTTGTTCATTTAAAAGTTTTGCCTGCGGGTCAATGTGACCGCATCCGCAAGCGAATATCAGGAAAAGGCATAATGTGACTGAAGGTCTCATTTGGAGTTCTATTTAAGGTTGGGCAAATCAGGGTCTATCCTCTGTGCAATTTAATGAATGAAACAATAATCAGCAGGATCCGGTTGGGTTGATCTTATGCAAGCATCGCCGCAAACGGTATACCATGTCAAATGACTATTGTGGTATATTTGAGCATGAGCCTGGCGACCGAATCGCATTTTTGATTAAAATCAGCATACCGTGATCAGATACTTTTCCTTTGTCCTTGTTCTTATAACGCTGGCTGCCTGCAATTCGGGAGAACCAGCTAACTCCGCGGCGCTGCAAGCCCGGGTAGACAGTTTGCAGAAAAAACTCGACGACGCTTACCGGCCCGGGCTAGGGGAGTTCATGTCGGGTATCCAGGTGCACCATGCCAAGCTCTGGTTCGCCGGGACGGCGGGCAACTGGAAGCTCGCGGACTTCGAGCTGGGCGAGATAAAGGAGTCGCTGGATGATATAGAGAAATATTGTACCGACCGGCCGGAGGTCAGTTCGCTGCCGATGATCCGTCCGCCGCTGGATAGTCTGAACGCGGCCGTCGGCGCTGGCAATGAACCAGCGTTCAGGATAGCCTTTACCCAGCTGACGGCCACCTGCAACAACTGTCACCGGGCTACCAAACACGAGTTCAATGTGATCAAAGTACCGGATACTCCTCCCTTTACCAACCAGGTATTTTCAAAACAGCAATAGACCGATGGCGGAAAAAAAAGAATTACGGCAGCTGTTCAGGCTGTTTCTCCGCCTGGGGCTGACGGCCTTTGGCGGACCGGCAGCACATATCGCGATGATGCAGCGGGAAGTGGTGGATAAGAGGCGTTGGATGGACCATGAACATTTTCTCGACCTCATCGGCGCAACCAATCTGATACCCGGACCCAATAGCACGGAGATGGCGATCCATATCGGCCAGGAGCGCGGAGGATGGCGCGGACTATTGATCGCCGGCGCCTGTTTTATTTGTCCTGCGGTAGTCGTCACCGGGATCATTGCCTGGCTGTACCAGCAGTACGGTCACCTGCCGGAGGTGGCCGCCTTTATATTCGGGATCAAGCCTGCCATCATTGCTGTGATTCTGGCGGCCGCGCTGCCATTGGCAAGGCGCGCCTTGAAAGGAACGCTATTGTGGGTGATCGCCCTTCTTTCGTTGTCCGCCGGTCTGCTGGGCCTGAATGAAATATATGTCATGTTTGGAGCGGGTCTGCTGGCGTTGATCTGGATGGCCGGGCGGCAGCGGGAAGGCGTGTTAAAGGGACTCTTTCCCATTTTGCTACAAGCGCCCGCCATCGTAGTCTCGAATGCGCGGATATTCTTTTCCTTTTTGAAGATAGGCGCCATCCTTTACGGCAGCGGCTATGTGCTGTTTGCTTTTCTCGACAGCGAGCTGGTAGCAAAAGGGCTGCTGTCAAGAAAGGTGCTGATCGACGCCATTGCGGTGGGACAGTTCACGCCGGGGCCGGTGTTTTCCTCAGTGACGTTCATCGGCTGGCAAATGGGCGGCTGGAAGTCGGCGGCGCTCGCTACGCTGGCGATCTTTCTGCCATCTTTTGTTTTTGTGGCGCTGTCCCACCCGCTGATACCGCGGATGCGAAGGTCTAAACTATTTTCGGCTTTTCTGGACGGGGTGAATGCGGCGTCGGTCGCTATTATCCTGACGGTCTGTATCGAATTTGGCCGGGCGACGATCACGGACTGGAGGGCGGTGGTCATTGCGCTGCTCAGTGGAACAGTCGTATTCGGCTTTCCGAAGGTGAACAGCGCATTTGTGATCCTGGGCGGGTCGGTGCTGGGTTATCTGCTCTTGCGGTTCTAACGGAGTCGGCTACAGGAAAATTTTCCTGGCCATGCTCCAGCCTTTGCCATCGCTAAGATAAACGACATAGATGCCATCCGGTACACGGGAAGCGCCGAGGCTGATATTGCCGACGGATTGTTTGAAAGTTTCCTGCTCAAGCACTTGTCCATTCAGCGTGATCAGCCTTGCGGTGATCGTGCCGGAGGAAGGCTGGGTGAACAGTACGTTAATAGTCTTGCCCGCGGTGACGATGGTCGTCGTTGCCGCCTGGGCGCCGGTTACCAGTACAATATGACTGTACTCTGCATGTCCGTCGAGGTCAACCTGCCGGAGGCGATACCATATTTCTGCGCCGCTGGCCATTGCATCAGTAAAATTATAGCTGTTCTCCAGGCTGCTGGTGCCCGCGGCTACCGTGCCGATCGTCGTCCAGTCAGAACCATTCAGACTACGTTCAACTTCAAAATGGCTGTTATTGCTTTCGCTGGCCGTTGTCCAGTCGAGCGTCACATTCGCGCTGCCGCTGCGTGTCGCAGAGAAGGATACATAGGTGACGGGCAGCGTGAGCGGACCCGAAGCCGGTGTGCTGCTAAATCCGGAAGGAGAGGTGCCGCTGGTGGCGCTGGCATAAGCTAACCCGGTGATGGTGACATCTGTACCGCCATTATATTTAACAACGCCGCCGATGGTGATGAGCTCGGTGGAAGACGGGTGCGTCGTGGTCAGCGTACCGCCGCTGAGGATGGTGATGGAGGAAGCATTATCGAGCGTGAGCACAGAATGCTTGTCCATCTCGAGTGTTCCCCCAATGGTCAGAGAGACATTGTTGAGCGAGAGAGAAAAATCCAGCCAAATGGTATAGCCGGAAGGAATGACGATCGAATCGCCGGATGCCGGAAGACGGCCCAGGCTCCATGTGCTGGCCAAAGACCAGTTGTTGCCATCGACTATAGCCTTGTTGAGGGGCTTTGCCTGCGAAAAAGCGGCGAAAGGAAGGGCGAGTAGCATCAGAAGGTAGAATTTTGTTTTCATGGCACTAATCAATTTTATTTGATCAGTTAAAAACAAGGGACATACCAATACCTTCCGGGGCCATGCCAGCCGACGGATGACTAGCATAGCTGATTAATACTCAATGCGATCTTGAAAGAATTCCCGAAATGCCAAATTTTTCCCCGAATTGATCTTTTCGGAAACTATTCCGATTTATGGAATTTAATTTCATATTGGGAAAATATATGATGCGTTCGGGGTATATAGGTCATCGCCGGACGATCCGGTCATAGAATCCTCCGAAGTTGTTTTGTCGCACGCCGTCTTCCCGGAAGAATTTACCGGGAAAGCCCAGGTCGATGGCGCTGGCTTCGTCCAGTCGGCGGACCTCTTCTTCTGGCAGCACCAGCCCTGCCATCCCGAGGTTATCCTTCAGCTGTTCGAGCCGTGTAGCGCCAACGATGGGAATGCATTCAAATCCCTGTTGTCGGGTCCACTGCAGCGCGACCTGCCCAGGCGTAACACCGAGCCTCTCTGCCACTGCCATTACCTCCCGGGTTATGCGCTCGCTGTTAGGGTCGCGGCGATTGCTTTCCGGCTTTACGCGTCCCTGGCCGCCGGTGAGATATTTGCCTGTCAACGCTCCCCCCGCCAGCGGGGCCCAGGGCGTTACGGTCATGCCATAGTGCCTGGCCATGGGCGTAAGGTCTCTTTCCGGTGTGCGCTGCAGCAGGCTGTACTCGACCTGTAAGGCCACCAACTGACTCCAGCCCATCAGCTCTGCCATCGTATTTCCCTTGCTTACGATCCAGGCAGGCGTATCGCTGATAGCGGCATAGTTGACCTTGCCCTGGCGGATGAGGTCGTCGAGGCCGTGCAGCACTTCGTCGATCGGCGTGAGGTCGTCCCAGATGTGCAGGTACAGCACGTCTATAAAATCAGTTTGCAGCCGCTTGAGACTCTGCTCGACGCTGCGCATCATATTCTTCCGGTTGTTGCCGCTTGCGTTCGGATTGGTCGTATTGTCTTTCAGCGAGTATTTGGTGGCTATGACGAAATAGTCCCGGTCCCTGGGGCTGATGAACTCGCCGATGATCTTTTCGCTGGTTCCCAGCTTATAGATATTAGCGGTGTCGAGGAAATTGCCGCCGGCATCGGCAAAAGCTTCCATGATCCCGAAGCTGGCCGTCTTGTCGGCGCCCCAGCCGTTCTCGGTGCCGAAGCCCATGGTCCCAAGGCATAGTTCGGATACTTTAAGTCCGCTGCGTCCCAGTAATTTGTATTTCATAAGAGATAAATGACAATGAGACGCGAAGATCGTTGATTTTCGCTATTCCGGCGGGCGACCGTCAATTGAATCTTCGTCTGAACTCCGACGGTGACAGCGTCGTCTTTGTCTTGAACAGCTTGCAGAAAGACTGGGAGTGCTCAAATCCCAGCTCATAGGCCACTTCGCTGACAGTCAGGTTGGTGGTGGATAGTTTTTCTTTGGCCTTTTCGATCAGCCGGGTATGGATATACTGCTGCGCATTCTGTCCGATCAGCGATCGCAGCATATCGCTGAGATAGCCCGGGGAGAGGTTGACCTGGTCGGCAAGGAATTGAACGGTGGGCAGGCCACGGCTTAACGGCTGGTCCTGACCAAAATAATCACCCAGAAGGTCGTCCAGCCTTTGGAGCACGTCGCTGTTCACCGCCTTTCGGGTGATGAACTGTCGTTTGTAGAATCGGTTGGCATAGTTGAGCAGCAGCTCGATCTGGGAGATCACGACGTCCTGGCTGAAGTCGTCGATCCTGCTTTCCAATTCTTCCTTGATCATTTCGAAAATGGAGATGACGGTTGTCTTTTCGTGCTCCGAAAGATGCAGGGCCTCGTTAACAGAATAGGAAAAAAAGCCGTATTGCCTGATCTTTTTGGCCAAAGGATAACCGAGCAGGAAATCGGGATGTATCAGCAGCGCATACAGCGAACACTCTCCCGCAGGACTATCGTCCTCGCTGTTCTTCCCGATCAGCTGATTGGGGGAGGCGAAAAGCAGACCTCCCTCGTCAAAATCATAGTAGTGCTGGCCATATTTAAGTTGAGGACTTAATTTGGGCCGGTACGATATCTTAAAAAAGTTCAGGACATGCGAACCGGATGGTCCTTTGATCTCTTCGGCGCGCGTGTTGTGGCCGCCCACCAGGCTGATCAGCGGATGCCTGGGTTTCGGTAAGCCGAACGCCCGGTGCGCGTCCGATATGGAATCGAAGGTATGAAGCCTGGGCTCTTCTCTTTTCATTTCAGTACAAGTTAAACCATTTCAGATAGATCATTTTGACTGACCCTGCGCCGATTCGGAGACAGACTGCCATTCTTCCCAGGTCTTCAGCCGGTCGTTGTAGGCTGCCCGCACCCACGGCAGATTGTGACTGCCCAGAAAGAACCGTAGCGGCGGATTGGGGGCGTCGACGATCCTGAACAGGGCTTCCGGCGTTGCTTCGGGATCACCTCTTTCGCCGCTTCTGATACGCTCAATGAACTGAGCTTTAAAATTGGCATAGACTTCCAGGCCTTCTGAGAATCTCAATGATTCCTGGCTTCCGAATTCGGTAGCATATGCTCCTGGTTCGATGATCGATACTTTAATTCCAAACGAGCTGACCTCGGCGGCAAGGCTTTCGTGGATCGCCTCGAATGCCCATTTGGAAGAGCAGTAATAGCCGATGACCGGCAACGTCACATGACCGAGTCCGCTGGATATCCCGAGGATATGTCCGCTGCCCTGTTGCCGAAGCAGCGGCAGGGCAGCCCTGATGACGGAAAGCGCGCCGAAGATATTGGTCTCGTATAGCTGCCGGACTTCTTCTGCGTTGCCCTCCTCGATGGTGCCGACAAGGGAATAGCCGGCGTTGTTCATAACAACATCCAGTCTCCCGAAATGTTCGAAGGCGGTTGTTATAGCGGACTTCACTTGTTCTGCATTTGTCACGTCCAGCTCCAGCGTCAGGACGTCGGCGCCATATTGTTCTTTCAGGTCCGCAAGGCTTTTGACGTTGCGTGCGGTGGCTGCTACTTTGTCACCGCGCCTGAGTGCTGCTGCTGTCCAGATGCGTCCGAATCCCCGGGAAGCTCCCGTAATGAACCAGACCTTTTGATTGTCCATATTCTTATGTTTTAATAGGACAAAGGTCGGCGCCCATGTACCAGCAGCTGTTGCCTAACCGGGGAGTTTTGTAGCCAAATCGCGGCACCTACAATTTAATTTTGATGCCGCCATTGATGACGATGCCGTCGAGAGGGGCATAGATGTCCCTGAAAACGGGATGAGTGACCGTGCCTGTATAAATGCTGTCAAAACGGGTCTGCCTCGTATTGGTAAAATTCTCGAAGTTGACGAACAGGGAAAAATGCTCCCATTGCCGCTCACCCATCAGCCCGAATGTCCAATAAGGTCTGCCCTGCGTACCGTCCGTCAGGTCCTGCCACCCATAGTAGTAGGCTTCGAAGCCAATCTTGAATTTGTCCTCTTTTTCATACATCAGGATATTGTTGAGCCGGTTGCGCGCGGTCAGCGGGTTCTCGCGGAGGGCGCCGCCTTCTTTCAGATGGGCGTCGGTGTAGGTATATCCGATATACCAGCGGAAATCGTCGTAGCTGAGCTTAATATTGGTTTCAAAGCCTTTGCTGTCGATATAGCCGGGAGAATTGACGAGATGGTATCGGGTAGGGCCGTCGCTCTGCAGCTCCAGCGCATGGTTGATGCGGGTGAAGAAGAACAGCTGGTTGAAATTGATGCTGGCTTTTTCGGATATTTTAAGCCGGTAGTTGAGGTCGAGATTCACGCCATAGGACCGCTCCAGCCGGTTGCTGTCAGAGCCGATCGGCAGGACGTTTTGAAACTGTATGCGCTCGGTCTCCTCCGTAAATATAGTAGGCGTCTTATAGCCGAGGCCGCCGCCCAGCCGGGACGTCAGGTTTGGAGCCAGCTGGAACAGCGCACTAACGCGGGGCAGGATCGACCAGCCATAGTCGGCAACATAGTCGCCTCGCAGGCCCGCCTCGGTCTGCAGCCAGGAGGCCGCCTTCCAGGTATTCTGCAGGAAGACGCCGGTGGTGGTTTGAGTATAGCTGCGGCTGGGAAAATTATCCTTCGGGTGCTCGCGGAAGGCATCGGTATATAGGTTCAAACCGGCGATCCAGTCGGACTTGTCGGTCTTGTAGTGCCAGGCGGCTTCGCTATAGGTGGACGACTGGCTCCCGTCGAAGACATAGCCGGGGATGGTGATGGTGCGGTCAAAATGGTTGAAGGCGTTTTTTATCGTCAGGCTGCTGTGGTCGTTGAGGCGGTGATCGAGACTCAGCTGCGTGGATAGGCGATTGCTCTTGTTGCGCTCGTAGTAGCTGTGCGTGCTGTCACCCTTGCCGTCGAGGAACTGTATATCACCGCCCAGGCGGTTCTCCCAGGTAGCGCTGACGCCGGCGATCAGCCGGGTGTTCTTGCTGAGGTCCAGGAATAGTCTCGGCTCGACGACATTGCGCTGGGTGCGGGGAATGGCGGTGAAGATGGTATTGCCGGGGGCATAGGCGCGGTTGCTGTTCTGCGATGCGTAGAGGGTGATACCGGCCTTGCCGAATTGCTGGCCGTAGTAGCCATTGATGTCTAGGCCGCCGGCCGAGGTGCCGTTGATAAGCGCGCGGAGCTCTCTCTCGGGACGCGGAGTCCTGGATATCAGGTTGACAAGACCTGCGATGGCGCCGCCGCCGTAGAGTGTCGAGCTGGCGCCCTTGATGACCTCCACCTGTTTGAGGTCCAGTGGTGGCGTCTGTAGAAGGCCGAGACCGCCGGAGAAGCCGGCATACAGCGGGAATCCGTCTTTGAGTATTTGTGTATACCGCCCGTCCAGCCCCTGGATACGGATGCTGGAGTTGGCGGAAGTTGCAGACACCTGCTGGGTCTGGATGCCGGTGGTCTCGTTGAGCATCATGCGGATATCACCGGGTTTCATATTGCCTTTTTCTTCGAGCTCCTCGCCGTTGATGACTTCCACACGGGTGGGAATATTGCGCAGCGTCCGGCTGCTGCGGGTAGAGGATACGACGACCTCGCCCATCTCTTCGCCTGCAGGTTCGAGGTCGATGGTAAGAGTGTCTCCCGGTAAGGGGATCCCGATGGTTATTGTTGCTGATCTGTAGCCGACATGTCCGACCTGCAAACTATAATGACCTGCCTGGACGACAGTTAGCCTTGCGATGCCCAAGCTGTCGGCGGATGTGGAATTTTGGGCTGTCAGCTGGATCGTGGCGCCGGATAGTGGCTCCTTTGTCTTCGCGTTTTTTATACGGATGTTCAATATATGCTGGGCCGTGCCCGTCAATGACAGGCATAACGCCAGTAGAAAGCCGATGGCTTGTTTCATGACGAAATTTGGGAAAGATGAATGATTCACTGGCCTGGCCAGCGGGTAAACGTAATAGTTATAGGACTATGCGGCTTGTGGAGGCTGCCAGACCGAGGCGTGAAAGTCGGGTAGGGGCTGACCGGCATATACCGCGCGCCGAACGGGTGGGTTCGGCTGCTGTCCCGGAACGGCGACCTCGAAGTTGGGGACGACAAAACCATGGCAGGCGCCGCAGGCAAAGAAAGGTGAACAGGGCTGGGGATATTCCCGGCTCTTCTTTATCGGCTGTTGATGTGCTGCCGTTACGGCCATTTCGTCTACACAACAGTCGTCATCTGCCTGGCAGGGTATGCCGGAGAGGACAAGAATGTAGAAAGAAAAAAGGCAGAGTAATAGCTTCACGGATGCAAAGCTACCTAATTCTTGTGGCCTACCCCAAAAGAATTATATTCGTACTTATGGCAACGAAAAGAAAAACTTTACCTAAGGATTTTGAGGAACTTTTGAGCAAAAAGGATATTCAGGAGCTTAAAAAAGTTTTTAACAAATGCGAGATTGACGCCCGCGGCGGCTTTTACAAACAAACTGCCCTTGCATTTGATAATTGTCCTCACGAATTGGCAAAATGGTTGGTTGAGCAGGGGGCAGACCTGCAAGCCACGGACAGCTATGGAAATACGCCGCTTCATAGGCGAGCGTCCAGCAGACAAGGGAATATAAAGAGTCTATTGGAATTAGGTGCTGATATTAATGCCAAAAGCAGGTCAGCCGGCACTGCCCTTCATGCCGCGGCCCAATCTCACCAGGTTGAAAACACGCAACTCTTATTGGCGCAAGGGGCAAATATGAATGCCCTGAATTCGGATGGCCATTCACCGCTGGAACTAGCGCTCAGGACTTGCAATAACATAGATATTGTAAGCACCGTTGAACTCTCAAAAATATACCTGGGCGCCGGCGCTAAGATACTGCCCGGAATGAAAGAGCAGGTTGCAGAAATCGGAAAGGAATTTGAGTTCATGAGAGCCAGTTTCAATAAAGAGTCTGTTGATACCGTAAGCAACGCATTGGAGGAACTATACAAGCTATTTGATGTTGAGCCCGTAGCCAGGCGCGTTATGCATGACGGCAAATCGCCAATTACTACCAGTAAAGAAAGCTGGCAGGAGCAGCACCAGGAGCTTTGGGATCTTTTGGTTCCTTCATCCGGACCGGCTGCAACCATTCAGGGAGAAGTGATCCGGATCTCCGGACGAATTGCCAATGAATTAGATGGCAACGGTGGAGTCAACTGGGACGGCGAATTCAAAAAGATGGCCGACGCATTCGTTGCATTTGTACAACAGGGAAACTCGCTTTCTTCTTCTGAGCTTGCCGAAACGCAGGAGATCGCTAATGAGATAAAACGAAGATCTGGCAACCCAGGCCGAATGTGCGAGCTGGGGGTCAAATGGGTAGTCAACAACCCAGTTCCTTTCGCGCTGCCCCCGGTAAATTATGAACGGTAGATGGAAGTTATGGAATCTCGTATATTTGCATATTGCGATTTAGGGCATTCATATTGACTATTTGCACCCTGTTCTATCTGGTGGAGTATGCTGCGACACCGCGGCTGATGGCGGATATTGCTTCGCGGATGGAAGCGATGGCGCATTCCGGCTGTGGCGAATGCGCAAAAGGTAAATGTCCAAAGTCTTCCAAAGAATGCAACCCGACGTCCGACTGCTGTCTGAGCTGTCCCATGTGCTTTGTGATGTTGTTGCCGACGCCGATCAAACATTCCGATCCGGTGACCGTCTCGCTGGAATATCCGGTCTGGACCTCATCTTACGCCTATCAATATTGCGTCTCCTGCTGGAAGCCGCCGAATGCTGCCTGATCTTCTCCGACGAGACATTTTATTTTTTTCTTACTTCAATTAAACTCAAATTATATGAGAAAGGCATTTTTATTGGCCATGACGGCCGTATTGCTGGCTGGCCCCGCAGCATTTGCAGGTGGCGGCAAGGCAAAAAAACAGGATTGCACACACTGTACGAAACAAAATTGCACAGGCGCTAAATGTGCCCAGTGCTGTGCGCACGGGAAATGCACAAAGGCATAATTCCTGTTGATATTTTAATTGACGGCTCCGCATTTGCGGGGCCGTTTTTTGTATCTTTAAGCCATGAGCCTTCACGAATCAAAATCCTGTAGTCGCTGCCAGTCCCCCTTTGAATGCAAGGTTGGTAATATTTCCCAGTGTCAGTGCAGCGGTATCTCTTTATCCGACGAAGAAAAGAAATTTATTGCCGCCAGCTACACGGACTGCCTCTGTCGCAGCTGTCTCCTCGAGATACAGCGCGAATTCCGGTTTAAATCCACTGAGGAGAAGCTGAAATTCCTGCAAACGACGGTCAGGAATCGTTAGCAGATAAATTAGACGGGCAGCCCGTTGTGGCCGCCCGTCATGGAATAAATCTATCCAACCAATTCTTCCGCCCGCAGCTCACGCGCTGCCTCGACCATCTCCGTCAGGGCGGCCCTGGTTTCCGGCCATGCTCTTGTCTTAAGGCCGCAGTCGGGGTTGACCCACAGCTGTTCCGCCGGGATCACCGCCCTGGCCTTTTCCATCAGCGCAACCATCTCTCTTCTCGAGGGCACACGCGGGGAGTGGATATCATAGACGCCGGGGCCTATCTCGTTCGGATACCGGAAATCGGCAAATGCATCCAGCAGGTCCATCTGCGATCTCGAGCATTCGATCGTGATCACGTCTGCGTCCATGTCGGCGATGCTCTGGATGATGTCGTTGAATTCAGAGTAGCACATATGGGTATGTATCTGTGTCGCGTCTTCTACTCCGCTGGCGGAGATCCGGAACGCTCTGACCGCCCAGTCCAGGTAGTCTTTCCAGTTCTCTCTGCGTAGCGGCAGTCCTTCGCGGATGGCGGGTTCGTCGATCTGGATGATGCGGATGCCCGCTTTTTCGAGGTCGACCACTTCATCCCGGATGGCCAGGGCGATCTGGGTACAGGTCTCACTGCGCGGCTGATCGTTGCGAACAAACGACCACTGCAATATCGTGACTGGTCCCGTCAGCATGCCTTTGACCCATTTTTTGGTCAGCGACTGTGCATAGGCAGACCACCGGACCGTCATCGCTTTCGGCCTCGAGACATCGCCATAGATGATCGGTGGCTTGACGCAGCGGCTGCCATAGCTCTGCACCCAGCCATTCGACGTGAAGACAAAACCTTCCAGCTGTTCGCCGAAATATTCAACCATATCGTTGCGTTCGAACTCGCCGTGTACCAGTACGTCGATGCCGGTCGATTCCTGCCAGCGGATGGCTTCTTCCGTCTCTTTCTCTATCAACGTTTCGTATGCTGCATTCGTCAGCTCGCCCTTCTTCCACCGGGATCTGATGCCGCGGACCTCGGGCGTCTGGGGGAACGAGCCGATTGTAGTAGTGGGGAACAACGGTAGTTTCAGCGCTTCTTTCTGGCGGAGCCTGCGGGTTGCAAACTCGTGGTGACGGCTTGCGTCGGCTTCCGTTATGGCGGCGACGCGTTGTTTGACGGGCAGCTTGTGTATCAGGGTGGATGTCCTGCGGCTGTTGACAGCATTTACGTTTTCGCGCCAGGCCCTGTCGGTCTCTGCGGAAGTTTCGCCGGCGGCAAGACGTTTGAGGACGACGACTTCTTCGATCTTTTGTTTGGCGAAGGAGAGCCAGTTTTTGATCTCTGCCGGCAGATCCTGCTCCAGGTCGAGGTCACAGGGCGAATGCAGCAGCGAGCAGGAAGGCGCTACCCACACTCTGTCGGCGCCAATGGCTTCTGCGGCCTTGTTGATCAGGAACAGGGACTGCTGAAAATCGTTCTTCCAGATATTGCGTCCGTCGACTACGCCCAGTGAAAGACGGGTTTTGGTCTTTGCGAAGGGGGTGGCCAGGATATCGTCCAGCTGTGAGGGGCAGCGTACCAGGTCGAGGTGGATGGTCTGTACGGGGAGGCTCAGAACGGTGGCAAGATTCCCGCCATAGCATTCGAAATAGCTGGCGAGGATGATGTGCAGGTCCGGGAAACGCGACTTTATCTCCTGGTAGGTCTTTGCAATCACCTGTTGTTCCGCGGGAGTAAGATCCAGCGAAAGGCAGGGTTCGTCGAACTGGATATAGTAGGCCTTGGCTTCATCCAGCTGTTTGAGCACCTGCATGTACACCGGGAGCAGATTCTTGATCAGGTCCAGGCGGTGGAAGCCCGATCCTTTCTCCTTGCCCAGCAGGAGGTAGGACACTGGTCCAAGTAGAACGGGTTTTGCGTTGATACCTGCTTCCCGGGCTTCCAGGTATTCGTGCAGAACCTTGTTGGAATACAGGGAGAACTGCTGGTTGGCGGTGAATTCGGGAACGATATAATGATAATTCGTATCGAACCATTTGGTCATCTCCATGGCCGTGATGTCGTGGCCGTCTTTCTGGTAGCCCCTGGCCATGGCGAACAGCAGGTCGAGGTCCTTTAGCTGCCGCTGTTCCATCAGGGCATGATAGCGTCGCGGGATGGCGCCGACCATCAGGCTGGTGTCGAGCACCTGGTCGTAATAGGAGAAATCGTTACAGGGGATAAGGTCGATCCCCGCAGCTTTTTGCAGCTGCCAGTTCTGGAGGCGGATACTCTTTCCGGTGGTGATCAGCTGGTCGGCGGGTATCTTGCCCGCCCAGTACAGCTCCTCAGTCTTTTTCAGCTCACGCCGGCTACCTATCCTCGGGTAGCCCAGGTTGTGTGTTTGCATGCTTTTACTTTTTAAATGATGAATGATCAGTTAAAAAGCTCCTGTTCAATTACAGAATGCAGAGTGGGGAAGAGAAAGAAATGCTGAATGTAGAGTGGATTGGTCTGGTACCGCCATAACTATACCTGGTGCCATAATTGCACATGGTTCAGCCATGAAGACCCTATCGGTCGCGATTGCCCGAGCCCTCCAACTCATCAGCCTGACGATCTGCTTCATTCCACGAAAGCATTGTCAACACGATAAAGGCAGGTCTCCTGGCTTCGTAGCGTCATTGCCGTCCTTCCCATCCCGGGGGACAGTGGACATCGAGGGCAACAACTCAGGTAGCTACTTACAGTTGCGGGACAGCTTGTGATTCACACACAATTCCCTATTAACCCCGGCATTACCCGGGGACCTCCGTCGTTTGATGAAGAATTAAAAAAGAACTTTTATTGCGGTGCGAAGGTACTACATTTTTGATTAAAAATATTTTAGCCCCGAACATGAGCCAAAAACTCCGTCCACCTGATCTTCCCGAAACGATTCTTTGGGATAAGATTCACCCCCGACCGGAAAAGGTCCCACCTCGGGCCGGCTACCGGGGATAGCCGCCATTTTCGTTGCGCCCCATTTCTCCCGAGCCAGGCATCCACCATCTCTTCGAAGCTGAGTATCTCGGGGCCGCCGAATTCAGGCAGCAGCCCAGCGGGGGTTGACTGGGATATCCGGCACAGTTGGTCCGCGACTTCGGCGAGGTCGACCGATTGAAAACGCATTCGGTTGGGGATTAGGGCAATTTCGTCGCTGCTATCCAGAATTGTCCGAATGAGGCTCAAGATGAAGGAATGAAACTGTGTAGTGCGCAGTATGGTGTAGGGTAAGCCGCTGGCTTGTATCATTTTTTCGACGGCTCGTTTGGCAACATAGTAGGGGTAAGTGGATTTGTCGACGCCTGCGATGGAGATATAGACGAAGTGTGTGGTAGGATTGGTGATGGAGTTTAGGAGATTGGTTGTGCCTTTGATATCGGTTTCGTCGAAATCCCGCGGGTTGCTGGCGCAGTGTATGATAGTCCGGGCGCCGTTGACCGCTGCCGCCAGTCCTTCCCCGGATTTCAGATCTCCGTGAAATATGTCGACTCCCGCGGGGACCGTTGGGTTACTTCGGCTTGACAGGATAGCAACTTTTTGATGCTGAGCTAGCAGTTGTCGAACGACTTCCGAGCCTAAATGTCCGGTACCGCCGGTTACTAATATCCATTCCATTGATTCATCGTTTTTCATTGGCTACAAAAATAGGGGAGAGATAGAAAACTCATTATCTTTAATTATTATGAGGAGATGCTTCTTGCCTGCATTATCTATTACTCTAATCATTATTTCGGTTTTGTTCATACATAAGGTCTCACCAACAAATTTGGCAGGTCCGGGACTTGATATACCTGTATATGTAATGGCCATAATTATTGGTATTGCCTTTTTCGCAAACGGTTTAAAAAGTATTCGTAGAGGAAACGAAGGGTCTTACATTCTTTTTTATGTTAATGTCGCAGGATTTATATTGATTTCTTCGGCGATATTATATGCGTTGAAGAAATGGAATTAGACCAGGCGGTAAATAGTTATTATGGATGGCTGCCCAAAAGACTCTTCTGGGAATTCCGGGTTCAGGAAATCAAGTGGAAGGCCGCATCCAGAATGGTGATCGGGCGTGTGATGGAATAGGGGAACGAGGCAGAGTGGCTCGAGGTGATTCGTTACTATGGGCTGGATAAAGTTATCGATACACTCAAGAATGCGCCAATATATCTCCCCGACCATACCATCTCGAAAGTTTGTGAATTTTTCAAATTGAGGAAGGAGGAACTGAGATGTTACATACGGAAACAGTCGAAAAGGGGACACTGGATTTGATATTTTCAGCTTAAATTACCGCTATGAATGCTTGTCGCAATTTATAAAGAATGGAAAAAAAATCGTTTAAGGAGTTAATACAATCGAACATTGATCGCCATGGATACCATATAACCATAGTTGGGGGAGGGGTTGAGCCCAGATTCGCTTACACTATAGGTTTGCATAAACGTTTGAAGTTTGAATTGGTATTTGCGGGAGGTGTGTATTATTTGAGAGACGAAGTGCTCCGAATTTTTCAAGAAGTCGTAAATAACCTTGGAATAGATAGTGACTATACAAGTAAGAAGATATCCGTTGGTCCCCTTGGAGAGTTTTCGCTTTTACCTGTGGATTCATCGTGGAGTAAATTGATGTTGCTGGGAGTTTTTGATATTTATAAGAACCCCGAAATAGAATCCTATCAGATTGTGCCAGACGCTGCTCATTTCACTTTGGACATACCTGATATGTCAAAAAAATGGAGTTTGTCAACAGAACCGGTCTGGCAATGGCTGGCGCGTACATGGGATTATGAAGTGCCTGAAGACTCGCAGGTTGTTACAAATCTTGAAGCCTTACAAGGAGAACCCATTACAGAGTTGACACGTTGGGAAGATGGTGAATGGGAAATGTTTGCCGGCGCCGGTCCTGACATAGAAAAGAAAGACATGCGGGTCGTCTCTTTAGGGACAATCCTTGGTATTGACAAGACGCTTTTGCCGGCAATCCATCTTGAGATCGGCAGGGGTTTAAGGAGAACAGATCAGGATTCAGAATGGCAAAATTGGGGATAAACGAATCAAAACCCAGTCTTATGCTGCTCCGGCCACGGCCGGCCTTTTCCGGTCTCGCAGAATAGTTTGAGGCTTCGCAGGAACTGTCCCCAGGTATAACTGCACTCTGCAAACATGAGTGTATATTCCCGCCAGTCGTCGTGATGAAAGATCAACAGGGTGGCTTCATCGCTCTGTAGCTGCTCGGTCTGGCCGGTGATCTCCGGATGGGCATTTTGCAGCGCTCTATTTCGGTCCAAACGGGAAATGCGCAACGCTGTCGACCTGGGGTTTCGCGACAGTGTTGGGTGTCCACCATGCCGACAAGCCGTCCCGGCTCGTGATCGCGTTGTAAATCTTTTCGGCCGGAGCCGCAATGAGCACCGCATGATGGATGTTTGGCATGTCTGATATTTTTAACTTTGAGTTGGATGTTGTTTGAAGCCGATGCTCTCCCTCTTTTTCTCCGTCGCTTGAAAATGGACTTTTGTCTGCACCTCGTCCAGAGCGATAAGATCGTCTGTGTCGCCCAGAACTTCGTCAATAAAGCCGTATTGATTGGCCTCCACGCTGTTCATGAACCGGTCGCGGCGGAAAAGTTCTTCGATCTCTTCGCGGCTGTGGCCGGAAAACTTGCCCATCAGGTAAAAGACCTGGTTTTGGAGCCGCTCCTGCTCCCGGTAGGCAATGCGCACGTCTTCGGTATAGCCCTTGGCGCCGCCGCCGGTCGGATGCATATGAATGGTCGCATGGGGTAGGGCATAGCGCTGTCCCTTCTGCCCGGCCGTCAGAAGGAAGGTGCTCATGCTGCCACAGAAGCCCATCGCCACGGTGGATACCGGCGATTTCAGCTTGCGCATGGTGTCGTAGATGGCAAAGCCGCCATAAACAATCCCGCCCGGGCTGTTGACGTAAAGCATGATAGGGTTGTTATTCTCGCTGTCGAGATAGAGCAGCTGCGCGACGACCAGGTTGGCGACATTCTCTTCGATGGCCGTTCCCAGATACACGATCCGTTCTTTCAGCAGCAGGCTATAGATATCGTAGGCGCCCCTGGTCGCGCTATCGATGACGGTTGGAATGATCATTTCAGGTAAAGATTGTTTTTATTTGGTTTGCAAACTCGGCTTCGTTCAGCAGCAACCGGTAGATCGCCTCCAGCCGGCCGCGTTCTTCCCGCCAGGCATAGCGACGGATCAACCGATGGGCGGTACGCTGCGCCTCCACTTTTTCGGCGAGCGCATCATCGAGCAGGAGGCGCACTTCGAATGCCCGTACATCCTCATCGTTAAGCTGCCGCAGCAGATAGCAGTCGATCTGGTAGGCCTCATTTAGTTCACTGCGCATAAACTTCGTTTGATTTTATTTCTTCCCGGACCTTCTCCAGGCATTTGTATTTCTGAACAGTGGCGGATCGCCGCCCGTTGAAGCCAAACCGTCTGGCAATATCCTGCATAGAAAAATGATCAAAATAGAAGGCCTTTAATAGTTCCATGCATTTCTTGCCGCTTCGTATCAAAGACTCAAGGAGGCTTTGCTCCCTTTCTTCTCTACCGTCATCTTTCGCCTCTGCAGCCTCGAAGCCGTCGGGTAGCGGCAGTATCGAATCCCTGCCTTTCAGCCAGCATATCTTAGCCGTACCCAGCAGGTAGGCCTTGGGTGACGAATGGAGATGCAGCTTTCCCGCCTTTTCCTTCTCCATATAAATCAGCAGCGCGTCGTGAAATGCGTCTTTTGCCTCTTCGAGGCTGCCCCCCATCCGCCGGATCATCCGCGCGAGATCAGGGAAGGCGTCTCTGTATAAAGCTATGATCGGATCCTCTGTTTGTTGGGTCATTGGAACTTCCGTTTTAAATAAGTGTCTAAAAAGTTAGGATGATCACCGGGAAAACACAAAAAAAATTGGATATTTTTACGGCGAGCGTGTTTATTCCTTTTGTAACTTTATATCCTTCACTTACGCAAAGAAGGCATTTACTTTCCCCAAAATCTTTGGTCAGCTAAATAACTAATCTTAAATGTCGTATCGCATTCTGTGATACCCAAAAAACAATATATGGCAGAGGAAAAAAGTGCGTTGGTCGTTCCTGATGAAATTGTTATGAACAAAATATTGCTTATCCGGGGCAAAAAGGTAATGATAGACAGAGACCTGGCAGAATTATATGGAGTGACGACCAAACAGATGAATCAACAGGTGAAGCGCAATTTGAAACGATTCCCGGAAGATTTTATGTTCCAGCTAACGGAAAATGAAAAAGAAGGGGTGGTCACAAAATGTGACCACCTCGTGCCCCTGAAATACTCCCCTGTTTTACCATATGCTTTTACGGAATATGGCGCGGTCATGTTAGCCAGCGTGTTAAATAGTGAGAGAGCTATCGATGTTAATATCCAGATAGTTAGAATCTTCACTCAGATGCGGGATATGATGGCTGCCAACAAGGAAATTCTTTCAAAACTGGAGCAGTTAGAGAGAAAAGTAACGGGGCATGACGAAGATATACGGGTCATTTTCGTGTACTTGAAGCAATTGCTGAACCCTCCGAACGAACCCCGACCCCGCATAGGCTTCCGGAGAAAAGATGAAAAGGACTAATCAAGACGGCGCTGGCCGAGGAAATCGGATTCCGGCGGACGACCTTTGGCCGAAAATGTCGCCCCTTCGTCCTTGCGCGGCAGCGGCGGGGGGCGTAACTTTGAGTAAAATTAAGGGATATGGCAAATGTGGTATTCTTCGTCCCGCCGGAGTTGCATATGCTGGATATGTCGGGGCCCACGCAGGCTTTTTTGGCGGCAAAGCAGCTGGGGGCGGACTATGAGCTCAGCTACTGCTCGCTGCGTGAAGAGATCGGGGACTCCGCGGGACTGCACATCGGCCGGCTGCAACATTATGAGGATGTGACACTTGGGAGCGGGGACTATCTCTTTCTGCCGGGATTTCGCAGCCGGATCCTTCAGCAACAACAGGCCGACAAGGAATGGGACGGCGTGTATGAATGGATAAGAAACCAGCACGCCCGGGGCGCAACCATCTGCTCGGTGTGTATCGGCGCTTTTCTGGTGGCAAAGGCTGGACTGCTCGACGGTCGGAAATGTACCACCCACTGGAGCGTCGTACCACTACTAAAGAAAGGCTTTCCGAAAGCGACGGTGGTCGATGACGTCCTCTTCACCGGCGACCCCGAGAGCGCTATCTATACCAGCGCCGGCATCAGCTCGGGCATCGACCTGGCACTCCACTTGCTGGAAGAAGCGCACGGCCCGCTGTTCGTTCATAAGGTAGCACGGGACCTGGTCGTATACCTGCGGCGCGGTCATGACCACCCGCAGGACAGCGTCTATCTCAACTACCGCAATCACCTCCACCGCGGCATCCACCAGCTGCAGGACTGGCTCATCGGCCACCTCGACAGGAAGATGACCATCGACGAAATGGCGGAGATGGTCAATATGAGCCCCCGCAACCTGACCCGGACCTTTAAAGTACAAACAGGGATATCCGTCCACCAATACCTCACCCTGCTGCGCCTCGAGCAGGCCAAAAACCTCCGTTACACGCCGGGCATCACCATGCGCGACATCGCACAGCAGTGCGGCTTTGCGAACGAGCGACAGCTGCAGCGGATCCTTAAAGAGAATTAATCACCATTAAATATAGAACAATGAAAACCTCCAAATTGCCGGTCAACCCGGCCCTGATCCTTATTGATATACAGCAAGGCTTTGACGTCCTCGAATGGTGGGGAAACGGACGCAACAATGCCGACGCAGAAGACAACGCCCGCATCCTCCTCGAACACTGGCGCCTCAAAAAATGGCCCGTCTTTCACGTCAAACATAACTCCGTTAAACCCGGCTCGCCACTGGCGCCAACACATCCAGGAAACGCCATCAAGGATGAAGTGGCTCCTCTGCCCGGCGAGCCGGTTATCGGAAAAACGGTCAACAGCGCGTTCATCGGCACCGACCTAAAACAGCGCCTCGATGACGCCGGCATAACCACCGTGGTGATCGCCGGACTCGTGACCCCGCATTGCGTGTCCACGACGGCGAGGATGGCAGGGAACTATGGCTATGTGACGTTTGTGGCTTCGGATGCTACGGCAACATTTCCGTCTACCACGCTCGACGGAAAGACCATTCCCGCCGCGACCGTGCACGAGGTGTCGCTCGCGACCATCAATTATGAGTTCGCTACGGTACTGACCACGCAGCGATTGCTGGAGACGTTCTCCCTGATGTCGCTGGACCGCGAACTGCAGGTCGCCGGATGGCGTTAACGGAGACACTCGCACCAGACCGAGGCACAGGCTGCTACCGCACACCAGTAACCCCAAGCGCAAAGCCCCCCTGACCAAGTCAGGAGGGCTTTTCTGTTTTTGGTAGGGGTAATGCTGATCACAAGGCCCTTCTAAGCCGCCAACAGGCTGTTGTGGATGCAGAGCGCCGCGTTCGTCCCATAGTCTATTCCATTCTCGATGCTGATGCTCCCTCCCAGCTGCTCGGCCACAAACTGCACCTGCCTGTATTCCCTGGAAATAGTATGATGAAAATATGTTCCCACGTCCTTTATCCGGATCATAAGGCGATCGCCATCCGGTATGGCCTCTATGTGAATACACTCGTTCTCCGTACTTTGAAGGGCCGCATGGATCAGGCTCCAGAATATATACGCGAGCATATTCTCATCAACCCGTACGCAGAGATCACGGGGGATCTCGTTGAGAATAATATTACGCCGTCTTATCGTCATTGGCAATAAGCTCTGAACCAGCTCAGCCACCAAATTGTGCAGGAAAACTTTTGCGCAGGTCGTACTCATAAAAAGAGATTTAAAAGACTATTAAATACCGATGCAAAATTGAATAGGGTACGGACCTTCTGTACAATGATTTCACTGATGTAAAGGAAACAAGAAATTTCGTCATTTTTTGTCGTGTTATTTCTACATTTATTTTTAGCAATTACGGCACATTTAACTGATATACAACAACTTGAGGGCGATATTATAAAAATTAGTAATTTTATAGCCCCCTTTCCCCAGTCCAAACAGTATTTGCATGGAAACAAACAGAGTATTAATAGCCGACGACCATACAATAGTGAGATCCGGCATTAGGCTGATCCTTCAGGACCTTCTTCCTTCAACGATGATCGATGAAGCCTCCAACGGCGACGAAGTCTTCTCCTGTGTGAAAAGGAATGACTATGAGCTGATCATTCTGGATATTAACATGCCCGACACGGATTCCATTACCCTGGTGGGTAACCTTTTTGCCTATAGAGAGCACTGCAAGATCCTTATCTATACCATGAACTCTGAAGAGCTATATGCAAAACGATATATCAGGATGGGCGTCCTCGGCTACCTCAATAAAGAATCCAGGTCCGAAGAAATAAGAAAAGCAATTACCTCGGTGTTAAATGGAGAGGTCTATGTCAGCAAAAAGGTAAAAAGAGACCTCGACGGGGATACACAATCAAAAAAAGTAGCGGACAATCCGTTCGATACTCTTTCAGACCGGGAGATACAGACGGTCAAGTATTTGCTGCATGGCTATTCGCCCCTGGAAATAAGAAGAATACTGAACGTCCATTCCTCGACAGTCGGGACATATAAGACAAGGATATTCGAAAAGCTGAAGATAAAGACGCTTCGTGAGCTGGGTGAGCTGGCCAAAATGTATCAGCTGGAACTGTTTAAGCTTTGAAACTTACCACGACTGTAGTGCCTCCTGCGGGAGCCGAATGGATATTCACAATACCGTCTAATTTTTGCGTAAGCTCCATAATAAAACGATATCCGAAATTAGAAGCCGTTCCGGCCGGAGCTTTTTCGCCGTATGCCGTTATCTCGGCTATTTTCAAAGCAGACATCCCCTGACCGGTATCCTGCACCTGTATTTGAATATGCCCATTCTCCCGGCTGGCGCTGATGCCGATACCTCCCGAGCCGGTATATTTTACGGCATTATCGACCAGGTTGCGGATAACAATGGCCAGTATATTTCTGTCCGAAACAAAGCCAAGCCCCGATTGGATATCCCTGGTGAAGTATAGTCCCTTCCTCTGCGCGATATTCTTGTACAGAAGGGTAGTCTCTTCAATAAAATCGACGAGCTGTATGTTCTCATGCCTTAGCGAAAACCCCTGCCGCTGACTATCGTACCAGATCAAAAAATCGGTGCTGAACTGGCAGATCCTGTCGCTGGAATCCTTCAACAAAAAGAACAGATCATTCAGCTCTGCGTCACTGAACTTATGATAATTCCTCCGCAAATGGTCGATCATAAGAGCCTGCGAGAACAATGGAGAACGCATATCATGCATGATCACAGAAAGCAGCCGCTCTTTTATAATAGTGCTCTGCTCCAGCTCGGAGGTTCTTTCTTCGACCTTCTTCTGCAACCGCCGATTCTGCTGCTGCAGTATCCTGGTCCTTAGCCGGTTCAGAACGAACAGCAGGCCACCGGCCAGCAGGGCCAGCAACACATAAAAAAGCCATCCCTGGTACCAGTGAGGCTGCACTTCAAAGGCGATAGTCAAACGGGTATAGCGATCCCCTGCACCGCCATTGTTTTTCCTGACAGCAAGTGCGTACTTCCCGTGCGGCAGCCGGTGGATCGTGATCCTGCCATCCCTGTTAACAGGATACCATTTTCCTCCGGCCGAGTCGAGCGTATATTCCAGTTTCAGGTTTTCTTCCAGCCCATAGAAGGGGGTAGTAACGTCAGCAACGATCTGCTGAAAATCAGGGTTTATGACAAAGGGCTTTAGATGATCGATCCTCACCGAGTCAACGAAGAGATTGTCCACAAAGATCCCGCTGTCGGGTAGTTCGGGATGCACCTCGCCGGGATTAAAATATACGACCCCGTCAAGAGACGGAAAGTAAAATTTTCCTTCGGAATCCGTCTGCGCCGCAGGATTGCACCCCCCATTGAATTCATTGGTATTAAACCCGTTTGACTTATCGAAATAATAGTAGTACGGGGCATAATTCCTGTTGATCGTAAATTCGTCCAGGTCCTTCTTCCTGGTCCTGAACAATCCATGGTTGGTGTCGATCCAGAAGTAACCATTGTCGTCTTCCAAAAATGCATGGGCAGCAGACAGGTAATTATGACGATCCATCGGCAAGGCAATGAATTTCCCTCCCTTCCAGGTATAAAAACCGTTGCCGTAGGTAGCCACCCAGATGCTGTTGTCCTTTGCCTTGTAAATATTCCGGGCATAAACGTGGGGTAGGACAGGCTTTTTATCGATACTGTTGTGTACTATATCATAAGCGTATATACCATCCCGGGACGCTATCCATAGCACCATGGGCGAGACTTCCGCTATCGATTCGATATTATGAGTGAAAAAAAACGGATGCTCCTTAATGACATACTGCAGCTTGCCTTTCTCCATTTTCAACAGGGAAGTCAGCGTGCTGATCCAGACGGTGTGCCTGCTGTCTTCGATGATGCAGCCGATATAGGAGTCCAATGGGAGGCTGTCTACATATAACTCTTTCGAAAAATTATTATCGTAAATGTGCAAACGCTTCTCTCTGCTAACCCAGATCTCCCCATTCCTCGCTTTATAAAAACAATTGCCGTCGGGTCTGACGGATTCCGTTGACTGACGATCGTTCGCGCCGCCGAAGTCCAATACCCCGTTCTGCGTAAGGATCTTATGGTTGGGCAGCAAGAGAATGGCCTTGAAAGCATTATTGAGACGATCAGTTGAGCTGAAGCCTACCGTCCTGAATATTTTCCTGGTAACCATAATAAAACCGCTGGTGACGGTCGCGATAAAAAGCCGTTGGTTCTTTCGGTCGAACAGGAAAGAGGTCGCGATCAGCCGGTCCAGCACCTTTAGATCGGGAAAGATAATCCGCGCCCTCAACACGTCATCGCGGAAGTATAGTTCATAAATATCATTGCCCGCTCTTACCAGGACCTGATCCGCCCCGGGACCAAGCATGGGCTTGAGCCAGGGCCTGGCCTTGCCCATCAATGCCGATACAGCGGTATCTACCCGGGGCTTAATCTCCTTTCCGTGTCTGAAGAACCGCCATTCCCCGCTTTCAGAGAAAGCGCAGAATACTCCGGCCAGGAAGAAAAAATGTGTGCTCTCCGGATTGAAACCGATCGATATTCTGCTAACTTCTGCCGATTCATTATTCAGGTAATACCACGCATTGAGGCTATCCCGGACAACTACTTCATGATCGTTCAGGATGACGAATGTCTCGGATGCAACAAGGCGGTTCAGGAATATAGAGTCAACCCCGTTGGAGCCCTTTGCATAATGGCTGAACAAAGGAGTACAATCAAAAAAACCGGTCGCATTGATATGGAGAAATTTGTGGGCAATTTGCGATCGCCGGGTGTCGGTCACCACCGTATAATCCGGCTGAACTTTGTAGATCTCGGCAGGATCAAAAGAAGAGCCCAGCAGCACTTCCCGTTGTGATGACTCGGCGATCACCGAGAACCGGTTGGATCGAATGGCCGGCGTATTGGATTTGTCGTAGATCCTGAATCGCTGACCGTCAAATCGCACCAGGCCATTCTGCGTGGTGACCCACAGGAAATTATTCTTGTCCAGCAACAGGCCCGTTGCGCTGTTTTGGGGCAGCCCGCTCTCGCTATTGTATTGCCTGATGTCATAATTCTTCCTGTCAGCAAGGGAGAGATCGCCTTCGCCGTCCTGGGCCCAAGCCCATTCGATGCCTATCCCAAATAAATAGAATAGTAACAGTAATCTGAGCCTCATATGCCGAAAGGGGTATCGTTGTAGTAAATTTACTACAAATCCGGCAGAAACTCTTATCCTGCGGCCGGCTGTTCACCTCCGCCCAGGGTCGCTTCCCGGCTCGCCTTGTTCTCGCGGTGGGCCTGCTCGATATCATATTCCAATTCGGGATCGATATTCTGCGCCTCGACCTTTGCCTGCTTCTCCATCAACTCGGCATGATGTTCCTGCAGCCAGGTCAGCTGCTTCCTGCCATACGACCATTTGGTGAACAGAACGAACAGGACGGGAACGATAAATATAGCCAGCGACGAGGACGCGATCATCCCACCCAGGACCGTAAAGCCGATCGTCTTGCGGGCAACCGCACCGGCGCCCGAAGCCAGCACAAGCGGCATCACCCCAAGGATAAAGGCCAGCGAGGTCATGATGATGGGTCTCAGCCGCAGCCGCACCGCCTCCAGCGTGGACTGTAACAGCGGCTCGCCCCGGTCGACGCGGATCTTGGCGAACTCAACGATAAGGATGGCGTTCTTGGCCGAAAGCCCGATCAGCGTGATCAGCCCGATCTGCGCATAGACATTATTGGTCAGCGGCGGTATCAGCGTCAGCGTCAGGATCGCTCCAAAGGCACTGATCGGCACGGCCAAAAGTACAGAGAAAGGCACCGACCAGCTCTCATACAGCGCGGCCAGGAACAGGAACACGAACACGATCGAAAAAGAGAATATATAGACGGTCATCGACCCGGCCCTGATCTCCTCGTAGCTAAGTCCCGAGAACTCATAGGTATACCCCTGCGGCAGGACCTTGGCGGCCGTCGCCTTCAGGGCATCGATGCTCTGGCCCGAACTATACCCGGACGGGGTATTGCCGTCCACTTCGGCTGACCGGAAGATATTGAAATGGGTGATCAGCGGGGCCGTCTCGATCGGCTTGTATTGGATGAGCGCGCTCAGCGGGAGCATGGCGCTGTCCTGGTTGCGGACATAGTATTTGTCCATATTGCTGATCATCGACCTGAAGACAGTATCTGCCTGTACCACAACATGAAACGTTCGGTTATATAAAGTGAAATTGTTGACAAAAAGGCTGCCCATATAAGCCTGCATGGTGTTAAAGACGTCGGAGATGCTGACCCCCAGTTTCTGGCATTTGTCGCGGTCAACGGTCAGCGAATAGCTCGGCGTATGTGCTCCGTAATAGCTGAAGGCGGTATTGATTGCCGGATCCTTTTTACAGGCCGCCACGAATTTCCTGACGACGTTCTCGAACTGGTGGACATCGTCGTTGGTATTCCCCTGCTGGATCTGCATGCTGAAACCGCCGGCCACACCGATGCCCCTGATGGGCGGAGGCGGGATGACGACGACATTGGCATTCTTGATGGCCGCCTTGGCGATCCGCTCGCGGATGACGTTCAGAAGACCCGGCAGCTTCTCGGCCGGCGTCGTCCTCTCCTCCCATGGTCGGAGCATGACGAAGAGGGTGCCGTTGTTGGAGTTGGCCCCGCCATTCAAAATATTGAAACCCGACAGCGCCGCGAAGTGATTGATCCCCGGCGTCTTGCCGATGATGGCCATCAGCTTGTTCATCAGCTCGACCGACTGCGCGACCGACGAAGCCTCCGGCAGCTGATAGGTAATATAAAGACGTCCGTCGTCCTCGGAAGGAATAAAGCCGCTCGGCTTCTTCTTGAACATGATGACCGCCCCGATACAGATACAGATCAACAGGATAACGGCATATCGCGCCCCCTTGATCCAGCGCCGAACCGCCCGTGCATAGCCGCCCGTAAACTTATCAAACCCGCGGTTGAACCCTAAAAAGAACCGATCCAGGATATTCGTCTTCTTCAGATGCGAAGGCCGCAGCAGAAGGGTACAGAGCGCTGGCGTCAGTGAGAGCGCAATAAAGGCCGACAACACCACCGAGATAGCGATCGTGATCGCAAATTGCTGGTACAGGCGTCCGACGATGCCCGGTATGAAGCCGACGGGTACGAAGACGGCTGCGAGGATCAGCGCGATCGCTACCACCGGCGCGGATATCTCTTTCATCGCGTGATAGGTCGCCTCTTTGGGTGACATATGCTTCTCGTCGATATAGTGCTGCACCGCCTCCACCACGATGATCGCGTCGTCTACCACTATACCGATGGCCAGCACGAAGCCGAACAGGGTCAGCGTGTTGATGGTAAAGCCCAGGGGGATGAAGAAACAGAAGGTACCCAGGATCGACACCGGGATCGCCAGTACGGGAATGACCGTCGACCGGAGACTCTGCAGGAACAACAATACCACCAGCGCCACCAGTCCCAATGCCTGCAGCAGGGTCATCAGCACCTCGTGAATGGAGACATTGATAATCGTCACCGACTCGAACGGCACCTTGTAGTCTACATCCGGCGGGAAGAATTTCTTCAGCCGTTCCAATTCCGCGTAAACATTCTCCGCCGTCTGCAGCGCATTGCTCCCCGGCGCCTGGTAGATCATCAGAAAGGAAGCCCGGTTGCCGTCGATAAAGGAATTACCCGAGAACGTAAACTTCCCCAGCTCGACCCGGCCGACGTCTTTTAAATATACGAGCCGGCCACCCCGCTGCCCGCTGTCGGGCAGGGTCTTGACCACTACCTTCTCGTAGTCCGCCGCTTTTTGCAGCTGGCCATTGGGCAGGACGCTCAGCTCAAAGGACTGGTCACCCTTCTGCGGCGGAGCGCCTACCGAACCCGCCGCGACATAAACGTTCTGCGCCTGCAGTGCCGCGACCACATCCTTGGGCATCAACCGGTAAGCGGCCATCTTGTCCGGATTCAGCCAGACGCGCATGCTGAACTGGTCGGTACGCGCCGAGATATCGCCTACACCCGGCACGCGCAGCAAGGCATCCTGGACAAAAACATTCGTATAGTTATCGAGAAAGGTGATATTGTGTGTTCTCTTCGGCGCATAAATGCCCACCATCATGAGCATGTCCGGATTGCGCGCACGTACGGTCAGCCCTAATTTACTGACGACAGAAGGCAATAGGGGCGTAGCGATGCCCACGCGGTTCTGAACGTTGAGCGCGGCGATATGCACGTTAGTGCCGATGCCAAAGGTCACGCGCACGTTCATGCTCCCTGTGTTGGTACTCGTGCTCTGCATGTATTCCATGCCGGGAGAGCCGTTGACCTGTTCTTCGATCGGAATGGCCACGGTCTGCTCGACGGTCTCTGCGTCGGCGCCGGTATAGCTGCCGCTGACGCTGACGTTAGGCGGCGAGATATCCGGGTACTGGTCTACGGCCAGGTTGAAGATGCAGATCAGGCCCGAGATGGCCAGGACGATGGATATGACGATAGCCGTCACCGGCCTTTTTATGAACGTATTGGCAATCATCCTTGAACAGGTTGTGCCTGACCGCCCCTCGGATCCATTCCGTGCAGGTCACGCGATTTTTGTATTTCAAATTCCAGTTCGGGATCGATGTTCTGCTGCTCTACCTTTTTGGCTTTCTCCATCAGGCTCTCGTGGTGCGCCTGCAGGTATTCCAGCTTCTTCTTGCCATAGCTTGCGCGGGTGATCAGCACGAACAGCACGGGAACGATAAAGATAGCCAGGGTCGATGCGGCCAGCATACCGCCCAGGACAGTGAATCCGATAGTGCGTCGCGCGACAGCGCCCGCTCCCGATGCGAAGACCAGGGGCAATACTCCCAGGATGAATGCCAGCGAGGTCATGACGATCGGACGAAGACGAAGGCTGACGGCCTCCAGTGTGGACTTGATCAGCTCTTCACCCCGGTCGACGCGCACCTTTGCGAACTCAACGATCAGGATGGCGTTCTTCGCCGCCAGACCGATCAGCGTGATCAGGCCGATCTGCGCATAAACGTTGTTCGTAAGGCTGGGGACAAAGAAGAGCGTAAGGATCGCGCCGAAGGCACCGATGGGAACGGCGAGCAGGACGGAGAAGGGTACGGACCAGGACTCATACAGCGCCGCCAGGAACAGGAACACGAAGGTGATAGAGAATATAAAGATATATATGGTCGTGGAGCCGGCCCTGATCTCCTCGTAGCTAAGACCGGAGAACTCGTAGGTATAGCCGTCGGGGAGGGTTTTTGCGGCGGTCTCCTGGATGACTTTCAGGACTTCGGTGCTGCTGTGGCCGGGGGCGGGGGCGCCGTCTACTTCGGCGGAACGGAAGATATTGAAATGAGAGATAAGGGGGGCCGTCTCCGTGGGTCGGTAGCTGATCAGCGTGCCGAGCGGAAGCATCTGGCCCGCCTGGTTGCGCACATAGTATTTGTCCATGTCGGAGATCATGCTGCGAAAGGCGGTATCCGCCTGGACAACGACATGAAAGGTGCGATTATAGGTCGTGAAATCATTGATGTAGAGGCTGCCCATGAAGGCTTGTATAGTGGTGAAAACGTCGGCGATATTAACCCCTAATTTCTCGCACTTGTCGCGGTCAACCGTCAGACTGTAGCCAGGTGTTTTTGCCGAGTAAAAACTATACGCGTTGCCGATAGCCGGATTCTTCTTCACTTCGGCGATGAATTTCTGAACGGTGTTCTCGAAGGCGTGCAGGTCGTCGTTGGTGCTCCGCTGTTCGATCTGGAAACTAAATCCGACACCGGCGCCGATACCCGGGATGGGGGAGGGCTGTATCACCTCGACGTTGGCATTGCGGATGCCCGCATCGGAAACGCGCTGCTGGATAACGTTCAGGATACGCGGAACTTTCTCGTCAGCTCCGTTGCGTTCATCCCAGGGTTTCAGCTGGCAGTAGATGGTACCACAGTTGGAATTGGTTGCATTGGTGATCACGTTGAGACCCGACAGCGCTGCGTAGTGCGCCACGCCTGGTGTCTTCGAGACCACGTCCATCAGCCGCTGCATAAGCGCGACAGATTGGGAGGTCGAAGAAGCCGGCGGCAGCTGGTAAGTGACATAGATATTCCCGTCGTCTTCCGAGGGAATAAAGCCCGAGGGCTTGTTCTGGAAGAGGAAATAGGCGCCGACACAGACGCAGACCAGCAGGATCAGGATAAGACGCGAGGCCTTGATGCTCTTTTGCACACCGGTTGAATAGCGGCTGGTCACCCGATCGAACCACTCGTTGAAATGGATGAACCAGCGTCCGAGGCCGAGGGTTTCTTCCTTCGGTTTGGAGGGTTTTAGAAGGAGACTGCACAGCGCAGGTGTCAGCGAGAGCGCGATAAACGCCGATATAATGACCGAGATGGCAATGGTGATCGCGAACTGTTGATACAGGCGTCCCACGATGCCCGGTATAAACCCGACGGGAACGAATACCGCAGCGAGGATCAACGCTATCGCCACTACGGGCGCGGAGATGTCCTTCATCGCATAGTAGGTCGCTTCCTTTGGGGACATCTTTTCGTGGTCGATATAGTGCTGCACCGCTTCTACCACGATGATGGCGTCGTCCACCACGATACCGATGGCCAGCACAAAGCCGAACATCGTCAGGGTATTGATGGTGAAGCCCAGGGGGATGAAGAAGCAGAAAGTGCCGAAGATGCTCACCGGTATGGCCAGCACCGGGATCAGGGTAGAGCGTAAGTTCTGGAGGAACAGGAAGACCACAATGGCTACCAGGCCGAGCGTCATCAGCAGGGTGGTGACCACGTCGGCCATAGAGACCTTGACCACGGTCACCGACTCGAAGGGCACCTTGTATTCTACGTCTGCCGGGAAGAACTGTCGCAGCTGGGCCAGCTCTTTGTAGATGCCTTCGGCCGTGCGCAGCGCGTTGCTGCCCGGGGCCTGGTAGATCTGAAGATAGGAGGCACGCTGACCGTCGACAAAGGAGTTGCTGGAGAAGGTGAACTTCCCGAGCTCGACCCTGGCCACGTCTTTCAGGTAGACGAGCTCGCCTGTGGCCGGCAGCGTCTTGACGATAATATTCTCGAATTCTTTGACCTTGCTCAGACGGCCGTTGACGAGGATCCCGATCTCGAAGGTCTGCGCCTTGCTTTGAGGGGGGACACCGGCCGAACCCGCTGCGACCTGGACGTTCTGGGCGTTCAGCGCATTGATGACATCCTGCGGCGTCAGGCTATAGGCTGCCATCTTCTCCGGGTTCATCCAGATACGCATGCTGAAGTCGTCTGTGAAGCGGGTGATCGTTCCCACGCCCGGCACCCGCAGCAGCGCGTCCTGTACGAAGATATTGGCATAGTTGTCGAGGAAGGTGATATTGTGCGTTCCCCGGGGCGCGTAGATCGCTACCATCATCAGCATGCTGGGGTTGACGGCGCGTACCGTTATCCCCAAGCGGCTGGCCACGGCGGGCAATAGCGGCGTGGCGATGCTTACCCGGTTCTGTACGTCCAGCGCGGCGACGTCGATATTTGTCCCGATATTGAACGTGACGTTCATCGTCATCAGGCCGTTGTTGGTGCTGTTGCTCTGCATGTATTCCATGCCGGGAGTACCGTTGACCTGCTGTTCGATGGGCGTGGCCACGGTCTGCTCGACCGTCTGTGCATCGGCGCCGGTGAACTGTCCCGTGACCTGAACGATTGGCGGGGTGATATCCGGGTACTGGTCGACGGGCAGGATGAAGATACAGATCGTACCGGTCAGCACGAGCACGATCGAGATCACGATTGCGGTAACCGGCCGTTTGATGAAAGTATTTGCGATCATAAAGAAGTTGTGTGTTTATCGTCCGCGGCCGCCTGCTGCGGGTCCTTGTTTGTTCTCGGTAGTGATCCGCGAGCCGTCGTGCAGGGTCTGGATGCCGTCTACGACGATACGGTCGCCGTCTTTGAGTCCGGACTTGATGATCGTATTGGATCCGATGGTCTCGCCGGGTTCCACTTTTATCTGAATAGCGGTCAGGTGCGGGCCCTTGGCGCTATCGGCAGGGGGATCGGCCTTCGCGTCACCGGATTGGCCGGCAGCTCCTTCGCCACTGCGGTGCATGACCGTATCTTTTGCGATATAAACAAAATACTCACCCATCTGCTCGACGATGGCGCGCGAGGGGATAACGATCTGCGGGGTTTGCTCCAGATTGTGTACGCGGACCACGCAGCTCATGCCGGCGCGCAGCTCCTGTGTGTTATTCGGGAAGACCAGCCGGACGCGGATCGTACCTGTCTGCGGATCGACGGCCCGGTCGATGACGGAAATTTTGCCTGGTTGCGAATAGACGGCGTGGCTGGGTAGCTCGATCGTGAAGAGCGAGTCGACTTCGTGCTGTTTTTGTGTCTGGAGCTTTCTGAACTGTCCGAGCTGTGCTTCGTTGACGAGGAAGTCGACGGCCATCGGGTTGTCGGTCGAGATGGTATTGAGCGTTGTGCTGCCGGAGTTGACCAGGTTGCCCATTTTCACCTGGCTGAAGCCGATGGTGCCGTCGAAGGGCGCGGTGATGATGCTATAGGTCAGGTTGGTGGCCGCTGTCTTGAGCGCCTGCCGGGCGGCGGCTACCTGGCTCTTGGAGTTCTCCAGCGCGATGACGGCGTGGTCCAGCGTCTGTTTGGCCACAGCATTGTGCTGTATGAGGTATTGATAGCGGTCCGCGTCCTGCTGGGCCTGCACCTGGTTGCCTTCGGCGACCTTTACGTTGGCTGCGGCCTGGTCATAAGCGGCCTGGTAGAGGCGTTCGTCTATGGCGTATAGTTTTTGTCCCTTTTGAACGTGCGTGCCCTCGGTAAAATAGATGCCCGTGATATATCCCGTGACCTGGGCATGCAGGTCCACCTGGCTAAGAGCCTGGGTGGTGGCGGGATAGTTGTCATAGTACAGCACGGACGAGCTATTGACCGTGGACAGGTTGACAGGGGTAGGGGGATTGGGAGCCGGCGGCTTTTGCTGGCAGGAGAAAAGCGCGAGGCTGATGATGGTAACCAGGGACAAGACCAGTCTGCTCATACGTATAATTGGTGCACCGGGGATGTGTTTTGAACCAAAGTAACCCATCCCCGGTGCACGGCTTATGATGGGCCTTCGGCCGGCGGACCCGTGGTCCGCCATATTCATTTTTGTCCGTTGATGGCGCCGTTGACAGTGATGACGCCCATCGACCTTTCGAGGTCGATCTTGCTGGACAGCACCTGGAAGAGTGCGTTCTGGTAGCCGATCTCCGACGTGATGAGGTTTGATTCGGCCGTGATCACATTGAGATAAGGGACGGTACCCTGCTGGTACTGCAAGGTCACGATCTCATAAACTTTCCGCGCCAGGACCGTATTCTCGTGGGTGGAGTTAAGATTGAACAGGTTGCTTTTGTAAGTGGCCAGCGCGTTGGTGTATTCGGAATAGATCTGCGATTTGAGCCCTGCTTCCTGCCAGTCGAGCAGATCGTACTGCAGCTCGGCCTTGTGGATGTTCTGCGTGCGGGCAAATCCCGTGAATATGGGCAGGCTCAGCGAAAGACCTACATAGGAATAAGGGTAGGCGTGCGAGAAAAGGTTGCCGAAGGAATTATTCTGAAATGTATAGTTATAATCGAAGAAGGCGCCTACCGTCGGCAGCCAGGACTTCTGATAATAGCCGACCAGCTGGTGTTGGATAGCCTTGGAAGACTGCAGGACCTGGAATTCGATGCGCTTTTCATATTGCAGGTTCCGGGTCGTATCGAAGGCGATATCGTTTTGCATCTGTGTGGTGTCGTAGACGACGTTGAACTGTCGCGCCGGAGCCCAGCCCATGACTTGTTGCAGCAGCGCGTATTGGGGTGTGACGCTCTCCGTTGCCTGTTTTAGCTGGGCTTTGGAATTGTTGAGGCTGATCACGGCCTGGTCGTAGTCCGTTTCGTCGACGATGCCGCCGAAGTATTGGTGATAGGTGTCACTGACCGTTTTGGCGAGGCGGGAGGTATCTTCTTTCAGGACGTTGATCTGCTCGAGGGTTAGCAGGAGACCGTAGAAGCTCTTGCTGACGGCCGCGACGATATCGATCTTCGTGCTGTCTCTGATCTGTTCGGCCTGTTTGATATAGAGAGGAGCGTCCCTGGCGGCATACAGCAGGGCGGGGTTGAAGATCGTCTGGGTCACCGACAGGACAGGGGTGAACGTGTTGACCACGCCGGTCTTTTGTTGGGTGACCGTGCCGGTGCTGGCGTTCTTAATAAAATTGGTCGGCAGGGACAGATAGTGGGTCAGGTTGCCCGAGATACCTACCTGGGGCAGCCATCCGGCCGTATTGATCTTATTGTTGGCGTGGGCGATGGCTACGCTGATCTGTGCCTGGTTGACCGTCGGCTGGTTCTTCAGGGCATAGGCGATGCACTGGTCGAGGGTCAACGCGGTGTCGGCCCGGTTAGCCGGCTGAGCGATGGCAGCAATCGATATACAGACCAGACAATAAGCAAGTACGGAATGTCTTATACAGGCGACCACAGAGATGTTGTGCATATCGATTCGTAATATTTACAATATGATAGGTGTCGATCGATAGGTCAAGCGAGGTCAGGTCGGAGCGAGAACAACAAAGATTGCCTTTTTTGGTAATTCTAAGAATTAAAATGCTATTAAATAAGAAGTTGGAGCTTTTTTTGGACCCTGGGGTTGGGGTGTCCCACCGCCTTGTCGCGGTTCACATTTTGGCGGCTTACCGGAGTTCGCGGGAGGTACGATAGGAAGTACCTTTAAAAAGGGCTACTAACTGGCTTTCGGCGTTGGTGATACGGACTTCGTAGATGCCGGTGCGGTTGCCGAGGTGGGTCTCTTTTGCTTCTACAGTCAGGGTGTTGCCGGTTGTGGCGGGGCGGGCGTAGTGGATATTTGCGTCGAGGGCGACGGTAAGGGGGCCGTGGGAGTTGCAGGCGAAAGCGAATGCGGAGTCTGCCGCCGAAAAGAGGATGCCGCCATGGACGATGCCGAAGCCGTTGAGCATATCTTCGGTGATGGTGAAGTGAAGTCGGCAGTAGCCGCTGCCGCATTCATCGATGACGAGCCCCATCCATTGGGAGAACCGGTCGCGGTCCATCATCGAGCGGATGACTTTTTCCGCAGTCTCCCGATCATCTTTCGCGGTATTTGCGCCATTAGGAGATGGATCAGGCCGCTCCATAATAAACTTTGTCTTTGCGGCTGGCGAGCAGGGTCAACACCTCGTCCCTGGTGCCGGTAAAGGGGCCCGAGCCCTCGATCTTGAGGGTAGCCATTGCGGCAGCAAACTCACCCGAGTCCTGGATGCCTGCTCCTTTTACCCGCTGGTAAAGATAGCCAGCCATATAGGTGTCACCGCAGCCGGTGGCGTCTACCACGGAGGTCGTCGGGACATAGGCGGGGATGGTATAGAAGGTGTTGTCAGTATAGATGACCGAACCCATGCTACCGAGGGTAATGACCACTTCTTTTACGCCCCAGTCGGCAAGGACATAGGCGCCTTCCCTGACATCGGTCTCTCCGGTCAGGACTTCCATTTCATGTTCGTTAACCTTTATAACATCAACATACTGAAGAGCTTCTCTCTTTGCCGGCCAGTCGATCGCGAGGACGTTCTGGTTTTGGACTTTCCGCAGATAGCCCTGGGCGTCAAGGGATACCTTGCCGTGGCGGGACAGGTTGCGGATGACGTCGACGGGGATATCGCCGGCCAGTAAGGGGCCGAGGTGGTAATAGCGGGCGTCGACGGGGCTTAGCTGGTCGACGGTGAATGGGTCTGCAACTTGTAATACGCGCTGCTCGCGGTGGTCCTGGTTCTCGGGGTAGATGTTCTCGAAATAGACGGTGTGGCGGCTCGGGTAGACCTTAACGTCGATGCCTTTTTTCCGGAGCTCTTCGACGGAGTGGAGTTCGCTCTGTGCGAGGGCTGTCACCAGCGTGTAGCGTACGTCCATACGGGAGAGTGCATTCGAGAAGTAGAAGGCTGTACCGCCAGCCATGTGCACGGTCGATCGGGGAGTTACAACCTTGTCCAATGTGATATGTCCTACGCAGCAGATTTCGTATTTGTGCATGTCCGATTTACAATTTATTAACATCCTTTGTTCGAGAACATTCTGTAAAATTAGGGCTTTTTTTCTAAACGGGGGCAGGCTTTGCTCTATTGTGTTGTGGCTGGCCACTTTGTCAGGTGGTCGGTTTTTTTGGGAGGGGGGAATATGAAACTATTGGATGCATTGTTTTCTTATGTATATTTGAGAAAATGCTCCATATGATACTTTCCAGAGGGCGATTCTTTTGTTGTCTGTTCCTGCTGTTGGGCTGTCCGTTTTTTTTCGCTAAGCTTTGGTGGATAGCGGTTACGACGCATACTATGGGCGTGATTAGTTTTGTAGGTCACGGCAACATCGAATCGCCGCTGGGCATTACCTCCTATCCGGTCATCTTGTTTGAGATCGGGCGGGACAGTATCTTCTTCAACGGAATGGATGGATATGGGTACCAGCCCGGTGATCCGGTGCCTGTACGATATCGCGTGAGTGATCCTTACGACGCGAAGATCGATCAGCCGATAGCGGTTTGGGGTGATACGATCGTCTATAGTCTTTTTCCGGTGTTGGTTTGGTTGGTGCTGCTGCTGACGCCCGAGCGGTTTAGCCCGTTGATCCCGCGGGGATCGAAGATTTTGGTTGGAGGAAAGTGGCCGTTTTTGTGGGTGATGGGGCGAGCTTAGGCGCGTATATTCTCTTCGAGCCATTCAGAAAAATCGACTTCCCTTCTGGGTCTGAAAAAGCCTTTGATGCAATTGGGGTTGCGGACGCAAATTTGGATATGGCTTTTTGCGAAGAGGCCGGCGCCGGGGAAAGCGGGGCCGCCTTCTGTGAAGACACCGCGGGTGGTGTCGAAAATTTTGTTCTCGCTGAAGCCTTTGGTCCGAATGTCTGATTTCCTTTGCACAGCAACTGCATTGTGCATAAATTCAATTACGGCACAATCCAGGTTTCTTAAAAGTTTGTCTTTGTGGTGATCAGTTGTCAGATCTCTGTTGCCCGGAAGTTCAATGCCGGAATTCTTATACCGGTCTTTCATTGATTTAAATGATCGCGATAGCAGATCTATATACTCCTGGTCCAGAAAATCGCAGCAATGGCCAGGAAAGATCACCGCGCCAATTACAGCAGGCTGCTTAATCGCACCGCGATTCCTTTTCTCCCATGCCCATCGAAGCGCTCTCTCGTAATTATTTTCCCAGAAATACATGCCATGCCCCAGCCAGTCAAAGGGCTCCTGGCTGATCTTAATTTCATTAGGATTGTTCAGCAAGGCATCGCGCACGGATGCTTCACACCCATGGAAACCAAGGACTAGATTTGGCCGAATGTCATACATGAGGCTGCTTGTGCCTTATTGTTATGGACTCAAGTGCTTTATAAGGTTCCGTATAGTTGCCATTCTCGTCAAAGATACCGGCACTGATCAAAGTTTGCATCGCTTCTTCCTTCGTACGCTTCTTCTTGCGATCCCGCTCGATCAGCTCTTTCAAAAGCTTAATTTGTTTCTTTCTGGTCATACCTAAATCGTTTCCTCAAATTTAAAATGTAAAAAAAAGTCCTTAAAAAAAACTTTTTCCTTGAGAACTTGCAATGCTGCAATTTTCTTCTTTACTTTGTAATGCAAAGTGCTTTTAAATACGATGTGGCGATTTTCTTTAGGTTATTTTTTGGCTATGGTGCTGCTTTTTGTGGTGGAAGTCTTTATCGGCGCCCGCATGCACGATGCCATCATCCGTCCCTATGGCGGCGATTATCTCTGCGTGATCTGGCTGTATTGTCTCGTGCGTAGTTTTGCGAACTTGCCGGTGTGGCAGGTCGCCGTGGGAGTATTGATCTTTGCTTATCTGATAGAGACGCTGCAGTATTTTGGATTCGCAGACCGCCTTGGCTTCCGGGGGCCGTCGCTCATGCGGACCTTATTGGGCAGCTATTTTACCTGGACCGATATTTTATGTTATACGCTGGGGATCTTAACCGTCATCAGCATGGAGGGACTCATATGGAAACGTTTGTAGACAAGGACTCGATCGTCCGCCGCATTTGGGGCAGCGCAGACACCATCCTGTTCATCTTCGCCGGCGCCTCAGCCGAGTTCGCGCTGAACAAGGCAGTAGACTGGCTCTATTTCACGGGCAAGCTGCCCGCAGACCCGCTGGGCCGCCTGTTCTCGACAGTAGCCTACGCGCAGCGCATCGTGCATGCGCCCAATGAAAAGGCCCTCGTGGCGATCGATAGCATCACGGCCGTGCACAGATCGGTCGAAGCCAATCGCGGCGCACAGATACCTGACGAAGCCTATCTGGACGTACTCTTCCAGCTGATCGACTATTCGATACGCGCATTCGAGCTGCTCCACCGGCGGATGACCTTAGCCGAGAAGACCGAGGTCTTCGACGTCTTCCGTCGCGTAGGCGCGCGCATGCAGCTGAATAATCTTCCGCAAAACTATCCCGCATGGGAAAAAATGCGTCGGGACTATCTCGAGCAAAACCTGACCTGCAGCAACTTCACAAAAGATCTCTACCACCGATACCGCCTCAGTCTCGGCGGCTTCCGGTATCAATTGCTCCTGCAGGCACAGGTATTGCTCGCACCACGCCGCGTGCGAAAGCTGCTCGGGCTGTGTCCAATACCACTGCTATGGCCGGTAGTTCAGGCATACAAAGCGATCCGCCTCCTGCGGCTGGACAGGCTGTGTAAACTGATCATCCTTCCCAAAAAATACAGTGAGCAGGTATTCAGTCTGGAGCGCTAATGTCTGTCCCCAGGCAAGGCCCCGGAGGGGCCTTGAGCCATAATTACATATCTACTTCCAGTTCCTGGCCGGTAATGGCAAAGAAGAAATTCTGCAGCTGGTGCAGGGATTTGATGCCGACGCGGGTGGGGGTAGAATGTCGCAGGCGAAGTCCCTCAGAAGTAAATTCAAAATCCGTGTGTGTATTGCCGTAGCTGATGATCCATTCGTCGCGGACAAAATTCCGGAACCCGCATTTCTCGAGGATCTTTGGCGTTAGCGCGATGGGAGTAACATCCTGGAAATCGATCTCTTTGACGAGCTCGACCACTTCCGTAACATAGCTGTCTTCGTAGAACCGACCGCTGTTGGCGGCAACCTTCCGGCTGATATTGATCTGCGTATCGTAGATGAGGGAGTTGGAGAGGAGCTGTTGAACTGTGATCACTTCACCTTTGCGGTTGAACACCTTGTTGCCCAGGCGGAGTTCTTTTGCGTGTAACATAGAGTCTATTTAAGATTAAGAAATACAATGAATTGTCTCATGGTATTTCAAGGGTATAGACTCTATTACGGATCAACTTCGGGGAGCAAGATACAAGGCGGCGACGAAATATGCAAGCCCATGTGGATAACTTGGACTGCGGATGGGGTGAGTGTGACCGGCAGACCGGAAAGTCCAGCCGGCGGGTGGGGCATGAATGATACCGCTGCAATTTGAAATGCCTGTCTTATCTTTAGTTACGCAACCGATTTCAAAGGATCGTATTTTATATAGTTCAAAAGAGTATCCTTATTCTTTAAATCAAAAACTTGCTCATATGCAATCACGTCGTGACTTTCTCCAAAAGCTGACCGGTTCGGCTGTAGCACTTTCTTTTTTACCAAACCCCATCAAGGCCGAAACCAGCACTCCGAATACCTATGACGGCCCCATGCTGCGGGTAGCCATCATGGGCCTCGGCAGCTATGGCACACGCGTAGCCGAAGCCATGCAATCCTGTAAAAAGGCTAAGCTGGTCGGCGTCATCAGCGGAACCCCGTCGAAGATAAAAGCATGGCAGGCCAAATACAATATACCGGAGAAGAACTGCTACAACTACGAGACCTACGACCAGATAAAGAACAATCCGGACATCGATGCCGTCTATATCATCACACCCAACGCCCTGCACAAAGAAGCCGCCATCCGCGTAGCAAAAGCGGGGAAGCACGTCATCAGCGAAAAGCCCATGTCCATCACCGCCAAAGACGGGCAGGAGATGGTGAACGCCTGCAAGGCTGCAAACGTCCGGCTGCTCGTAGGCTATCGCATGCACTTCGAGCCGCATACCCTCGAGATCATCCGGATGAGAAAAGCAGGTGAGCTGGGAAAGATCCTTTTCTTCCAGGGATTGTCCGGCTTTACCATCGGCGACCCCACGCAGTGGCGGCTGAACAGGACGCTGTCCGGCGGTGGATCGATGATGGATATCGGCATTTATTCCATCAACGGCTCTCGCTATATGATCGGGGAGGACCCCATCTGGGTAACGGCGCAGGAGACTAAAACCAATCACGAGAAGTTCAAGGAAGGCGTAGACGAGACCATCCAGTTCCAGATGGGCTATCCCAGCGGGGCGGTGGCCTCCTGCCTTTCGACCTACAATATGAATAACCTCGACAGATTCTTTCTCAACGGATCTTCTGGCTTTGCAGAGCTGCTGCCCGCTACCGGCTATGGCCCTATCAGAGGGCGAACCAACAAGGGTGAGCTGGATCAACCGGTCGTCACGCATCAGACGGTTCAGATGGACGAGATGTCCGGCATCCTCCTGGAGGGCAAGCAGCCCGTCGTGCCGGTCGACGGGGAAGAGGCCGTCAAGGACCTGAAGATCATCGACGCTATTTACGAGTCCATACGAACGGGAAAAAGAGTGGACCTGCATCTATAAAAAGACAAAGCCCCCTGATCGGGGGCCTTGTTTATGAAGAGCAATCGTTGGATCAGGCTTCTACCTGGAACGCGATCGGTAGCTCAAGCCTTGTTTTCACGTTTTTTCCTCTTACTTTTCCAGGTTTCCATGCGGGCATATTGCTCACTACTTTCAGCGCCTGTTCGTCCAGGCCATTGCCCAACGGGGTTCCAATGACATGGGCGTCCTGCACCTTTCCCCGTTCGTCTACGACAAAGGATACCCTTATCGTGCCCGAGGTATTGTTGTCGATGGCCTGCTGCGGATAGTCTATATTGTTATTGACATAGTCATCCAGCGCAGCCTCGCCACCGGGAAATTCGGGCATTGCTTCAGCACGGGTGTACACTCCCTCCCTGTCTTTTTCGATCTTCACGGTACTGTTCTTATCAGGCATTTTAATAGACCACTTTCCTTTTTTTCTAGCAACGGTTGCGGATTTGGACGATGAGGCTTTGGTTGCTGTTGTGTCAGAATGAGTGATCGCAGTGGAACCGGAGGTATCAGTGGACATCGTCGCGCTGGATGCCGTATCGTCGTCGTCCGACTTGTAGTCGCCGCTGTGACAGGCAGCCAGGCAGAAGAGGATAATGCTTCCAATGACCATAGAACGGGTAAGTCCAGCCTTTTTTAGATTCATAACATCATAAGATTTGGTGAACGAATACTAATACCATCAGCGTATCTTAACCTCGGTATTCTATTCAAACCAGATGCCATGGCCCTATTCCGCCTGCTTCCACCCCTTATATGGGGAAATATGTAGACAATCTGCTACAGCCTACGGGAGCATATCCTTAGCGATCACCGTCCAGTCTTCGCCGCCATGCCCTTCAGCGATATAACGGTCCATTTCGGCGGCAATAGCCGGAATAACTGCGAGGCGGACCCCTGCCTTACTGGCCGCATCCATGAACAGTCCTGTGTCCTTCCGGGCCATATTCAATTCCCACGAAGGCTTGCTGTAGTCGCCGCTGGTCATTCGTTTCAGGCGGCCGGGTAACATGGCGCCGGGATTCCAGTTGTCGAACAGCGCCAAGATATCGCTGACGGGTATATGCATGGACTTAGCCAGGCCCAGGGTATCGGCCAGCCCGGCCGTAAACGTCACCAAAAAGTTATTTCCGATAAGCTTCATGGCCGCAGCCTTGCCTGTTTCCCCGCCGAAATTGAGCAGCTTGCCCGTCATTTTGGAGAGGGCCGCTTCATTGCTGGCAATAACGGATTGATCCCCGGATACCAGCATAAAGCCGGTACTCTCGAGGGCGTTGACCGGCCCCATAAAAACGGGGGCATGGAGGTAGGTAAACCCTTTCGCCTTCCAGTCGGCTGTTCTTTTGATAGCGCCCGCTGCGGAAGTGGTCGTATGGTCGATGATCGTGGCGCCTGCCTTGAGACCGGCAGCGGCTGCCGCCAGGACCTCGTCGACGTTCAGGTCATCCTTTAGCGTGAGGTGAACGACGTCCGCCCCCTTTACCGCATCCGTCACGCTGCCAAATGCTTTTGCTCCGTACTTCTCCAACTCAGTCGCTTTAGCTGCAGTCCGGTTCCATACCTGTACTTTTTCGCCTTTGCCGATCATCGCCCGGACAAAATTTGAGCCCAGTAAGCCCATTCCTAAAAATGCTACCATGGATTTTTTTTATAAATTTAAGCATTACTATGCAACACATAAGCCCTTCTCCCATCGACACGAGACAACTGTTCAGGCCGTTAAACGATAAATTGCTGGAATTGCTGCGTTCCCTGACGCCGGAAGACTGGACGCGTCCAACAATCGCGAAGCTCTGGAACGTAAAGGACGTAGCCGCTCATTTGCTGGATGGGAATATCCGGGCGCTGTCGATTCAGAGAGACAGATATTTTGGCGAGACCGCGCCAACCTCGACCGCCTTCGGTGTAATGGTATCCTGGCTTAATGGCCTCAATGCAGACTGGGTAAAAGCCTGCAGAAGAATAAGCCCGGCCGTAATGGTCTGGTTGCACGAGATGACGAGCGAGCCCGTGACCGCGTATTTCGAGTCGCAGGACCTCTCCGGCAAGGCGGTATTTTCCGTTGGCTGGATGGGGGAGGTGCAGAGCGTCAACTGGATGCATATCGCCCGGGAGTACACGGAGAAATGGCACCACCAGCAACAGATACGTGAGGCTACCGGCCGGGAAGGGATCATGACCCGCGAATTCTTCTTCCCCCTGATCGATACCTTCCTTCGCGCGCTGCCGTACGCCATGCGCGAAGCCGATGCCGCCGCCGGCACTATCATCCGGGTCAATATTCAGACGGATGCCGGAGGCGACTGGTACATCGGAAAGGGCGATAACGGATGGTCCTTCCGTGAAAAGCCCCGCAGCGGGCAATACGCCGCGACGGTAAGCCTGCCGCCGGCAGTCGCCTGGAAATTATTCTCGAAAAGCGTACGCCCCCAGAAGGTCGCCTCTTCCATCATCGTCGAAGGGGACCAGGCCCTGGCCGCTACGGCATTGCAGATGGTGTCGGTGATGGCCTAGCGTTGCGCGTGGACGGCCCTCAGGTGCAGCCGCATGCCCCGGGCCTCTGTCTCACACCACCGGGTATACGCATCGATCGCCGCCAGCCGTTGTTCCTCTGTCAGATAGCCGTCCGAGACGATTGGCTTACCCCTCATCTCTGCGACCCTGGTCCAGATATCCAGGTGCTGCCGGAAGCCGGCTTCTCCCTTTTGGCGATATTCCGACTCGTCGCGATTCAGCGTGATACGCAGTCCCTCCGATCCCAGCATCGCCGGGAGACGATCGATGATATCGTTATACATGCCCGCATCCGCACGCCAGCGCAGGAAACAGTCGTAGAAGAACCGCATCTCTTTCGGAGGCTCAGGCTCCCAATCTATCAGCTCGTGGTTGTAGTCGAGCACGCAAAGCACGCCACCGGGTTTAAGCAACCCGATCATCTTCCGAACGACAACAACAGGGTCCGCGATCCATTGTAGCGTCCGCGCCGTGGTGATGACGTCATAGCGGTGCTCCGGGGCATAATCGAGGATGTCGACGGCCTCGAAACGCAGATTCCCGATGGCTGCAAACTTCTGCTGCGCCTGACCGATCAGGTCAGCGCTTCTGTCGATCCCCATGACCACGCCATCTTCTCCCACCTGTGCGGCGATCCCCGCCGTAATGGCGCCTGAACCACATCCGACGTCCAGCACCCGCTGGCCCGGCTGCAATACGGTCAATAAATTGGCATTGGAGGCTTCCAGTGAGCGCTGATCCAGGACGGAATTCCTGCCCGCGGGCATCTCGGCCCTTTGATATGCATCTGTTTTCATTGGTCTAATCTACGTAAAGCTAAGTGCAAATTTTTTGCATATATGTCCGATATTTGCAAATAAATCCTATATTTAATGCAATTAATTTGCACAACCATGGAAAAACAAAGGAGAAATATCCTCAAAAGGATCCTGCTTTCTGTTACTGGCGCCGCCGGCGTCGGCCTCTTAGCTAAAGGCGAAACCGGCTCACGCGCCGCATCCACCCCCGGATCAGCGGTCGGCGCTGCGTCCGAAAAAGAAGTCTTCAATGTCGTCGAGAACCAGCAGGTGCCCCTGTTCTCCGGTGCGACCAAATACAACGGGCTCGTATTCATTGCCGGCAAAGGCGCACACGTAGAGCCCTTCGAGATCAAGGCCCATACGGAGATCGTGCTGAAGGAGCTCGAAAAAGAACTGATCGCTGCCGGCTCGTCCATGGAAAAGGTATTAAAGGTGAGCGTCTTCCTCAACGATATCGAAGACTATAAAGGGATGAACGAGGTCTACCAGGGTCGATTCGGCAGCAAGCCCCCGGTCCGGACAACGGTCGCCGTCGCCAAGGGCGGAGTGCCGGGCAACTCCCTGGTGGAAATGGATTGTATCGCCTACGTCTAGCCGACGAAGCCAATTCGATTATCAAACCAAAAAACTAACTCTTATGCAACGAAGAGAACTCTTCAGGCATCTCTCTTTTCTCACTCTCACCGGCGGAGCCGTCAGCCTTACCCTGCCGGCATCGGCAAAAGGCTTGTTGAACAACCAGCCCCCTGCCTCCCCACTGAAACGTGACCTTTTCAAAGAACTGGGCGTCCGCACCTTTATCAACGCCGCCGGCACCTACACAGCCATGACCGGCTCGCTGATGCACGACTACGTCGTGGAGACCATACAGGACGCCTCCCACCAGTTCTGCATGCTCGACGAAGTGCAGGACAAGGTAGGGGAGAAGATCGCGGCGCTCGTTCATTCCGAAGCTGCCGTCGTCACCTCCGGCGCTTTTTCCGCCATGACCCTGGGCCTCGCGGGCATCCTGACTGGCATGGATCAGAAAAAGGTCGAGCAGCTGCCACATCTCGAAGGAACGGATATGAAGTCCGAGGTCATCATCCAGAAGGCGCACGAGATCGTCTATAACCATGCGCTGAAGAATACCGGCTGCAAGCTCATCTACATAGAGACGCGCGAGCAACTGGAGGCAGCGATCAGTGAAAAGACCGCGCTCCTGCATTTCCTGAATATCGAGGCCGACAAAGGGCAGATCAAGCACGAGGAATGGGTGGCCATCGGCCGTAAGCACGGCATTCCAACATCTATCGACATTGCTGCCGACGTCCCGCCTGTCTCCAATCTTTGGAAGTTCAACGACATGGGCTTTAGTTTTGTCGCCATCTCCGGCGGCAAGGCGATCCGGGGACCACAAAGCGCGGGGCTTTTGATGGGCAAGAAGGAGATCGTCGCAGCGGCCCGGCTGAGCATGCCCCCGCGCGGCTTCAATATCGGCAGGGGTTTCAAGGTGAACAAGGAAGAGGTGCTGGGCATGTACGTTGCGCTCGACAGCTATATCCACCAGGACCATGACAAGGAATGGAAGGAGTGGGAGGCGGCCACCGCAGTGATCCACCAGGCAGTGAAACCAATAAAAGGGATAACCACCGAGATAAAAGTCCCGCTTTTAGGCAATATCACCCCTACCTTGCATATCAGCTGGGACCCTCAGACAGTAAAACTGACCGGGAAAGACCTGCAGGAACGGATGCGTAACGGCGAACCCTCCATCGAGGTGGGCGATGTTCAACCAGCTCAGATCGCCGTGACCGTCTGGATGCTCAAGCCGGGGCAGGAGAAGATCGTGGCTACCCGTCTTCGGGAGGAGCTGTCACGGGCGACGACCTGATCCACTTTAATTAACACAATTTATCCCCTATGCACCAGCGCTATAAAACGAGCGTGCTGATCCTGATCCTTGCATTTGGCTTGCAAGCCGCGCAGGCACAGCAGCCCTATGCCATCCTGATCCGCAATGGCTGTGTCATCGACGCCCGCAGCCGGCTCCACGATACCCTGGACATCGCCGTTGCCGACGGCCATATCGTCAAGATGGAGAAGCATATCGACCCGGCCCAGGCCACACAGGTCGTAGATGCACATGGCCTGTTCGTCACGCCGGGACTGATCGATATTCACACCCATGTCTTCTATGGCATCGATCCGACCCGGGCCTATTGCGGCGGCACGGAAGGCGTCGTCCCGGACGGACTGTCTTTCCGTAGCGGCATCACTACGATGGTGGATGCCGGCTCTTCCGGCTGGCGCGACTTCCCGACCTTCAAAAAGCAGGTGATCGATAATTCCCGCACCCGGGTCCTTGCCTTCGTAAATATCGTCGGCTGGGGCATGCGGGGCAGCGCCTATGAACAGGATACAAAGGACATGGACGGTAAGCTCACGGCCCAGGTTGCCCGTCAATACAAGGACTATATCGTGGGCGTCAAGGTCGCGCATTATGCCGGACCGGAATGGACACCCGTCGACGAGGCGGTAAAAGCGGGCCAGCTGGCGGGCATCCCCGTGATGGTCGACTTTGGGAGCAATACGCCGCCTTTGTCCATCAACGAGCTTTTATTTAAGCACCTGCGGCCGGGGGATATCTTCACCCACTGTTTTGGCCAGCTGAAGAGCCGCGAGGCGATCGTCGACCCGGTCAGCAAGACGCTGAAACCGTTTGTGCGCGAGGCGCAGCGGCAGGGGACAGTCTTCGACGTCGGCTATGGCGAGATCAGTTTTGCCTTCAGCCAGGCCATTCCGGCGCTGAAGAACGGTTTTTATCCCAACTCCATCAGCACGGATATCCATGTCCGTAATATCAACGGCGCGATGAAGGACTTGCTGAATACGTTGTCGAAATTCCTCGCCCTGGGGATGCCTCTGGATTCGGTGATCGCCGCGGCCACCTGGAACCCTGCACGTGAGATCAAACACGAAGAGCTTGGACATCTTGCCGTCGGCGGCCCCGCCGATATCGCCATTCTCGGGGTGCAACAGGGCCGTTTTGGTTTTTTTGACTATACGGGGTACCGCATCGAGGGCCGTCTCAAGCTCGAATGCGAGATGACGATCCGCGACGGAAAGATCGTCTATGACCTCAACGGGATCGCCCGCCCGGTGGTGCTGCCGCGCAATATCTGGTGGGATTGAGTGCCGGCATACCGGCCCGGCAACCTACCGGTCGGGTTTCAGCCCGAAATCAAAGCGCTGATCTACGACCCGCTTGAGGATGCCGATCTGACCGCAGTGCCACATCGTATGTTTGATATTCCAGTCAATAGCTTCGAACTTGCTCTTTGCGACGGGGTGCGGAACGCCGGTCTGCTCGATATTCTTGTCCAGATCTTCCGGAGTCAGGGACCTGATCGTGTCCAGCGACCTCGCCTGCAGCAGGAACAGCTGATTCCGCAGCTGGGCGGGATCGGTCTTGCCGGTCGCATCGATAGGCGCGGCATGCGTGAACAGCTTGTCGTATTCCCGCATCGGCACCTGCTGGAGAATATCCATCCGGTGACCGGTGATCACCATGATCGAATGATAGTAAAAGCTCAGGATAAGATGACCGACCTGCCAGCTGATATTCGACTCGATGACTTCGGGTGTCTGGTCCCATTTGTCGAAAGGGATCGAATTGACGAGTCTGTTGGTCCATTCATAAGCGTCGGCAGTCTGTCTGGTAAGGATATCGACCTGGGTCATGCGAAAATTTTAGTGTAATTTAAGTATCTTAACGACATGAAGATCTCAGCCAGCATAAAGAGCTCATTTAATCAGCACCAGACGGCCGTTCAGACCAACGACGCCGCCAAAGAGATGACCATCGCCGTGAAACCTTCGGGATACGGCAGCTCTGTCAATGGCGGCGAGCTGCTGCTCTTATCGCTGGCCACCTGTTTCTGCAACGATATCTACCGGGAGGCGGCCAAACGGAACATCCAGATCACCAGCGTAGAGGTTGACGTTACCGGGGAGTTTGGAGGGGAAGGCGAACCAGGCTCCAACTTCCGGTATACCGCGGACGTCGTCGCGGATGCATCTCCGGCAGCGATTGCCGACCTGATCCGGCATACCGATCAAATAGCAGAGATACACAACACGCTACGAAAAGGATTGGATATCACGTTAAACCTATGAGCAAAACAGCAAGCCTCATCCTCGCGGCGCTGACCGGGAAGCACTAGAGCGGCTTTTCGAAACAGACACTGTTCTCCACTCCGACATATTGCCCGTAGTTGGGTGTGACCACATACCCGCGGTTGGTATAAAGGGCGATGGCTTCAGGCTGGCGTTTACCCGTTTCCAGCACGGTCTTGGGATAACCCAGCTCTTTTGCCCATTCTTCGAGAGCCGCAAGGACGACCGACGCGATGCCCATTCCTCTTTTCTCCGGGAGGACATACATTCGTTTGACCTCCATCGCTTCGGGTGAAAAGGCTCTGATTGCCCCGCATCCCACGGGAGTCTTATCTTCATAAGCAACGATGACCTCACGCATAAGGTCGGTCTTGTTCAGCTTAGCGTAAAAGGTGTGTTCGTCACCGTCGATCCTGGCCAGGTACTGATCCAGCTGGCTGACCAGCTGCCGGAAGTCGGCGTTTTCGGAATCGGTTCGTATCGTAGTGATCATGGCGTATCAATATTTTGATGACAGAGCATAGAGTATTTTCTTTTCCGCGTCTCCCCAGCAGCGAAGCGTATCCTGTTCGAAATGCCTCTTAAACGCAAGCGCCGCTGCGCTGCTGTCCCGGACATCGTAGCCGATGAGCCGCAGGGCCGTCAGGCTGCTGAAATTCTCCGGAACGACGACTCCCGTTGTATCGTTGTACCATAGGCCAAATCCACGATCGGCCAGCTCTTTCCACGGGAAGGAAGCGTTGGGATCGTTCTTGCGCGTGGGCGCTATATCGGCGTGGCCGATGAAATTGGAGGTGGGGATACTATAAGTAGTTTTCAGCTTTGCCAGCAGATGCAGGAGGCTGTTGATCTGCGCGTCGGGGAACGGTTCCATGCCATTATTATCCAGCTCGATCCCGATGGAGATGGAGTTGACGTCTGTGATATTCCCCCATTTGCTGACCCCTGCCTGCCAGGCCCGCAGATAGTCATTGAGCATATGGTTGACGGTACCGTCCTTGCAGATCACGTAGTGGGCGCTGACCTGCGTGCTCGCCGTGGTAAAGGTCTTCAGCGTTTGGGGACAGCTGTTCTGCGCGGTGTGGTGGATGATGACAAAATTCGGCTTGCGCAGGTTGAAATTGGTCGTGCCCACCCAGTAGGGCGCCGCGGGCACCGAATCGACACCGGTCGGCAGCGGGCTCTGCCGGACGGTGGCGGCATAGTCTTTTGCTAAGCCTTTATAGACTTTATTGGTAGCTTTATAGGGGTTGACGGTGCAGCCGGACAACAAGAGCAGGGTGATAGTGAACCAGATCGGATACTTCATCACCAAATATAAAACTCATACCCTGAATATCCTATTTAACACCCGCACTGTCTGCCGGATGGAGTCGGTCAGCTCCTCTACGTTCTCCTTATGAACGGGCGTGCCGTTGACGGCGGGTGGGGCAGGGGACTCCTGGGCGTGCGGCTCCCTGCGCCATTCCAGGATTCCATAGATACAGAAGATGGCGGTCTCCGTCATCAGCCCTACGGTAAGGGCAGTTGTCGCAAATTCCTTGCTCTCGATCTTGGCCCAGGCGCCGAAGATGACGATGGCGGCCCCAAACGAGAACAGGGTATTGATGATCTTGTCAAAAAGCATAACGGTGCTATTTTGATCAAATATACATAAGAATTAGATGCATTCAGTTAAAATGTAAAAATTTCATCTCCCCGGGGCCGCGACCCGTCAAATCTGCGAATACCCCGTCGGGCTTAGAAAGGTCCTGGTGATCTTCGAGATCAGCCTCGCATCGGAATATTCCGGTATCGCCTTGATCCGCTGCCAGTCGGGATCGCTGCCAAAAGCCTTCCACCGGGCGTCATGCCCTTCCATATTATCGAAGCAGAGCATATACGTGAGGTTGGGCCGGCGCTCCCCAATGATGGTCTCGCCGAAGAAGACGGGTCTTGCTCCCACTTTCTTAAAGATATCGATCTCGCCCGCGTCGTTGAACATCTCTATCTTCTTCTGTCCGGCGGATTCGGTAGGACTCTCATAGCAGCGCAGCTCGAACAGCCGGTCTTTCTTCTCCGGCACATCCATCTGCGGCATATGCGCAAAGGCCTTGAGCAGCGAGCTCCCGATCCGCTGATAGGCCGGGCTTGTGGGCTGGGCCGTGAGATAGGCTTCCCCTGCTTTTAAATAGGCTTCGTCGTGCGCGAGCCTGCCATTGATCGCCGTGAAGGCTTCGATGGAATCAAAAGGGATCAGCACAAATAACCTCGCGATGCCCTGCGGCTGCTGCTCTGCGAATACCCCTATATGGTGGATGCCGGCCCGGTTGAGCGCGGGAAGGTAGGCTTGTTCGAGGTAAGTGCTGGTCAGCTGTCGCTGGTCGTCACTCGCAAACTGATAGGTCCGCAGTTCGTACCACTGTTGGTGATCTTTTGCGTTTTCCATAAACGGGTTGATGGGGCCGGCAAGCGCGGCGCCCGATACTAAAGTCGATTTGACAAAATTGCGGCGGTCCATGGCATAAATATAACAAAACCCGCCATGATGCGGGTTTTGTTGGCCGATATTTGTTAAGGGATCAGTAGCCGGCGTTTTGGGCGATGCCGGGGTTGACAAGCACCTCGTCATTAGGTATCGGGAAAATAAAGTTCCTGGTGGTACCTGGGGTGACCGTGACGCTCTTGATGATGGTATTCGTGGCGTCCTGGGCCTGGGGCTTTACAAAACTGCGCTGGAGGCGGTAGAGGTCCCAGAAACGGTAGCCTTCGAAGGCCATTTCCTTCTCTCTTTCGGTGAGGATGTCCTCCAGCAGCTGTGCGCCGGAAGAAGTATAGCCTGCGTAGGCGGGGTCTCTTTTCTGCGCTACCATATTCAAGTATTTCAGCGCATTGACGTCGTCGCTGGTGTTGTGATAGGCTTCGGCGAGTATCAGCAGCACCTCTGCATACCGGACGATCTTTACGTCGTCGTAGTTAACGACGTCGATCGGGTATTTGGTGACGTAGTAGGCCGTGCCCAGCTGGCCGGTACGGGTAGAAGGATTGTAGAGCTTGATGCGGGCGTCTGTTGCCGCGTAGCTGTTGTACAGGGTCTGGGTGGCCAGGATATCGCCGTAGCTGCCGACGGGCTTGGGAACGTAGAGGTTGGCGAGGGTACCGTCGGAAACGCTGTTATTGGCATCGCTGGTCACTTCGAACATCGTCTCGACCTTGTCGCTGCGGGGGGAAGTGCCGGCCCAATATCCGACGAGCGCCGTGCTGGCGACCATGGAGAAACCGCTGTTCTGTGCGACGTCCAGGGCCATCGCCTTGGCGTTCGCCCAGTCGCCCATATGCTGGTAGACGCGCGCCAGCAGGCCTTCGATCGTATATTTTGTGATGAACGAAGAGTTCATGACGCGGGACTGCCCGGTAGTCCCGAATTTCATCGTGGCACCCTGGTCGAACTTTGTCATGCTCAAGGCTTTGTTGAGGTCCGCGAGTACCTGCGTGTATCCGGCGGCAATAGTAGCGCGGCCGGGTTTGGCAGTCGGGTCAAATTTCAGGACGATAGGCACGCCCGGCCCGGTGCTGCCGGATGCATAGGGCATGGAGAAATTGCGGAGCAGGTCGAACAGGATCAGCCCGCGCAGCGCATAGGCCTCGGAGAACATCTGGTTCAGGTTGTCTGTCGAAGCCGCAACCCCCGAGTTGATGATAAAGTTGGCGTTTTTGATACCTGCATAAGCGTTTAGCCAGACGGCGCTCGGATAGGCATTGGTCTTGTCCATGTCGTACTGGTTGAAGCCAAGGTATCGACCGGAGTTGGAGGAGGAAAGGAAACAGTCGTCGGACATCAAGTCGCCCTTGACCGCGAAAGTACGGCCATAAAAATCAGTAGCCCGCAACGAGGAATAGGTCCCTAACAGGGCCGTATACATGCTAGGTTCGTCTGTTACTGCTGTCGAGGTGGGTACGGCGCTGGGGGGCGTCTGGTCCAGGAATTTCTTGCTGCAGGATGGCGCCACCAATGCTACACCGAGCACCAGCAGGAGCATCCTGTATTTTATCGATATCATGATGTGTTTCATTTCTTGTTGCATTTTTGAGATTGACAATCTTTAGAACGTTACGTTTATACCTGCGGTGAAAGACTTGGACAAAATGACCTCCTGGTTATTGACCCCAAGAATACCCTGCTCGGGATCGCTGGTCATGTCCGGATCGTAGGTCTTTCTCCAAAGATTGGTGCCCCTGACATAGATATTCAGGGCGTTGATATGCATCGACTGCAACAGGGATTTACTGGTGACCTTGTAGCCGACCTGTACATTCCTCAGGCGGATATAGTCCCCCTTGTATAATAATCTGTCAGAACCGGAGGACGAGTTGAGCGTCGAAGAGTAGATGTATTTCGGAACATCGGTCTTGTCACCCTTCTTCTGCCAGCGTTTCAGATCCTGTGTGTATTTGCCGCGGGTAGGGTAGGTGCCGTCCAGGAAATACTGAGCATAGCCTTCCTGGATATAGTTGCCGTAGTTGTAATAGAAATCAAAGCCGAGCGAGATGCCTTTGTAGGTTACCTGGCTTCCGAGAGCACCGAAATATTTGGGGTCGGCCTGTTTGCCTACGAGGTACAATGCGGCTACGGCCCTATTGGTCGTCGTCGTCGTCTGGGTGCTGTCGGTATACCAGGTCGGGCTACCGTCGTCGGGATTGACACCTGCCCATCCCCTCGTATAGTAGGAATAAATGGACTTTCCTTTCCTCATAAGAAAGCTGGAGCTCTGCGGGTTGAGCTGGTCGCCTGCGGGGAGCCTGGTGATCTTATTCGTATTATGGGAAAGGTTAAAATTTACCTCCCAGATCAGATCCTTAGTCTGCACCGGAATGACATTCAGAGTCAGTTCGTATCCCTTGTTCTCCATGTCGCCGACGTTGTTGATGAAGCCGGTGAAGCCGGAGGTCCGGGATATCTGCTGCGGCAGCAGGGATGCTGTTGTCTTCCGGTTATAATAATCGGCAGTTATGTTGACGCGATTCTTGAAGAAACTGACGTCGACACCAACGTCTGCTTGTTTGTTCTTTTCCCAGGTAAGGCCATAGTTGCCGATCTGGTCGAATCGGCCGCCCGCTACGCCATTGTAGTTGTAGCCGTAGCCAAAGGTCTGCCGCCAGGTGTAGTTGCCGATCTCGGCGTTTCCGTTGTTGCCATAGCTAGCCCTGATCTTCAGATTGGATATGACGTTACGAACGCCTTCGAAAAAGCCTTCGTTGCTGATATTCCAGGCAGCACCGACAGAAGCAAAGGTTCCCCAACGATCCAGATCGCTAAACCGCGAGCTGGCGTCCCTTCTGATACTTCCATACAGGCTGTATTTGTCTTCGTAGCTGACGTTGACGCTGGCAAAATAGCCTTCGAACGTATAGTTGGAGCCGTTCACCTTACCGTTCGTGGAGGTGGCGCCGTTAGTCGATAGATATAGGTCAGCGTTTGGCGGAAAGCCCGTCACGTCGCCAGCCTGCTGGAAATAGTTGTTCTTGATGGCTTCGTAACCCGCCTTGGCATCCAGATAGAACTTGTGGTCGGTATTGATATCATAGTGATAGTCGAACTGGCTGGTCCAGTCCCAGAGGAAATTGCGGGTATAGTAGGATATACCTTCACCGGATGAGCCCGAAGCATCGCCGTGGAAGGGATTGTTATACTGGTATTCTTCGTCTGTCGTATACTGCAGACCCATCGAGGTCGTGAATTTCAGTCCATCCAGTATCTTGTAGCCGATCGACTGGTTGGCCAATCCCTGAAAGCCTTTCAGCCAGCGCTTGTCATGCGCCGCGATATATAGCGGGTTATAGTGGGAAGGAAAGCCGAAGTTATTACCCGTATTGATATTCAGGGTTCCGTCGGGGTTGTAGGGATTTTGCGTCGGGCGAAGAACGAGGGCTACATAGCCGGGGTTGCCGAAATAGCCGCCGCCACCGGATGTACCGCTGGAGGCCAGGGCCGAATTCTGTACGACAGATCCGCCGGTGATCTTGGTCGTCAGCGTTAGACGGTCCGTCGCGGAATAGGTGATCTTGGCATTGCCAGTGACCCTTTGCAGGTCCGTACCGAGCGTAGTACCCTGCTGTTTGAAATAACCACCCGACAGGTAGTATTTGATCTTGTTTTCCCCACCGGTAACGCTGAGGTTATACTGCTGCTGGGTTCCCTTCCGGGTGATCAGCCCGTACCAGTCGGTGTCGATATTGGTGGTGTCGCCGTAAGAATGCAGGGTAGAAGTGATCGACGCGTCGCTGAAAGTGCCGGCATTGACCATCCCTTCTTTCAGGAGCATCAGCCAGTCGGCCCGGTGTAGCGGCAGTCCGGCCTTGGGGGGCAGGATGGGCTTGTTCTGGCCCGCTTCCACGTCGAGGCGGAATTGCGCCTTCCCGATCTTACCGCTCTTGGTCGTGATCACGATAACGCCATTGGCGCCGCGGGAACCGTAGATGGCCGTCGCCGCGGCATCTTTCAGAACAGAGATGCTCTCGATGTCGTTGGCGTTCATGGTAGCGAGCACGTTGGTGCTGGGGTTGATATTGAAGCTGCCCGTCCCGCTGGTGGTCACGCCATTGCCATTGGCTACGTCACCACCGTTGATCTGCACTCCATCCACGACATACAGCGGCTGCGCCCCACCGTATGTGAAGCTGCCTACACCACGGATACGGATCGCCTGGTTGGCGCCCGGCTGCCCCGTCGTTGCACTGGACTGCAGACCCGCCGAAGCGCCCTGCAGCATCTGATCAACAGAAGTGAACGGTCGGTTCTCCAGTTTATCACCAGAGACCTTTGCAACGGAGGCGGTGGTTGTAGCTTTCCGCTGGGTACCATATCCGACGATAACCACCTCATCCAGGCTCGAGTTCGTACGCGTAAGGGTGAAATTGATCACCCCTCTGTTGCCAATGGAAAGTTCGAGGGATTGAAAGTTCACAGAGCTGACTACGAGGGACTTTGCGGCCGGTGACACAGATATCGAAAAATCTCCATCTGAGTTCGAGCTGGTGCCATAAGACTGTTTGGAACCTTTGACGACGATCGTAGCATTGGGGATGGGAGAACCCTTCTCGTCGGTGATCTTTCCTGTAATGGTTCGGTTCTGGGCTAGTAACTGGCTGATGGACATGCATATACATGCCAGTAGCAGCAGGTGTTTTCTCATGTGTAGTGAGTAGGTTTTGGTTATAAGCGAATTAAAATCGAATTAAAAATAAGGATTATTAACGTATAGTTAACGCGGCGGTTCGAATTTGATAAAATTTCTATATATAAAATCTTAGACTCAACGTCAGTTGTAAACGAAAAAATTCTCAAAATTTTCCTGGCATCGTAAAAAAGATCATGTATGCGTCGCCGGGATAACATTTAATACCTTTATCTCATGTTACAGAACAGGGTCGATCCGGAAGGCAATATCATACGAACCAGCGCTCGCGGCGCCTGGATGGGCAACCGCGGTATACTTCACGACGAACACCAGAATGTCCTTCGCGCCTTCAAGCTAAAAGCATGGATCACCTGTGTGCTCGAGTTCAGGGGAAGGAAGCGGGCAGTGATGGCGCCCAACCGGTATACCGAACTTTTCTTTCTTGACGAAGCGACGGCCTTTTCGGCTGGTCATCGTCCCTGTTTCGAATGTCGCCGGCAGGACGCCGTCCGATTTAAATCATACTGGCTAAAAGGCAATCCGGAATACGGCTTTGACGAACGAACACCGGTCGGAGAGATAGACAAGATCCTGCATCGCGAGCGGATCGACCGGAAAGGTGCGAAGCTCACCCACTCCGACAATATCCGGGACCTTCCTGACGGCAGCTTTATCCGCTGGCAGGGAAGGCCCGCGCTGGTGGCTGGTGAGAAGCTATATTTCTGGTCTCCCGCCGGCTATGAGCAGCATCTGGCCCGTCCCGCCGCCGGGCAGGTGGAGGTATTAACGCCCGCCTCCATAATAAAGACTTTCCGTGCCGGCTATACGCCGCAAATGGCGGTCTAACTCTCCTGCAACATACTATCTTTCGTGTAAGTACCGTTGTTATTCCGGATAGGATTATCCACTTATTCCATACCCCTAATCTCTGAAAACAATGAAAAAATTGTCTCTGCTCGTTGCCGTTTCCACATTTTCAATGATCGTCGTCGCTTCTCCTTCCAGCCACGCTCCCCGGGTCTATCTCATGATGAAAAAAGGTAAGCTGGTCGAGGTCAATCACGGCCGAAAGAAACCCGTAAAGAAAGACGTCACGCTGTCCAACCTGACGACCATCCATCCGAATGGCAAGATAGACGCCTCCAGCGGGCAGAACCTGCAGCTGAAGGAAGACGAATACATCACGATGGATGGGCGCATCCGAAAGCTAAAAGATATGGCCAGATAAGTCGTACCCCATATTGAACGAAAGCCTCCGTCAGGGGGCTTTTTTGTTTTGGTCAAATGGAATAGCTTTAGAAAAAAACGATATGCTGCTACAAAACAAAAATGCTGTCATCTATGGCGCCGGCGGCTCGCTCGGCGGCGCGGTAGCCAGGGCGCTGGCCCAAGCCGGCGCTATAGTATTCCTGACGGGTCACCGCCTGCCCTCCGTTGAGGCAACGGCCAATGCGATCATCGGCTCGGGCGGCAAGGCCGAGGTGGACCAGGTGGACGCCATGGATGAAAAGGCGATTGCCGCACACCTCGAAAAACTCGTAAAAGCAACCCGGACGATCGATATCTCGTACAATGCAGTTGGGATCGACGTTGTACAAAATATCCCGTTGACCGAAATATCGGCAACCGACTTTGTCACGCCGATAACAAGGACGATGCAAACCCGTTTCCTGACGGCCATAGCCGCCGCCAGAGTGATGATGCAGCAGCGATCCGGCGTCATCCTGTCTCTGACGGCGACGCCCGGTGGCATCGGCTATCCTCATACGGGAGGTTTTGCGCCGGCTTGCTGTGCCGTTGAGAGTCTCTCCCGGAATCTTGCATCCGAGCTTGGCATCTATGGCATACGCGTTGTCAATATCAGGTCTGGCGGCTCACCCGACTCGCGGGTCTTCAGCGAAGCGATCCGGCAGGCCCCCGATATCATGGAGACCATCCTGAGGACGATGAGAGGCGACACCATGCTCAAACAGCTGCCGCTGATGGCTGATATCGCCAGCGCCGCGGTCTTCCTCTGTTCTGATATGGCGCGGATGATTACAGGAGTGACCCTTGATGTGACGGCGGGTACGACGGCGGGCCTCAACTATAAGGTGCAAACTCTGTAAATGAAATACCTGACTTCCCTATGTTTGATCGGACTATTTTACTTCAATGGGAAGGCACAAGCAGTGCTTGTCCGGCGGACGCTGCTGTTCGGCTCGGGCCGTTCCCAACCGGATACTGCTGACCTCCGTCCGCTGCACCAGACCATCGACAGTCTCCGCGCCGACGGCTCTGTCGCCATCCTGATCGAAGGCCATGCCGACAAACAAAGCCGGACGGCAGCTGAACCGCAGGGTAGATATTACGTTCCTGGTATCAGCGGCTCCTGCTGCACTGTCGGCAGAAGCCTGCCTCAGCTGCTGGATTGCGCCTCCCTTTTATGCGGAATAGATACTTCCGAGCTAACGCTCGACGAGCTAAAACAGCAGCTAAAACGACTGGATGAATGATCAAGACCTCCGCAGCGCCTTCCGGTAGATGCGTTCGATCACTTCGTCGACCAGTTCGGGATCCCTCCCATGAATGCCATGCGGATACCCTGGCAACAGGATGAGTTCACTGTCGTGATTATCCTTTATCAGCTGCAGGAAATTCTCGCGGCCGATGCGGCCCGACCATTCGAACCGGGAGTAGTCGGCGGCCGTAAATCTCGAGCTGTCGCGGACCTTGTTATAGGGCGCCAGCACGGCCACGGGGATATCGGGCAACGGAGGGAGAGACTTATACTCCCGGTATGCTCCATCGCGGAATAAGTTGGCCAGACGCTGGAAACGATGGCGGCTTCTCAGCGAACGAAGCGTGTCGTCGGCCAGGCCCTGCTCATAGGGCGCGACCCAGTCATTGGGGCCCTTGCCGCTGCCCGAACCGGTCCTGATCTGCTGATCCTGTTCGTCCGTCAGCATAAAATCCGGCGAGTCGATAAAGACCAGGCCGGCGACCTCGGCAGGGTAGAGGGCTGTGTACATCCGGATATAAGGACCACCCATCGAATGACCGACCAGGATATAAGGGGGCGCGATCTTCAGGGTTTGCAAAAATTCATGCAACCTGCGGGCCAGGTCGGCATCCGTCGCCAGCGTGGTATCTTCGTCGGAGTCCCCTTCTCCATTTCTGTCATAGCCGATGCCGGCCGCAACCTTCGCGAGTCTGGGATATAATATCCGGAAATCGACCGAGCCGGCCGAGCCCATCCCCGCCTCGAACACCAGCACCGGTGCGCTCGGATGTCGCGTGGCAAGATTAAAGCTCGTGTAGGACATCCTCTTTCCCTGGACGGTCACGTACTGGCGGGCGATTGCCGGTTGTGTGCGAGCAGCCGCCGGCAGCAGCAGCAGAAACAATAATTTCTTAATACCCCTCATAGGAATTCGTATGATAATTTGCAGCCTCAAATTAAGCGTTAAATGCACAATTCTTCCCGATTCACTGTCCTGTTCTTATTTGTCCTCTTTCTGGCCGTCGGCGGCCGTGCTCAAGCACCTGCAACGCACGTAAACCCCTGGGCTCCGACCGACCCGGGCCAGCTGCCTCCGGTGGCCAGCCTTAGCAACGGCGTCTGGCTCAAAGGCGAGCTGCACGTACACTCCCGGCATAGCAAAGAGTCTTCCAATAATCCCATTTCAAAGATAATCTCGTTTTCGCTGTCCGTGGGTATGGACTATGTCTGTATCACCGACCACGACAACCACGTCAATGGCGACGTCGCGGGCAATACCTGGGCCGATCCGGAGTTCAGGTCCGACTCCCTTTTGCTGCTATACGGCGCAGAATGGACCACCACCCGCGGCCATGGCAATGTTTTTTCTGCGAGACCCTATGACCACCAGCGGCTGTACGACGTGCGCGACCAGCGCGACGTAGTGGTCGGCGCCATCAAGAAAGAGCTGGGTATCCATCTCTCCGCCAACCATCCCAGCGGCAAGGACCATTTTGGATACTCCTATGATATGGTCAACTCTATCGAGGTCTGGAACTCGGCCATCTGGTCCAAAAATGCCAACGCGATCATGATCTGGGACGATATGCTTTCTTCCGGTCGCAAGCTGACTGGCAGGGGCGGCAGCGACGCGCACCACGGCACGCCGGAAACGCCGGATAAAGCTACGAAGAACAGCTATCAGGCCAAAGCTAACTATGTCGGTACCCCGACGACCTGGGTCTTCGCCTCTACCCGTACCGCACAGGCTGTCGTAGATGCCCTCACCAATGGGCGGGTATGCGTCAGCGCCAATCCCTTCGCGCCCCGGGTAGAGTTCTACGCGGATCTCGATGGCGACAACAAGATGGACATGATGATGGGTGACAACGTCAAGGCCACGGGCAAGCCCGTCAAATTTCGGGTACAGCTGACCGGGAAGACTGTAGCCGACTCAACCTACACGATCAACATTATAAAAAACGGTAACCCGTTCAGCACGCTCCAGGCAACCGGCAAACAGCACATGGTGGAGTTCTCCGATACACCCGAGACCATTGGCCGAACTTATTACCGCGTCGAGGTAACGGGTCCGTCTACACCCTATCCGCAGGTTCCGGGGTCGATGGCGCTTAGCGGGAATATGGTTGGCTTGTCGAATCCTATTTATTTCAATTTCGACCCGAATTTTTAGCGGCGGCTGCTGATCCTGGCCGGCTGTGTCGGTGAAGCCGTCATTTTCGTAACTTTAGCCTACACCAAACAGGCGTCGTCATGCGAAAATTTGCCGTCTTCTTACTCGTCATCTGTGTTGCGGTCGTCATTGCATCGCTCTATGGCATTGGTCATGACCAGGTAACCTATGGCATCAGCCCGGAGTATTATACACGGTATAAGTTCATCCAGTTCAACCTGGCTGACTCGGGAGCGGCGCGGCATATGACGCAACCGCGAAGTGCGGTCGTATTGACCGGCGTCAAATCCAGCTGGATGCTCGGTCTGGCTGCGGGCGTCGTGCTCGGGCTCTTCGCCCTGGCGTTCAGGAATGTGGACAGGATGTTCCAGTCGGCGGTACAGGCGATCGGGCTGGCGTTGGTCATCACCATCGTCTGCGCAGTCGTCGGCTGGATCTATGGGCACAATGTACTTGCGCATAAAGGCGTCAGCTGGTGGATGCCGGACAATATATCTGACAAGCCCGACTATATCACCGTCGGAACGATCACTAATTTCAGCTATGTGGGCGGGATGATCGGCGCGGTGGCGGGTATTATTTTTTTGTTGATCAAAAATTCGCGGTTGCGAAAACAGTAAAAAAAACATTCCTGCTTATGGGCCTCTTCGATTTTTTTGGAAAAAACAAAAACCAGCCTGCCAAAGTCGCCGACCAGCTGGAAGCCCTGGGCTATTTCAAATATGCCGATACAGGTGACGTAGAAAAGCTCAAAACGGAAATTGGAACTGGGTTAGCAGAAAAGAATTATCTGTCCATTGTCGATGTCGAAGGAAAATGGGGGAGTTCGCTCGACCTCAGGCAATATAGCATGGACGGTGAAGACCTGTTTGAGCACGGCGGTATCATCGAAATGCTGAAGGAGATGGACCCCACTTTCAAAAAAATGAATATTCCTCTGGCGATATCTTCCCATATCGAAGAAGCCGACAAGTCCAATGGGGGATTGAACCACCGAATCACCATTAACGGGCAACCCTACGTCCTATTCGACAAGTTCGACGGCTACGGATGGGGTGAAGCCGCGCAGCGATTTGCGGATATGGTCAACGATCAGCTGGCTCTGCTGCGGTCGGACGAGCGGCTTTACCTGATCAATGGAGGCAACGACGGCAGGGCCGTATTCCTTACAGAAAGCCAGCAAAAGCTGATCAGCTCTTTCATAAAAGACCAGGCAGAAAAGCCGATGAATGTCGAAGAATGGTGCAGGGTCAATGCTGTGGAGCGGGCAAGTATCAAAGACAATCGCCACGTCGACCAATACCTTCACGGCCTTCACCAGAATCTCTCCGAAGAAGACAACCTCTCCCTTTCCTACTCCACCGGCGCCAGCGATGCGCAGCTGGAAAAGCTAAAAAACCGTTTTCCGTACTGCCCGGGTTCCCTGTTGTACCTGTTGGGTCGCATCAACGGCACTTATCACGAGCAGTATGGACCCCATCGGGTCGCCGTACTGATCCTGGGCTCCGACGTGTTCGAATATCCATATTATCTCAAATCTGTCGACCAGATACTGGAGGAGAACAGCTACGGCAGGAGCATTCGCGATATTTATGAGGACTATATGGACGATATGCCGGAATTGATCGAAGGGCCGGTCGACCCGGATATAAAAATAGACGACTGGCTATGTTTTTCCGACTGCATGAACAACGGCGGCACCTCGAGTCTTTATATCGATTTTAACCCTGCACCGGGCGGGACAAAGGGGCAGGTAGTCCGTTTCCTGCACGATCCGGACAGCTATAAAGTGATCGCCCGTTGTTTTGACGAATACCTGGAAGGTCTGATCAAAGACGGGTATTCTTTTATTCACCCGGAAGAATAGGTACGGGCTCCATTAACGGTCGTTTGTCTTTGTCCCATTCTCTGCTGACCGATCCCTTCCAGGTATACATCCGCCATCCTTCTGACCGTCGCCGGAGATACTCCTTGTACAACGCATAGCGGAACTTTCGTGTGCTGAATATCTTGTGCCAGAGGCCATGCCGGTATTCTGTCGCCACGCCCGCGTAAACCAGTATCTGATAGGACGCCGACGCGCAGCGCATGCCCAGGAAAGCGTAGTCGTAGGGCGTCCGGGCGAGATAGGCGAGGGCCAGGCTGTCGATAACGCGCCGCTGTTCGGCCGTCACCGGGATGACAAAGACGACACGGCGGAGGCTGTCGAGATCGGGATAGTGATGGGGAAGCATATACCACATTCGATTTACGCTGACCGCCCTGAACAGAGAATTGGGATGCCGCGGATGATTGAAGGTATGACCGGAAATTGTTTGCCATCACAAGATACTGAACAAAATTTTATTTTATGAACATTGTTCACGATCTTTACATCCGATAACTTATTTCGGATGAAAAACAAGGAAATTCAGGAACAGCGGATGAAAGGCTATTTTCTTCAGGCCACAAAAGACCTGCTGAAGGCCGAAGGTCTGAAGAATGTGAACGTGCGGAACATCGCGGACCGGGCCGGCTATTCCTATGCAACGCTGTACAACTATTTCAAGGACATCAACGACCTCGTCTTCCTCTGTGTCCATGATTTCTATGAAGAATGCGAGCAGCACGTGCACGAGCACGCGAAAAAACAGGAGAGGGGTATCCGGCGGCTGCGTGCGTCCATCCGGGGTTATGTCGACTTCTTCGTACAGTATCCCGGGATCTTCGCGCTATTCTTTATGGAGGACTTCGGCAGCTTTAAGGATAAAGCACACGTAACGGAGGTTATCAGCCTGTCCCTTGACAAAGTTTGCGAAGAAGAATGGAACTACTGCGTCAGCAAGGGACTTTTGAAGGTGGAGCAGGTCGAGCTGCTAAAGGTCCAGATAAGACATGCGACGCTTGGTCTGTTGCTGCTGTATATCAACCAGCGGGCGGGCTTTTCTTATACAGAGCTCATCAACCGTCTTAATTTGCAGACGAATGCGATACTGAGCTCCTCGTTCAACGAGGCCGGCCCCGGCAATTTTTCGGTTCACAATTCTCTCATTTCGATCAAGGTAAAATGAGGCCCGCCTCATCGATCAGCGCCTTCATCAGCTCGGCGGCCGTATGATAACGCAGCTCCGTGGCGATCTGCCCGCCCCAGGCAAAGAAGAGCTCCGGTTTATTCTGCTCCATCGCGGCTTTACGCAGCCCTCCCATCAACCGGCTTTGCAGCGGAAAGGGCAGGAGCGCGTCTTCCCGGCCAATCGTCTCCAAAGCGATCCGGTTCATCAGACCGCGCCCGAGCCGACCCGAGAAGGCTTTCGTTAGAACGCTGTATCGCGCCCGATCGGAGAACAATAGCTCGCGATGAAAGGCCGGGGCCCCCGATTCCTCGCAGGCCAGGAATGCGGTGCCCACCTGCACGCCATCCGCACCCAGCGTCAGGGCAGCGGCGATACCTTTTCCTGTTGCGATACCACCGGCTGCAATGACCGGCGTGCGGACTCTGGCTTTGATCTGCTGCACAAGGACGAAGGTGCCGACCAGGGAGGTCTCAGCAGCCCCCAGGAAAGACGGACGATGTCCCCCGGCTTCAAAGCCCGACGCGACGATGATGTCTACACCAGCGGCATCGAGGGCAAGGGCTTCATCCAGCGTGGTTGCGGCTCCGGCTGTGACAATGCCGCGCTGCCTGCACTGCTCCAGCACGTCGGCGGAAGGTATGCCGAACACAAAGCTGAACACCGGCGGACGCGCGTCCAGGATCGCCTGCACCTGGTCTTCGAAAGAGATGACTTGTACCCCGGGCTTTTCGGGCAGTGCAACTCCCATCTCCTCGAAATAGGACCGGAAGAAAGTCAGAGCCTCCCCAAACCGGGCATCCGTCAGTCCTCCCTGCGGGATATCGTTGTTGGAGACCCAGAGGTTGATATTATATGGCCGGCTGGTGGCCTCGCTCATATCCCGACCAAGCCGAACGATCTCCGCAGGGGTCATCGTATACGCTCCGTGCCCACCCAGTCCACCCATATTGCTGACGGTCGACGCGAGCCGGATCGTCGACAGATTGCCCCCGAACGGCCCCTGAAAAATAGGATAGTCGATGCCCAGCAGTCTTGTAACAGAAGTATTATACCACATGGTCGTGCTTTTATTCCAGCTATGAAGCTAGCTATAATTAGCATTCCATCCGGCTGCGACGCGCAAGTTGTGACCTACATCACATTTTTATGAACAGATGAAGTTTTCCAACGACCTGAACTAATTTTGTTGTATACAACGAACAAAGCCATGAATACAATAGCATCCCTATTGCGCATACAATATCCCGTGGTACAAGGTCCTATGCTGGGAGTGACGACGCCGGAGATGGTCGCGGCAGTGTCCGACAGTGGCGGTCTGGGGTCATTGCCTATAGGAGGACTCGCGCCGGATGTGGCGAGGCAGCTGATTCAGAAAACAAAGTCCCTGACGGCCGCACCCTGGGCGGTCAATCTGTTCGCGCAGGATATCCCGGACCAGATAGACGAAGCGGCTTTGCAACGGATGCAGGACTACCTGGCCGAATATGCAAACCAACGGTCACTGCCGTTCACAAGAAGGACGGCTGGCGAATTCCGCTTTTATAGCCATCGCGACCAGGTCGACGTCCTGTTGGAGGAAGACGTTCGTATCGTCAGTTTTACCTTCGGCCTGCTGGCGCCAGACGTCATACGGCGGCTAAAGGAAAAAGGCGTGATCCTCATCGGGACTGCCACAAGCGTCGCGGAGGCGAGAGTACTGGCCAACGCAGGCATCGATGTGATCGTCGCACAGGGCTATGAGGCGGGAGGACACAGAGGCAGCTTCCTGGAACCCGATCTGCCACAGGTAGGGCTATTCGCTTTGTTGCCGCAGATCGCTGATGCGGTCGATGTTCCAGTCATCGCAGCCGGAGGCATCGTAGACGGCCGGACCATCCGGGCGGCCTTCCAGCTGGGGGCCTCGGGGGTACAGGCAGGAACGCTGTTCGTCCCTTCGGCAGAGAGCGTCGCCAACGAAGGCTATAAAGACGCCGTAGTGTCCGCCAAAGATACCGACACGCAGCTGACGCGGGCTTTCTCGGGGAGATGGGCCAGAGGCATCCGCAACGGGTTCATGCGTGACCTGGAGGCTTCGGGCATCGGGATACCCGAATATAATGTACACAACAGCCTGACGGCGGGCCTGCGGGCTCACGGGCGGAAGAACGATCGTTCGGAACTCGTGTCGCTATGGGCGGGACAGCACGCCGGGAAGGCGCGAAAGGGTGGATCCGCAGAAATATTCAGGAACCTGGTCGCCGGCATCAACTTCGATGCGCTCTGACGCGCCTCACTTATGTGTATGATTATGGTAGAGCCTGCTGAGCGTCTCGCGTGATACACCAAGATAAGCGGCGATCAGCTGTTTGGGAACCATATTGTACAGCTGCGGGTACATATTCATGAGCTCTTCATAACGGGACTTCGCATCGTTGTTCATTAACGACAGCAGCCTGCGCTGGGAGGCGACATATCCCTTATTGGTCCGCCAGCGGAAGAAGTGCTCCACCGCGTGGATTTCTTTGCAGATCTTCTCCCGGTCTGCATTGCTCAGCGAAAGGACCTCTGCGTCGGTGATACAGTCGATACTGATAGACGCACGGGTATTGCTATACAGCGCCGCATAGTCGGAGGTCCACCAGGTCGGCATGGCAAACTGAAGGATATACATCTTTGTCTCGTCATTGATGAAGAAGGCTTTCAGGCAGCCGCTCAGCACAAAATACTCCTGCTCGACCCTGTCTCCCTCGCCAATAATGATCTGTCCCTTTTTATAGCTATGCTCCTTAAAATGAGATACAAAATGATCGATCTCGTCATCGGTGAGTTTGACGAAACGCGTGACGTGCTCCTTGAGGATTTGACGCTTGTCCATTGCATTCAAAAGTACAACGTATATTTTATATATTTGAACGGACCAGCAAAGACCTATGCCATCAGATCATAAGACATACTATGGAGGAGCATCCGTTTTCGCGATGATAGGGATCGGATTGTTCGTTTTCAACTTTCACAATGCCGAGAGATATTTTCAGAATGAGCCGTTAACGACAAAAGCCGTCACTGTCAGTGACACACCCCGGTATATCGTCAGGACCAATGAGCTTGGCTCTCTTCGGGATAGCAACAGTCGGGTAAGGGTCATGGGGCTATATCGATCCGACACAACCCTTGTGGACCCGGCTTATGTCTTTCGGGAGGATAGCGAAGGCCGGACGATTAACCTGGTAGCCGGCGTGATTGCATTCGCGATCGCGGTCATTTTTATTGTTCTTTCGATAGTAAAGCGTTAGCTGTCTCAGCCCAATTTCTTTGTAAAGAATTCGATGGTGCGGCTCCAGGCCAGTTCTGCGGCGGCCTTGTCATAACGGGGCGTCGTATCGTTGTGAAAACCGTGATTGACATTGGGGTAAATATAGGCCGTATATTCCTTGTTATTCGCCTTCAGGGCGGCTTCGTAGGCCGGCCAGCCTTCGTTGACGTGAGTGTCCAGACCCGCATAGTGGATCAGCAGGGGCGCCTTTATTTGGGGAACCAGCTCAGCCGGGGGCTGTGCGCCATAGAAGGGTACCGCAGCGGCGAGGTCGGGTATACGGACGGCCATCATGTTGACGATCCCTCCGCCGAAGCAAAAACCAACCGCGCCTATTTTCCCATTGCACTCCGGACTGGCTTTTAAATAATCATAAGCTGCTATGAAATCCTCGAGCATTTCGTTCTTGTCACGTTTGGCTTGCATCTCGCGACCTTTGTCGTCATTGCCCGGGTAGCCACCCAGCGGGGTCAGCGCGTCGGGAGCGATAGCGATGAATCCGGCCAACGCCGCGCGTCTGCAAACGTCCTCGATATAGGGGTTCAGGCCGCGGTTCTCGTGAATGACCACGACGCCACCCAGCTTTTTTGTCGCATCGGCGGGTCTCGCCAGCAAGGCCTTGATCGAGCCACCGCCTTTCGGGGAGCCGTACGTGACATATTCTGTCTTCAGGTGCGGGTCATCGGCTTTGACCTGCAGCGTATTCTTGTAGTTTGGCATGAGAAAGCTCATCAGTGCCGGGACCGTGAGACCTCCTACGGCATAGGCCGAGAGTTTTTCCATGAAGTCGCGTCTGCTGACGCGGCTGTGGGCATAATCGTCATACAGGTCGAAAACTTCCTGTTTGACGTCTTCTTTCCGTATCGACATAGGAATCATATTTCGATCAAATTAGGTCAAAAACGGGAAAATCCAGCGTATATTTATGTTATGTAACCCCGTCTTCTCATGGCTAAAGAGGAGGTAAAGGACCTGCAGAAGTTCATCCGCCCTTACCCGCCTGAAGTTCAGGAACTGGCCTTATGGCTGAGGGAATGGGTATGGGACCTCTATCCTTCCTGTAATGAGCTTATCTACGACAACTACAACGCCGTCGCATTTGGATGGTCCATAACCGATAAGCTGGGACATACGTTCTGTACGGTAGCGCTGATGCCGAAATATGTCCATTTTGGATTCTATTGGGGCAGCGAGATCAGCGATCCGGAACATATCCTGCAAGGCAAGGGTTCTCAATATCGATACCTGATCGTTAGCCGCCGGTCCGACTTCCCGCGAACCTATATCAAGCGTTTGCTCAAGGAAGCCTACGCCAATTCCCTCGCTAAGGTCAAGGAGGGGACAGCTCCGGTCAAGGGACAAACGATCACCAAATCGATCTCGGCTAAGAAAAGAAGGCCGGGTTGAATATCCGAAAACAAACCCCTTTTTATATGAACCAGAAAATAACGATTGTACTTGCGGTGGCCCTGCTGGCCAGCTGTACGGGTCAAGTGCCCGATGCAACGATAGAGGGTAACAAGCTGATGCAGGTCAGCAGGGACTGGGCCCAGGCTGCTGCGTCGAGGGACATAGAAAAGACGTTGAGTTACTGGGCTGACGATGCAACCATGATATCGGCGGGGGATATGGCGCCGATCAAGGGCAAGGCTGCGATAAGGCGGATGGTAGAAGGAAGTTTTAAGACGCCGGGCTTTGCTATCAGCTGGACGCCGCAGAGCGCCGAGGTCTCAAAAGCCGGTGATATGGGCTATCTGATCGAGGACACGAAGATATCCTTCAATGACTCGACAGGGAAGACCATCACGAAGAATTATAAGGGAGTGACCATCTGGAAAAAACAGGCAGACGGGAGCTGGAAGGATGTGGTCGATATGCTGAGCCCGCTGCCGGAACAAAAATAAGTTGGCGGCTATCTCCTCTTATTCCCACGCCAATCCCTGATATTGAGCCAGACGCTCATGACCACGCTTATCACAAAGACGAGGAGGGTTGCCCTTTCCACCAGGGCCGGGTCAAGGTTTGCGCCCGTTGTCTTCAGTATCAGGAAATGAATATAAGACCTGCTTTGGTCGTGATAGCCAAGGCGTCTGCGGACCATCCAGTGCCAGTCCGTGCAGACACAATACCCCCAGCCATACCATTTCCCAAGTATGAACCAGGAACCGGAAGTCAGGGCCAGGGTGATGAGATTCCATTTCCTGGTCCGCCGGAAGAGCCACCCCGTACAGTTGAACAGCGTGATGGCAGTGTGGAAAACGAAGAAAAAGATATTCAACAACTGATAAAGCATAGGGCAGCCGGTTGCCCCACAATATAGGCAAGATCAGCCGAAAGTAAAATCAAAAACCGCTGCACCGGCGTCAGGGAACTGTATCTCGAATTCCCGGTCGCCGATAGACGCGGGCTCCCGGATCAGCTGGTACATCCGCTGTTCGGTGATCGTTCCATTGCCTTCTTCGTCTGTGTCTACGCCGTGCGCCGCACCCGGCGCCTTGCCATCGATCATTACGCGGTATCGGATCCTGGCACCCGGAGTGGCAGGCCCCATGATGAGGTTGATGTCGCGGGCGTGGCAACGATATCGCAGGCTTCCATTGCCTTCATTCACCACATCGGCTTCCCGTCCCATCGTCCAGCCACCGATCAACGCCCACTGGTTCAGCCTCAGCATTGACGGGGCTGAATACTGGTGCCGGCGGTCGGCGACGGGTCCGCCAGGAGAGGAGAAGCCCGACGTCCTTTCATAGCCAAGATAGTTCTCGGGAGAGCCCAGTGTGTGAAAGTCGGCAGCCATTTCCGCGCCTGTGGCTTCTACCGGACTTAGCTGATTGCTGACGTTCTTTGCACCGGCTTCGGCCAGCAACTGCTGTATGACCTTCTCCGACTCATCGTAGCTGCCCTCGCCGAAATGCTGGTGCCGGATATGTCCCTTCGCATCGATAAAATAAAGAGCGGGCCAGTACTCATTGTTGAAAGCATGCCATACGGCATAATCGTTGTCCATCGCGACAGGAAAACCAATGTTCATATCCTTCACAGCCCACTTTACGTTGTCGGCGTTCTTTTCAAAAGAGAATTCCGGCGTGTGTACGCCGATCACCACGAGTCCCTGGTCCTTGTATCTCTCCGCCCAGGCGCGGACATAGGGAAGTGTTCGCCGCCAGTTGACACAGGTATAGGTCCAGAACTCAACGAGGACGACCTTGCCATGCAGGGAGGCCTCCGTCAATGGCTGTGAGTTCAGCCATCCGGTGGCGCCGCTGAAAGAGGGTATCGTGTTTTCAGCAACCGATGCGACAGCGGACGGCCCGGCGTGGTGCTCAGCCCCTGTAAGGGCGGCAAACATTGTTGCGAGAACCATATAGTTAAGTGTTTTTGACATGGCCCATATTTAATTGTATACAAAGTAAAGTCAGTATCAGCAGCGAATTGCGTGACCTGGATCACATTTTGCAAAAAATGATTATCTTTTCCCTTTTTACCATGACCAGCTCTACTCAACTGACCTCAAAGCCGCACTATCCGATCCTGGACGGACTACGTGGCGTGGCCGCCATGATGGTCGTTATCATGCACCTCTTCGAACCGCATGCCACCGGCCACCTGGATATGATCGTCAATCACGGCTATCTCGCCGTCGACTTCTTCTTCCTGTTGTCGGGTTTTGTCATCGGCTATGCCTATGACGACCGCTGGTCGAAGATGTCGTTGCGTAATTTCTTTCAACGACGCCTGATCCGACTGCATCCGATGGTGGTCCTGGGATCGGTCATCGGCGCTATCTGTTTTTATTTCCAGGACTCGCCAGCCTTTCCGGCCATACATGCAGTACCTGTCTGGCGACTGATCGGGGTCATGCTGATCGGCTGTACCCTGATTCCGATCACTCCAGGCATGGATATCCGCGGCTGGCAGGAGATGCATCCGCTCGACGGGCCGGCCTGGTCTTTGTTTTTTGAATACGTCGCCAATATCCTCTATGCGCTGTTCGTGAGAAAATTCTCGAAGACGCTGTTGACGATCCTGGTCGTATTGGCCGCTGCCGCGCTTGTCCACTATACAGTGACCGGCGGGACAGGAGACCTTATCGGCGGATGGTCGCTGGACCCGAAGCAGCTCCGGATCGGCATCACCAGGCTGATGTTTCCGTTCTTTGCCGGACTGCTGCTCTTCAGAGTGACCAGGCTCAGGAGCATCAAATATGGTTTCACCTGGTGCAGCCTGCTGCTGATAGCCGTCCTTGCTTTCCCGCGGATCGGCGACGGCAGTCATCTTTGGCAGAACGGTATCTATGAGTCGGTATGTGTCATCCTTGTATTTCCGTTGATCGTTTATCTGGGCGCGGGTGGTCAGCCGGCCGGTCAATTTTCTGCACGCCTGTGCAAATTCTTTGGTGATATTTCTTATCCCCTCTATATATCGCACTATCCCCTGATCTACATCTATTGGGGTTATGTGACCAGCCATCCCGGCGTATCCATTGCGCATGCCTGGCCGCGTATGCTCGCGATATTTGCGGGCGCGCTCGTGCTGGCCTATGCCTATTTGAAACTGTACGACGAGCCGGTACGGAAATGGCTCACGGAGAAAGCCAGCCGGTGGAGGGCCGTCAGGAGCGAAAATCCCAAGGAGCTGGTTCAATAATCTTCGCCATGGACAACCTGAACCCGCTGTCATCAAAGCCGCACTACCCGATACTGGATGGGCTTCGCGGTATTGCAGCGGTTGTCGTCTTTGTCTTTCATCTCCTCATGCCACATGGCGGTTCCCTTGACCCGATCGTCAATCATGGCTATCTTGCCGTCGACTTTTTCTTTCTGCTGTCGGGATTTGTCATCGGCTATGCCTATGACGACCGCTGGCCCAAAATGACGCCGAAGGATTTCTTCCTGCGTCGCCTGATCAGGTTGCAGCCGATGGTCGTGCTGGGGATGATCATCGGGGCTGTCAGCTTTTATTTCCAGGAATGCCAGTGGTGGCCGGGCTTACATGCGGTCCCGCCCGGGCGGTTGCTGCTCACTATGTTCGTCGGTTTCACTTTGATGCCTATGCCTGGTCGCTTCGATATTCGTGGTACCCTCGAGATGTACCCGCTGAATGCGGCCGTGTGGTCCCTTTTCTATGAATATATCGCCAATCTGCTCTATGCGCTGGTAGTGAGAAAATTTTCCCGGACATGGCTGACGATCCTTGTACTGATAGCCGCGGCAGCCCTTGTTCACTGCGCGGTCACCTGTCAGCCCGGAGACTTTATGGGTGGATGGTCATTGTATGGGGCGCATCCCCGGATCGCGTTTACCCGCCTGCTATTTTCGTTTTTTGCGGGCTTGTTGCTGTTCAGAGTGGTTCGCCTGAGAACGGTCAAACATGGTTTCACCTGGTGCAGCCTGCTGTTGATAGCCGCCCTTGCTTTTCCGGGAATCGGCCGCGGCGGTCCCTCCTGGCAGAACGGGATCTATGAATCAGCATGCATTATCCTTGTCTTTCCGCTGATCGTCTTCCTGGGCGCAGGAGGCGCGCTGTCTGGTCAATTTTCCACGCGCCTGTGCAAATTCCTCGGCGATATTTCTTACCCATTGTATATAACGCACCTTCCCCTGGTCTTTGTCTACATCGCCTGGGTGACCAATCATCCCGGGGCAAGCACGGGCCAGATCCTGCCCCGCACGCTGGCGACATTTACCGGCGCCATTCTGCTGGCCTATGCCAGCGTGAAACTCTATGACGAACCGGTGCGTAAATGGCTGAGATCGCTCATCTGAAATTCCTCCCGCCCGGAAACGGTGTCATGTCCTCAGCCGGAGCGCCTTCCTCATCCGCCGGCGTCAGCTGTCCCAGCAAAACATTCATATTAAAGCATCGCTGCACCACCACATGGATCACTTCTCCTTCTATTTGCAGATGCCCTTCCGCCATCAGCAGCCTGGCGCCCAGGATCTGTTTGCGGTATTCTTCGAAGAGGCTGCCCCAGACGACGAGGTTATAGGTGCCGGTCTCGTCTTCCAGTGTGATGAAGCAGACCCCGCTGGCAGTCCCAGGGCGCTGGCGGACGAGAACGAGACCCGCTACTTTTATGAACTGGCCGTTGCGGAGGTCGCGGTGTTCCCGGGCAGTCCGTACGCCAAGCGCCCGAAGACTCTCCCGCACAAAGCCGACGGGATGCCCTTTCAGGGACAGGGACATGGTGGCATAGTCCTGTACGACGTGCTCCGCCGCAGTCATCTTCGGAAGGTCCACGGCTTCGTCAAAGTCCTCGAAAAGGGTAAGGGGGCGGCCTTCATTGCCGGGCTCTTTGCCTTTGGCAGTCTTTTGGAACTGGGTCTTGTTCAGCGCGGCGACCTGCCACATGGCGGCGCGGCGGTCCAGGCCGGCGGACATAAACGCGTCGGCGTCGGCCAGCTTCTCGAGCGTGATGGGAGCGAGACCAGCCTCCTGGAGAGCGCGAACGCTGGTATAGGGCTGGCTTCGCCGGGCGATCAGCAGCAGCATGTCTTCCTGCCGGATGCCCTCTACCTGCCGGAAACCCAGCCGCACGGCGTGAAATCTTCCATCGATCTCTTCCAGCGTATTATCCCACTCAGATAGGTTAACATCCACCGGACGCACCACAACACCGTGATCCTTCGCACAGGAGATGAGCTGCGCCGGTCCATAAAACCCCATCGGCTGGCTGTTGAGCAGCGAGCAAAGGAATACGTCCGGGTAGTACCATTTTATCCACGCGGAAATATAAACGAGTAAAGCAAAGCTGACGGCATGGCTTTCCGGGAAGCCATAGCTGCCAAAACCTTCCAGCTGGCGGAAGACGCGCAGGGCGTATTCTTCGGTATAGCCGTTGCCGATCATACCCGAGACCAGCTTTTCTTTGAAGGCGGTGACCTTGCCCTGCGCCTTGAATGTGGCCATGCTGCGACGCAGATCGTCCGCCTCCGCCGGAGTGAAACCACCAGCGACAATGGCGATCTTCATCGCCTGTTCCTGAAAAAGGGGGACACCCAGTGTCCGACCGAGTATATCTTTCAGGTCCTTTGAAGGGAATTCTACCGGCTCGAGTCCGTTGCGGCGGCGAAGATAGGGATGCACCATATCGCCCTGTATGGGCCCCGGTCGGACGATGGCGACCTCGATGACGAGGTCATAAAAGTTCTCGGGTCGGAGACGCGGCAGCATGGATTGCTGCGCACGGCTCTCAATCTGGAAGACGCCGATGGTGTCGGCATGGGAGCACATTTTATAAATGGCGGGGTCGTCCTGGGGAATATTAGCGAGGGTAAGGTCAAGGCCATAATGTTGTTTAGCCAGGTCGAAGGCCCGGCGGATGGCGCTGAGCATGCCGAGCGCAAGGATATCGATCTTGAGAAAGCCCAGGACGTCAATGTCGTCCTTATTCCATTCGATATTCGTCCGGTCTTCCATGCGGGCATTCAGGATAGGGCAGAGTTCGGTGAGCTGACCCCGGGTGATGACGAAGCCCCCGGTGTGCTGGCCCAGCTGACGAGGGAAGCCGATGTATTGCGCGGTCAGCTCCAACACTTTTTTGAGATGAGTCTCCTGCCCATCGAAGCCTTCTTGCGGGATAGCATGGGTATTCATCTGTTCGTCCAATTCGTGGATCGACTTTGACAGCCGGTCTACGGCGTCGACAGAAAGTCCCATCGCCTTGCCGACGTCACGGATGGCGCCCTTTGCATGCACCTGCGTGACCGTGGCAACGATCCCGGCGCGGTCACGGCCATATTTCTGATAGATATATTGTATGACCTCTTCGCGCCGCTCATGCTCGAAGTCGACGTCGATATCGGGCGGCTCGTTGCGCGCGGCCGAGATGAAACGTTCGAACAGCAGGTCGAACTTTGTCGGGTCTACCGAAGTGATGCCAAGACAATAACAGATGGTGGAGTTGGCGGCGGAGCCACGTCCCTGGCAGAGGATGCCGTGTTCCCGGGCGAAGCGAACGGTGTCATAGACAGTAAGGAAATAGGCCGGATAGTTCATCTGTTCGATAAAGGAGAGCTCGTGCTTGATATTGGCTTCGATCTTTGCGGGTACATGTTCGCCATATATCTGACGTGCGCCCTGCCAGGCGAGGAATTTCAGCTCTTCCAGCGGTGTGCGGCCTTCGCTGGTGATCTCCTCGGGATAGACATATTTCAGGCTGTCGAGGCTGAACTGACAGGCGTCGGCGATGGTCTGTGTGGCTGCGATGGCGCCGGGGTATTGACGAAAGAGACGTTGCATCTCCGGGATGGCTTTCATGAAACGTTCGGCATTGGGGTGGAGGCGAAAGCCGGCGTTATAAATGGTGCATTTCTCCCGGACACAGGTCAGCACATCCTGCAGCTGGCGGCGCTCCGCAATATGATAGTGTACGTCGTTGGTCGCAACCAGCGGTATATCCAGGCGCCGGGCCAGCTGCGAAAGCCGATACAGCTGTTTGGCGTCGTCGCCCCGGTAATAACGTGTCGCGGCCAGATGGCATTGGTCGCCCAACGCCTCCCGATACTCGGCCAGACAGCCATGAAAAGCCGCCTCGAAGTCAAAAAGCTCATTGAGCGTATCAGGCGGAACAACGATAAACTGAATTCCCTTCGTATATCCGTATACGTCAGTCCTGTATAGATGACATTCGCCTTTCTCCGCCCTACGGTTCCCGAGCGTAAGAAGAGCCGAGAGACGTCCATAAGCATCCTTATCCGTAGGCAGCGCAAGCAGGCTGGGTCCATCCAGCAAATCTATACGGGCGCCGGGAATGAGTCGGATATCGTTTTGCCGGGCGCTCGCATGTGCCCGAACAATGCCCGCCATTGTATTCCTGTCAGTAATAGCCATAGCCTTATGCCCCAGCGCCGCTGCCTGCGTGATCAGCTCCTCCGGATGCGATGCTCCGCGGAGAAAACTAAAATTGCTCGTTACTTGTAGTTCGGTGTAGCTCATGACGGGAGTTTAGGCGAAGTAGCCGTGAAGGAACCATTGATAGCTTTTCAGACCCGCGTAGTGGCCGGACCGGAATATCCAGAAGCGAACGCCCTGCTCGTCTTCGACGGAATAATAGTCGCGGTGCTCGCCGTCAGACAGCCACCATTCCTGCTCGATCCGTTCGGGCCCTTCGGCGCGGGTGATCGAATGCCGCTGCCCCTTATGGATAAAGAGCATAGGTGGATAGTCAGGAATGGGCGCCGTGACCTCGATCGCTTCGGGGCGGTTGAGTATATGGATAGGGCGGGGGCGTGTGACGGACCAGGCATCTGCAGCGACCTCATCGAGGGAGCTGGTGGCGACCATTGCCCGCTCGGGCCAGTAGTGCTGGGCTGGCAGGTAGCGGTGAATAGTCCGGGTCCCGGTCTTGTTGGTGACACGGTCGACCAGCTCGACGAGGCCGTTGTCCTGCAGGCCGGTGGCGCCATTCCACATGACATGCTGCAGGGGCGCGACGTCTTCGACCTTCGGCGCCTCCAGCGTGAAAACCTCTATGCCGAGGTCGGGTTCCAGCGTGGATATCTTCTCTTCGAATAGCCGTAACAGATGGGGTACATTGCGCGTCGCGCGGTGCGTGCCGATGGAAGACTCGACGACCTTGCCGTCCACCCGATAGCCTTTAAATAGGGCGGTCCGCAAACCCTTTCCGTCCTGCTGTAGCCGCTGGCAAAGGGTCTCCAGGAGCCTGGTGAGCGCGATCCCGATACCGGTGGCCGTACAGATGGGTTCGAGACAGGGCAGTCGCTCGATATAAACTTCAACAGGAACCACAGGCTCGATAATCTCGTCGGCCCGCCCAAAGGCCTGGTCAAGGCGCAGCAGCAGCTGATTGCCAAACCGTGTCCGCAATGACTGGCGGGGCATACCCGCGATGCGGTGGATCCTGTCGAGGCCGAGGCGGTGCAGACGCGAGACGATTGCCGGATCGATCTTTAGCGCGGCGGGCGGCAGGGGCAGGAGAGCGGTAGCATGCTCACCGGGTTCGACAAGGGCGGTGGTACGGCCATAACGGGCAACGGCCCAGGCCGCGCCGATCGTGTCGGCGATGGCGGCGCGAACGTCGTACCCTTTGCCGCGCAGCGTATTGAGTATCTGCGAAAGATAGGCCTTCTCTCCACCCCAGAGATGCGCGCAGCCGCTGATATCCATGACCAGGCCATCCGGCAGGTCGATGCCGACGACGGGTGTATAGCGGATGCACCATAGCGCAAGCATGCGAAGGAGCTTGCCGTCAAGGCCGGGGGAATCATCCAGGACTTCTAGGCCGGGAATGAGGACGCGCGCGTCGGCGACCGCCATGCCCGTGTTAATACCCTCCTGGCTGGCGAAAGGGCTGACGGCAGTGATGACCATACGGCCGTGATCGGGAGCCGCCAATACAAAAGGCTTGTTGCGAAGGGCAGGCCGGCGGATAACAGTGTAGTCCGTCGTCAGGTGACGGAACCACAGGGAAAGAAAGCGTTTGGACATGGCTAGCCGGTCTTTCTCTGCAGCTCTTCGCTGCCGGTCCGCGACGGCGGACTATTGAAGACAACCTGCGCCGGCGGTGAGTCGAAATGGAATCGGCCTGCCTGCCATTCCATCACCCAGTTACCGGGGATGCCATTCCGAATACGCGTCAGCTCAATATTCCATCGTGGAGAACCCGGTCCGGGCATGCCGGCCTCAGTAATGCTCGGTAAATGCGTCACCTGCCATCGCGCCACCGCCGCCGTAGGCTGGAGATTTCGGGGCTGGTTCCGAAGAATGAAACCAGTCACCCGGCTTTGCTCGACTGCCAGCTGGAAACGCCTCGAAGCGATCATGCTGAGCTCCCGGATCTCGCCGACCACCGCTGCAAGGCCATCGCATTTCAACGCCTCTTCCATCGTCCACAGGACCTCTTTCTCGTTGCGCATGTCCATAAATACAATATGGTCGGGTTCGATGCCAAAGGCCTTGAGCCCGGGTGGATAGATCTTCCTGTTGCAGCTGACCCACACACAGGCGCCGCCGGATCTCATCAGGCCGGCAATCAGCCCGGCCGTGAAACCACTGGCAGCAGCGACATTCTCGGGTCGTTGGCTGATCAGCTCGTGGATTGCGCCCGTTGGAAAACTGTTCCCGGGAAAGGCCTCCAGCATAGGCCCGAGGCCCAGGTCGACCTTCCCGGAGGCAGAAGGCCTGGAGCCCTGCAGACGGAGTATCTCGCGCTGCAGCTGATGGACAATATCCTGTTTGGAGGCGGCTAACATGATACCCAAAAATACTAAATATTTTAGTATACAAATACTAATCTGTCACTTTGTGGAAAAATAAAACCGTCCTAAATTGCCTGTTCATTGTAATCCGATGAGAGTACACTACTTACAGCATGTTCCGTTCGAAGGCCTGGGATATATAGAGACCGCGTTACATGACGCCGGGCATCACATTTCGGCGACCCGGTTCTTCGAGGCCGGCTATCGGCTTCCGGATATAGACAAAATAGATGCTCTGATCATCATGGGCGGACCCATGGGCGTTTATGATGAGCATATATACCCCTGGCTGCTCGAAGAAAAAGCCTTCATCGAAACCTGCATCCAGTCCGGCAAAAGAGTCCTGGGCATTTGTCTCGGAGCGCAATTGACAGCCGTCTGTCTGGGCGGCGAGGTTCATCGGGCGCCCAACATCGAAATTGGCTGGTTCCCCGTAATACCGACAGAAGCGTGCCAATCCCTTCCCTGGCTGTTCGACCTGTTCAAAAACAATCCCACCGTCTTTCACTGGCACGGCGACCAGTTCGGCATCCCTGATGGAAGTATTGATCTGCTGTCTTCGGCCGCCAACAACAGCCAGGCATTTTACTACAGCTCAACGATCATCGGTTTACAGTTTCACCTGGAAGTGACGCAACAGACCTTACAGGAGATGGTGAAACACGGCGCTCATGAGCTGACCAACGCGCCCTATATTCAAACCGTCACAAAGATCAACGCCCAAACAAGCCTTATAAAAGAGTGCAATCGGATCATGCAGGCGATTCTCGACAAGTGGCTGCGAGAATAACAACTGCCTCGGCTAATATTTAATATAAAAGTAATCGGTCGCAGACATCACCGCAACAACCGACGGCAATGGCAACTGTCGCCATCCGTCTATTTCAACCTGGCAAAGCCCGTGGCCAACGTCGGGTATTGACGAGGGAGTGATATTTTGTTATCTTCATTCCTATGAAAAAATGGCCGGTCTTTCTCCTGCTGATCCTGGCTGCGGCCTGCACGCAGCGAAAAGAAACGTATATCCTTTCGGGTATGGTCAAGGACCCGAACACGGGCAAGGGCATTCCCAAAGTTTATGTCGCTTTTCAGGGCCTCTATGCGACGGGATTCATGGGCGGCACCGAATACAGCGATGACCTTTTGCTGGATTCTACCGACGTGAACGGCGGTTACCGGCTGGAAGTGCCGGGGGCGGTGATTGATAGTTTTATTGCCAAAGAGGGCGGGCCGGTCAGCGTATACCGATTTGCGCTGGATGTGCGCTGCAGCCGCAGCAAGGAATGGCTGGCGCCTTATGAGAACTACAATATCTTCTCCCGGCTGTTGCCAATTGATTCGGTCAGTTTCAACGACCGGAACTACCTGAACCGCCGAACATATGTACTTACGGAGAAGAACCGTAGCATACAGCACGATATTACCGGCATGTCGGTTCCGTTCTATCAGGGAGGCGCACTGCGTATTTCTATACCGGCTAAGGACACCGATTATATCCGGAAGGCGCTGGTGGCGGTCGATATCCGGGAGCTGTCCGCGGCCAACGGGCGGGTGCCAGGCGAAGAGGAGCTTTTCTTTTCGCCGCAGGACCTTAAGAAGGCCATACTTGTAAAGGCGCGCATGCCCATGAAGGTTACCCTCTGCAAGTATGACCGGGAATCGCGGCGGCGGGATACGCTGACCGTGCTCAACGGGGTCCGGGTGGATCCGGGAGAGGAAAGGGTGGTAGCGTTGGAGTAATATTGGTTTCGGACACTACACGTACCAAAACCGAACAGTTCATGCGGTTACGAGAATATAATTAAATGATTTACAGCCAATTACCATTATGGCATCTTTTTTCGAGGGATGGGGCATAACCGTCATCCATGCTAAGGAACTATCTCCGCATTGCGCTGCGCAGTCTTATTCGGCACAAGGCCTATTCGTTTATCAATATCGCCGGGCTTGCTATCGGCATGGCCTCCAGCATCCTCATCCTGCTCTGGGTGCGGAACGAGCTGAGCTATGACCGGTGGCATAAGCATGCGGGACAGATCTACAGGATCACCACGGGCGCAAGCGGTTTTAATACGGCGGTTGCTGCGGCGGGTATGACGCAGGGTTTTCAGGCGGAGATGCCGGTGATAAAGAATACAGTTCGTTTGATCGGGCCGCGTAATAATCTGTTTTCCACCGGGGAGCGCCGATTTGACGAGAGCAGGGTATTCTTTGCCGACAGCACGTTCCTGGATGTGTTCTCTTTTCCGTTGGTAAAAGGGGATGTTCATACGGCCATGCAGCGGCCCGATGGCATTCTTCTCACGGAGGACATGGCGCGAAAATATTTTGGGAATGAGGATCCCATCGGGAAGGTGCTCCGGAAGGACAATAACAGCAATGTCGTGGTCACCGGCGTGCTGGCCAATATCCCTTCAAACTCGCATCTGCAGTTCGACTTTATCATTCCCACGTCCGCCTTCGAGCATGATCAGAATTATATTGTCGGCTACTGGACCAATCTGATCTTTTACGATTATGTCCAGCTGGATGAACATTTCAATGCCACTCCGGCCGCGATCGCGGGACTGGAGCGGCAGATGCTCGGGATCTTCGAGCAGCACAATAAGGAGATAAAGATCGACCTGCACCTGCAGCCGCTGACCGGGATACACCTTCGTTCTGACCTGCAGTTCGACATGCCGGGCAACGGCAATGTGCAGTATGTGAATATTTTCTTTGTGGTGGCTATATTCATTCTCCTTGTAGCCTGTATCAATTTTATGAATCTGGCAACGGCACGCTCGGCCCGCCGGGCGAAGGAAGTGGGGCTGCGGAAAGTGATCGGCGCCGTGAGGAGCCAACTGATCGGTCAGTTCCTTGGCGAGTCGTTGTTGATATCCTTCTTCTCACTTCTGGTGGCCATCGTGCTGGTGGGGCTGGCTTTGCCGGCCTTTAGTGAGCTGGCTGGCAAGCCGCTGACCGTGCGTCTGTGGGATTGGAGGCTGCTCCTGGTCCTTTTGGGTATTTCCGTAGTCACCGGGCTTGTATCGGGGAGCTATCCTGCTCTGTTCCTTTCCGGTTTCCAGCCGGTTAAAGTCCTGAAGGGCAATCTGCGCAGCGTCGGTGGAAACAGGCTTTTCAGGAACGCGCTTGTGGTGGTGCAATTCGTGGTGTCGATCATCTTGCTGATCGGCACCGTAGTCATATTCAGTCAACTGCGCTATATCAGGAATAAGAACCTGGGTTATGACAAGGAGAACCTGCTCTATATGGCTATGAAGGGGAATATGTGGAATAAGAAGCAGGCTTTATATGATGAACTGGCACAGGACCCGGCGACCAGCCGGTTCGCCGTCACGTCTGATCTCCCCCTGAATTTCACCTCCGGCACGATTGATATCGACTGGCCGGGCAAGGACCCAAAGGCCCAGATCATATTCCCTTCCATGGAGGTGAGCGACAGTTTCTTTGACGTATTTCAAATGAAGATGGTCAGCGGCCGGCCCTTCTCCAGGGCCTTCAAGGACGATTCCGCCAGCTTTATCATTAACGAGACGGCCATGCGGGTCATGGGTATGACACCGGCCAGCGCAATAGGGCAGCCGGTCACCTTCCGGACGGTGAAGGGGCATATTGTGGGAGTGGTGGCGGATTTTAATTTCAAACCGGTCCAACGATCGATCGAACCGCTGATCATGAAAGTGAACAAATGGGGAGGGACCATCGTCGTTAGAACCAGGCCCGGCGCAACAGAGGCGGCGATAAAGACCCTCGGCAGGATCAGTCAGCAGCTGGAACCGGCCTATCCCTTCGACTACAGTTTCCTCGACCAGGACCTGGCCAGGCAATACAAGGGAGACCGGCAGATGGGCAGCATCTTCAATCTGTTTGCCCTGCTGGCCATCTTTATTTCCTGTCTCGGTCTGTATGGGCTATCCGCTTTTATGGCAGAGCAGCGAACGAAGGAGATCGGCGTGCGCAAAGTGCTGGGCGCGTCTCTCCAGAATATCGTGCGGCTGCTGTCTGCAGACTTTACGCGACTGGTGTTGCTCGCCACGGTCATTGCGATCCCCCTGGCCTGGTGGGCGGTCAATGCCTGGCTGGGAAGCTTTGCCTATCATATCCGGGTCGGTTGGACCGTCTTCCTGTTGGCGCCGCTGGCCGCCTTGTTCGTCGCCTGGCTCACCGTCAGCTATGAATCCGTTCGGGCCGGGTTGGCCAATCCCATGGAGAGTCTGCGGTCGGAATAAGGATATTAAAATTGCTGCGCCTTCTTCAGTTCGGCCAGGGCTTCTACCAACATCAATCCGCTGAGCTGGATCGTCAGGTCCGTCGAGCTGCCGGGTGCCTTGTCCCAGGCGCTGCCAAACAGTCCATTTGCTTTATTGGTCCCCTTACTCCACAGGCTCTCGCCATTGGCGCGGAGAAAATTCACATAGTCGCTCTTCTTCGACGGATCGAAGCTGGCGTCTTCTATCAGCCGCGTGAAATATCTTACAAAGATACCCTTGAACAGGCCGCCGTCACCGCCGCCCTCGTCTTTCAAGAGCCCGTTGCTGGTCAGCATCCCGCTATTGAGGGTATAGTCTGCGGCCTGCAGGGCGTCGCTCAGATAGCCCGAGCTGCCGGTGTTCTCGTATAGCGTGAGCGCTGCGCCGAGGAAGGTGCCCTGGTTGTAGGTGAATTTCCAGGTGGTGTTCTTTACACCGTCCCTGTCGATATTATCATAAACCAGTCCGGTTGCCGGCTCGTAAAGGGTGGCCCGTTCCCAGTCATATATCTTCTGCGCCAGCTGCAGGTCGGCGCTATTCCCGCCGATCTTGTACAGGCGTGCCCCCAGTATGGCCGCGGGCATATTGGAAGGCGTATTCTTCGAAGGATTGTCCTTACGCCACCAGATGCCGCCGCCGAGATCGTCGCTCCAGCCACCCTTGATGTTGGTCCACAGCGTATCCGTTACGCTCTTGAACCGGCTGTCGTTCGTAGCTTCATACGCCCTTAGACAGGCGAGGGCCATCCATTCCTCATCGTCATAGTAGTCGTTGATAAAGCTGCCGTTGTTCTTGGCCTGGACCCCCGTCAGCAGATCGGTCATCCTGGTCTTCAGCGCATCCGAAGGGTTTCGCAGATACTCGTCCGTGAGCACGTCGAGCGAATGGGCCTGCGGCCAGTACTGCGCCCAATCGGTAGACGTATTGCTGTTCAGATAATATTTGTTCCCGGCAGACCAGAAAAGGTCGAGCGATCTTTCGGCTGTATCCGCTATCAGCGGCCAGTTAAAGCTGGAGGTGCCGCCGCCTGACAGGGCAGGGGAGTCGTCGGTATTCTGTTTGAGGCAGGCAGGCTGGGTTATCAGGAGAGCCGCCGCCAGTAATAGATATAGCATTTTCATTATTTCTGAGAGTTAGCGGGTTGTTATTCTTTTTGATAGTTCTCTGTATAAGCAGGATCGGTCGCCTTCAGGTCTATCCAGAAGTCGGTGATGCTGCCCTGTGTGAGATAGGTCTTGTCGAACTTCCAGCTCCAGTCGAACTGGCTGCTGTTGTTGGCGTCGAAATTGATCGTCTTGTAGGCCAGCGCATGCGGATACTGTCCGTCCTGGCCGGGGCTGTCGCCGGTCTGGCCGTTCAGCCACTGGTCTTTGTCGGCCGTCCCGTCGTTGATCACCATCTTGTATTTATACCGGTCTTCCAGTCCCCAGGGCACAGCGTCGAGCGTCACCTTATAACCGTTGTAGCGCCATATGCCGTTGCCGATATAGGGTAGCGTGAACCAGAAGGCGCCCTGGTTGCAATACCAGAACCGGATGGACTTGACCTCGGCAAGGCTGCCATTGACGTTGTTGAAACTAACCCGGATGCGCATGATCTTGTCTGCGCCGGTAAAGCTCGTCTCGCCGCCTTCGCCGAGCGCCATGACGCCGCCGCTGTTATTCAGATAATATTGTTTGGGAGTGCCCGATATCCCGTCGACGAAATGATAGGTTCCCGCGGTCAGCTTGGTATAGATCTCGAACTCTCCGGAGGAGGTTTGTTTCATTTGTAAAGCGGTGGCCAGGCTCGTGCCGCCCTCTGTAGCCGAACCAGTCAGATAAATATTAGCGGGAAGGACGGCGAAGCCCGCGGGTCTTTCCAGGTCGATGACGCGGGACATTTTGGCCTTAATCCTATTCGTACCCTTCGAAGAAAAAACTGTCCAGATGAACTTCTTCCGCTGGAAAAAGTCCGACCCGCCCAGCTGGGCTATCTTGCTCAGGTCGCCATGGCTCAGCGTAAGCGTATTCTGCACTCCTTTGCCGTCGGAGACGGTGCTGTAGAACGGTTTCGAGAAATCCCCGCCTACCTGGTCGAACGCCACTTCGTACAGGACCAGCGAACCGTCCTCGGCATGCGCCTGCTGCCACTGAAAGGTCTGCGAGAGATTGGCGGCCGGATTGAGCTTGATATACTGGCTGTCGGCGGGCGTATACAGCGCCTCTACGGCAGAGACATTGAGGTCGATGCTGCGGGTGTCCTTTTTACAGGCGCCGAACAGCAGGAGCAGCGCGGCCGAGAGAAAAAAGATATGCTTCATATAGCGTGTTAGTTTATGATTAATAATTCGGGTTCTGCGTGAGGTGGCTGTCTTTCACCAGCTCTGATGAAGGGATAGGCCACAGATAGTGTTTGTTCTTGTCAAAGCTGCGTAGCTGGACACGCAGATAGCCGTTGTCGGTGGCAGGATCGCCATATTTGGCGCCATGCGCCCAGCCATTCATGACCTGCTCGGCTATCCGCCAGCGACGGATATCATCGATGCGCAGACCTTCGAAAGCAAATTCCGATCGTCTTTCGTTGCGGATAATGCTGGTCAGGTCGGCGCCGGCAGGCGGGAAGCTCAGGGCGTTGGGATCGGTAAACCCAGCCCGCTGCCGGATAAGACGGATGGTCTTGTCCCAGATATCGGAAGTCATCTGTCCGAGGCTGTTCTTCGCCTCCGCATACATCAGCAGCACTTCCGCATAGCGGATCAGGATAAGGTCCGAGCCGAATTGCAGAGTAGGTACGCTGACGGGATCCCAGTACTTGCGCCAGTAATAGCCCGTCGCCGTACCCTGACCCGAAGCCTTGTATTCGTTCTGATCCTGCCCTGCGGGTGAGCTGCCGGGCTTGATAAAGATCTTCTGCGTGCTGCCATCGGCATTCTTCCAGGTGAACTGGTCATAAACAACTGTAGCCGACAACCTTGGATCTCGATTCGAGTACGGATTGGTCTCGTCGTAACCCGAGCCCGCATCGTGGATCGCTTTGCCATTGGTCATGATATAGGAATCGACCAGTTCCTGTGTAGGTGCAAGGTTATTGCTTCGGGCGCCGAGGCTCAGCGGCGCGAAGTCGATATAATCGCCCCACATCCGCGTATTCAGGACATAGGCCAGGTCGAAGATCACCTCGGAGTTGTATTTGGCGGCAGACTTGAACAGGTCCTCATAGGAGGGATACAGGGAATAGCTGCCAGCCTGGCTGTTCATGATCTGCTCGCAAAGGGTCACCACATCCGCCATCCTGTTGCCCTCGTACAACAGCACTCTCGCCTTCAGCGCGAGTGCGGCGCCCTTCGTGACACGTCCCCTGTCCGTGGTCGCATACTGGTCCCGCGTAGGCAATATGCCGGCCGCCGCGTCCAGCTCGCTGGTGATAAAATTCAGCACATCGGCCCTGGGAGTCCGAGCCTCTGTCCTGGCCTGGTCCGCAGAGATGTCTGCGGTCAGCAACGGCACGTCACCCCACCATTTCATCAGGTTGAAATATTGCCAGGCCCTGACAAACCTCGCCTCGCCCTTCATACGATTGCGCGTCGCGGCGGGCAGGGTGGTGTTCTTGTCCACATTCGCCAGGAAAAGGTTGCAGGATTTTATGCCACCGTAATAATAGCCCCAGTCATTAGAAAATCGGTTGAGGTCTACCGTAAAGGAACCGGAGGAAATAGCGTCTACATTGCCCGCGCTGATACCCAGCCGCGTGTACGCATTGTCGCTCAGCGATTCGTTGTAGAAGTACGGGTTGCTGGTGAAGATGCCGTTGTAAATATTGTTCAGCGCGTTGTTCACGTTGTCGTCCACCTGCCAGAACGTGAGGTCCGTATACCGGTCGCTGGGCGCGAGATCCAGCTTCTTGCACCCGCAGGCGGCGCAAACCATAAAAAGAATGAATAATCTCAATTTTGTCATATGGCGATGATTGGCGATGATTCGCGATTATAAAAAGGTAATATCTATACCAAAGCCGGTGAATATCGGCATCGGATAGGCCCTGCCGCTATTGGCGCCGGTGCCGAAACCGGTGTTGTTATTGAATTCGGTGATCTCCGGGTCCAGGAAGTTCAGCTTGCTCAGCGTGACCAGGTTCTGGCCGGTGAAGTAAACCCTTGCCTTCTGTATCCTGGCCTTCTTCGTCAGGCTCTGCGGAAGGGTATAGCCGACCTGCAGGTTCTTCAGTCGCGCATAGGCGGCATTGAACAGGAACAGGTTGGAACCCGTGCGATAGTTATTGGTATTGGACGGACTCCCGTTTTCGGCCAGTTTCGGCCGCTTGGCATTCGGGTTCGTCGGCGTCCAGAAATCGGTCTGGTGCGTGTACATGGTGCCGCTATAGCCGACGTGGAAGGGTTCAACCTGTTCGCCGCGGATCATCTCATCCCTTTTGCCCACACCCTGCACAAACAGCATTACGTCGAAGCCCTTGATGCTGGCGGTATAGGTAAAGCCAAACGTATACCGCGGAAAAGGATTTCCGAGGATGAACTTGTCGTTCTGGTCCAGCACACCGTCCTTGTTGCGGTCTACGAATTTCAGGTCTCCCGGCGTCACGGTCGTCCCGGCAAAACGAGGGTATTTGTTGATATCGTCCAGGTTCTGGAAGAAGCCGTTGGTCCGGTAGCCCTGGTAGACGGTGATAGGCTGCCCGACCTTGCGCACGATCTGGTACTCCTCCATCTGCTGTATCTGCTGGCTTTCACCACCGGCCAGCTTCTTCAGCGTGTTCAGGTTGTCAGAGAGATTGGCGGAGAAGGTTTGGGTAATTAATTTGCTCGACAGCGTATAGCTGACCCGCAGCTCCCAGCCCCTGTTCCTGACCTCGGCGACATTGTAGGGCGGTAGATTGGACACGCCGAACAGGGCCGGGATATCCTGGCGCTGCTCGAGTATGTCGCGGGTGGTCTTGTCGAAATAGTCGACGGATACGTCCAGCTTCCTGTTGAGCAGGTTGAGGTCGCCGCCGATATTGAGCGTTGCCGCCTTCTCCCAGGTGATATCCGGATTGCCCAGCACATAGCTGGCGCCGGTAACGGCGGTGTTATTAAAACCATAGGCCGCCTGGTAGCTCGAGAAATTCGTCTGGTACCGGTAGGCCGCGATATTCTGATTACCCAGTATGCCGTAGGAAGCCCTGATCTTGATATCGCCGAGCCAGTCCTTCACGGGCTGCATGAAATCCTCCTCCGTAAGGCGCCAGGCCACGGCGCCGGAGGGGAAGAAGCCCCAGCGGTTGGCCGACGCAAACTTCGAAGAGCCATCGATGCGGAAGTTGAATTCGGCGAAATACCGGTCTTTAAGACTATAGCTGCCCCGGCCGAAGAGCGAATTGAGGCTGGTCTCGGTCGTCGCCGGGTTGCCGTCGGGCTTGGTGGCGTTCGAAGTATAGCTTTGGTTGGGGTCGATCACGGTGGTGCTGGTAGGCCGGCCGAGCGCATCCGTCTGTGTCTTGACCAGCTGGTCCTCCTCGCCTTTATAGGACTCGTTGGCTCCGCCCACCAGGATATGTACGTCGTGGATGCCCGCGAAGGTGTGCGTATATTCTGCCAGCAGCTGGACATTTGTGAACAGGCCCTTGTAGCTGTAGTTGGAGACGGAACGGTCCTGGCCATAAGAGCTCGAAGGCACGAAGTCTACTTCGAGCGTCCGTCCATAGGTGCTGTTATTGGTCACTGTGCCTCCGAAGACACCGCGGATCTTAAAGTCCCTCGCTATCGTATATTCCCCGTTGAAATTGCCGAAGATCTCGTTGTTGTCGAGTGAACGATATCCGCCTTTTTCGAGGATACCATTGGGATTGTATTGTGCGGATACCGCGTTTGTAAGATAGTTGCCCGCCGAATCCTGGAAATTGTAATAGAGGGGAACGCGTCCGGCGTCGACTACGAGATTGGCGCTGATGGTGGAGTGATCCTTGATACGCGTCTTCGCATATCCGACGATGGTATTCAGCTTGAAATGGCCCCATTCCGAGGTCTGGTTCAGCCGGAAGTTATAGCGCTGCAGGCCGTAATTCGGTCCGATGAAATTGCTGTTCTGGTCCAGGTAGCCGAGGGAAACCATATAGGTATTGCTCTGGCCGCCGCCGCTGATGCTCAGGTTATGGGTCTGCTGCGCGGCGTCGTGGAGGATATTTTCGAGGCGCCAGTCGCCGTCGCCCTGTGTCTTGAACTGCTGTATCTGCCCTGGTGTGAACACCGGTTGCAGTCCCGAGTTGACCAGCGATTCGTTCTTATAATAAGCGTTCTCCCAGGCGTGCACCGGCTTATAGGTGATCCGGGGCGACTGAATGCCATAGATGCCGGTGTAGTTGATAACGGCGGTCTGGTTCTTTTTGCCCTTTTTGGTAGTGACGAGTATGACGCCGTTAGCCGATCGGCTTCCATAGATGGCGGCGCTGCCGGCGTCCTTCAGAATAGAAACGCTTTCGATATCGTTCGGGTTGAGCAGGTTGATATCCCCGCCCGGGATACCGTCGATGACGATCAGCGGAGTATTGTCGCCGGTAGTGCCCAGCCCGCGGATATTGAGGTTGACACCCTGTCCCGGTTCGAAATTGGTCTGCTGTATGATCAGGTTTGGGCTCGTCCCCTGGAGGGCCAGCAGGACGTTGGTGACGGGTCTGTCCTCGATAGCTTTCCTGCTGATGGCATCAACGGCGCCGGTGACCGAGATCTTCTTCTGGGTAGCATAGCCTACGACGATGACTTCATTGAGGTCCTTGTTCTCGGAATCCAGCCGGATCAGGAATGTCCGCTTGCCCGAGACCGGGATATCCTGACGCAGGTAACCGATGGAAGAAATGGAGAGCGTTCCTGTCTTCAGGCTTTCTTCCGGAATGTGCAGGCTCCATCGGCCATCGTCTCTTGTAGTCGTACCGAGGTTGGTGCCCGAGAGCTGGATGCTGACGCCGGAAAGTCCTTTCCCCGTGGCGTCCACGATTCGGCCTTCGATGATCACGTCTTCATTGGGTCTGGCAGTAACAGCAGGCTCTTCCTTGTGCGCCTCTTCTCCGCTACTGCCGCCTGCTAAAGGGGCGGCTTGTTTGACAGGCTTGAGGATGATCTTGTCGTTGATGAGCTCGAAGGCGATGTTCAATGGCGTCAGCAGCTCGGTGAGGGCCTCGTTCAGGCTTTTTTCTTTTATGGCCGCGCTGACTCTTCTTTGAGGATTGATCTCGTCGTTGGCATATACGAATACATAGTTGGACTGTCGCTCGATCTTCTCGAGAACCGTGGATAATTTTTCGTTCTTCACCTGGAGGGTTATCCGGCGATCCTGGGTCTGGAAATGGACCAGGTTCTTTAAAGGCGAAGAGAATGCGGTTTGCGATCGCAGCGGAAATACGCTCAGGAGCAGCCAGGCGGATAAAAGACAGTTCAAAGAATAACGAGTCAGCAGCCGTCGCGCGGCTGGGGTCGCTGTATGCATGGCAATCGTTTTAGATGGTGAATGCTAGTTGGTGAGCTGCCCGGCTTCGGCCGAGATCAGCAGTTCGGTATTGGTGATTTTATAGCTGAAATTCTTTGTCCTGGACAGATAGTACATGATCTCGTCCAGCGTATTGTTCTCGAACGATCCGGTCAGAACATAGGCCATAGGCGTGCTGTCTACGAATACGACCTTTTTCCCGAAGTTGCGCTCGAGCTCTACTGCTATCTGTTCCATCGTCATACCCCGGAAGATGAGCTTGCCTTCGGTCCAGGCCTTGTCCTCGACGCTGGAGGTGGCGCTGGTGTGCAGCTCTTCCCTGGTGAAAGTATAGCTGGCTTTATGGTCGGCAGCGACGACGATGGTATCCTGTTTCTTGCGTTCGGATCTGTATTTCGGGATAAAAGCGATCCTGCCCGTGGCTACGGAGGTCTCGACTACCGGCTCGTTATCATAGGCCCGAACGTTGAAGGACGTCCCGAGCACTTTGACGGTGCCATTGGCCAGGTGGATGACGAAGGGGTGGTCCGGGCTTTTGACCACGTCGAAGAACGCCTCGCCGTTCAGATAGATCTCGCGGCTGGCTCCCTTAAAGCTCTCGGGGTACCGGATCTTGCTGTCGGCGTTCAGCCAGATCTTGCTGCCGTCGGGCAGCTGGATGATGCTCTTGGTGCCTTTGGCGTTGTGCTTCTCCATAAGAGAGGCCAGGGGATCGTGAGCGGCTTTGTGGTGTGCGACGATGGCTCCCGCTGCCAGCAGGGCGACGATTGCCGCCGCGGCCCACATCCAGCGGTTCCTGCGTCTGAGCCGGACAACCGGTGTGATTGTCGTGTTGTTGAGGTCGAGGCTGGTGAGCACCTTCTTCAGGTTCTCTTCGACGGAGGGGTGCATCCCGTCGTCGTGCCGTGACCAGAACTGCTCGAGGACCCTGTCCCGTTCGCCGGCCTCTGTGTCTTTGGAGATTTGCTCGCGCAGCTCCTGCAGCTCTTCCGGTGAAGCCTCCCCGGATAGTCGCCGGGCCATTAATTCGATGATGCGGTCCTTATTCATGATAGTTGGTCGTCCAGTTATAAAGACAGGTAATACGATCGTATTCCTTACAGCCGGAAAAAAGATTTTTCGATCACCTTGTCGAGTTTTTTTATTGCTCTGAACAGCTGGGTCTCGACGGTCCGCGGGGAGATGTTCAGTATCTCCGCGACCTGTTTGTACTTAAAACCCTCCTCCTTGATCAGCTTGAAAACGGTCCGGCACTGGTCCGGCAGCTCGTCGATGGCCTGGTTGAGCCGGAACCAGATCTCCTTCCACTCGAGCTCTCTGCCGGGGTCGTTGACGTCGATCAGCTGGCCCTGCGCATTCTCCGACTCGACGGCGACATAATAAGGTGAATAGCGGGAAAGGTAGTTGAGGGAATGATTGCGGACCGCCACGAACAGATAGGTCTCCAGGTTTCGGATGCCGGCCAGTTCGTCCCGCCGGCGCCAGACCCTGATCATGACATCGTTGACCAGCTCTTCGGCGACCTCTTTCTTGTGGACATACAGAATGGCGAAATTGAACAGACGGCCAAAGAACAGCCGGTACAGGTCCTCAAAAGCCTTTTGAGAGCCGCCGGCGATCAGCCGTTGCAGTTGAGTTAGTTGGTTATCGTCAATTTTCATTTGGCAATGCCTCGTATCTGATAAGACAGGCAAGTTTATCTTTTTCCGTACAAGTCGCGCGGATTTTTTTTCGCGGAGACGGGCGGCGGACATGGTAGACATGCAGCTAAATTTTAGCAAAACAATTCCCGGTGCGGCGGCGCGTTCTATTGATCCAATGAACTACCTCAACTCCTTTTCCGCCATTACCAGGACGCTTATCCTTGCGACGATTGTTTTTTTAGCATATGGCTATCTGTGCCGACTTATGGGGATTGATTTCTTTTGGGAAAGCAAGACGATCGGGTGGACCCTTTTCTGGGTTGCCATTATTGGGGTGCTACGGGACAGGATAAAAGCTAAAAAGCTCCAAAACAAGTCGACGATTCTGGAAAAGATTGGGGTAGGCCTCTCGATATTTGTCATCCTTGTCAAGGGTATTTTGTTCTTTGCGATACCACAGACCGATATCTATGCCAGCGCGTTGAGCTTCGTCCAACAGGACAAGGGAGTCAGGAACGAGGTCGGAGAAATAAAAGGGATATTCTTTGTACCGTTTGGAGGCTTTTCGATGTCCTCCGGCCCCGAGGGCAGCCGGGGAGACGCCGATATCTATTTTGTTGTCAAAGGCTCTAAAAAGTATATAGACCTGAACCTGGTGATGAACAAACAGCTGGATACAGACTGGAAAATTGAGATAAATCGCTAAATAAATTCACGCAGAAGTTGGTCGAGATTGCGAACGTTGCTTTTAAGGTGGAAAGTGCGTGAGGATTGCATTGGACGGGCCCTCCAACAGCCCGTAGTGACAGGTTTAGAAATCGAAATAAAATGGCTATATTTGTAAATTGGTAAAGTCCCAATTATGAATTCGGCAACCATCTTTGTAACATACAATCCCCATAATGATTTCGAGCAAACACTGGCCATCCGTTTGCAAACCCTTGGCGCAATCCATGGTTTCAATATGTTGTTGCCCGATAGGTTTGGCGGCAAACCGCTAGTTACCCAAGAAACGGAATATCGCATCAAGTCTGCCGATTATTTTGTTTTTTTTTCAACCTCTGAGCTAACCAAAGTTGTTCAAAAAGAAATAGAAGTGGCTTTCAACCACTTGAAGGATAAATCCAGAATCGTCATTGTATATGACCGGGTTAAAAACTTACACCATTCTTTGCCTTGTACAGAAGTATACATAGATTCGAGTAAATCTACTGCGCAGGATATTTTGCAGGCAACCATTGATAGCATCCAGCGAAATCAGGCCCAAAAAAGTAAAAAAGATGCCCAAAAAGCCCTTGGGGCATTCTTGCTGATCGGTCTGGGCATGCTAGCACTTAACTCTGCCGCTTCAAAATAATTGATCCGTGAGTTATTCGGCCATCATTGACAATACCGCCCTGGTTTACCTTACCCAGATTGAAGATCATCGACCTTTCATTGACCGACTGAAGAATATAATACATACCCTTTACATTCCCATGGCTGTAAAGAATGAATATGCCATCGGTCTTGCAAAGGAGCCAAAGCGCTCCTGGCTGCTCAATCGTCTCAACATTGAACAGGGGTTTTATCGTTTATGCACTTCTTACGACACATTTATTAATATAGTGGTAGGGAAAGCAAAGGGCATGGATAAGGGAGAATCGGAATGCTATTCCCAATTCAAAAAGATAGGCGCTCAGCTACTGATATCCGATGATAAGAATTTTGCAAAAGCTGTCAATGATTTAGACAAGAGTATTAAGGTATACAATAGCCTGCACCTCATCTGTTGGTTGGACATCTTAGGATACTTGCCAATGGGCTGGAACAGCATGGTAAAGGGGGTTTATAAGTTGCGACCTTTTCAATCGAAGGATTTGAGAGAAGCATATCTTGAAATTGCCAGCAAGACCGGCATTTTTTTAGACAAAAAAAAGATCAGTGAGAAGTGTGGCCTCAAGAAAATTTTGGCAGTAGAGCCAGAAAAGGCAAAGCTTACCCGTCCTAGACGCGCCAAGGGGAAAACATAGAGGTGCAAAATGCTTCCGCTCAACGGTGGATCGAATAGGCGACGGACAGCTCTTCCGAATTCGCCTCTACAAAGAAGGACTCATCCTGGACCACGTCGACATAGCAGCTGTCCTTGATGTCGCCAAACTCCTTTTTATCCCTGGCAGCGATCAGCGCCTCCTTGTTGATCTCGTAGGACGTGCGCACAAAATCGGGGAACGCCTTCTTCAGCAGCTCGGTCACGGCGTCCCAGGTAAATTTCTTGTTCTTTATGAGTTTGGGATTGCCCGTTCTGAAGCCGATCTTGCCGTGAGTAAGCGCCAGGCTTTTGCCCTTCCAGTTGTCCTTGTATTGCTGGCCGTAGATCTGAAGCAGGTTAACCTGTTCCTCCATGGTCTCCTTTAGTCGGGAGATATCGGACATGAACTTGTTGTCGATCTGTTGTTTTTCTTCTTCCATCCTGGACTCGATCAGTTTCAGCTGGGTATTGCACTGTGCAAAGGCAGCCATTGCGTGTTCGGCTTCTTCGTGGGAGACGCTCGAGATCAGGATCTTTTTTGCTCTTGTAGCCATAAACTTACTTTTTAGACAGTGATAAAGTTTAAACGAGTAGAATTAATGGGTGTAAGTAAGTTTTGTGCCGGCGAGGGCCACAGGGAAGTAAAATTAAAGGGAACCGGTGCGAAATTTATTCATGTTTAATAATTCTTGAATATGATATAATGCTGCAGGAACCGGCCCTTTTTGTATTTTTAGTCCAATGAGAGCCATCCTCCAAAACCTATCCCGGTCCACCCGAGCCAGCCTGCTGGTTATCTTCATCCTGCAAACCATCGCCTTTCTTTACTTCCTGATAACGATACCCTTCCACTACGACGAGGCCTGGACCTATATCTATTTTACCGGGAAAGGCTTTCTCAGGACCATCACTTTTTATCCGATACCCAATAACCATATCCTGTATAATCTGGTGGCGGGAGTATTCGACCTGCTGCCTTTCCCGCCAGAGATCACGACGCGCCTTCCCAGCTATTTCTCGAGCCTCGTCGCGACCTGGTATTTCTTCCGGATCACCAGCCTGTATTTCACGGAATTTACGGCGCTGATCACCACCGCCATATTTGCCGCTGCCTTCCCGGTCGTTCTGTATTCCATCGAGGCCCGCGGATACTCCTTCGTGCTCTGCTTCACCGTGCTGCTGCTCTATGCAGCTGTTCAGCTTATCCGGGAGCCTGATGATCGCAGGCACCGATACCTCTATCTGTTCAGCCTGGTTGCGGGGATGTATTCCATGCCTTCGTTCATCTACAGCGCGATCGTCATCAGCGGCGCCCTCTTCCTTCATTATATGATAAAGAAGTGGCCGGTTAAAACCCTTTTCTTAGATCATCTCAAGGCCGGCCTTATAGTGGTCCTGCTTTATGCGCCCATCGTCTATTTCAACGGCATCGACAAGCTGAAGAATCCCGTCGGCTTCAGGCGGGTGACCACTGCACAGCTGACTGCTAGCTTGGGGTCGCTGCTATCCTCGATCCTGCATTTTCTTTCCGGTATGGACAGCCTTCCCTTGCTGGCGCTGGTCTTGCTGATCCCGGCCGGACTATGGTTCATAAGGTTGGGGAAGGAGAATAGCCGCTTCCTCGTCCTGGTCTGTATGATCATGCTGGTCTCGCCGGTGTTCATCCTGTATTTGAATCCGGTGCTGCCTTATCCGCGGACCTGGCTTTACCTTATCGTTCCGCTGGCGCTGCTGGTAGGCTGTTTGATCGCCATCCTGACCCACTATTGGCGTGGCCTGAGATCTCCTAATCCCCTGACCACCGCCCTTATCCTACTGATCTCCTTCGCCGGCTATCTTAATTTCCGCTCCCGGCACCGGCAACAGTATGCGATCGACTATGGCATCCGTTCGATGTTCCAGCAGCTGTCGCCGAACTTCGGGCGGATCAGGAGCATCGGCTATACCGGCGCCGGCCTGGAATTCTACGTGGCGGAAGACCTGCAGTTCCAGTGTATGAAGAGACATAACAGTCCCAGAATGGATAACAGCGCCGCCATTACGAATACAGAAGACGTGCTTGTGCTGGCCGCAGGCGCTCCCAGGCCTTCTGAGCAGTATGAGGCCATCGCGACCGACAGCATCAACTATACCCTATATTTACGTAGATTATGAAAACAACGCTAGCATTTACCCTGCTCTTTCTTTCGCATATTTGCTTTGGCCAGTATTTTGCCATCGTCTCGGATAAGGACGGCTATTGCAATGTCCGGACCGCTGCCGGCACCGGCAATAAAATATTGGATTCTCTCCACAACGGTCATTTTGTTCTTTGCTTCGACACCAAAGACGGCTGGACGAGTATCAACTACGGGAAAGGAAAACAGGATACCAGCGGTTATGTGTACCATGACCGGCTACAGCTGATCTCGGACTACGAGAAAATACCGAATCAGAAGGGAAGTGATTCCATATTTGTAAAAGACTCCCTGAAGGTCGTCGTCTGCGTCCGGAAATTTGTCAAAGCCAGGCACCGCGTCATCCTGAATAAGGAATCGCCGCAGGATGTTGAATCCATCGATGGCAGGAAGATCTGGGGAACCGACGGCGAAATGCCCAGGTCCGAATATAAATCGATCGTTGTCTATTCTGGCAGCAACCGGCTGGACTTGCCGAAGGCGGCGTACGAGGATCTTTTTGAACCGAGCCTCTATTATACAAAAGTCAACTACGACCGCCAGCATGATATCCTGTATATCCAGTCGTCTAACAGCGATGGAGCCGGATCATATGTCGTGATATGGAAGATCGAGAAGGGCGAGTATGCGGGCCGATATGTCACCGGCGATGATTAAGGTTTTATAAACCAACGTTTTCCGAAATTCCCGACCGTTTTTTTGCGCTGGAACGTCTAAAAGGAAATCAAAGTAAAATGACGAACTTAAAAGACAAAGTAGCTGCGGTATTTGCAGCCTCCGGAGCGATCTCCAGCGCAGTCGCTCAAGCCTTCGCCCGTCACGGCGCAAAAGTCTATGTTTCGGGCAGGGATCACAAAAAGGTCAGGGCTCTGGCCGATGAGATCCAACGGAGTGGGGGAGTGGCGATACCCGCCTTAGTGGATGCCAGGAATGAGACGGAGATCGACCAGTTCCTGCAACAGATAGTGGCCGATAACAAAAGGCTGGATATCGTCTTCAATGGCATCGGCCTGACCGGAGATGAGTATGGCAGCGATATTCCGGCGACGGAGCTTCCGTTTGACAAGTTTGTGCTGGCTTTTGAGGCGCATTGCGGCTCGCAGTTCCTGACGTCCCGGGCTGCGGCGAAATGGATGATAACAGCCGGTTCCGCCGGTACCATCCTGACCCTTACGGCTGCCCTGTCCCGTGGAAAGTTCCCAAACAGGTCGGGCCTCGCCGTTGCCTGCACGGCTATCGAGGGGCTGACCCGGTCGCTGGCGGCAGAGTTTGGTAAGCACGACATAAAGGTCATCTGTCTTAATGCTACGGCGCTGGCGGATACGCCCAGGATCCGGGATTCCTTCAAGAAATATGCAAAATCTGCGGGAGTTGCGCCGGAGGTGATCGCCGCCACCCTGACACAGCAGAATCTTTTGAAAACCTCGGTAACGCTGCAGCAGGTTGCGGAGACCGCAGCTTTCCTCGTTAGCGACAGCGGGATTACATTCAACAGCCATATCGTGGACGCAGACGGCGGAAAATTCAATGTGATATGATCATGGACAAGCAGCAACTAATGAAAAAAGCCCTGGAAGGAGATATTCACTCCTTCCAGGCTCTCTTTGCGGAATTTCAGGGCCAGCTGAAGTCGTATCTGTATCGTCTTCTTGCCGACAGGAACGACGTGGACGACCTGACGCATGACACCTTCATAAGGGCCTACGACAAGATCGCGACCTTCAACCAGGAGTCGTCCTTCAAGACCTGGGTATTCAAGATCGCCACCAGTCTGGCCTATGACCTGCTAAGAAAGAGGCAGCGATGGGCGGCAGACGCGCAGGATATCGGAAAGCAGTACTCGATAAGTACTCCTGATGTAAGACAGGCCTGCCGGATGGTGCACGCGACCTCGCCAGCGGGCGCCTATGAGATAAAGGAGCATATCGACTTTTGTTTTATCTGCATCGCAAAGACATTGCCGGTGGAGAACCAGGTCGCGCTGATCCTGAAAGACATCTATGATTTCCCTGTCCATGATATCTGCCAGATACTGGAAAAGACGGAGGGTGTGGTAAAGCATCTGCTGATCGACGCGAGAAAAACAATGATGGATATCTATGACAACCGCTGTGCGCTGATCAACAAGAATGGCACCTGTCATCAGTGCAGCGAGCTCAACGGCATCTACAATCCGAAACAGGATCAGCAGCAGGAACTGATGAAGCTCGACCTGGTCAAAGGTTCGAAGAAATTTCACCGCGATCGGCTTTTTGAGCTGAGGACCCAACTGGTAAAGGCGATCGACCTTCAGCACGGCGTTGGCTCTGACCTCAACGAGATGCTTTTCAGGGTGACCAGGAAAGCGATCGGGGAAATAGATAAGGTATGAGGACGATCCTTATTTCGCTCGCGCTCGTATGGTGTAGCGGCGCGCGTGCCCAGGCGCTCCCGGGATTTAGCGAGGTCGCAAGGTCGATAGCCCAAAGTCATCGTCTCTATTTCCAGGCCCTTTCCAGCGGGGACTCAGCCCTCTTCATTGACCGTTATGCAAAGGACTGCTGGATCATGCCGCCCAATGCCCCGGCGCTATGCGGAGAGGAGGCGCCGCTCGATCATTTCAGGGAGGATTACTATAGCCGGGGCGTTCGGAACGGCCGTTTCATAACTACGGATATATTCGGGGATACCGGCGAGTTCGTGACCGAAGTTGGTTTTTTTCAGCTGTTGGATGCAAGAGATAGCATGATCGACAACGGAAAATTTTTGATATTATGGAAGAGAACGGCTGCCGGCTGGAAGATGTTCCGGGATTCATTTAGCAGTGACAGGGACAAATAGACCGGCCGATCGGAACAGGTTCCATTTCGCGGGGTCGCCGTCGATCGAAAAGCGGACGGAATGTTTGAAGGCGAGGCTTATCGCGCCGCCCAGGGCGCCCGCGCCAAGTCCGAGGATCGCGCCTCCTGCGGCATAGGCTCCGGCGTTGAATTGCAGAAATGAGTTCCTGTTCGCCTCGTTGGTAGAAGCGGCTCCGAAAATTGCTCCGGAGATCGTGCCGATAATAGCGCCGAGGAGCAGATTGTGTCCGGCAGACCGGCGAGTTCGAATGGCGCCGATCCCGCGCACGGGGATAGTCACCGGACCGTTGTTGGACCACAGGGTTAGCGTGGAGTCAGTCACTGCGGCTATCTTCCCTTTGTGCGTTTTTTTCCCATTCAGGTCATAGACGCGGACGAACAGTGGCCCCTGCGCGCAGACATCACAAGCCAGCGTCAGCAGAAGAGCGAAAGCAAGTGTCTTCATAACAATTAGTTTAGGCTAGGGAATGGCACTGGAGCGGCGCCTTATTTTACTATAGATACGAAAATTTCGCGGTATTAAAAAGGGTGTTAAAACCCGTTTTTGCCAGCGCGAATAGTCTTTCCTTTGTTGTTGCATGAGCATTACTCACTCTTCCTGATAAACATAATCCCTTCCTTTCCAACACCACGTTGCCCCTGATCGCTACATGCGCTGTCGCTCCGTCCCCAATATTGACGAGCAAATTTTAAAACCTTAGATCATGAAAATTCATTCTTTGCTGGTTGCGGCATTGCTATTGCTGATGCCCGCAGCTTTTTCCCAGAACATCGCCATCAACGCAGACGCATCCCTTCCAAATCCCAACGCCATCCTGGACGTCAAGTCTGTGAACAAGGGTATTCTTATACCGCGGGTGACTACCGCGGCCCGGAACAACATTCCCAACACAAAAGGCCTACTGGTCTACGATATCAATACGGATGACTTCTGGTATAATACGGGTTGGGGATGGCAATGCCTATTCAGCGATCATGGCGGCGGGAAGAATGGGAATGCCTGGCTGATCACGGGAAATAATAACACAAAAGACAAGATCAATTTCCTCGGCACGACGAATAATGTTCCGCTGAGTTTTCGCGTGAACAACCAGCCTTCCGGGAGGATCGATTCGGCGAGGGGAGTTACTTTTTTAGGGTATAAGGCGGGGGCATTGGATACAGCCGCCTCAACAGGCAATACGGCCATTGGAACTTTTGCCCTGCAGAACACCACTATTGGGACTGAGAATACGGCAAATGGTTACCGGGCATTGTATTCCAATACACAGGGGTATGATAATACGGCAATGGGTCACAATTCATTGTTCAGCAATATACTGGGTCAAAATAATACGGCGTTAGGTTCGCAGGCCTTGTTTTCAAACACTGACGGCAACAGGAACGTGGCTATCGGTAAGTTTACTATGTATTATAATACGGTGGGGTCAAATAATACGGCTATCGGCAACGGTGCGCTTTATATTAATACGACCGGAACCAGTAACACGTCTGCAGGTTTTGCGTCGCTGTCCAACAATACGACAGGCGGCAATAATGTTGCATACGGCTCTGAGGCGCTGGAGTTCAATGCCACGGGCTCGCGGAATACAGCCGTCGGGGTGCAGGCCTTGTTCTCCACCGATACGGCCAGCGGTCTTACCGCTACAGGCTATCAGGCGTTATATTCCAATAATTTTGGGTCCTACAACACGGCTACCGGCTATCAGGCATTACATGGCAATGAAGGCGGAACCGGCAATACGGCTGATGGCTATCAGTCGCTATATAACAATGAAAGCGGCAATTGGAATACGGCCACCGGCTACCAGGCATTGCGGATCAATTCCATCGGAGGCGCTAATACGGCCGACGGTTACCAGGCGTTGTGGTCCAGCCCAACCGGTGCAAATAATACGGCCGTTGGATACCATGCCATGTATTTGTCTGGTGATTCAAGAGCCAATACTGCTATCGGGTCCCTGGCCATGTACCACAGTGGTGACGCATTTTTTAATACGGCTGCCGGCTTTCAGGCCTTATATTCGAATAACAGCACCTGGGGCAACACGGCTGATGGCGCCTCGGCCTTATTTTCCAATACGGATGGATTTTATAATACAGGCCTGGGAAATGGCGCTTTATACTCCAATATTTCGGGCTACTACAACACTGCTGTAGGCGCAGGGGCGGATGTCAGCACTGGCACTCTCACCAACGCCAGCGCGATAGGCTACAAAGCCACCGTCGACGCCTCCAACAAGGTCCGCATCGGCAACAGCGCGGTGACCGTCATCGAAGGGCAGGTCCCTTTTACCACTCCTTCGGACGGACGGTATAAGTTCAACATTGCCGAGGATGTGAAGGGACTGGATTTCATTTTAAAGCTACGGCCCGTGACCTATCAGTTCGACGTCCAGCGGTTCGATGGTCAGATGCGCGGCACTGCCGGCAGCACCCCCGGCTATGGTATGCAGGCGGCCTATAAGGAGGCAACCCGCATCCGAAGGAGCGGCTTTATCGCCCAGGAAGTGGAGAAGGCAGCCGACGCAGCAGGATACGATTTCAGCGGAATCATCAAGCCACGGACCGAAGAAGACCATTACAGCCTCAGCTATGACGCCTTTGTCGTTCCCCTGGTCAAGGCCGTTCAGGAACAGCAGGAGGTCATTTTGCGACAGTCCCGGAAGCTATTGGACCAGGAAAACCGGATTGCCAACCTCGAGCAGCAGCTAGCCGAGATCCGGCGCCTGTTGCAGACTTCCAAATAGCCAGACCACTAAATATTATTCAAATGAAATTTCATATAATAAAGGCTATTGGCCTGAAAATCTTCCTCTTAGCTATGCCTGTTCCTTTGATCGCTCAGGGAATTCAAGTCACACCCGGATCGCACCTGATTGTGAACGGGGCGCCCAGTCTGGTCTTCAACAACGCTTCGTTGGTCAACAATGGTGACTTTTCCGCGGGCAACGGAAGTCTTTTCTTTACGGGGGATTCGGCATTGGCCCGGCCATTTATCGGCGGGACCGTCCCGCCCGCCTTTTACAACCTGATCATTGACCGGAATGCCGACGACCTATGGCTGAACAGCAAAATCGCCGTCACGGGAAAGATCGTCCTGAACAACGGCAACCTGCAGTTGAACAACTATACCCTCGACCTGGGCGGCTCCGGAAGCATACAGGGAGAACGGGCAGGTTCCTGTATTACGGGCGCCAATGGCGGGGTTATCACCGTGACGATGCCTTTGAATGCGCCCCGCGACGTCAACCCGGGCAATATCGGGGTCGAGATCAGCAGCGAGGCCAATCTGGGCTTTACGGTCATCACCCGTGGGCATATTCAGCAGGCCGGCGAAAGCAGCATCCGGCGCTATTTTGACATCTCTCCGCAGCTAAATGCGCCTGCCAGCCTGCGGTTCTTCTACCTGGAAGGCGAGCTGGCGGATAGGAATAAAGAGCAGCTGACGCTGTTCTCTGGCAGGGCCGGCGACAGCAGATTGTCTCCGCGCGGGCGGGACGCGTTTGATCCTTCAGGCAACTGGGTGCTGAAGCAGAATATCGATCTCTCACATCGGTGGACCCTGGCGGTTGACTCGAAACAGGCTTCTTCACGGCTTGCGGCGGGAGCGCTGATCTATCCCAATCCCGTTCGTGATGCGTTCTCTGCCCGGATCTTAAGGGAGGTGGCGGGCAGTGGCGTGCTTTATCTCTTCGACGGATCGGGGCATCTGCTCGAGGAAAAGGCGGTCTACTGGCAGGCGGGTATCAACACGATGGACTGGAACATCAGCCGATATGCACGCGGGATATTTTATCTGTCGGTGGATGGTCGGCTTGATGGAGCGATAAGGATCGTCAGGCAATAGCGACGGCCTTGTTGTGGCGATCGATATTCCATCCGAACAGATACTGCCAAAGCGGGAAGAAGGAAAAAACTCCCAGGTAGAGAAGGGTAGAGACAAACTCCCCGTTGTCGCGAACAATGAGCAGGTGCATGCATGCGGCGCCAAACAGCGAAGCGCCAATCCCCAATGCTGAAGCCATTGCTATGGTATAGAGCAGCGAGAACCGGCGGACGAGAAGGATGTCATAGCAAAGGGATAACGCTACTGCCCCGATCGCACTATAGGCTACCAACCTGAAAGGCGCGTATTGACCGGACCGCAGGAAATCCCTGCTAACTTCGTAAACGCAGCCGATATTGATCCCTACGGAAAGAAGCATAAACAAAATTCCGCCGAGAGGATACCTGATGTTTTCGACAGAGGACATCAGAACCAGCCCGTAGCCCATGCCGGGAATGACGGCGATAGCCAATAAAATATAGGCGCCGCCTCTGGCGGTGATCAGGATTGCCAGTAGCAGGAAGATCAGCGCACCGCAGCGTAAGGAGTCTTTGACTATATTCTTTTGGGTATCAGGCATTGCTGCCAAGATAGGGAGTTTTCATGACCTTCCAAACAGGGGGATTTGCCGCTGGAATAAAAACAGTTGGAACCAGTATTCGACTTATCTTAACTTGATACCGTCAACAGATCACTCACTGCCAAAACCAGTAAAATGCCAACGCTAACCATTGCAAGGTATCCAGCTATGCTGCTGCTGGCCCTCTCCACCATTTCCTCCCGCAGCCAAACTGTCACCACACCCAGGACGCCGAGCCCCGCGGCAACGGTCTCACAGACGATCGGGATATCGACCATTTCCGTTAATTATTCGCGGCCTTCCGTCAAGGGTAGAAAAATATGGGGTGATCTCGTGCCCTATGGCTGGAACAAGCAGGGCTTCGGCGCCGGTCTTGACGCGCCCTGGCGCGCGGGAGCCAACGAGAATACGGTCCTGCGGCTGTCTCATCCGGCAACGATCGAAGGGCAATCGGTACCCGCCGGAGACTATGGTCTTTTCTTTGTCGTCAACCAGGACAATACCGGGGAGGTCGTCCTCTCAAAGGATAGCCGGTCCTGGGGCAGCTTCTGGTACGATCCGCAGCACGATCAGATGCGGGCAAAGATCTCGCTCCGTCCGATCCCAATGACAGAGGTGCTGACCTACGAGTTCCAGAATATGAATAAGAATTCTACCGAGCTGGCGCTCAACTGGGAGAAGCTGCAGTTCCCTATAAAGATCGAATTTGCCGTCGACGATATCGTGCTGGCCAATGCGACGGAAGAGCTGAAAGGCCCCACGGGCTTTGGCTGGCAGGGGTATGCAAGCGCCGCCAACTATGCCGTTCAGAACAAGGTCGGCTATGACAAGGCCCTTGTCTGGATCGATCAGGCCATCGCCGTCAACTCCAATTTTACGACTTTAAATACCAAGGCAGCCATACTAGAAGCCACCGGCAAGGCAGCGGAGGCTGATGTCCTGAGGAAGGACGCCATCGCCGTCGCCACCGAGGCCGAGCTCAACCAGTACGGCTATCAGCTGCTCGGCAGCAACCAGCAGGACAAGGCGATCGAGATATTCCTGATCAATACGCAGCGCCATCCCAAAAGTCCCAATGCTTTCGACAGTCTGGGCGAAGGATATGCCATCAAGGGCGACAAGAAGAATGCCATTATCAATTTCAAGAAATCGCTGAGCATGAACCCGCCGGCTAACGTAAAGGCGAATTCCGAGAAGTATCTGAAACAGCTGGGAGCGATGTAGTGCTCATCTTCATTACGAAAAGGTTATTTCATCCCTGATTTGCCATATTCCACCACATATTTGTGGAATTCGTCGATTTTTTAGTCTGATCTTCGGGGATAGGCGCTACATTTATTTATCGCCTATCAAAATAACCTTTTACCATGAAAATGCTTTTTTGTGTTGTGGCTGGCTGTCTTTTACTGTCCCTCTGCAGCGCCAAACCACCCGCGACACCCCGATCTTATCTCTTCCAGTATGACAACGTGCTGGGTACGTCGATGGAGCTGAAGGTCTTTACAGCTTCACGTTCAGCGTCCGCCAGGGCAGAGGCTGCCGTCCTTCAGGAAATATCCAGGCTTTCCAATATTCTCAGCGGTTACGACGCCAGCAGTGAATTCAGCCGCTGGCTTCACACCCTTGGGACGCCGGAACGGGTATCGCCCGAGCTGTATGAAGTACTGGCGCTCTTCGACCAGTGGCGGGCAAAGACGAATGGTGCGCTGGATGCTTCGGCAGAGGTCGTCACCAGGTGCTGGCGCCAGGCTGCTGCCCGGCAATGCCTGCCAACAAAAGAAGAGCTCGCTGCAGCAATTGCGCAGGTCCGGGAACGGCACTGGCAGCTGGACCCCGAAAATCATACGGCGACCCATCTCAGCAACGCACCGCTGATGCTCAACTCCTTTGCAAAAAGCTATATCATCAGACATGCTGCCGATGCCGGCCGGGCCGCTGCCGGCGTGGGCGCCATCGTGGTCAATATCGGAGGAGACATTGTCATTGCGGGGGATCATACAGAGAATGTACTGGTCAGCGATCCGCGATCGGATGCCGAGAATGACCTTCCCCTGGACCGTCTGCGACTGAGCAACAGGGCCGTTGCAACCAGCGGCAGTTACCGGCGCGGCGAGCTGATCGAAGGCCGATGGTATTCCCATATTGTAGATCCCAGGACCGGCCTCCCGTCAGATGGTGTAGTAAGCGCAACCGTGGTCGCACCCAGCGCGACGGATGCAGGAGCACTGGCTACTGCCTTCAACGTGATGAGCACGGACGAAAGCATAAGGCTTGGCGCGACGATCCCCGGGGTCGACTATCTGATCATCACCAGCGATGGCAGAAGGCTGGAAAGCCCCGGATGGAAAAAGGTCGAGGCGCCTGACCGGGGCGTGCCGCAGAATGTCCAACCCACCGCCGACTATGAGCTTTTGGTCAGCCTCGAGCTCAGCCTTCAGCAGGGCTTTGCAAAACGGCCCTACCTGGCGGCCTGGGTGGAGGACGAGAACCATGCGCCGGTCCGTACGTTCGCGCTTTGGCATGGCCCAGAGCGATATCTGCCCGAGCTCAAGTCCTGGTATCTCAAGAATCGCGGTCGCTATAGTAGCGATAAGAGTTTTGCGACCTCGATCACCAGCGCCACCAGATCTGCCGGAAAATATACACTGAAATGGGATGGTAAAGACGACCAGGGCGTCCTTGTCAAGCCAGGCAAATACGTCGTAAAGATCGAAGTCTCGCGCGAGCACGGGACCTATCAGCTGATGCGCCAGGAGCTCGATTGGAACGGCACTCCTCAAAAGTTTGCGCTCAACGGCAATGCCGAGGTTGCCGGGCTCTCGCTGGACTACAGAAAAAAAGACCAATGAAAATTGACAAGCAGGTCTGGCGACGGAAGACTGCAATGCTGGCCCGCTGGCTTCATATTTACGTGAGCATGATCAGCTTTGCCGTTGTCTTCTTTTTTGCTGCAACAGGGTTGACGCTTAACCATGCCGACAAATTCGGCGACGAAGTGAAGACTGTACAATCGAAAGGTAGTATGAACCCTGCCTGGGTGAAAGGACCAGACACTACGACAATAGCCCGGCCGGAGATCGTCGCCTATCTCCGCAAGACCAACCGTCTGAGAGGCGAGCTCAGCGATTTTCGCGTCGATGACTCACAGGTAGGGGTATCCTTTAAGGGTCCAGGTTATGCGGCCGACATATTTATCAGCAGGGCTACGGGCGAATATGATCTGACGGAGACAAGGGCCGGCTTTGTCGGGGTCATCAATGACCTTCACAAAGGGCGGGATACGGGGCATTCCTGGTCGGTATTTATCGATGTCTGTGCGCTCCTGCTGCTCCTGGTTTCCCTGACCGGCTTTACGCTGATCTTCTATCTGAAAAAGAAAAGACTAAGCGGGCTTACTGTTGCTGCTTTCGGGCTGCTCATCGCCTGGCTGGTATACCGGATATGGATAAAATGATTTTTTTATATAAACGCTATCCAACATGAAAAATATAGTATTGCTGATCGCCGCCTTTTTATTTGGCAGCCACCTGCGGGCACAAACGCAGCTGTCCGAACAACAGTGGAAGGCATTGGACGGTTATTTCCAGTCGCCCCAGAATAAAGACATGGTGGTCAGGTTTACGCGAGGCGAGGGGGTGCTCGTCGCCAAGCTGCTGTGGAATAATAACGAGATACACCTTGCGCCGGAGTCGGATATCGCCTTTACCAGCAAGGAGGCGGGTGATGAGGGACCTATCCATATTGTCTTCCACAAGGATTCTGTCACCGGGGTCGCGGACAAGGTCGACGTGGCCCGCAACGGCCAGTGGGTCCGCATCAAAGACTATCATCCGGTTGAGAAAAAGGAAATGGCGCATAGCCCCGAACAGCTGAAGGCCTTTGAGGGTCTTTATCAGCTGCAGGGCGAATCAGCCAGGTATATACAGTTCATGGTGAACGGCAACGAACTGATCCTAAAGCAGCACTGGGACGATGCCCGGGAAATTCCATTCGTCCCCGAGTCCGAGCTTAACTTCTTCAGCAGGCAGATACCGCAGTTCACGCTCGCATTTACGCGCGACCAGCAAGGCAGTATCACGCAGGTGCTGGCTTTCGGGCGCGACCTGTGGGTGAAGACGAAAAAGCCGTCGCTGAGCGCCGCCCAGCTAAAGACCTATGAAGGCCAGTATAAGTCCGCGGACGATCCTGACAACCAGGTTAGGTTGGAAGCTGGCGCCGGCGGTCTGAGGCTTATACAGCTATGGGACAAAAAAGTGGTCGGGCTGCAGGCGCTGACGGACACCTATTTCTACAATCCGGACCCCTTCTTTTCATTGCAGATCACGACGGGAACCGATGGCAAAGTGCAGCGTCTTTTGCTGCTTGGTTCGCAGCGGTTCGATCCGGTCGGGCATTGAAAATGACGCTGGGCGGGGCGCGGCTATTTTATCGAACGCAGGCCGACGAGGTTGCCTTCTGTATCTTCTATCAGGGCGATGAAGCCGAACTCGCCGATATTCGTTTTCGGGCGGAGTATTTTGCCGCCGGCTGCCTCGACGCGGCTTAATTCCGCATTGATCTCTTCGGAGGCAAAATATACCAGGACGCCGCCGTAGCCGGGCTTTGCCTGGTCGATCTTTACCAATGCGCCATTGACACCTTTCTCGTCGCCGGGGAATGTGGCATATCGCATGTCTGAATGCCGGTCGTTACTCATCGGCAGATCGGTCAGCTTGTAGCTAAACACGGTCGAGTAGAACTTTTTTGCCCTGTCAAAATCTGAGGTATAGATCTCAAACCAGTTGATCACATTTTTCATCCTGTTGTATTTTGAAGTTTGTAATACCGCAAAATTACCGGCCGGGGATCAGGGAAAATTGTAAAAAACCGACACCGGGATGTGGAGGGGGGTATGCGATCCTGGGGATATTGCGCGATTTTGGAGGGTGCTGGCTGGCTATGATCCCCACTCGGGGAAGCCGGGCATTCGTTCTACTGCCTTGCGCAGATAGGCGCCCGGGGTCACTCCCGAGAACAGCCGAAAATCCCGGATAAAATGCGACTGGTCAAAATAGCCGAGCGAATGTGCGATATCTGTGAGCGAGCGAGGATTCCGTCTAGCGCCTTCGTCCTTCCTTAGCATTGTTACCGCTGCCTGAAAACGGGTTATGCGTGCATACAAGACCGGCGTAATGCCGACATGGGCAAGGAACAGCCGTTCGAGCGAGCGTTCGGACAGGTTAAGATCAGACAGTACTTCGGGGATCCGATTGCCCCGCTCCAGTTGCGCGAGTGCGTATCTCACGTGGTTGTTACCGGTACCACGGGCCTGCTTTTCAAGAAATGCAGAGATACTGGCTATCTTTTGTTGCACGGAGCGGCAATCCTGCAATTGTTGGGTTAAATCCGTTGGGGCAATGTTCTCGATTCCGGTATTTTGATGGGTCAACTCATGCGCATCGAGTCCAAACAAAGATTTGAGCGCCGCCGGCCGAAAGCTCACGCCGATGTTGCGAAAACTGCCGCTGATATGCAATTGTCCCGCTTTTGTCGCCTGGCCGAAGACAAAAAGTTGCGGGAGCTGCCCGCCATCAAAGCCTTTTACTGCAGCCGGATCGTCCAAAAAGATAAGACCCGGGTGGCCGTTGGACATGACGGTGAAGGATCGTTGATCCTGACCATTGGCCCGGCCTTCGAGCACCCAGAAGTGGGTGACGTGGTCTTTTAGAGAACGAGGTGGTGGGATTAGCTGATAGTCCATGGTGTATGCCAATCAATAGCTCATTCCGCCTTCCTGACGGGTTGTTCTATTTTTTCTACCCGGTCCAGCATAAAGGCGCGGGACGGCTCGTCGAGATAGATATCACGGCCAAGGATCAATGAGGTCTGGGAGGAAACAAAACCCGTGCCGTTGACGTCCGTTTCCATGGTTGCAAGTGTCCATCCATGCAGGGACATCCATAGCAACAGGTCGTTCCAGTTGCGCAGGCGGACGTCTTTGGAAGGATAGACAAGGACTTTGGACTTGATGCTGTCCGGCAGCAGCTTTTCCAGGTTGCCGTAGTCCACACGCTTGTTGCCCATTACGGATAGATTTACGCTGCAATAGATCGTCGTTTTTTTGGCCTGGGCAAAGGAGGCGAGAGATATAAGGGTCAGCGTGGCGCCCAATAGGATTGTTTTCATTTTTTTTATCCTAATATAGTCACTGAATGAGGGTTGGCGCCATTAAAAATGTATTAATTAACTTTTGGCGCCGCTCGTGTGGATTAATGTCCGTTCGGCACGGCAGGGTGAGTTGAGTTAACAAGAGGCAATCTTCAGTTGTGGCTGGAATTGTGTAATTTCCCATATGACTATTTTTACAGATCACCTTGATTTGACAAATGAGCCTACCCTTATAAAGGACTCCTTCAACTCCTTGACTAACAAAGAATGCTTTGAATTGGTAAAAGGCAATTCTGAAGCACAGTTTGTCACTAATACCATCAGGGAATTTCTTGGGCGCGTACATACAATGGAAGGTTTTTCTATTCAAAATATACTGAAGTGCAAAAATAGTTCAGCCTGCTATTATATTGGACAATGTTTGTTTGACGCTGGACTGTCATATGGAGGTGGAAGGTATGACCGTGCTTTTAAACACAGGTATGAGTATAATACAGTTGGCTTTGGCCAAATGAAAATCGACCTGGGCGAGACACTATTGCGTAGCAAAACATTTGGGGACAAATTAGTAGACCACTTTACCCATGTGGGAATCCAAATCCCAGAAAGCAAAGAGTTTAATGACAGGTTCTATCTTATCTCAACCGAGAAGGAAACGCTGTTAAAAGTATTCGATGCTAATTTCGTAGAGACAATCAACAGGTACAATGGGTTCACGCTATTTGCGAAATCGGATAAAATGTATCTTACCTTTGAAAATCACATGGAACCGCAGCAGTTCGCTATAATCGAGCATGTCTTTGACGCTTTTAAATTTTGGATGATCTAAAAGCCGTAAACTATAAAATCCGATCGTTTTACGCGGCTCATTCGTCTAAGAAGAAAACAAGTACAATGAGCAATCTAAAAGGTAAGGTAGCCGCGGTATTCGCGGCGGCGGGAACGATCAGCGGATCCGTGGCCCAGGCATTTGCACGGCACGGCGCAAAAGTATATGTATCAGGCAGGGACCTGAAAAAGGTCACGGCCATTGCCGACAATATCCGGCGCATGGGCGGGAAGGCGATACCCGTAAAAGCAGACGCCCTGGAGGAATCGGAGATCGACTGGTTCTTCGAACAGATCATGGCCGAAGAGGAGCGGCTGGATATTGTATTCAACGGGATCGGCATCCCCGGCGGCGAGTACGGCACTAATACTCCGGCAATCGATATGTCCTTTACACAGTTTGTGCGGGGTTTTGAGGCCCTCTGCGGCTCTCAATTTCTCACGTCGAGGGCTGCCGCCAAATGCATGATCGCCACCGGGAGCCAGGGAACGATCCTGACCCTCACTGCCGCCCTGTCGAGGGGAAAATTTCCGAATGCATCGGGGTATGCCACCGCCAGCACTGCCGTCGAAGGACTGACGAGGTCGCTGGCTGCCGAGTTCGGGTCTTACGGCATCAGGGTCATTTGCCTGAATGCGACGGCCTTGCCCGAGACCGAGAGGATCAGGGAGTCGTTTAGAAAATATGCGCAGCAGGCGGGAGTATCTCCGGAGGACATAGCCGCGGGGGTAGCACAGCAGAACATATTAACAGGCGGCATAACGTTGAGCCATGTTGCCGAAACCGCCGCTTTCCTGGTGTCAGACGACGGTATCACCTTTAACAGCCATATTGTCGATGTAGATGGAGGAAGATTCACCGTGATTTGATAACTTGTAGGATGAAGCGACGCAAATTCCTGCAAAATACGCTGACCGCCGGCGCCGGCCTGATCCTATCTCCCAATATTTCCACGGCTGCCTCCAAGAAAGTGATCGTTGCCGGCGCCGGCATCACCGGCCTGTGCTGCGCCTACGAGCTCATGAAGGCAGGGCATGATGTCACCGTGCTCGAAGCTTCCGGCCGATGCGGAGGTCATGTCTTCACCGGCCGCGAAGGCCTGTCCGATGGGCTCTACGCCGACTTTGGCGCAGACCATATCACGAAACCGGGCTATGAATACTTCTTCGGGTACGTAGAGGAGTTCGGCCTCACGGCGATCCCGTACCCCAACGCAGAAAACTCCGAGCACGCCTACGACAAGGACAAGCTGAAGGTCATCGACGGGAAGTTCTACACGGTGCAGAATCTCCAGGACCCCGTCATCCTCAAAGGGCTTGGCTTCAGTCAGCAGGAGGCGGAGTTCCTGTCGCAGCACCCGATGCACGAATTCCCTTCCTTCTTCCTGAAGAAATACGTGGATCGGTTTACCGATGCCTTCCAGCCCTTTGGGGTCGGCTATGACGACTATGACAAGATTGCAATCTCCGAGGTCTATAAAAAAGAAGGCGCTTCCCCAACGGCGCTGCGCTTCCTTGGAGGTAAGCATACCAATGCCCTCTATTGTCTCTGGCGGCTTTCGATCATGTATTCACGTGGTATCCCGCTATCGGAAGGCGAGACCTTTCGCCTTAAAGATGGTAATGAACAGCTGCCGCTAGCATTCGTTAAACGACTGGGTGACCGGATCCGGCTCAGGCACCCCATAACCGCCATCCACCACAGTCCAAGCGGCGTGACGGTCAGATGCCGCCCCGCCGCGGGTGGACAGGAGCTGCGACTTTCGGCTGACGTGCTGGTCAACTGCATTAGCCTCCCCGTTTTTCAGAGCATTCCCATTACACCCGCGCTGTCCCCGGCCAAACAATACGTCGTCGATCACCTCAAATACTCTTCCCATCCCTTCTATGTCTTCGAAGCCACGTCTAAATTCTGGTTGGACGAGGGCATTCCCAGCATCAATATGGAGTTTGAACACCCGTTGATCAATTCCATCTGGCTGCAGTCTTCTGATCCCGACTCAGAGCAGGTGGTGTTGAAGGCTTTTGGCCCAAGCGGTTTTCCGCCACAGCAGGTGCTGAAGGCATTCCGAGAGGTCTATCCCGGCAAGAAGGACACCATCATTCAAGCCCTGACGCTGGACTGGTCAAAGGACAAATATGCCCCTGTCTGCGAGATGGAGCCGTTCCCCATCGGCGAAATGCACAAATTCTGGCCGGAAGTGCTGCAGTCGGACGGCCGCATCTATTTCGCCGGCACCTATGCGGACAATATGAGCCGCGGCATGGAGTCCTGCCTCCGCAGCGCGCGACGGGTCGCCGGAGAGATCAACCAAATGTCCCTCACTTAAATCTTCTGAAGGCGTGCCAGAACTGCCGGAAAAAATCGTATACCGGGTATTTATCCATTCCCCGAAAGCCATAGGAAGGACGTTCATCCAGACGGGGCAGGTAGGCCGTTCCCCAAAGCCAGTCCCAGACGGATAGTTTGGTGGCGAAATTACAGCCCATCCCAAAAGGCGCATTGTGATGGTGCCAGCGGTGCAGTTGCGGACCGTTGAAGAAGTAGATCAGCCAGCCATGGCTCACGCGGATGTTAGAGTGGTTGTACATCCCCCACACGGCGTCCAGTGTTCCTTTGATGATGGGTACTTCCGGACTGGCGCCCAGCAGGAAAATGGGTGCGAACTCAATGGTCTGGGCCACGACGATCTCCAGCGCGTGGCTGCGGGAGCCAACCAGCCAGTCGACTTCGGGTGTGGCATGCGCCGCCTCATGCGTCCTCCACCAATACCTATTCCTGTGCTGGAGGCGATGAAACCAATATTGCCAAAGGTCGTGCGTGAACAAAAAGAACAACACCTGCCCCCAAACTGGCCAGTGACGTATCAGGTGAAGCCCCGATAAGGAGGTAACCCCGTCGGCTGTTTGGATAAGCAGGGCAATGAGCACACCCAGCAAATAGCTTTGGACCAGTGTATACCAGAAGAAATCCATCCAGTAGCCCCTGCGGAATACCTTATATCCTTTCTGATAGGGAATGATACGCTCCAGCACGGTCAGGATGATCGCCCAGCTCACGATAATGATCAGAGAGAGGTATGCGAGACGCATGGGAGTGCCCGATGATTTACCTGTAAATTTTGAAATATTTGCCGGATCGGTCAATACCACGAATATGGTAATTCAAGGCCAATTCAAGGGAAGAATAAGCCAAAATCCTTTAATTTTTGTGGCCGTTGGCGCCGGATATTACATTATGAATCAGACTAATAACGATCCCTTATCCCGGCGCAGATGGCTGGGGCTTGCCACTACCGCTACTGTTGGTTCAGCGCTGCTGGCCCCCACCGCTGCCACGCTGGCCGCAGGGCCGTCCCCCGGGCAATCAAAAGACATCGGTGCGCGCATCTATAACATACGCGACTTCGGCGCGAAAGGCGATGGCATCACGCTGGACACCGCCGCCGTACAGGCGGCCATCGATATGTGCAATAAGGAGCAGGGGGGAACGGTCCTGGTGCCTGCCGGCCGTTTTGTCATCGGTACGGTGGAATTGAAGAGCAATATCATTTTGCATATCGCCGCCCAGGGCGTCCTGTTGGGCAGCACGGACGGAAAGCAGTACCATGCTAACGATGCCATTCCGCTCAGCGGGGATTCGACCCTGGCCGACGGGAACGTGGGGCTGCTGTATGCCATAGGCGCCGAGAATATCACGATCGAAGGGCAGGGAACCATCGATGGACAGGGCGCGCAATTCCGCAGCCCGTCCAAAGACGTACTGCCGCCCGCCGGCATCACCGGCAGCCACCGGCCTTATCACTTACTATTCTATCAGTGCAGGAACCTCACGGTCAGGGATATCTATCTTCTCAAGAGCGCGTTCCATTCCGTCCGGGTGGTCCAGTGCGAATTCGTAAAAATGGAGGGACTGCGTATCTACAGCAGGGTCATTCACAACAATGACGGTTTTCACTTTATCAGCAGCAGGTATGTACATATCAGCAATTGCGATATCCAGTGCCAGGACGATGCCTGCGCGCTGTTTGGCAGCTGTCAGTTCATCACGGTGACCAACTGCAGCTTTAGCACCCGGTGGTCGGTATTCCGGCTGGGCGGAGGAGAGGCGGAGAATATCACCGTCTCCAACTGCCTGATCTATGAGACCTATGGATGCCCGATCAAGCTGCGCTGCGGCCCCGGGTCCCGGTTCGAGAATATCTCCTTTTCCAATATCGTGATGAAGGACGTCACCGGTCCTATTTCGCTGGGTCTGGGGCCACAACCTTCGCGGCCGCAGTCGGATGCTCAGCCTTCGCATCTCACGCAGACGCCCAAAGCGCCAGGCATCCTTCGCAACATCTCCTTCAGCGGCATTCACGCCACGGTGGTAAAGCCAGTACAGCTGAAGGACGCCGAGTTCACCAGCAACTATAACCCCGGAGAGGTCTTCTCCTGTATCATCCTCAATGGCATGGACGAGGCCGTGATGGAGCATATATCGTTCAACGACGTGCACGTGCAATTCCCCGGCGGCGGAACGGCCGAGCAGGCAGCAGTACGCGACGTTCCTAAGGTCGCGGGAGAATATTTCCAGCTGGGGGTATTGCCGGCCTATGGCCTCTATGCCCGTAATGTAAAAGGGCTCACCCTCCACAATGTCCGGTTTACCATGGCCAGCCCGGACTACCGGCCGGCTGTCATCTTCGATCACGTCGAGGACGCCGCTGTCAACGGGCTGAGCGCCCAGGGCGTAAAAGCGGCCGAGTCGCTGTTCCGGTTCATCGAAAGCAAGGACGTCCTGCTGACTGCGGTGCGGGTGCTGGCGCCTACCGATGTGTTCTTACAGCTGGAAGGCACGGGTTGCAGCAATATCAGGATCGATGGGGGAGACCTGTCGAAGGCCGGCATTCCTCTTGCATTTAAAGCCGGAGCCAGTAAAGAGGCCGTTAAATCCTAAACTACACAAATGAAGACGAGACTTTTCTTTTTGTTATTCGTTGTTGCATTGGCGGCGGGGCCCGTCAAGGGCCAGCCCCAACGCGACCGGCAGGCTGCCGATGAAGCGCTCAACGGCTGGTGGCCTGCCACTATGAAAGACCATGACGAGCGGCTGGCCTGGTGGCGGGAAGCGCGTTTTGGCATGTTCATCCACTGGGGCGTGTATTCGAGGGCAGGTGGTGAATGGAAAGGACATAAGGTGGATGGCTATGCCGAGCACCTCATGCGCAAGGAGAAGATCAGCAGAGCTGAATACCTGGAGCTGGCGCATGGCTTCAATCCGGTAAAATTCAACGCCGACGAATGGGTGCGGCACGCGAAGGAGGCTGGAATGAGATATATGATCATCACCTCCAAGCACCACGACGGCTTCGCCATGTACGACTCGAAAGTCTCCGACTTCAATATCATGAAACAGACCGCCTGGAAGAAAGACCCCATGGCTGCTCTTTCCGCCGCCTGCAAGAAGTATGGGATCAAGTTCGGCTTTTATTATTCGCATGCATTTGACTGGGAGCATTCCGACGCTCCGGGCAACGACTGGGAATATAATAATCCGGCAGGCGACAAGGGCCTGTACGGCGGTGTCCGCTGGTACGATCTACACCCCGAGCTATTGGACAAGGCGCGGCACTATGTCGACACCAAGGCCATTCCGCAGATCAGGGAGCTGATCGGGAAATACCATCCCGATATCTTCTGGTTCGACACGCCCAGCAAATTGCCATTCTCCGAGAACTTAAGAATACTGCAAGCGATCCGCGCGGTTGACCTCCACGTCGTGGTGAATGGCCGGCTGGCGAGGGACGGGGACAACAATTTTGGCGACTATAAGAATACGGCCGACCGTCCGGCAGAGTTCTTTCCGGTCACCGGCGACTGGGAGGCGATACCGACCACCAATGAATCGTATGGCTATCATAAGTTCGATAGCAGCCACAAGCCCGTAGGCCATTTTATCCAGCTGCTGGCCAAGGCGGCCTCGCGCGGCGGAAACCTGCTGATGAATATCGGGCCCAGGGGGGACGGCACCTTCGATCCGAAAGACCTGCACATCCTGCAGGGTATTGGAAAATGGATGGATATTTATGAGGAAAGCATCCGCGGCACAACGGCGGGTCCTTTGCCGCTGCAGAACTGGGGCGTGTCCACCCTGAAAGGCAATACCCTCTATCTGCACGTCTTCAGCTGGCCGTCAGACGGCAAGCTCTATGTGGGTGGTATTTCCGGCACTACCGGCAATATTTACCTGCAGTCCGATGTGCGTAAAACGGTGCTCGCATCATCTCAGGCAGGGAAAGACCTTGTCATCAACGTTCCGCTGAGCGCGCCCGATACCGCCGATGCGGTGATCGTGGTTCAGCTAAAGGGCGCCGGAGGATTTGATTCGGTTCGATACGTAGCGCCAAATATTGCGCTGACGCGTCTCCTGGCATTTGACGCGCGGCTGCACGGGGATGGTTTTACTTTCGGCGACGGAAAAAGGGATCGTTTTTATGTAGACGGGTGGAGTGGTAAGGATCAATTTCTGAGCTGGGACCTCCGTACAGTAGCGCCGGCGACCTATCATATGACCATCACCTACCGCACAGGAGAGGGGTATGGCGGCACGTACAGATGGCAGGTAGACGGTTCGTTGTCCGGTGAACAAACGATTCCCGTCGGGGGCGCCGATGAGGTCGTTACGGTTGACCTTGGTGCGGTAACGCTGGCTGCAGGTGTTCATGAGCTGACACTAAAGCCTGTTGATATTTCCGGGCGTCAGCTGATGCGGCCGCTGGAGATCCGGTTGGTGCGGTCCCCCAATTGAAAGATCCAGTTGGTTCGACTTTGATCGCCAAGAAAAATATTTGTTTTTATTTCTGCATATTCTTCTATCTTTGACATCTCCTACTCAACACTCCAAAAATCAAGACGGGTAAATAATTAAGGCAACAAGTGCCTATTGTTTCATCTGTAAATCTCATTGTGCATGAAGCCGACGACGGGCAAACAGATCGTATTTTTGAAGAAGAAATTGATCGTTTAACTGGAAAAACGAATACCATGGGTATTATAGAACAAGTAAAGCAAATGAAGCTGGATGAGGCAATGAGAGTGGCCAGGAGAGAGGGCAAGAGGGAGGAGAAGATAGAATTGGTAAAAAGACTGCTGACGATGGGATATTCTGTCAAGGAGATTACCATCATCGCGGCGGTAAGCGAAGCATTTGTTAACAAAATGAAACTCGAACTGAAGGTTAAATAAGCACTATTTCGCTATCGCGATGATCATCTCCGCCAGCACCCCCGGCTGTTCCATCGTGATCATATGCCCCCCGGCCAGCACCTGTATATCGACGCCATACCGGCTAACCCGTTCCTTCGCCAGGGTCACCTGTCTGGGCTCGAATTGATCTTTGTCGCTTCCGACGATAAAGAAGCGGACGTTGCGATGCATTTTTTCGACAATGGTCTCCAGATTGAGCCGCTCTCCATTGGCCTTGTGCTCGTCGACAAAGCCGGCGGCATAGTGAAGGAACAGCATCCCGTTGCGTCTCCGGACCGCGTCCCGCACTTCGGCGAGCTCGGCATCCGTCACCCTGTATCTTTTGCCCCACATGCCTTTTAACATCCTGTTGAAGGCAAAATCTGAGGTTTGCGCTCTCATGGTGCTTCTTTTCCCGAAGCTGGTCTTCAGCAGGGGAGTAGTGAAGATCGGGTGCGAATGTCCATCCGTAAAATATCCGCCGTTGATCAGCAAGACCCCCGTAATAACAGTCGACGGCTTTATGCCTTTATCGATCTTTTCCTGCTGTCTCCGCAGCAGCTCCATCACCACCAGCGAGGAATAGTCGAATGTTACGACAAAGGTGGAAATGATCTGATGGTGTTTCCATATGGCCTCCACCAGGTCGGCCCGCTCAAAAGTGGAGTAGCGGTAGTCGTCCGGCTTGTCTGACTCACCCTGCCCGATGTATTCGACATACAATCGATTCAGCGGATCCTGCTCTTCGATCAGGGCGTCGATCTTCGACCAGTCGTAGGAGCCGACCGGAAACCCCGGAAGGAAGGTTACAGTCCGGCCAGGGTTACTTCCCGGGCTGACGATATATCTATTGAAAACGAAGAGGCCTGTCGCCTGGCTGGTTATTCTTTTGCCTGTGGTATCATAGGGTAGACGGTTACCCGAATCAAACCACGCTTTTGCTGAGACGATGTCTCCGATTGCCTGAGAGATCATATTGGTTCGTATAAGAACCCAAAGTTCCGAAGGACGCATGATCTGCCCGATAACCAAAATTGCTATTTTGACTGCAGCCGGTACTGGGTGGGATAGACGCCCGTTTTCTGGAAGAAGAGACGGCTGAAGGACTGGCTGTTGTCAAATCCCAGCTGGTCGGCGAGGTCTGTAACGGATATGACGCTATCGGAGAGCAGGACTCTGGCTTTCTCGATCCGGAGGTGCTGGACATACTGGTAAGGTGACAGACCAAATGCCGCACGGAACAGTCGCAGGAAATGGAATTTGGAGAGGCAGGCTTCTGCCGCCAGCTGATCGAGGCTGATTTCGCCGCAAAAACCGGAACGGAGAACGTCCATCGCACGGGACAGGCGTTTATACAGTTCCACCCGTGTGGACTTTCTGACCGGCGGCAGGTTGTTGACGATCTCGGCTATATGGTGGTGTTGCTGCAAATGATAGGTTAGCAGGGCGGTCATCTGTTCCTGGAATTTGAGCCTGTTGTACTTTTCCTTCTGCGACTCCAGCAGCGCCGCGATCATGGAGTTGAAAGTAGCGTCCCGCCGGTGCAGCTGGTTAAAGAACAATACCGGGGACAACTGTTGTTCGGCGCCTGCGTCCAGGATGCGGTGCGTCGGCGTTACAATGGAATTGAGCACGGATTCGCTCAGGACCTGCCCGAAATGGATATTGAATGTCTCCGTTTCCGACGAGCTATCCTCGACCTGTAGGGTATACAGCTGGTCCTGATTGCTGACAAAATAATTGTCTTCATCGATAGGGGTAATTTGCCGGTCTACGTTGCAAAGGCTATTCCCCCGTATATTCAGAAAAAAGGAAAAGGGTCCTTTTATATCAGGACGGAAACATTCTCTGACCTTCGTATTGATCACAACGCTGGGAAAACCTTCTTTCTCCAGCGGAAGATTCCCCCATCCCAGCCGGTTGCTGAATCCCTGGGCTATTTGGCTTTTCAGCCAGGCAATATCGGGAAATTCGTGGAAGATCATTGATCTAAGTTACGTATTTTGCAGAAAACACGCCAAATCGCACCCCTATGCGGCTACTCTGCTCTATCCTGTTTTTCGCCCTGCTGCTTTCATGCAATGAGCGCAAGAGCATTACCACATCGAATATAACATCCTCTGCACCGGAAGGTTCATTTTACCCGGTATATCAGCTATCCCCGGGAACTACCGCCTTTGTCGTCAATTTTGCAGTAGAAGGAAAAAAGGGATTGCCCGACTCCCTCTTCGACCGGATCGTCCATACCGACAGCGCCGGTGTCTGCGATATGCCCGACTGCAGGGTCTTTGACAGCAGCGGCGCATACAATCTCGTGCAAAATGACAGGCTGCAGTCGGAGGTAAGAAAACACTACGACAAGGAATACTATGTCTACGGTACGCAGGGGAGCACGAAGGCAGTCATAAAAGCCGTCGTTTTTGGCCTGGACCAATGCAGGACAAATATCCTTGCCTTTTGCCTGGACAACCAGGCGATCGCCTCCATCGGCCATCCTGTCTTTTGCACCGATAAGAAGATCGACCTCCAGGTCGCCGGCGACTACAGCGCGGTCCAAAAGAATATAGAATCCTGGCTTTCGAAGCAGCCCGCAGACTACAAGGACAGCATACCGGAGAAGGTCCTGGGAAATATCGGTAATTACTATTTCACCTATAGCGATGACTTCTTGTGGGGGCAAAAGGAAAAGGAAGCGAAATGTAAGTTCCCGGCGAGAAGCATCTATAAGATCGACAGCGCCAATAGTGTCAGCCTCTATTGGTCGGAGGGGCTCGATCTGTTCGGAATACCATGTGACTAAAACGATCAAATGACAAATATGAAACGGCAGGTCATCGCCATGGGCGGTGGCGGTTTTTCTATGGAACCGGACAATCCGCTGTTGGATCAGTATGTTATCAAACAGGCCCGCAGGGAAAATCCATCGGTATGCTTTTTTCCGCATGCTACAGATGATGCGGTCCGGTACGTCTTCAATTTCTACAAAGCCTTTACGCGACTGGATGCGCGGCCGACCTATCTTTCCCTCTTCACGCCTCCTACGGCGGATCTCGAGTCATTCCTGATGGAACAGGACGTCATCTATGTAGGTGGAGGCAATACCAAGAGCATGCTTGCGCTGTGGAGGGAGTGGCGGCTGGACGAGATATTAAAGAAAGCCTATCAGAACGGAACGGTGCTGACCGGTCTGAGCGCGGGAGCCAATTGCTGGTTCCAGGAATGCAGCACGGACTCCATACCCGGGAGGCTGACCGTCCTGGCTTGTCTGGGCATTGTCGAGGGAAGTTTTTGCCCGCACTACGATGGGGAGGTCAACAGGCGGCCTACGCTGCACCAGATGGTCAGGGAAGGACGGATAAAACCGGGTTATGCGGCTGACGACGGGGCTGCGGCGCATTTCGTCGACGACGAATTCTCTCACGCCGTGAGCTCGCGTCCATTCGCCAAAGCCTATAAGATCGACCGGTCGGGCGACCAGGTGCAGGAGACGGCCGTTGAAACGCTTTTCCTCGGACCCAAATAAAACAATATCATGAAATTTACCAAACTGGTTGTCAGCCTATTTTATGCGGATGTTGCAATAGCGCTCACGACCTTCGTCGACTGCCTCGAGTTCACCATCGGACACAACGAGCTGGACTCCGACAACCCTTTCTGCGTCGTCAACAAGGACGGCCTGAGCATCATGCTTTTTCAAAATGCGGAGTACGCCGAAAAAGACCATCCCGAGATCAGGCTCGTCACCGATAATATCGAAGAAGTATACAAAAAAGTGAAAGCCGGATACCCGGAGCTGCTGCATCCCAATCTTCCCGAGCCGACACTGAGGCCCTGGGGTGCGCGGGAATTCGCCATGCTGGACGGGCAGATCGGCATCAGGGTACAGGAGTGGACCTAGGTGTCTATTTCTCGTAGATGCCTTTCTGTTTCATCAGCGCTGTTATCGCATCGATATTGGTGGGCGTGCCGGCGGTGACGTTCTCGTGGCCGTCGGGTGTCACGATGATCGTGTCCTCGAGCCGAAGGTGCAGCTTGAGCTCTTTGTCTTCGATGATCGGCTCGACATTGAATACGACACCGGGGACGAAGGGCTTGTCGCGGGGGCCGACATCGTGTACCGCCATTCCAACATAATGGCCGATGCCGTTGGGGTGTATTTTTTCAAAACCGTGTTTGGCATATATTTTCGCGGCAATATCGACCAGGTCCTGTATGGTCACACCCGGCTTGACGGCTGCGATGACCGATTCCGATACCTCCTTGATGCAGTTGTAATACTTGAGCTGGACGTCCGTGAATTTTCCGTCGACCGGCCAGGTGCGGGTGATATCGGTCGAATAATAATTCAGTTCCGGCGCATAGTCCATAAGCACCACGTCTCCGGCCTTCATCAGGTGATTGTTGGCGTTATAGTGCCAGCTCAGGCCCTGGGCGCCGGATGCCACGATCGGGAAATAGGATGGTCCCTGGGCGCCTTCGTTCTCAAATACAAAATCCGCGGCGGCGGCCACCTGGTACTCGTATATCCCGGGGTGGGTAACGCGCATCGCCTCGTCGAAGCCGTGAGCGCCGATTTTCCCGCATTCCCGGATGACGGCAATTTCCTTGTCGTCCTTTACCCAGCGCATATTGTCGATGATAGGAGTGAGGTCTTTGATCGCCACCAGCGGGAATCGGTCTTTGATCTTATTGATGAAGTTCAGCTCTTTCGACGGCCGGCCGTCCCAGGGGTCGGCGAGGCGCGCGTTGCGTCGTCCGATGCCCTTATCCCGGCTCATTTCGGCCATCTCTTCGGGTGAGGTGATGAGGTAGAAGGCCTGGCCTCCCGTGGCCAGCTGTGTGAGCCCGGTGGTCATCAGCGATTTGGAGAGGACGCTGGTCATTTTATAGTTTTTGGCGGCTTCATCGCCGGGTTTTATGAGGGCTTCTTCTTTTATCTCTGCGCTGGTGGTTTCGGGCACGAGGAGGGTGGACGTTTTTGTCTTGCCGTTGATGATCAGGACGGCGCCAGGCAGCTCAACTCCGCTGAAATAATAGAAATTGTTGTCCTGTCGGAATTTGATGTAAGGCTCGGGGAGTTCGGCGCCCTGGAGGATGGCTACGTCGTCGCCGATCTGTTGCATGAGCTTTGCGCGGCGCGCGGCGAAGTCATCCGGGGTAAAATATTTGAACATGTTTTGCGCGGTGGATGAAATGGCGGATAGCGCCAGGAGGGCAAGTATTGCAAGGCTTCTCATGTGTGTAGAGTTTTGGGACGACTCAATTTAAGCTTTTTCTTTGCTTTTTTGTGTCCAAGTTTTGCCGCTTTCTCAAAATAATGTGCGGCCCACCGTATCGATCTTTTGACGCCCTCGCCATGTAGATGGCACAGCCCGAGATTGTACAAGGCCATGGGGTCATTGCTTCTGGCGGCACGCTTATACCAATACACCGCTTTCCTTTCGTCTTTCTTAACGCCAAGGCCATAGAACAAAGCGTATCCCCAGTCCCGTTGGGCGTCAATAAGACCGGCTCGGGCGGCTTTTTTATACCAATAGAGTTTTTTCCGATGGTCCTGCTCGACTAGTTCTCCCTCGGAATAGAAGAGTCCGATATTGTATTGTGAGTCCCGGTGTCCCAGTCGGGCTGCTTTCATATACCAATCAAAGGCCAATTCAAGGTTTTTGGGAGTTCCTTGCCCTCTGTCATAGCATACGCCTGTATAGAACATTCCCCGTCGGTTCCCTTTTTGCGCTGACGCAAGCCATAGAGCAAATATTTTCTTCCAGGGCGTTCGTTTTGGCTTGTCGGCTCCGTAGGCCAACTCGTATGCCAGCTCGAATTCTGCCTTTGCCGTTTTAGATACCTGGTCCATATTGCATCAAAGTAAATGAAAAATAGGGATTTTGGCTATCTTGGCAACGCAATCCCGATCAACATGAGCGCTATAACATCATTTGGAGAATTAGATGAAAGGATAGGCAAGGCCGATGGACGACCAACGGTTCTCGAAGCGCTCTGGGACGGAGACACAGAGGGCTGGTTCCTGATTCTGCATTTATATGTTGAGAAGGGATGGCTATTGGGGAAGAAGGAGGAGATTATTTACATGGGAACGCTGGGCTACACGGCGGCTAAGATGATGAATGAGTGGGGGAGTAGGGCAGCGGAGAAGTACGGGCTGACCTTTTACTTCCCTGCGGGAGACGAGCCCGATGACGACTGCCCGGGCTGGGATAAAAGACATTTAGCCATTAAATGCGCCGACTGCGGTAAGCTAATTATTCCGCGGGACAACTCATATCTACCCAAAGGTATTTGTCATCATTGTAATTCAAAACGGGGACAGAATGAAAAACTCATAAAAGCGGAACCGTATGACGATGGTGTAACTATGTGTTTATCGAAGGATGGCAAATATGAGGAAATAGGATATAGCACTTATTTTAAGGGCCTCACTATTGCGCCGTTTATTAACGATCTTGTTCAAAGGCGGCTTGGAAATGGAATAATTAATATCGTGACGCTGGACACAAACGATATTTCCGCGCTAAAAAAAGATATTGAAAAGGCGCTTGCCAGCGAATTGGCCGAATATGAAATGCCGGTCCTGGACGAGCGGAAGAAAAAGTTTGTCAGGCTATACACCGTCGCATACAAAGGCACTGAATATGAGCTGATGGATAAGTTTAACCAGAGTCACCAGAAAATATCTGAATTGATCCACGCTTTTAATACAGCTGTGACGGCGATAGCGCGAGACTATCAGTATGAGCTGTTCTTTAAAAACGGGATTACGTATAGGGATGATTCCATCCTTCGGTTTGTCAACTTCGTCTGCAAGGGTTCGGCAAGCATCCCGGATATAAAGGCCCGGTACGCGAATGTACTGACGGATGAAGAGGTAATGGATACCCTGAGAAAGCTGGAGCAGGCCGGGTGTCTGGATATTCATGATAGTGAGGCAAGGATCACACCTGTAGGCAAAAATATAGTTTGATCGGTCGGGCTCATGACCCAAAAGGACAGCTTATGGATGGACCCGGCTATTCTCCCGGACCCCGGGGTTTGAATCAGAGAGTTAATACTTATATTCTGACTATTTTCCATATCTTCATCCGGCTGATTCCCCTGATTCCCCTGTCTGAATTTTAACCATAAACCCCTAACCGATGATCATCTATCTCCCGGCGTCAGCCCATTTGCAGCGATATTCCGCTCCTCCGACAGTGCAGCTCCTCCGATGCCTTCTTTGATCAGTCCCTCTCATTCCGGCGTCAGTCCGCCAAATTTCGCTAACTGCAATGCATGACTATGCGTCTACCGGTCGGTCTTTCTTCCCGAACCGGCGGAAAAATGACAATTAAGCGTAGCAAAATGCTATTTTTTGTGGTCCCGTGATCCTGGAATAAATTTACTATTGTAGCTTGTTATATGAAGAATCTGAAACAACGGCTTCAGCAGGGGGAGACCTTGCACGGCTGCTGGCTGAACCTGGGCAGCTCTATAACGGCGGAGATCGTCGGATTATCCGGATTTGACTGGGTGCTTATCGACCTCGAGCACGGGGCCGGCGTGGAAAAGGACGTGCTCTATCAGCTGCAGGCCCTGGAACATACTCCCGCCGCAGCCATCATACGGGTTGAAAGCGCGCAGCGACAGCGGATCCACCGGATACTCGACCTTGGGGCGGAAGGGATAATGGTCCCCCGGATAAGCACCGCGGCAGAGGCGGCGGCAATAGCCAGCGCCATGCACTATCCCCCCGATGGGGGCAGGGGCATCGCCAAAATGGTCCGCGCCAGCGGTTTTGGCCAAAACTTCCCCGAATACTTTAAGAATGCAAAGGACAATATCCTGGGCATCGTCCAGATCGAAACCGCAGAAGTGCTCAATCACCTCGATGCTGTGGCCGCGACGGAAGGCATCGATGTGCTGTTCATCGGCCCATCCGATCTCTCCATGGAGCTGGGCGTCTTCGGTCAGCTGGATCATCCAAGATTCAAAGACGCGCTGAAGGCCACGGTGAACGCAGCCCAAAAGGCCGGCAAGGCAGTAGGCATCCTGCTTCAAAACCCCGATGATTATAAGACTTATCATGAGCTCGGCATCCGGTTCATCGCCTGCGGCGCCGACGGCAGCTTCGTGTCGCAGGGGGCAAGGAATCTGGCTAATAAGTTAAAGGGCTTCCTATGATCTCCGCCTCCTTCCTCACAGACCCGCTATTCATCTTATTTGTCGGCGTCGTCATCGTGGTGGGAGGCATCATCGGTCTTAAATTACATCCTTTTCTTGCGCTGCTGCTGGGCGCGCTGGTTGTAGCCATCATGACTCCCGGCTCGACGAAGAGCGTCGGGGAGAGGATAGCGGCTGAGTTTGGCAACACCTGCGGGAAATTAGGCATCCTGATCGCGATGGCCGCCATTATCGGAAAATGTATGCTGGAAAGCGGTGCTGCAGAGCGGATCGTCCGCTCTTTGCTAAGGCTCACGGGCATCTACAAGGCGCCGTTGGCGTTCTTAGCCGGCAGCTTCTTTATCGGCATCCCCGTCTTTTTCGATACGGTAATCTTTTTGATGGTCCCGCTGGCCAAAGCAATGACCATGCGCATCGGAAAGAACTACCTGCTTTTCATTCTCGCCATCATGGCCGGCGCGTCGATGGCCAATTCATTGGTACCTCCTGCTCCCGGGCCCTTGTTCCTCGTCGGCGAAATGCAGATACCGATCGGGATGATGATGATCGGAGGCTTCCTGCTGGGGCTGATCACCATCACGTCGGGATATCTCTTTGCCATATATGCCAACCGGAGATGGCCGATCCCGTTGAGGGATTCGCTGGACGCCCGACTGGAGGACATCCAGGCCGCCTCGCTGCGCGAGGATAAGCAGCTGCCATCGCTGTGGTTCTCGCTGTTGCCAGTCCTGATCCCGTTGGTGCTGATCTGCACCAATACGGCGATAACTTCACTGGGTGGGGCTTCGCTGCAGGGCTGGCCGATCCGGCTTTTGAAATTCCTGGGCGACAAATATATCGCCCTTGGCGCGGGTGGACTAGCGGCCCTTGTCCTGCTGGCCCGGCAAAAGAGGACCAACCGGAAAGAGATGACGGCCTTTGTCCAGGCGGCGCTGATGAGCGGAGGCGCCATTATCCTGATCACGGCGGCAGGCGGCACTTTTGGGGGCATGTTACAGCAGAGTGGTATCAGCAACCGGATCGCACATCTCACGAGCGGCTACCAGATGACCCTGATCCCGCTGGCATTCCTGGTGGCGGCAGTCGTTCGCACCGCGCAGGGTTCGGCTACCGTCGCCGTGATCACGGCGTCGGGGATGTTGTCGGGTATGGCCATTCACGGACACCTGGCCTATCATCCGCTGTATCTCGGTCTGGCCATTGGCTGCGGGTCAAAGCTGGTGCCCTGGATGAACGACGCCGGCTTCTGGATCGTCTGCAAGATATCCAACCTGACGGAAGGGGAGGCGCTGCGGACGATCGCGCCCATGCAAACTATCATGGGTATTGTCGGATTAATTGCGGTCTTGCTTGCTGCCAGGGTTTTACCTTTGATCTAAATACAACTATCATTCAACCATGGAAAAAATAGGATTCATCGGGCTAGGCATCATGGGCAGACCCATGGCCCACCACTTGCTACGGGCGGGATACGAAGTACTGGTGCTCGAAAAGAACAAAGCCTCTGGCGAGCTGGTGGCCGCAGGTGCACGGGTCTTCCCGACGGCGGCGGCCATTGCACAGAACAGCGACGTCGTGATCACCATGCTCCCGGAATCGGATGATGTGGTCGATGTGCTGGCGCATAAGGATGGCGTATTAACCGGTATCCGACCCGGCGCCCTTTTTATCGACATGTCTACGATCGAGCCCTCATCGGCAAAATTCATTTACGAATGGATGAAAGAAAAAGGAGCGGCGGCGCTGGATGCACCCGTCTCAGGAGGACAGGCCGGCGCAGAAGCGGGAACGCTTTCTATCATGGCGGGCGGAGACGAGCAGGCTTTTCAGCGGGCCGTGCCGTTGTTTCAGGTCATGGGAAAGAATATAGTCCTGGTCGGAGGGCCCGGGGCAGGGCAGATGACCAAGGCCTGCAATCAAATGATCGTCGGCATGACCATACAGGCAGTAGCGGAGGCGTTCACGCTTGCGCAAAAGGCGGGACTCAACCTCGAGAAGATGCGGGAGGTCCTGCTGGGCGGGTTTGCCCAAAGCCGTATCCTCGACCTGCATGGCAGAAGGATCATCGACCGGAATTTTGCGCCGGGCTTCAGGATCAGGCTACACCGGAAAGACATGGGCATCGCGCTGGCTACGGGCAAGGAACTATCCGTTCCGCTGTGTGGCACAGCACAGGTGGCCGCGCATATGGACTCGCTGCTGGCGCAGGGAAAAGGAGACCTCGATCATAGCGCGATCGCACAGTTGATGGAACAGCTGGCCGGCATTTAAAACAACTTACGAATGACAAAGAATTTGACTGCCCGCAAGGGTCCGAGGATCAAAGAAATGATCATCACGCCGATCGCCATCGTCGATCCGCCCCTGCTGAATGCGGCCGGCTTACACGCGCCCTATGCGCTTAGGACGATCGTCGAGTTAATAACTGATGACAACATCCCGGGCATTAGTGAAATACCGGGTAATATCCATATCGATCAAGCCCTGGCGTCGGCAAGACAGCTGCTTATCGGAAAAGACCCCTTCCAGCTGAATGGCATAAGACATATGTTAGAGGCGGCTTTTGGCAGGGAGACTGCTGCCCAGCGGGGCGATGCGCCATGGGATCAGCGTAAGCTGGTACATATCTTCAGTGCTATAGAGGTGGCTTGTATGGATATCATCGGCAAGGTAACCGGGCTTCCGGTCGTCGATCTGCTGGGTGGAAGGATGCGAGACAGGGTGCCTTTTGCGGCCTATCTTTTCTATAAATACCGCGGTGCCGGAGGCGAACACGGCTTCGGCATCGATCCTCACGCCGCCGGATGGCCCGCCGCCCGGCAGGCAAAGGCGCTGGACCCTGCGGAGATCGTGGGCCAGGCGAAAGCCATGTGCGAGGAGTTCGGTTTCCAGTCGATAAAACTGAAAGGCGGCGTCTTCGAACCCCGCGCAGAAGTAGACGCCATGTTCGCACTACGCGAGGCCTTCGGGCCGGACATGCCGCTGCGCATCGATCCCAATGCGCTGTGGAAAGTAGAGACAGCCATTCAATACGGCCGGGAGATGGAAGGCTTGCTGGAATACCTGGAAGACCCGACGAGGGGACAGGCCAATATGGCTGCCGTCAGAAAAGCCGTGAAGATCCCGCTGGCGACCAATATGTGCACCACCTCCTTCGAAGACATTCCGGGAAGCGTGGCCCTGGGCTCCGAAGACATCATCCTCAGCGACCATCATTTCTGGGGAGGACTGCGCGCCTCGATGGAGCTGACCAGGATATGCGAGACCTTTGGACGCGGTCTCTCCATGCACTCCAATAGTCATCTGGGGATATCATTAGCCGCCATGGTGCATTTGGGTGCGGCCCTGCCCGAGCTTCCCTATGCCCTCGATACGCACTATCCCTGGCAGTCGGACGAAGTGATCGTCGGAGGCCGCTTTCAATTCGAGGATGGATCGGTTGCCGTACCCCGTGAGCCCGGACTGGGTGTCGAGCTGGACAGGAAGGCGCTCGCCCGACTTCACCAGAACTATTTGTCATGCGGGCTGACCAGGCGGGACGATGAGGTGGAGATGCAGAAAGTTGTCCCCGGCTGGAAGTTTCAGGCGGTGCGATGGTAGCCTGCGGTAACACCATTATCCAGCCGATAAACTCTGTCGGCAACGGCAGTGAGGGCGTCCTTGTGGGAGATGACCAGTATGCCCGCGCGCTGCCGGAACTTCTGAAGCACGCCGATCACGAACTGTTCAGTAGCCGCGTCCATCGCGGCAGTGGGCTCGTCCAGCAATATCAGCTGCGGACCGGCATACAGACAGCGGGCCAGGGCCAGCAGCTGTCGCTGTCCCCCCGAAAGAGCTACTCCTCCTTCTCCCAGTATCGTTGCATATCCCTGCGGGAACGCCGAAAAATACCGGTCAAAGCCCATCGCCTTACAGAATTGGGACACCTTCTCCGCGTGTTCCGGGGACAGGTCCAGGCAGATATTCGCCAGCAGCGAACCGCTGAAGATGGCTATGTCCTGGGGCACCACGCCGATAAGGCTACGCCATTTGACAGTATCGATGTCTCTCAGGTCCTGGTCGTTGACCCGCATGACCCCGCCTTCGCCAGGATAGAACTTCTGGAGTATCTGGAGCAGCGTGCTCTTTCCCTGGCCGCTGTCACCGGTGACAGCGATGATCTCTCCTTTTTCTACTTCGAGCGAGATATTTTTGAGGAGCAGGCGTTTCCCCGGGTGGCGGAAGCCTACCTGTTGTACGGACAGCCTGCGAAAGAGAGACGGCCCCGGGTTGGTGAGGCCTGCGCTCTGGCCGGTGCTGGGGCCGGAACTTGCGCCCGCATCATACTCGGGCTCCAGGATCATAAATTCATACATCCTGTCCAGCGCTACCGCGGCCTCCTGCATCTGCAGATTGGTCAGGGCCGCCAGCACAGCCGTCTGCATAAGCATACCGGACAGCTGAAGGATCGCGATCATCTGGCCGATACGAAGCTGGCCATTCAGCGTATCCAGTGCAGCCCAGGCGATGATCGTCAGGCCAAAAAGCGCCGTCGTGATTTCCAGTACGGTGGTGAAACGTACCCTTATCTTCCCCAGCTGCCATACCGAGGCCTGGAAGGCGCCAAATATATCCCGGGCGATGCCGGCAAACAGGCCTTCGCGGTTCATTGCTTTGATGGTCGCTATCCCCCGGATGCTGTCCACATAATTGCTTTCATTCCGGGCTTGTCCGATCATCGCGGTCCGTTGTTCCCGGATGATCGGCTTTTCAAAATACTTTACGATGCCAAAGACGACAGGCAGCATCAGCAAACAGAAGAGGCCTATCGGCCAGGAATAGATGAACAGGGTGGCAAGCGTCGCCAGCAGCACGAGGACCTGGATGGACATCTCGCCCAGTATATAGCTCGCGGCCTGCTGTATGCGCAGGGTGTCGTTCAGCCGGGCGATCAGGTCTCCGGTCTTCCGGTTGTCAAAGAAGAATTTATCCAGGTGCAGCATGGACAGATAGAAAGAGCCGGTCAGCCTGGTATTGAACCCATATCCCTGGCGGATCAGCAGAAATTGCCTCACGCGGGATAAAAGACTCTTTATGATCAGCAACAGGCCCAGCACTACAAGCCCCGCGATCAGCTCGGTGCGTCGCCTGCCGGGAAGGATATGATCGATCAGCCGCTGTGAGAAGATTGCCGTGGACAGATTCAGCACGCAGCAGATGACGCCGAGGACGGCGGCGGCGTATAGCAGATGCACGTCCTCCTTCAGCATTCTCCATAGCCAGCTTGCCTTATTCTGCCGTTGTCGCTGCCAGCGCGCCAGCTTCTCGCCGGGTTCCAGCAGCAATACAGTCTTCGTCACCCATATCTTTTCCAGCTGCTCTGTACTTATCTTGATCAATCCGATCGCGGGATCCCCGATAAGGATAAAGTTGGTATTTGGCTGAGGGTAATAGACCACATAGTGCAGCAGCGAACCGTTGATAGTAACCGGAAGGATACAGGGATGCTGTACCTCCAGCAGATCCGGCATACCTCCGGCCTCGGCGCCCAGCGCCTTGAAGCCGGTTTGAGTGGCCGCCTGATGCAGCCCGAGCAGGGTAGTGCCCTGGGGCCCTGTACCGCTGAACTCACGCAGCTTCTCCAGTGATACCTCGGCCTTGTAATAATGCAGGATATTCCGAAGACAGCTGACGCCGCAGTCCTGCTGGTCCTGCTGAAGCGTGAACTTCCGGGGCAATTGTTGTTTCATCATTCGTTATTGTGCCGCGTTAAGGATAAGAAATACGATGGCCGTCAGCCAGCATACCAATCCCAGTCCGTAGCTGCCGAGGACCAGGAGAAGCATTTTGCCAAGCGGCTCGCGCAGGTAATAGCGCAGCCCCAGGGCCAGGATCAGCCAATACGCTATTTCGAAAAGATTGATCGTCTGCAGCGGGTAGGCCAGCCAGTCAGGGATAGCAGCGCCGTTCGCAATGCTGTAAAGTGATAAAGGGGCAAATGCCTGCAGTTCCTGCAGGCTGTTGATCGGGTGGAAGAAAGCCAGCAACACCAGCTTCAGCAACGCATAGGCGACAAAAGCGGTCTCGGCAAATAGGGCGATCTTTATTACGGTTCCAGTAGATAGTCGGCGGCCTGTGACGAACAGGGCGGTGAGCAGGCAGAAGGACGCCGCCGCAACCCGGACCAGCAGCTCGAAGGGGACCAGTATATAGCTGACCAGGCCGATGCGGTGCTGCAGCTGGATGATGGAGTCGATCTTGTCCGTGTTGGTCTTTCCTCCAAGGGTATTATAATACACATCATCGGTCAGCACGCTCGTCTGCATCCACCAGGCGGAAAAAATATAGACCAGGGAGAAGCCTGCGATCAGCCATCCCCAATGGATGTCGTACAGCCGGGCGGTTGGGCGTTTGTTGATGACGAGCTCATTCATAGTGTGAAGGTTAAATGGGGAAAAAGGATTGATGATCGCCTGACAACGATCATCAATCCGACAAAAGTTAAGACGCGTGCTTATTAAAGATGAACGCCCACGCCAATGGCGAGACCGAGGACCAGACCGCCACATCCGCAACCGCCGAGGCCTAAGGAGAGGGCCACAGCGAGACTTGCGCTGATCGAATCACAGGGGTTGCAGGGATTGCAGGTGCTGCTGCAGCCGCCGCCCTGGATGTTCTCCAGAGAAGAGATCTCTAAAATTTTCATAACATATAGCTTTACAAACCGCACCACAAGATCGTGATGTGATGTAAAATTCTACCGGAGTCAACGGATATCCAACCACTTATGTTGATAATGCATCCTTGCCGCGGATAATTTAGCGTCTTCGTGAATATCCCAAATCCAATAAGTGTAAATTCTCGTATATGAATAAGTGCTTTCACCGATCGAACCCACCTTCTTACCTCTTTTTTTTCCGCGTAATCAATGATCGAACACCCCTTTTCTCGGCCCTGACCTGTCTGCAATTCAATTGGTGTGATTTACTCAACTAAACCCGTATCACGTTATGAATGGTCAAAAGCTGAGAGTGATCCGTGAGTTCCACAACTACTCACAGGAGCACATTGCTGCCAAGCTGGGCATTAGCCAGAACTCGTATTCCCGTATCGAGAACAATCAGACCCGCCTTACGGCCGAACGGCTCAAGCAGCTGGCCGCCATTTTCAACCTCCCGCCGGAAGAGCTGCTGTCGGACAACGATCCCGTCATTCACTTCCCTTTTACCCATGCGGATGCCGTCGCTCCGGACAGAGCCGATCAGTGTCAGCAGCTGTTGGAGAATGCCTGTCAGCATTTCAAGCAGGTGATCATCAGCAAGGACGAAAAGATCGCGTTTTTGGAACATGAGATCAATGCGCTGCGCAAAGAGCGGAAGAGGATCATCCAGGTCATCGAGCGGCTGACGAGCTAGAGTACCTTTGCGTATATGGTGGTTTGACCTACTCCGACCTGAGCGCCGTGACAGGATTGGCCAGTGCTGCCCTCAAAGTACGTATGCAAAGGATGATCAGCGCGATCAGCAGCAGCAGGCCGCCACCGGCGGCAAATATCCACCAGCTCATAGAGGTTCTGTAAGCAAAGTTCTCGAGCCATTTGTTGCTTCCCCACCATGCGATAGGCAGGGCGATTAGGATCGCGAGACCGATCAGCTTCAGGAAGTCGCGTGAGAGCAGCAGGATGAGCTGGGTGACGGTGGCGCCGATCACTTTCCGGATGCCGATCTCTTTTGTGCGCTGGTTAGTGATGTAAATGACCAGGCCCAGAAGGCCGAGGCAGCTGATAAAGATCGTGAGGCCGGTGGCCCAAAGAAGGAGACGGGAGATATTCCTTTCGGCAGTGTAGAATTTGGCGATCGATTCGTCGACGAACTGGTAGTCGAAGTCATCGCCCGGATAGACCTCGTGAAAGGCCTTTTCGATCTCTTTTATTGTGGCTGTCCAGCTGGAGCCATCGCCGTTGTGGGGCTGTAGGGCAACACCAAAGACGTTGGCGTCGCTCATCCCGTTTGCGATAACGAGCGGCTTTATGGATTCGCGCAGCGAATGGGGGAAAAAGTCGGCTACAACACCCACGATACGCGGGGTACCGTTGAAATCCCTGATCCGGGCGCCGATCACCTTGTTGGGGTCCTGGAAGCCGAGGGCATGAAGATAGGTTTCATTGATGACTGCGGCGTTGGTGGTGTCACTTTGCGGCGCTCCGGCGCCCGTCAGCAGATGGAGTCCGTACATCCGGATATAATTGGTGTCGCCGATCTTTATCTGCACTTCTTCACGGATATCTTTTTTCCCATTGTTGACAACCATGGTGCCGGACCAGGTGCCGTTGCTGGAAGGAGCATTGCTGTTGATGCTGGCCATTGCAACGCCCGGCATGGCTTTCAGCTTGTCGAGCAGCACGGTCTTCTTTCCCGCCGCCTCTCTCGAATTGACCCTGAAACAGACGATAGCTTCTTTTTTGAAGCCGAGGTCCTTGTTGAGGGCATAGCTGATCTGTTTACCTACAAGGATCGTGGCAATGATAAAGACCTGCGCGATGACGAACTGGGAGACGGTCAGCGATTTTCGCAACCAGGCAGAGCGCGTCTTGCCGGTATTGGAATAGGCCTGGTTCTTTAGAACGACGACGGGTCTGAAGCCGGACAATACCAGGGCCGGGTAGATGCCGGAAAGGAAGGCCACTGCCAGCACCAGGACTACGAGGAAGACGACCACTCCTGGTTCCCGGAGCAGGTCGAAATGAAAATCGGCCGGGATGAAGTCGGCAAACATCTTGAGCAGAAATGGGGCCAGCGCGATGGAGAGGATCGTGGCCAATAGCGTGAGGACAAGGGTCTCTGCGAGGAATTGCAAGGTCAGCTGCAGCCGGTGGCCTCCCATGGTCTTCCGGATACCGATCTCTTTCGCGCGCTGCGATGCCTGAGCCGTTGTCAGGTTGATAAAGTTGATACAGGCCAGCAGCAGGAGAAAGGCGGCTACCGCCAGGAGGCTGTAGAGCGTGGGCTTGTGAGCCTGGCGGCTATCGTCGAAGACGCCGTAGTCGATATTGAAATGCATATCGCTCAGTGGCTGTAGTCCGGCGTTCACTTTAGCGTGGTCACGCGGGTCGGGCTTATCGTTTGCCCTGAGTATTTTGGTGAGCTGGGAAATGACGGATGCCGGCTTTATGCCGGGAGCCAGCCGGACGAAGAGTTGGTCTGCGGAGTTGATATGGCCCCATCGACCGAAGCCATCAGGTTTCAGCCGCGCTGTATAGGCCGTAGATCGGGAAAGAAAGGTGCCAAAATAAAAATCGGTGTTACCGGGAAGGTCCTTTACGATGCCGGCGATGGTACACAGTATGGTATCATAGAAAATGATGGGTTTGCCGATGATCTCGGCGTTGCGGAGGCCGGTGTAGTAAAGGCGGGCATTCTTTTCCGTGAGGACGACCTGGTAGGGTTGTTTTGTGGCCGTCCTCGCCGAGCCGGCCAGCCAGGTGTAGCCGATGAGGTTGAAATAGTTCTCGTCCGCGAAAATGACGTCTTTTTGTTTGCGGAGGACCAGGGAAGCTCCTCCATTGGGGTAGGGGATAGTGACGCGCGTCTCACCCAGCGTCCGGAAGGGAGCAACGATCTCCAGGCCGGGGACCTCTTTTTGGGCTGCGCCTGCCATGGGTTCGGCAACGCAGTTATAATGCCAGGTGCCGCCATCGTTGCTGCCGTCCGTGACAACCCGATAGATGCGCGAACTATCCTTTTCGAATTTATCGAAGGAAAAATCGTACTGTACGAGCAGGAAGATAATGAGAGAGGCGCTGATCCCAATCGCGAGGCCGACAATATTGATAAAGGAAAAGGTCTTGTTACGCCAGAAATTTCGTAGTGCAGTAGTGAGATAGTTCCTGAACATGAGATGGTTTGGTTTCGGGCAACCAAATGGGTGCCAGACTGATGACTATTTGCCATTCAGGGCGTTAGTGTCTTTCGTCTGCGGGAACTGTGCGGTTTTGATACAGTCGGCTGTCCGTTTTTCTTTTCGTATTTTTAAGCCATGCCAGATCCGGCTATGTGGTCAGGAAAAACATATAGCCACTTCGTTGATCACCCTGATCAGGGCAACCAAATAATATGGAAATCACAACGATCAAACCCTTCCTCGAATATGTAGAAAAGGTTCGCCAGCGCACCCTCAACCTCATCCGCGTCGTCCCTCCTGACGCGCTGGACTGGTCCTATATGCCCGGGAAATTCAGCGTGGGGGACCAGATCAGGCATATCGCCACGATCGAACGGTACCTGTATGCGGAGACCGTTGCCGGCCGGAAAACCGCCTATCGCGGCTGCGGAAAGGAGCTGGCTGACGGTTATGAGCAGGTGCTGGCGTTGTTGGACGAACTGCACCGGCAGTCTCTTGAAATATTTGGCCGGCTTGGCGATGAGGATTTATTGAGAAAATGCATCACACCCGGAGGCGCGGAAATACGCGTCTGGAAGTGGTTGCGCCTGATGGTCGAGCACGAGATCCACCATCGGGGTGAATTGTATATCTATTTAAATTTATTGGGGGTGAAGACGCCGCCGATGTTTGGGCTGAGTGCGGAGGAGGTGGAAAACGCCGGCTAGATCGTGAAATTTTGCCTATTTTCAGGGAAGAATGGATCAATATGAAACAGTTATTCTTCGCCGCTGCATTGGCGTTAACGTTCGTCCAATGCGGCCCTGCCGAAAAGCCAAAGCCCCGGATCGCCATCGCGGGGCTGGCCATCGAATCGAGTACCTTCTCGCCGGCCGTTACCGAGGAGCCGGCCTTCCATGCGAGATATGACACCGCAGTATTCAGCGCCTATCCCTTTATGGAGGCCGACTCTGTTCTGCGCCAGGAGGCGCAATGGGTGCCGACAGTGGTTGGGAAATCGTTACCTGGCGGCGCCGTTACTAAGGCAGCCTATGAATCGCTGGTAGGCAAGATGCTGGATTCTCTTCAAAAGCACCTGCCCTATGACGGGTTGTGGTTCGATATCCATGGCGCGATGAGTGTCGTCGGACTGGACGACCCCGAGGGCGATATGATCAAACGGATCCGAAAGGTCATCGGGCCAAAGGTGCTGATCTCTACGTCGATGGACCTGCATGGCAATGTCTCGGAGGACCTCGCGAAGAATAGCGACCTCATTACCTGTTACAGGATGGCGCCGCATGAGGATGCGATGGATATCAAGCGTCGTGCCGTTCAGAATCTGCTGACCAGGCTGGAGACGGGCAAGGGGCGTCCTGCCTATAAGGCCTGGATACCGATACCGGTCTTGTTGCCAGGGGAGAAGACCAGCACCAGGATCGAGCCGGGGAAAAGCATCTATGCAGCCGTGGCGCCTGCGGCGGCGCAGCCGGGCATCGTCGATGCCGCCATCTGGATCGGCTATGCCTGGGCCGACGAGCCCCGCAATCACGCCGTCGTTATGGTCACCGGAGATGACAAGGATAAAGTGATGCATACGGCCGAAGGGCTGGCGCATCGTTTCTGGGAGGCGCGTAGTCAATTCGCCTTCGTTGCACCGACCGCGTCCTGGTCCGTCTGTCTCGACAGTGCGCTCAAAAGCAGCAAGCATCCTTTCTTCATCAGCGATATGGGCGACAATCCGACGGCGGGTGGGGCGGGGGACGTGACCTGGACGCTGACGCAGATATTGGCGAACCCGGTTTTTAAAAAAGTCGGGGGTCCCTCCCTGATCTATGCTTCGATCCCCGGTCCCGAGCTCGTGGATAAGGCGATCGCCGCGGGGGTAGGGGGCAAGGTCGATGGCTATGCCGGAGCAAAGGTCGATGGGCGTTTTGCGCCGCCGGTGCATATTGTGGGTGTGGTAGAGTCGATCGTCAATGGTGACAAGGACGCCGAAGTGGAGGTCGCCGTCCGGGTGGGCAGCGTTCATGTTATCGTAACGCGCAGGCGCAAGCCCTACCATAAAGAAATTGATTTTACGCGGCTGGGGCTGCAGCCCCGGAAGTCGGATATCGTTGTGGTCAAGATCGGCTATCTCGAGCCCGAGCTCTATGCGATGCGTGCCGCCTGGCTGATGGCGCTGACGCCGGGTGGGGTGGACCAGGACATCGAACACCTGCCTTATAAAAGGATACAAAGGCCGATGTTCCCGATGGATAAGGATATGAAGGATCCGGACCTGTCGGCGAAGTTGATTCCGTTTGCAGAATGAATAGGTTTCTCCTATTTTCAATATACTAACCCCTGAATATGATGAAAACATTTAGATTTTCTCTTCTCGTTGCATGCATTTTCTATTCTTTCAACCCGGTGTCTGCTAAGCTGAAAAAAAATATAATGAGATCCTGGATCAAGAGGGAAGCCTATGATCTGGCTAAGAACGAGCCGGTTGACGATACCTTATATACCAGGTACACCTTCTCAAGGAATGCGCTTTACATCTCCTTTTATCCGGCCTGGAACGACTACAAGCGGGATTGGAGCTTATCCGGGGACCGGCTGTCTATCGGTTACGATACATATACCATTGAAAGCCTGACGGACTCTACGCTTACCATCAGCATGCAGGGATTTCGTCGTATAGTACTGGACGACGAAGGCTATCTGAACAGAAAGGAGAATCCCACCGTGGTCGGCCAGCTTGGAGGGGAACCTGTGTATGAAGCGACCCGCTATATTACTCCACGGTATGAGAATGATGATTTTCAAAAGACGATACAACAAAATCTCGTAGGATATAATATAAAAAAGGCGATAACATTTTCGGCATCGTTCATTGTCAAAAAAGATGGGACTGTCGATAGCGTCCGGGTGATGAATGGGATCACCTACGGTTTTAATGAGGAGGTTTGCAAACAGCTGAAGCGGACCTCGAAGAAATGGAAGGCTGCTGTTTATAATGGGCAGCCGGTTCATGCGCGGATAGTATACACGATCAAATACCTGGATTCCATAGTGAGGTGACCAAAGTATCAGACGGTTATATTAGCTTCGTAGGAATAAAATAGCCATATGGAACAAGAATTTCCCTACGTCACGAAACTGGACGTCAAATTTGATCAGCTCCAGCTGATCGACGTCAATGCCATGGTTGCCGCCTGCACCGACAAATGGTTCAACCAGACGCTGACCAAGGTCAACGGCAGCGTCGTCAGGCTGGGGATCGTCGAGGGTGAGTACCACTGGCACAAGCACGACAATGACGACGAGTTCTTTTTTTGTCTGGAGGGGCAATTTCTTATTGATCTGGAGGGGAGGACTATCGAGCTCAATCCTAACCAGGGGGTGACGATCCCCAAGGGGGTGATGCATAGGCCGAGGGCGCCGAAGAAAACGGTAATATTGATGGTGGAGACGAGTGGGATTGTCCCGACGGGGGATTGAACTGGCGGAGCTGCCATTCACCGCACTGTCAATGCAAAATTGGAGATGTAATGGGTGCCTTTGCCATACATGAGCCTGTTGAACAAGGGTACATTCAGATTGAACGAAAGCAATTTTTGATCGTCGACGTAGATTGTGTATAGATTGCCGTTGCGGCCAAACCGGATATGAGAGACTTCAGACGTGGCTACTACCGCTGTTTGGGGATTCGTTGTTCCCTGAGCGCAATTGCAGTTGTCATTATAAAAATAGCTGACTTTCAACTTTTGATTGCCGTTCTCCCTGTACTTATTGAACCAAAGGTCATAATGACTACCCCCTGGACATTTGGCATTGTCCACGCAGCTTGGCTCCGAGATGATCCCAATGAACTCGTCATTGTTATTCGGATCGCTTCCGGAATAATCAAAACTTAGCTCCACATTGCTGTTGTTGTTGAAGCTGTTCATGAAATCTGTCGGAAAGGGAATCCAGGTCCATCGCCAGCCGGGATTATCGGTCAGATTGAGCGTATAGCGCTGACTTTGGGTATCAATGAAGGCTGAATAGTCATTACCCTCCGTTCCTACCCAGAATTTATGAATGTTGGAAGATTGTGCAAAGTCTTCGTAGAGCTGACTACGCACATTGGAACAGCGCCCCATATTGAAGTATGTCTCGATGTTCTTAATGCGATCCCCTTTGTTGAAATAGTTCAGGTCGTGATTTGCCCCTGCAACAGTCAGGATCACCCGGCCTATTTTTTCGGCCGAAGCTTTATTCAACTGACAAAGTATTGAACAAGCAAAATAGTCAGCCGCCTGTTCTTGCTCCCGGGAATGTTCTCTGGTTCTAATGTCTCCGGCAATGATGTGGCCAAGCTCGTGGGCAAAGGAAAATAATTTGAGATAGGGGAGATCGATGAAATCCACGCCGTCGAACTGGCTGAAGAAGGTCTGATCATATACGATGGCGGCTCTTCCCGCTTCCTCAGGTCCGGAATACATCCGTCCGCAGGGATTTTGAATGATCAAGATATTGTCCAACAGGGCGGCATTGGTATTGGTCCGGGCCACAGTCATAATCTCCTGCCAAGCTGCAATGATATCGGCCGTGGGTGCATCGCCCAGGACGTCATCGTATGAGGGAGCCGCGTTGACTGAAATCGCTGCTGATGAGGATGGCGCCACGCCAAAGGCCCTCGATTTGTCAATGTGATACATCCGCTGTCCATGGACAACAAATATAAACAATAGATTGATCGAAAAGGAAATCAGCCGCCGCAGGGTTCTCATATGTCAATTGAGTTTAATGGTCCATTTTTTATTTGTCGCATCATAGAGTAAACGATAAATTAATTTTTCGGCCGGTTTTATTTCATCGTAGACTTCGGTGGTCGAATATACCCTGACCGTCCGGTAGCTGGTGGGAACGGTAACATAGGTTGACCTTGGCACGGCGTATTCATGCCATGTCTTATCATCTGTCGTAACACTGATCTTGATGTCTATTTTTTTATAGCCGTTACAAATGATGTATTTGTTGGAGAGATCAATCGAAGGCGGCACGAGGCCATCGGACCTGTTGGGATCGATATGATACACCTGTTGGGCACGCGTACCTAGCACCGCAAACAGGAAGGCAAAGCCAATCAACATTTTTTTCATGGTCCTCGCATTTATTCCTTGGACGGGTTGGTTCCTTTTGCCAGCAGGTAGCCGGCAATACTGCCCAGAATGCCCGTTATTCCATTTATCTGGTTGTTGGTGTACCCGGCTGTTATAAGTATGAGGCCGGCTATAATGATGAGCGTAACGATGATCACTTTGAATATCTGGTCGGATTCGATCACCTTTAATTTGGCAAGATAGACCTCGGCGCCGATGATCAGGATGCCGAAGATGATCACAACAAGAGAAAGCAAAAACTCGAACGATCGGAAGGTGTTTGTCCTTTCGCCAATGATGTCCCGAGCCTCCTCTGGATGATCGGTTTCCTCGGGAGCAGGATTGACCGTTCTGGAAGAGTCAGTCGCCTGCGGTATCTGGGATTGTGCAATCACATAGTGAAAGCAAGAAATGCAACAAAGAAACAGGAGCAGCCGACCGAACATAGCAAATCAGGTTAGTTTCTGAGAAGGAGAACGTTTACAGCCACTATATTAGAAAAATTCAGCGGGAAACAAAAAGGTGTTTTTCACCTTTTTTCTGTCGTGTAATTTCGGTAAACAAGAAAGTCCAGGGTACCTGGTCCTACAGCAGCGGCCTCGGATCGAAGAGCATCCGAAAATTGGATATCTTACCGTTGACTAAGTGGTACCAGCCGCAAATGGGGATCGATTTGTCACCCGTTTGAAAAGTATACCAGAGGCAGACGTCGGTATCGTCGGCGAAGGTTTTTTCGATCCCGTATTTGAACTTCATTTTTTCCATATCGGCGAAATAGGCGTCGGCGCCGTGGCGGATACCCATGACTCCGAGAAAGGCGAGGTTCGGCGGGACGCAGGTGCTCGCCGCCGGGAAAGGCAATTATTTTACCAGGCCGCGACGGCTGCTGACATACAGCTGTCACTGGCGGGCCGCATCTTTGTTATAATAAAAAAAACTATTATGACAACTCAGGAAATTGCCGCCCGTTACTACGAATTGGCCTCTCAGCGGAAAGTTATTGAAATTCAGGACTCGCTATATGACGAGAACGTTGTTTGCCAGGAACCGGAAAAGGCTGCGGCGATGGGGTTTGCGGTCATTACGACCGGCAGGGAAGCGATCAAGGCCAAGGGTGTGGCGCGACGTGCCACGATCGAGGCGATACACAGCTACTCCTGCAGCGAGCCGATCGTCGCGGGGGATTTCTTTAGCGTCGTTCTGAAACAGGATATCACGTTCATCGGCAGGCCACGCGTCACGCTCGAAGAGATCGCGATCTTCCAGGTGAAAGACGGGAAGGTCATCAAGGAGCAATTTTTCTACTGATGGACGAGCGGCGTCGGGAAATGAGCAACATTTCGTATCGTTCCTGACATATGAAAGAAATAGCCGTTCTTATTATAGCGACGCTCAGTCTACAGGTCTGTGCGTCGCAATCTTTGTCAGGTACCTATTTCGGTCAGGACCCACCGGGAGAGACCCCCAAGATGTTCGCGTGGGGGTTTATCTCCATAGAGGGCAGGTATGAATTGATGGCCGCGTATGCGCCGGACGGCAGGGAATTTTGCTTTACTGTCACCAATGAGCAGTGCTCGCATTTCGAGATCTGGCATACGAATATTCAGCATTCATCGCCAAGGATAAAAGCTATATCATCAATAGTTCGCAGCGGACCCGCGGATATGGGTGGGATGATCTCTATATTTCTTTTCGAAGAAAGGGTGGGGGATAGACAAGATCATTATCCGACTGAAAAAGCAAGCGCTCGGGGAATAAAAATAATGGAGACCCGCGATGGAAGCGGGTCTCGGTGAAGCCGGACGGCAAGGTCATTTTGGGTAGAGCTGCCGCAAGGATCATTTTGGGTTGTGGTTGCCGCTGAAAGAGTCGCGGAACATCTTCCAGCCGTCTTTGGTCTTTTTCCAGAGGACTAAGAATTTTCCGTCGTCGAAGACTTCGCCTTTGGCATTGATGGACTGCCAGAGCCCTTCTTCCGTGACGTACTCTTTTCCGTCCCCGTAGACGGCGGTCGTTATGAATTTGCCGTTCCTCAGGCCATAGTCGTCATAGCCGCCCCGGAAGAACTGTGCGAACGCTTTGCGGCCGCAGAAGGGCTGTGCATTCGGCGCCAATATGCAGGCGTCTTCTGCATAGCTGTTGATAAAAATGGACGAATCATTCTGGACAAAGGCCTGAAAATAGCGGGCGTTGCTCTTCGCGATGGCCGCCTTCGCCTCTTCCAGCTGCGCGCTGGCCAGCAGATGCGCACCAACCAGGAACACGGCCAGGACAGATGCTTTGATGTTTCTCATTGTAAATCTTTTTGTAAAGGTAGCCGCCGCCCGGAAGGCGGAATTGTAAAAAAGCGAACAAACGCGCTAAATTTGAAAGATCGCCGTAAAAACCATATCTTATGGGTACATTATGCGAGACAAGGTCTTCTACCCGTCGGATAGCTTAAGCCGTTATATCAAATACTACTGGACTTGCGCCCACTTCGGGGATACCCGGGAGCTGATGTACCCGTCCGGCTGCCTCGAGCTCTGTATCGACATTACCAACGGGGACACAATCCGGCACCGCGGCGACCGGTCGATGAAGGTTCCCCGGGTGGAGGTCCTGGGCCACTGGAACATCCCCACCACGGCGACGATCAAAAAAGGCAATACCTGCCTTATCACCCGTTTCCGGCCACACGCCGGCTCCCTCTTCTTCCCCAACCAGCTGGCCGAATTCACCAATGAATCCATTGATCTGTTTGACATTCTGAGCAAGGAAACGGTCGAATTCTATTCCCGGCTGATGGACCAGCCATCGCTAGAGCACAAGGTGAAAGTGCTGGAGGCGTTCCTGATCGACCGGCTGGTCAGGGCCCGGCAGGACCAGGATAAGATAAGGCTGGTCGAGGGGCTTTGTAATTCTATCGGCCGTAATAACGATTCATTTGATCTCGGGCGCCTATCGGCGGAATTCGGGTTTTCGGAGCGGTATATTCAGAAATTGTTCCTGAACTATGTGGGCATAACTCCCAAGAGCTTCTTTTCGGTCCAGCGGTTTAATAAAAGTCTCGGGCTGGTCCGGTCTGCGGATATGTCGCTGACGAATATAGCCTATGAGTGTGGTTATTACGATCAGGCCCATTTCATAAAGGAATTTAAATCGTATACCGGAATAACCCCTTCCCAATTGTCCGGCGCTGGCTCTATCGTCGGCAGCTAGGGGGCACAAGTAAATTATCTCTTTCTAATATGATTCTTTGGATGAAGTTTTGTCTTGCATTCGTTCTGTTGCTTTGCACGATCGCCGGGTCGGCTCAGATCGTCTTTCCGGAGGGGTTCCGGCAAATAAAGGACGACAACGGCAGCGGCATATATGACGTTTACACCAATGGGAGGTATTCATTTCAGCTACACAGGGAATCCTTCTTTTATGAAGAACAGGAAGGAGCCGATGCACACAAATGGAACGACGAACGTTTCCGGAAATATGTCGGCGGGGATTTCGGATTTCCGTTCCTGACAACAAAAGACAGCCTCCTCGTGGGCACGGGCAAAATAAATGATCATTATTCCTATATTGTAGTCGACTGGGATGGTGCAGCCTATGAATTGACATCCCTGCACAACGACGCCGGCTTCTCCAGGTATTCCGAATGGCTGATCACTACGATGAGGGAGTACCGTAAAAAAGGAAAAGCGTTTATCCTCCCGTTGCATCCGGGGGACTAGTCGGATGACCGTAGTTGCCCATAAATATGTATTTTCCGGGCTGTTTGCATCTACTCCTAAATTTCTGGCTATGAAAAAATTACTTCTCCCGATCCTTTTCCTGATCCTGTGGCTGACCGGCTATTCCCAGACTCCCTCTTCAGAAGACCTGTTAAAGGAAGGGTTGGAGCTGCACGACAAGGGCGACTATGCCGGGGCGATAAAGAAATACGACGAGATCCTCAGCCATGACGACCGGTTCTATATGGCTTACAACGAAAAAAGCTTCTCCCTTTACATGGCGGGGAAATATGACGAGTGCATCGATCTGGCGAAAAAGACGCTGAAAAGATTCCCCGACAGCGTACAGAACAGGAACATTTATGTCAATTACGGCTCGGCGCTGGACGCGCTGGGAAAAGCAGACGACGCGATCCACATCTACAAGGAGGGGGCTAAGAAATTTCCGGATTACTATCTTCTCCCGTTCAATAAAGGCGTGACGGAATACCGCCTCAAGAAATACGACGACGCCGTCGAAGACTTCCAGCGGTCGGCTACCCTGCGACCGACGCATGCTTCTTCACACCAGTTCCTTGCCTATGCCATCTATCCGAAGAATAAGATCGCGGCCGCCATGGCGCTGTCGGCATTCCTGGTGTTGGAGCCTTCGGGCGAGCGGGCAGAAAAGAATCTCAAGATCCTGCTGAGCATCCTGAATGGCAATGCCGAGAAGAAGGACGAGAAGAATATCACGGTCAGCCTGAATATGGCCGACCTGGACACAAAGGACAAGACCCCTGATAATTTCAGCTCCACCCAGCTGATCATCAGCCTTTCCAGCGCCACCGACCTGACGAAGGATACTATCAGCGCGATGAAGAAACTGGAGAACAAGCTCGAGCTGCTCGCCATCGCCACCCCGGCCAAAAAAGGTTTCTTCAGCAATTACTATGTGGCCTGGCTCTCCGGCCTTAAAGGGAACTATTTCCTGGAGACAGCCGCTTATCTCATCTACGCTACGGCAGGAGATGACGACGACAAGAAATGGCTGGCCGCCAATAAAGACAAGGCAGAGGCCCTGACGCAGTGGACAGCGGAGCATTTGGGGAGATAAATATTACGGGCATTTGCTGGAGACGGGCTGGCTATAAAATCCCCTTCCTGAACGGATCCAGGTTCCAGAGGCGGCAGGGGGTTTGTCAACGGGTCACTTGGCGTATTGAAGAAAGGCTATGACCCAGATGAATATAACCAGCATGAACGCCTGATAGTAGGCCCAGAACGCGCCCATGCCATTCTCTTTTGAGAAATTCGCCAGACTGACAAACACCCCAACGATGGGTATCCACAATATTAGTTTACTAGTCATAGACTAAGTAATTACTCAAGTAAAGGTACGCCATTTGGCTGTTAAAGGCCAGCACCTGCAGGTTGGGAAGGTGTCAGTTTATTTCCCAACCGGCGGCGATGCTAAAATGATGAAAACCAATGACATTATGCGAGAAGAGGAACAAAAAGATGACTTCTATCCTTTTATGAAGGTTTCGCTGGAGGGACGAAATGGAGTGGTTACCGCTGAAGTCCGGACGGGCATGGATCGGTCTCACTACGGGGTCATTCGATGGGATAGCAATAACGAGGCAGAGCTCGAAGACTGGAGAGGCCTCTGGGAGACTTTCATTGAAATGGGCGGCCACGAGATCGGGCGGGACTATCAATTCAGGTTCATCAATGATGACGGGACGCTGAAAGGAGGGGTGCCACCCGCCCCGGCCAAGCCCACGAGAAATAGGATTCCGGCCGCTACTTTTAAGATTTACACCAGCTTTAATATAACAACCAGGGGAGTAGTTGCATATGGCATTATTTTAGACGGAAAGATATTACTGGGTTATTCTGCTGTAATTGATATTAATGGCCAATCTGCCAGGGTAAGGATCACGGGACGGGACATGGGAAGGGTCGATGACAACGGGAATATGCAACTTGGCTTGCTCCTGGAATTTGAAAATAAAGAACTGGAAAAGATCGCCAGTATTGACAAAATAAAAGAACAAACCATAGCTATATACAGGAACACCATATCGTTCGATGATCTAAACGCTGTTCTTCGTAAACTTCAACGTGTGCTTAGGGGCAATAATTATGTAGTAACTCTTGGGGTAGAGGTCTTCAATAATTGTGATCATCTGGAGGAGGTAAAACTAAGGATCAAGAATACGTTCCCTCATTCAAAGCCGGAATCGGTGGTCCCGGTGCCCATGACTCAAGACGAGTTCTGGGAGGATATTGAAAATGGATTGGAATATCGGGGTGATGAATCAGCCGGTCTTCGGCTAAGCGAATCAGGGCTGAGGAAGTTTTCGACGCTCAAACTGGAGTACATAAATTTTCTACGGGACAGGATCGAACCTGATTCCGGTATCTATGCGTATCCCGACGAATCGGGAATACCCGGTTACCCGGTATGGTGGGATTTCAGGTATATTATTTTGTCGCCGGGGTCTGACGCTCTTTTTGTGTACGGTTCTGCCTCGGACTGAGACACCACATTCAAGCTTATTTGAGTGCGGGCGGCGGCGCCGGCGGCATAGGCGAATCAAAATTGATCATATGGCGGAATATCCGCCAGCCCTCGGCTGTCTTCTTCCAGACGATGAGGACCTTTCCTTTGCCAACGGAATGCTGCGCTGCATCGAAAAGTTCGACGGCGCCCTGCTGGGTCACGTACTCAGATGTTTCTCCGTATAGCCCGAGGGAGGTAAAGACCGCGTCCCGTACGCCGGCCTGGCGGGCGCCTTTATAGAACTGCAGCCGGCCCCGGTCCCCGCAAAGCGTTGGGACGTTGGGGGCCAGTATGCAGGCGTCAGGGGTATAGCATTGCAGAAAGAGGGTGGAGTCGCCGCTGATGAAGGCCGCTTTATATTGGCGCTCGACTTTGGTAATATCGTCGATGACGGAATCGGTTCTGGTGATCGCCTGCTGCCCGAGGTGAATGGGAGAGGCGGTTGCGGGGCGGCCTGCGAGGCAAAATACCAGGAGGAGGGATGAAACAAGCAGTGTCCGATATTGGTTGACATTTTTCATGATTGGTTGTTTAAGAGGGGTTGAGGATTTTTTAATAAACGGCCCAGGGGCATCAGCGGACCGATCGGGATCAGGTCAAAATCCAGCAGTTTTTCCTGGACCATCGGCAGCGTTGCCAGTATCTCTTTTGCGTCCTGGACGCTTTCACATTCCATGATAAAAACTACGCCGACCCTGTCCTTTCTGAAATAAAAAGTCCTGATCTTCTCCTGCAGATACAGGTTGACCGTTGCTGCCAGCTCCTGTGGCAGGTGGGGTTCCAACATTGCAGCCGTAACGCCTTCTCCGATCTTGTCGATTGCCAGAATTTGCATTTTGTGTGATTTTTGTAGTCTGATGATTGTTGACGATCACAAAGCTCTGACAATCGGCGTTGCGTGAGATAACCGAAATTGCTATTTCTGAGGAAGCAAAAAAAAAAGCCGCCCCGGAGGGGGCGGCCACAGTCTTCATGGTCTGACGGAGCTAGTTCTTAAGGTACCCATTATATTCGTCATCTGTCGCACAATCCCACCACACGGGCATGCTCCAGATATTTGGATCGGTTGCGTGCGGGTTGATCGCCAACACATTTGTCAGGTTGTAGTTGATCTCAAGGTTTGTAGGAAGGGCCCAGCGGCGCGGCCAGTATCTGGGATCTGTCGCGGAGGCGCCCGTATAGACAGCGGTGCCCTGGAATAAGGGGCCGCGGTCAAAATTGGGATAGACCACGCCGAAGCCGCCGATATTGCCGGCGGAAAAGTTGAACCGGCGCATGTCGTTCCAGTTCTCGAGGCTGCAGCCCATCGCCAGATACTTCTGCAGCATAATGTCGGACATGGTCAGCGCACCCGCACCCTGAACAACCGCAGGACTCGCCATATAGGCGGTAATATCGCTCTGGTTCATCGGCGCCATATCCGGATTGGTAGCGGTAAAGCCTGCGCCCTTCCAGGCGGTCAGCCGGGCCTGCATCATATCCATATGCGCCTGGATACCCGCCAGATAGGCCGTATAGGCATTCCCGTTGTCGCCCTTTCTCATATATACTTCAGCCTTGATAAAGTTCATCTCGTGATAGGTCAGGACCTCCTGGTCGGAAACGGGTCGTATCTGGTAGGAGCCCGTAGAAGCGACGGCGCCCGCGGCAAATGCAGTGGCCGAAGGATACCAGCTGACATCCGTCTGACCCTGCGCAGCTATCCCGGAAGTGGCAATCGAGCTGCTGCGGCAGTTGACATAAATAGTATCGCCGGCAAACAGATAGTTGGGGCTGTTGATAAAAATGGAACCTTTGGTGTACGTAACCGTTATGGTCGTCGCTGTAGTCGAATAGGTACGCCCCGACGCGACCACCGCAGCCAGGAAATTCGCATAATCCGTCGCGCTGGTGATCGTATAGGTGATCTTGGTATCCGCGGTCGCATATGTCGGCGTTACAATGGATCCGGGGCCGCCCGCTACCAGGCGCGTTGCCGCCGGGCCCCGAACATCAAGGCCTGCACTGCGGGTCCAGGTATAAGACGCCACCCTGCCACTGGCGTCCAATTTAATATTGGACATGTAAGAAGGCACGATCTTGGGCATCCGAGGGTCCGTTACGCCAGAGCCGTGCATATTGGTCAGGAGGTTGTAATAGTACAGCGAAATGCGCTGATTGCTGCCATATCCCGCATAGTCGAAGTTGCCATTGGTAACGACGGGGTCGGTTTCCAGGTAGTCGACAATGGTACTGTTATTATACCCCGGCTGAATGACATTGTCCGCATTGGACTGGGGTCCCTTGGACAGGCAGTATAAAATAGAATCCGCATTGTACAGATCCTGCTTCTTCGATAGCTTTAGCATATAGCGGGCCTTCAGTCCGTAACACAGCTTTATCCACTTGCTGACGTCTCCGCCATTCCACATATCGCCGGCCGAAAGTGCGGGAGCGGCAGGACCCTGGGTCTGACCGAACAGGCTGATCGCTTCGTTCAGCTTTGCCATACAACCGTTGTAAATGGTCTTGCCATTATCAAAGGCGGGGCTGGGGATACCAGGAGTCGTAGCCTGTGTATAGGGCATCTCACCATAGAGGTCAAGCATTTCCATATACCCCATCGCGGAGAACACATCTGCTGTAGCCATATAGTAATAAGCCCCGTTCTTCTTTGCTGTATTGTACATATCGTTCAGGTTGGAGGCGACTTCCACAAACCAGGTCTGGTAGGACGTGATATTACCGGTATTATTGATCCATGTCGTGCTCAACGGACCGCCGGAAGAGCTATTGCTGTAATAGACCCCGGCCTGGCAGGAAGCACGAAAATTGGACACTCCCGCAGTATAGCAATAAAAGTGCTGCAGCCAGGGTAGCCTGTTTTGTACCGCTACAGTCGAAGCGTTCGGATTATTCGGATCCGTATTTACGTCGAGCCATTTTTTACAGGAAGCCGAACCCAGTAGGAGCACGCAACCCAGAATGATATATTTCAAATTTTTCATGATTTTCCTTTTTTTCATTGGTTAAAACGTAACATTTACTCCGAAAGTGAAACTCCTGACAGCAGGTACGCCCAGGTAATCGATACCGGTAGAACCCGAGCCACCCGTACCGCCTGCTGCGCTTACTTCAGGGTCCATTCCTTTGTAATTGGTCCACGTGAACAGATTGGTGCCGACCGCAGTTGCTGAAATATTCTTGATGACCTTATTGCTCTTCAGCATGCTGGTGAAATCATAGGTCAGCGACAGCGAACGCAACTTCAGCCAGTTCACCGAAGTAATGAAATTGTAGGAATTGGCTGCATAGTTCTGCCAGTAATTCTGGATCATAGCCTTGCCATCAATCGTCTGTGTTCCTAAGGGATAGCTCTGATTGGCATTGTAAGTCTGAGTAAAATCAGCGCCCGTCTGGCTGTTGACCCCGCTTACGGTTACCGACTGACGATCATTCAGCAGCGTCCTCTTGCTCATCCCCGTTGCGACCAGGTAGTATTCTGTACCATTGTAAACGTCACCGCCCTTGCGGATGTCGAGGAGGAATGACAGGCTAAGCCTTTTGTACCGGAAGGTATTGTTGATACCACCGATGAAATCCGGTTCGCGGTTGCCTACCACCGGGTTGTTGTTGTTCAGCTTGTACAATCCCGTTGTGGGGTCGACCTGGTAGCTTCCGTTCGGGATCTCAACCCCTTTTGCGTCGGTCTGGCGCAGATACCGTATACCGGTCATCCCAAGGAAGTATCCGCCGTTCGGTACCGATGCCGCTTTTATGGTTCCGAACTGGGCGTCTGTCGGATAGAAATAGGAAACACCCGGCAGGAAGGTCCCCAGCCTTCCCTTGTTATAGGAGAAATTCAGCGTTACATCCCATCCGAAATCCTTCCGTACTATTGGTTTGCCCGTTAGGGATATTTCCATCCCCTTATTGACGACCGTACCCGAGTTGATGGAATTTAAAATATAGCCGCTCGCGTTGGACAAACGCGGCTGCGCGATCTGGTTCTTCGTCTGGCTGTGATAGTAGGTATAATCCAGACCGATACGCCCCTTCAGGAATCGCAGTTCACCCCCCACTTCCCAGGAATTCTGAATTTCAGGTATCAACAGGGGATTTCCGGCAGTGTACTGATTGCCGAGCCCGGTAAATCCGCCGATGCTGATCGGGGGATTCTCATAGGTAAGGGTAGAGTAGGGGTTGGCGTCCTTACCGACCTGCGCCCAGCTGCCACGGATCTTACCGAAAGAAAGAATGGTGTTCTTCGGCAGCAGTTCCGTAAAGACCAAAGAGCCGCTGACCGATGGATAGAAATAAGACCTGTTGTTCAAAGGCAGAGTGGACGACCAGTCATTACGTCCCGTCGCCGTGATATAGGCAATATCCTTATAAGATATGCCGAACTCTCCATAAGCGCCCACCAGACGTTTCTTTGTCGTGTTATCCCTGAACTGCTGATTGGTGGCTGCTATATTATTGAAGCTGATAATGCCGACACCGACAAAATTGTATCCCCAGAGATTCTGGTTGACCCAGTCCGTATTCTCGGTAGTCGATCCAAGCATCAGGTGCGTATCGAAATCCCCAAAGAAGGTGTGATGGAAATTTGTCATCACCGTCGTCGTAGTGTAGGCATAGGTATACAGGTCCTTGCTCAGACGACCGTTCTGGTATAAGGGGATCACCGCAGAGCCGGGAGCGATATAGGTATAATCATTGGTAGTGTACTGGTCGTATCCGAGACGCGCTATGACATCCCACCAGCTGGTGATCTTATAGCCGGCGTTGATGCCTCCTGTGAAGCGCCTGGTCTTTGACGTCAGCTGGTCCTGATTGATGATCCAGTAGGGATTGTCGATATCGCCTTCCAGCGGAATGCTCCCGGCGAATTTGCGATACTGTGTCCCGTCCGGGTTCAGATAGTTTTTAGCATTGAATGTCACAGGCATGCCGTAGATAGCCCCCATCGTCCCGTTGCCGTTGCCGCCGGTGCCTCCGCCATAAAGGCCGGAAGTGGTCAGCGTCCTGTCGGTATTGGCGATGGAATAGGCGACATTGGCATTCAGCGTCAGCCCTCCGTATCGTTGTTCGCCGTTAAAACGGAAGGTCGTCTTGTCATAATCTGTCTTGGGCACGATACCGGTCTGGTTAAAATTTGAACCCGACAGGAAAAAGGACCCGTTCTTTGAGCCGCCCGATACGTTGACGTTGTTATCGGCCAGCACCCCGTGCTGAAAGAAATTGCCGATATTGTCATATTTCGCGCTATCGCCGATCTTCGGTCCCCAGGAATTGTACTGCGGGACAGAGGCGCCCGGAGTAGGGGTGATGTTGTTGAATATCCCGTTGTTGGAATAGATACCGTTGCCGAATTCCGTCTGAACCTCGGGCAGCTTGTTCGCCGCCGATGTGCTGATCTTGCTGTTCACGCTCACCTTTACAGAACCTTCCGCGCCTTTCTTCGTGGTGATGATCACGACGCCATCTGCAGCCCTCGATCCGTACAGGGCAGCCGCAGCAGCACCTTTCAGCACCGACAGGTTTTCGATGTCTTCAGGGTTGATATCCATGACACGGTTGGAGTAGCTGGTATTGCTGCGGGACAGACCGTCGGTGCCGGTATTTCCGGGGACGGTAGTGGAGTTGTCATAGATAACGCCATCGACGACGAACAGCGGCTGATTCTGCCGGCTGTCAGAAGTAGAGTTACCCCCGCGTATGGTGATCGCCGCTCCGGCGCCTGCGGAACCGCTGGACTGGGTGATGTTCACGCCGGGCACCTTACCCGCAAGGGAGTTGACGATGTTGGTATTCTTATTCTTCATCAGCTCGCTGGCGCTCAGGTCGCTGACCGAATAGCCCAGGGCCTTCCGTTCTTTCTTTATACCCATCGCCGTTACGACCACATCCGTCATCTGGCCGGAATCACCTTTCGTTAACTGGACTTTCATGTCGGCCGAGGCTTTTATCGTCATTTTGGCAAAGCCTATATAGCTGAAGTCCAGCATGGCGTTCTCTTTCGCGCTGATGGTGAACTTGCCGTTATTATCCGTGTAGGTGGCCCGCTTCGTGCCTCTTACGGTGACCGTCACACCGGCCAGCGGTGTGCCATCGTCTGAAAGCACTGTCCCGCTGATGGGAACGTCCTGCGCTCTCCCGCCGAGTGCGATCATGTTAAGCATCACAAACATGATCAAACTAAAAAGCTTCCATTTTCTCATAATGTAGTTGTTGGTTGGTTTTAAAAATTTGATATATAAATCTTCTCTTAAGCCTTCTTTGAATGACTATAGAACAGTAACCCCGGCTTTCACATAGGGTTGCAACAGTTTGTTGGTAGGGTCCAGTTCCGTTATCAGGTAGTCGATCCGCTTTAGTTCGCAAACTTGCAAAGCCTCAAAGGAGTTGAGTTTCTCGGCAATGGTCATACAGACAGTCGCGGCGGAGGCGGCGATCATCGCCTTTTTCAGCTCGACCACTTCCCAGTCGCTGTCTGTTATTCCCCGGTGCAGATCAATGGCGTTAATGCCCAGCAAGCAAAGGTCAGCGTTTACTTCCTTTATTTTATTAATGGTGCCGGCGCCGACGGTTATTTTCGACTCCTTCTTGACCCGGTCTCCGACCGCGATCACTTCGATATTAGGGTGTGCCAGGTAGGCGTTCAGGGCCGGGATGCTGCCGCTGATGAAAGTAGTGTTCAGGTGTGGGGGCAGATGACGGGCCATTTCGAGAATCGTGGTGCCGCCGCTGGTCAGTACATACATATTCCTCCGGATCAGGCGGATCGCTTTTTCGGCGATGATTGCCTTCTGCGCCTGGGAATAAATGGTCTTGGGTTGGGCATTAATATCACTGAACGCAAGCGATAGCGCGCCTCCGTGGACCTTGATCAGTTTGCCGGCATCCGCAAGTTCCTGCAAATCCCTGCGGACGGTATCTTCCGACACGTCCATATCCTCGCACAGATTGGTATTCAATACCTTATTGTGCAAGTTTAGCCGATTAAGGATAAATGCCTGTCGTTCTTTTTTGAACAAGCCGTCAGTTTTGGATCAAAAGATGGTGAATTTTCCCGGGGAAAGGTAGGGACAAACCAGCAAAAAACAGCAAAAACAATAAAAGAGCGGCAAATTTTAATCTCTGATGGGCGCAAAAGACGGAAGGGTGGATGAGGGGGTAAATTCGGAGGCCTGGTTACGGGCCGCCCGGTTGCGAGGTTGGATTGTGGTGCCCGGGGCATAAGATTTGAAAGCAATGTTAAAAACAAAATTTTCCTTATGAAAAAGACACTGACTATTGTGGCATTGGCCCTACTTGCAGCAGGCGGACAGCTTCAGGCGCAGACATTTCAATGGGGCATTAAGGCAGGCGGCAATTTAAGCACCTTTATGTCCAGCGGCAATTCATCCTACAGTTCCTTCTCCATGCAGGCGGGCTGGAATGCGGGCGTATTTACAAACTTCATGCTGGGCGATCACTTCTCCATTTCTCCCGAGGTCCTGTACACGAGGGTGGGGGCCAAGGTAAAGACAACCACTACGCAGAATGACGTCAGCGTCAGCACCGACGATAACGTCAGACTGTCCTATGTGACTATACCGCTAATGTTGAAGTATAAGTTCACGGGTGGTTTTTATCTCGAAACGGGTCCCGAGGTCGGTATTAACGTGACTTCATCGCGCTGGCAGAACCAAAGGCTTAAGGACATTACCAATGGCGCGGAGTTCGCGTGGGGCCTCGGTCTGGGTTATCAAAGTCCCAGCGGCTTCGGGATCGGCGCCCGTTACAACCAGGGGATATCCAGGGTCGACAATCTTGACAACGCAAGCTGGAACAATGTATCCCTGCATAACAGTAGTTTCATGCTTGATCTGTCCTGGACCTTCTTCAATAACCACAAGTAGCGAAGGACCGGAAAAAATGCGCCTTACAACAAAGGGCCCTTTGCGGGGCCCTCATCTTATTATTTGCATACTGCCGAATTATTGGCGCACCACTGACGACTCTTTGACGATCTGCCATCTTCCGGACAGATATTCCCAGATCACGGTAAAGAACTTTCTGGACCATTTCCCGTTCATTTCCAGTTCACGGGTCATCACCACCATGCCCATGTCATCATCGCCCGTGGCGTAATGAAATTCTGTTTTGGTAGAAAATGGCGCCGCATTCGACTCTTTGTTTTGTTGAATAAAGGCAACAAGCTGCTGTTTGTTCATGGTATCTACCCTTCCTTTTTCGTCGACGTTGATGACGATCAATTTGTCCGCATAGGCCTGCTCGACATAGGGCAGGTCGAAGTGGGTGGCGTGAAAGATGAGGTCTTTGGTTAATTCAATTAACTGTTCGCTATTCATTATCTTTAGTTTACCAGGGGATCACAATGTGTGTGCCAGCGGCTTAACACTTTGTTAATCAATCGGTTTATCAGGTTGACGCTCACTGTATTTCGGGAATTGTCGAGATAATTCACTTTTAAAAATGACACTACCACAAGGCTTCAGAATACTTGCAGAAAGCACCAACTACATTTTGGGGAACGCATATGAATACGGTTATATTTTTGACAAGAGAATGGGTCAGGAGTTCTACATCGGCGACAGCTATGGAGACCCTCAATTTGGTTTGATTGACAAAAACGAGAACTGGGCAATGCTCTTCGGACATGACTCCTATCTATGGACGCCGGCCGAGGTTTTTCCATTATCCGGTTACGGAGAAATGTTCGAGTGGCCTTACGAAGCAAGGCAGGCCAGCGACCTGGAAGTTGAAATTCTGGATGACCCGTGGAGCGACGATTGCGGGATATATCTTTTTAATATCGGGACAAGGACTGTCACCCGCATCAGAGATTTTAAAAAATTAGAGATCCCCTATGACGTGCACAACCAACTTAAAATAGACTGGTAACCTCTGGCTTCTTTCCCAGATCCCTGATAAACCGGAAATGAGAAACCACAGCCGCCCCAAAACTGGGTAAAGAATTATACGGCAGCCCAAAAGATGCACATTCCTTTTGTACAATTTTGCTCAGCGCCGGATAATGGATATGACTTATTCGCGGGAACAGATGATGCTCCACCTGGTAGTTGAGCCCGCCGACAAACCAGGAAAGGATGGGGCAGTTGGGGGAAAAATTCGCGGTGGTTTTTACCTGGTGGATAGCCCACTCGTTCTCGATCTGCTTTTCATCAGCGGTCGCCAGGTCGAATTCCGTCTCCTCCACCACATGCGCCAATTGAAAGACGATGGATAACGTAAATCCCAGACCAACGTGCATGGCCAGGAAAAACACCAGCCATGAGGACCAACCCATCAGCCAAACAGGGATCGCAATATAGAAGAGGAGATAGAGCACCTTGCTTATCCAGAAGATCACATGATCGGCCGTAGACATTCCCGAAAGAGGCGTATCGACGATCCTTCGTTTGAAATATTTGTCAAAATCCTGGTAAAGGATCCAGATGATGGAGCTCAAAGCATACAGGACCGGGGTATAAAAATGCTGCACCCGGTGCGCAGGTACCCAGCGCTGAGAGCCGCACATGCGGATATAGGGGCTTTTGGCAATATCGTCGTCAATCCCGTCGATATTCGTGTAGGTATGGTGAATGATATTGTGCTTCTGTTTCCAGATGAAATTATTCCCGCCCAGGGCATTCAGTGTAAGCCCGAGTGTTTCGTTGACCCATTTCCGGGAAGAATAGCTCCCGTGGTTGGCGTCATGCATGACATTAAACCCGATACAGGCCAGCACAAAACCCAGGAACAGGCTGCAGATAACCTCGGGCAGCCATGACATTGGCAAAAACAGTAATATTAAATACAGGGCAACCGCCGCAAGGATAAGAACAATAGTCTTGGCATACAAACGGATATTGCCGGTCTTTCTCTTCGCGGCATTGGCGAAATAACTGTTGACAGAGGTCTTTAGCGAGCTATAAAAAGCGTGATTGCTGTTATTGAAGGTGACTTTGGACATATTCTCTTCCCACAGGGAGGTTTTTGGGATACGGGTGTAAATGTCGTCTTTTTCACTCGGAAATTGGATATCCTTATATTATATTTATCCAACTATTTGGCACTTTAAGTAAAAATTAAGATTAAATGGTAAAAACGATCCTAACGGCAGTAATGCTCGTATTGATGATTGCAAGCTGTCATACAAAGGCGGCAAGCAATACAAAACAAGATAATGTTCGGTCAGTCGTGACTAAAGACTCGATTGACGAATTCTGGGATTGGTTTGCGGCAAATGAAAAAATGCTCCGGAGAATTCAATACGATTCATTACAAACCCTAAATCTGATAGGAGAGCGGGCACGGAAAATTGATAGCGGACTCGCCTTCGAGTACGAGCCGCCGAAAAACAATATTATCAATGTCACCGTGTCGGCTGACGGCAACAGGGACCTGTTCCCCCTGGTTCAGAGGATCGTCGAAAAGGCCCCTAAAATTGACGGCTGGACCTTTGTCGCCTTCAGACAAAGAGTTCCAATGAAAGGCAAGACATTAAGAATGGGGGGCAGGGAATTAGACCCTGAAAAAATGAAATTTTTCCCGATGCCTTCCGGGGACAGTCTTGACGTAATTATTTATGCGAAGAATGTTACAGAAGACAACTATAACCAGATGGCCTATGCAAGCCTTCTTCTCGTCGATAATATCCTGGGCGAATATGATTGCGTAAAAAAGGTCCGCAAATATGATATTCAGAACATGCCGACAAGCAAGGAAGAGCTTAAGGGGTTAATGCCATTGCTCGACCTGCCGGATTATGTCGATAATTTTCACAAATCCAAACATTGATCGAAACCAACCGTGGCAGACTTTTAAAACAATAAAATATGTCCAACTCCCCCTCACAAGACCAGCGTATCGCAAAAATGACCTTCTCCTCGGTCTATCCGCTGTATCTCGCCAAAGTAGAGAAGAAGGGGAGGACAAAGGCGGAGCTGATCTGCGGCCATCGGGTGGAGCAGATCGAAGATCCGCTGACACAAAAGGTCAGGTATCTGGACAAACTGGTAGATGAGCTGGCAAAGGGGAAGAAGATGGAGAAGATACTGCGAGCGGGTCAATAGATGATCTAGCGTCCGGGACGCAATGCCTGACCGATCTTCCGGATTGCAATAGCCAGCTGCGCCTCCACCGTCTTGACCGAAAGATCGAGCAGCCTGGCAACATCCTTGTATTTCAGGCCATCTTCTTTAATGAGCTTGAAGATCATCTTACATTTCGGCGGCAGCTGATCGATTGCTGCAACGATGCCTTTCATCGTTTCCGAGCGGATCAGCAGGCTTTCGGGATCAGACTGGAACTGCAGTATATCTTCGCGGAGCGCATCGATGTCGACCGCCTGCTGATGCCGATGCTTGCGCAGATAATTAAGACAATGATTTTTTGCTGAGATATAAAGGTATACTTCCAGGTTGTCGATCTCCGTGAGGCTGTCCCTTTTCTTCCAGATATTGAGAAAGACATCATTGGCTATTTCCTCGGCGGGCCCTTTCTCATGGACAATAGCATAGCAGAACCGGAATAAACGTATAAAATATTGCCTGTAGATCGATTCAAAGGCAAGCTCATCGTTCACACCGGTCAGTGAAGTCCGCACCTTATTTAGCGTCGTATCCATTGACCTGTTGCAGGATAAAATTAATATTTTATTTTCCTTTTAAGGGTTTTTTGAAAAAGATGTGTCCTTACTGTATACACATATCCGCCTCATCATGACCGATCACGATCGAATGACTCTTCTATTGGCCCGGCACATCGCCGGCGAGCTGACTCCGGCTGAGGCAGACGAGCTGCAACGGGCAATGGCGGAAGACCCGGCCCTGCAACAGCTGCTGTCATCGATAGATGGCGTTTCGGAGGCTCCGCCCAAAGGCATCACGGCAAAAGAAGAAGACCAGCTGCTGGAGAAGGGCCTGCGGCAGATGAGACAGCGCATTGCAGGTCTGCACGTTGTGGGGGCTCAGGACGAATTCGCGACAACTCAGATCGGAGAAAAAGAAAGCCCCCCCGCCTTACCGCATGAGGGCGCCCGCGGCAGGATCATCCGCTGGACCGCGGCCGCCGCGGCTGTCATACTGATCGTAGTTGGAGGATATTGGTATAAAGGAAGCCGCCGCCAGGCCCAATTACCAGCCAATTACCGCGATGTCGTAGCGAAATACGGCACGCGCAACTATATCGAATTACCCGACGGGTCCAGGCTCTGGCTCAACGCGGGCAGCAAGGTTCGCTATGCAGAAGGCTTTGCCACCGGCGCGCGCGAGCTGACCCTGACCGGGGAAGCCTATTTCGACGTCATTCACAACCCCGATCAGCCATTTATTATACATACCGGCCGGCTGGACGTAAAAGTGCTGGGTACTTCGCTGAACGTAAGAGCCTATGCGGGTGACTCGGTCGTCGAGACGACGCTGATCCAGGGCAGGGCCCAGATCGAGCTTCCCGGCCAGGCTGAGCAGCCGATCGTCCTGCGACCCGGAGAAAAAGTCACCATGAACAGCGGCAGCGAGGCGATCGGAAGCAACCCGCATTCGAAGGACCAGGCGACAGCCGCCAAAGCCGCACCGGTCGCGATCACCCGTCACGCCGTCGTAGCCGACAGCACCTACAAGACCATCATTGAAACTTCCTGGGTGGAGGACAAGCTGGTCTTCCGGAACAAGCCCTTCCGCGAAGTGGCCGCACAGCTCGAACGCTGGTATAATATTCGCTTCCATTTCGATAACCAACGATACTTGAATGATAAGCTCACCGGCTATTTCAAGGACCAGCCCATCAGGAACGTAATGGACGGGCTGCAACTTTCCCTGGGGTTTAAATATGAGATCGCGGGAGACTCCATACTGATCAGATAACAATGTAGAAGGATTTACGATTATTCTTCCATCGTCAGGCATCGGCTCCTGACGGTTCGGGATTGCTTTGACTTAACTAATATTTCAAACTGTATGAAAAAAATGCTGCTGCGTATGAGACTATCTTTTGCCATCCTACTGCTGACATTTCTGCAGGTTTCCGCAAAAGTCCACTCGCAGGAAAAGATCACCATCGACGAAAAGGGGATCACCTGGGAGCGCTTCTTCCAATTGATGGAGAAGCGAAGCAACTATACCTTTCTCTACAAAGACGATGTACTGCCACGGGAGCAGAAGATCGACGTCAGCTTTACCGACCGCACCGTCCCGCAGATACTCGATGAGGTGCTTCGCAACAGCAACCTTTCTTACCAGCTGTTGTCGGGCAATCTGATCGTTATCACGCCCAAGCACGCCGGACCGGCCATTGTCCGCATCACAGGCCGCGTGTCCTCCGCCGCGGGCGATCCGCTGGCAGGCGCCAGCGTGAAGGTCAAAGGATCGCAGCTGGGGACAACCACCGACAATGTCGGAAACTTTTCCCTCAACGTGCCCGAAGACGCGACTCTGGTCGTGTCCTTTGTCGGCTATCAGCCGGAAGAGATCGTGGTCGCCGGTCGGTCGCAGTTCACTGTCACGCTGCAGGCCCTGCCCGGCAGCATCAACGAAGTGGTCGTCATCGGCTATGGCACCGCCCGGAAGAAAGACCTAACCGGTTCGGTGTCCACCATCAATGCAAAAGACGTCAGCGGACTCCCCGTGGGCGGGACCGCCCAGATCATGCAGGGCAAGGCGGCTGGCGTAGCTGTCACACAGGTGACGGGCGCACCAGGGGATGGGGTCACGGTGATCATCCGGGGACAGTCCAGCTTCGGCAGCAGCGCCCCTCTGTACGTGATAGACGGTATTCCCACTTCGGACGGGATCAACGAGATCGCACCTGACGACATCGAGAGTTTCAGCGTCCTGAAAGACGCAGCGTCGGCCTCCATTTATGGCGCGAGAGCCGCCAACGGTGTCGTGCTGATCACCACGAAGAAAGGCCATGCCGGAAAACCGCGGCTATCGATGAATGCATACACGGGTTCCCAGGCACCCGCCCACCTGATCCCGATGGCCAACGCAAGCCAGTACTTCAACGCGTACAACACGGCAGCGGCGAACGATTTTGTGCAGGGCGGACCGGGCAACAGGAATCCGCTACCCCTGAGCATGCTCGATACGCTACCAAACGTCAACTGGCAAAAACAAGTGCTGAAGAACGCCCCCATCAGCAATGTGCAGATGGCCATCAGCGGTGGCAGCGACAATACCCGGTATATCATCTCCGCCGACTATTTCACACAGAAGGGAATGATCATCAACTCCTCTTATGACCGGCTAAATCTGCACAGCAGCATCACCAGCACCCTGAACAAGGTCTTCAAGGTGGGCACGAATATGAACCTCGCCTATAGCAAGACCCGGCAGGTGGGGAGCTCCGGCGACGGTTACACCGCGCCCGGCGGCAACAACCCAGGCGCCAGCATCGTCCGGTATGCCCTGTTCCGGACCCCAACGACGCCGGTAAAATATGGCAGCGGCCCCTATACAGGCCAGTACGTCGATCTGCCCATGACCGTAGGTGGGACCAATGTATTTGGCGACGGTCTCAACCCGGTGGCCCTGGCCGCGAATACCGACCGCAACTTCTATAATTATTCGCTGCTGGGCGACGTATTCCTGGAGGTAACTCCGATAAAGAACCTCGTCCTCAAGTCCGATTTTGGAACGAATTTTATCATAACGGACTACAAACAGTTCTATCCGACCTGGGGCATCCAGCGGATCCAGAACTCGCCCAACGCGCTGGCCCAATCGAATACGAATGACTTCAATTATAACTGGACCAATACTGCCAACTACAAGTTGTTTCTCGACAAGCATAGCTTCAATCTCCTGGCCGGTACGGAGATCATCTACAACGATACCCGCCTGATGTCGGCGTCTCAATCCGGATTCCCTGACCAGTCCCCGACCTTTCAGTACCTCAGCAATGGCACCAGCATCAATCCCGGGGTAGGGGGCAACGAATCCAACTGGGCGCTGTCTTCCTTGTTTGCCCGGGTCTCCTACGACTACGACGGGAAGTATCTCGCGTCCTTCAATTTCCGGCGGGACGGTTCGTCGCGGCTCGATCCTTCCAACCAATGGGGTAATTTTTATTCGGGTTCTGTGGGCTGGCGCATCGATCGCGAGAAATTTATGCAGAACATCCGGCCCGTATCCACGCTGAAATTAAGAGCCAGCCTCGGTCAGCTCGGCGACCAGAATGCGCTGAGCAATTACGGCTATGCCTCCCTGGTAGGCCCCAACGGCTATTACGCCTTCGGCAATACTCCCGTGATCACCTCCACGATCTATGCCAAGGGCAACCCCGGGCTGAAATGGCAGACTTCCACCATGGGCGACGCGGGCCTCGACCTGGGCCTGTTCAACAACAGCATCAATCTCACTGTCGACTACTATCATAAGACCACGACCGACCTGCTGCAGGCGCCCCAGGACCCGAGCAGCGCCGGCTCGGTCGCCTCTCCCGCCTTCGAGAACAATGGAAAGATCGTCAATCGCGGCTGGGAGTTCGAGCTGTCCTACCGCCACACCATCGACAAGGACTGGACCTTCGAGGTGGGCGGCAACCTGACGACGATCCACAATGAAGTGCTGGCCCTCCTCAACAACCAGCCGATCCCTGCCGGCCGCGTGGACAATAACACGTTTGCCACCAGCACGGCCAAGGGTCATCCCGTCGGCGCCTTTTATATGCTGCAGATGGAAGGCATCTTCCAGGATCCCCGGCAGGTATTCACACACGCCTACCAGGGGCCGGGCATCCGGCCGGGGGACATCGCGTACAAGGACGTCAACGGCGACGGTGTCATCGACCAGAACGACCGGGTGTATGCGGGCAGCCCTATCCCCACGATGACCTACGGCTTTACCGGGCATGTAACATACCGGCAGTTCGACCTGAACCTCTTCTTCCAGGGCGTCAGCGGAGACAAGATCTACAACCAGGTGGCGATGGATATCGAAGGCTTCTACCGGCCTTTCAACATGACCGAGAAGGTCGCCACGAGCAGCTGGCACGGGGCGGGGACCAGCAATACCATCCCCCTGCTGTCCTGGACGGACGCACAGAACAACAAGCAGATGTCGACACATTTCCTGGAAAGCGGCAATTATCTCAAGCTGAAGAATATTCAGCTGGGATACAACCTCGGGACAGGCGGACTGTCGAGGCTTAAGATCACCGGGATGCGGCTTTTTGTCAGCGCACAGAACGTCTTCACGGTCACTAAATACAAGGGCCTCGATCCGGAGATGACGACAAGCGCCAATGCCGCCTCCGCTAATGAGGGCCCCAAAGCGCTGAACATTGACTGGGGAACTTACCCGGCAGCAAGAACGATAACCGTCGGCGCCAACATTAATTTCTAACGAATAATCCTGATCTCATGCGAATAAGTTCCATACTGATCGTTGCGGCGGCCATTGCCACAACCATTGCCGGCGCCGGCTGCAAAAAAGTTCTGGACCAGAAGGTACAGGGCAGCTATACGCCCTCCAATTTCTTTACTTCTGACGCCAATGCGCAGCTGGCCGTCAACGAAGCCTATAAATATCTTTCCTTCAATGCCGGCGCCAATAACGCGATCTGGGTGCTGGGTGACCTGGCCTCGGACGATGCCATCAAGGGTGGCAGCAGCATCGGCGACCAACCCGATTTTCAGGCGGTCAACCGGTTCAATATCCTCCCTACCAATTCTGCGGTAGAAGCCGTCTGGAAGAACTATTACAATGGCGTCTTTGCCTGTAATGTGGTCCTCGACGGACTGACGGGCAACCAGCAGGTGTCGGCCGACATGCAAAAGCAGGGTATCGCGCAAGCGCTTTTCCTGCGGGCTTACTACTATTTTATTTTAACGACCTGCTACGGCAATATCCCGCTGCACCTAAAAGTAGAAACAGCGCAGGAGGCACAGTCTCACGCCGTCCCGCAGGATACCGTCTTCGCCCATATCGAGCAGGATTGTCTCGCGGCAGCGGCAGCATTACCGGCCACCGTGCCAGCGTCGCAGCTCGGCATGGCGACAAAGGGGGCAGCAACGGCCCTGCTGGCAAAGACCTATCTTTTTCACACCGATCTCGCCAATCACTATACGCTGGCAGCCCAAACGGCAGAATCTGTAGAAGGGATGGGCTATAGTCTCACCAATAATTATTTCGACAATTTCAGCTTCGCCACCAAGAACAATACCGAAGCGATCTTCACCGTCAATCATATCGCCGGTACGCTTGGCATCGGCAATGAGCTCAACGTATGGTTCGCGCCCCGCAGCCCGGCGCCCACCAACGGGTATGGCTTCTTCCTGCCGACCCAGAGCCTCGTGAGCAACTACGAATCCGCGCCCGGCGGCCAGCCGGACCCCAGACTGGATTATTCCATCGCGAGGGCGGGACATTCCTATTTCGATATCGCGTATGACCCCAGCTGGAGCAGCACGGGGTACAACTGCAAGAAGATGTGCCAGCCCCTTTCGGAAGTACCCGCCGCCATGAAGAATGTAGGCACGGTGAACTATGAAGCCCTTCGGCTGGCGGATATCCTGCTGATCGACGCGGAAGCCCTCAACGAGAGCGGCCAGTCCTCGGCGGCGCTGGCGCCCCTCAACAAAGTGAGAGCAAGGGCCAGGAATTCCTATCAGTACGACAACAGCCTTCCCGGCTATCCTACCGTGCCGGCGGGACTGCTGCCCGATATCACGATAACCGACCAGACGCAGCTGCGGGATATCATCCGCCGCGAACGACGGTCTGAGCTCGCGCTGGAATTCCACCGCTTCTTCGACATCATCCGCTACGGCAAGGCCTATGCGACAGCGGCCCTTTCCGCAGGAGCGCCCAATTTCAGCTACGACAGCGACAAATGGTTCCCGATCCCCCAGAGCGAAAGGGACGCCAATCCGAATCTTTTCAAATAAAAATTCCGACATATGCGTATCTCCCAATACATACTATTTTTAGTCATCGCAGGCGGACTGGTGATGGTTTCCTGTAAGAAGAGCAGCGCACCCGCTCACTACGTGACGGACAAGACGGCGCTGAAGTCCGTCATCGATTCGCTTACCAGTGTTTACAGCCACTCGGTCGAGGGGACCAAGCCCGGCACCTATGCCATCGGTTCGCGCGAGACGCTGGACTCGCTGATCCAGCTGGCTACTGATGTGGCCTCCAGCGACGCCTATACCCAGCAGCAGGTCAACAATGCCGTCAACAATCTGCGGCTTGCCGGAGTAGCGTTCAGCAACCAGCTGCTGCAACAGGTATCGGCAGCCAACCTGGTCGCGTACTGGACCTTCAGCGGCGATGCCCGCGATTCCTCGGGCAATGGCCACAACGGTAAGTTGCAAACGGGATGGACGGGCGCCAGCGCGGCTACGGTGGTCGATGGAGGCACCCTGCCGGTGCTTGTAGCGGACCGGTTCGGCAGGGCTGGGATGGCCTATTATTTCAACAACGCGGCGACCATCGACGTGCCATACAGCTCGTCCCTCAATCCCCAGAGCTTCACGATCTGCCTGTGGCTGAAGAGAGACGGCACAAACGCCAACAACTATATGGTATCGTTCAACCGCTGGAATGGATATAAATTCCAGCTGCAGAGCGGCAACCTGCCTTTCCTCACGGTGCAGACCTCCTCGGGCTATCATGACGTGGACGACGGCGGGACTGCGATCGATTCGGCCGGTGTCTGGAGACATGTCGCGGTGAGTTTTACCCCCGGCACGGAAAAATTCTATATCCAGGGCAGGCTGATCCGGACGGTGGCGGTGACGGGTACGCCGATACCGGTGCCATCGGGCATCGACCTCACCATCGGCAATGAGCTTCCGAAAAGCGCCTACAATCTGACTAATAACAGCGATCCCAACTATTTCTGGGGGGCGGATTATTTCATGGGAGCGCTGGATGATATCCGGATATATAATACAGCCCTCACCGATGCGCAGATCCTGTCCATCTACACCGACGAAAGTAGTCTCTGATGCTAAGGCGCCATCATTTAAATACCAGGTCTATGAGAAAGCAGCTGATCAATTTCTTTGCTATAGTCATTGCATCCGGCATCACGGCCTGCCAGGGTCCGGGGGGAGCCGGTACGGGACAGGCAGCCACCGATAGCCTTGCAACGGGCCCGGATTCCGCAAGCTGGGCTCTGGTCGGCTTCTCCAAAGCAGATAGCCTGAACCCCGTGCTGCAGCCCGGCCCGGGAAGTTATACCGACCCTATCCGGAAGCAGCGTATCTCCTGGGAGGAGAAGGACGTCTTCAATCCCGCGATCGTGGTAAAGGATGGCAAGGTCTATATGTTGTACCGGGCCCAGGATAAGGTGGGGGCGCCCGCCGGAACCTCCCGCATAGGCATGGCCGTAAGTAGCGATGGATTTCATTTCATCCGGCAGGAGGCTCCTGTGTTATACCCGGACGAGGATGCCCAGAAGAAATATGAGTGGGAGGGGGGCTGTGAGGATCCCAGGATCGTAGAGGACGACCATGGCCTCTATTACATGACCTACACCGCATACGACGGCAGCAATGCCCGTCTGATGGCGGCAACTTCTCCCGACCTTGTGCACTGGACCAAACGTGGTGCCGCATTCGCAAAAGCATACGGAGGAAAGTATCTGGATAAATGGTCGAAGTCCGGCTCCATCGTCTCGAAATACGGAACCGACGGACGGGTCGTGGCAACGAAGATCGGCGGTAAGTACTGGATGTATTGGGGAGACCAGTTTATCTGGGCGGCCACCTCCGATGACCTCGTGAACTGGACGCCTGTCGAAAAAAGCCCCGGCGAGGCAGACCCGGTCGCGTTGAAAGGCCAGGCGCTCGCCATGCCCGACCTCAAGATCGTCGTGCCCACCCGCAGCAAAAGATTTGACAGCGACCTGGTAGAGTCCGGCCCGCCCGCGATGCTGACCGACAAGGGGATCCTGCTGATCTATAACAGCCGCAACATACCCGCCATCGGTGATCCGGCGCTGCCCGAGGGCACCTATGCAGCCGGCCAGCTTCTGTTGGACCGCAACGACCCGCTGAAGACCCTCCACCGGCTCGATCACTATTTCATGAGACCGGACAAGCCTTATGAGATCACCGGCCAGGTCAATGAAGTGTGCTTCCTCGAAGGCCTCGCCCTGTTCCATCATCAATGGCTGCTGTACTATGGGACCGCAGACTCGAAGATTGCGGTGGCAAGCAGGGGAGAGTAAGGATCGTACCCCGGCGCCGGTTGTCACCGGCAGCTAGTCATTATCCGTAGGTCAGGTCAGTGCTTTGTCCAACCTCGATGATATACCCGTCCGGATCGCGCATATAGCAGCGGATCTCGCCGTACTTGGGGATCGGCTCCGTGATGAACTCGGCGCCACGGCTCTTCCATAATTGGTAGCAGGCCTGAATATCCGCGACGCGAAAGTTCATGAAACTGTTGATGCGGGTGGGGTCGGGAACGCTTAGCGTCACCGTCGGCTTGTCAGGCGTCGGACCGCCTCCGACATTGAGGATAAGCCATATGTTGGCGAGCTGAAGATAGGCCGGTGCGCCCTTGCCGTCGGGCATGCTCAGGATGCGGGCGCCAAAAACGTTTTCGTACCAGCGAGCCGAGCAATCGATGTCGGCGACAGTGAGGAAGTGTGCAATGGATAGCCCCGTCCTGGGAGGCATCTCATAGCTATTATGTTCAACTTGCACGGTGGTCTCTGCTGATGCGGAATTTTTCGTATCCATGCTTGTTGCAGATTGGTTGTGTATGGAGTAAGTTACCGATTTTGGACGGATTTTCTGTAATTTTCTCCGATGGAGCCCAGGCAGCTATGGGAAGATAATTCGATTCATTACCAATTTATTATAAAAATATCAAATTAATTCCCAAAATTCCGATCGTTTTTTCCCGCCCGTTCGTCCAGAGGATAAACACATCAAAATGAAAAAACTCCTCCTCCCGGCTTTTATTTGTTCTCTGTGCTTTCATCAACACGCGGCCGCACAGGAATTAAGATCGGAAACTTTATTTGATCTGCAGATCGATCTGAGCGCCCCGCAGGTAGTTGGGCCTGTATTGAAGGGAATGCGGCTGATCACTCCGTTCAGGGATGGTCGTGTAACCGGCGAGAAATTCAACGGTAAGGTATTGGCGTGTAGCGGAGATTGGGGGCTGGTCATCGATTCCACGACTTTCAGAGTAGACAGCCGCGTAACTATCCAGACAGATGATGGCGCTATTATATATATGGCCTACTCCGGATACAGTCACGCGGATGCAAGAGTCGCCGCCATGATAGGAGCGGGTAAGGTCAGCGAGCTTTCGCCGTCTGCTTATTATTTCAGGACATATGTATCCTTCGAAACAAGCTCTCCCAGGTATGCCTGGTTGAACTACACAGTTGGAATAGGCGTAGGACGTTTTCCGGCCGCCGGCCAGGTCGCCTACCGTATCTATGCGATCAGGTAAAGGAGTCTTTGATCTTGACAAAGCCCTCGCAAATGCGGGGGCTTTATTATTACTTTTCCGGCGCGATACCCGGCAGGCGGCCGGCACGATCTGTGCGGCGAAAAACAATTGTCAATTTGAAAAATTCAAATGAACTATATTCTAATATAAATTTTTTCGGTGGCTTTGCCCGATTTGTAATGAGTTCAGGGTTCATTTAAAGAAATTCTGATTAACGATCAATTAACAATAGATAACCACCGCCGACACAGGCACACTCAGCCTGTTAGCTTCCCAGGTTGTCAGATCTTATGCTTTGTCAAAATGAAAAGAAATTTTCAAATCGGAAGCGTCTTTTATTTTATTCTCCCGCTGTAAATGGAATTACCAAAAGTCGATGAAAGCCTTTGTGGTATTGGGCTTCGGTTATCCGGGTTCTTCGGCCGCCCTTATCTGGTATATAATTAGACTTAACAAATGTACGACGGACGGTTTTCGTCGGCTTATTGTTTACTAATTAAAATCAGACTATGCTTAAGAGAACAATTGTATTCATCGGAGCGCTGGGCCTTTTCTTCAAGGGGTATTGCCAGTCCGGTGTGGTCAGGACTTTATTGCTGGGTAAAAAAGACACGAGCTTATCCAACCTGAAGGATTCGGGTGAAGCGGCGGCGCCTGCACACTACACTGAACCATTTGCCTTTGGAGATTTTTCCTGGTTGAATGGTACGAGCCGGAAGACGACGCCGCCGGCATTCGACTCGAAATATTTTACGGGGGACGTGACATTCGATCTTAATTATACGCACTCCTATAATAACCCCATCGACAACACGGTAGTGGGCAGCACGGCGCTGGCGAGAAACAACGAGCTGCAGCTGTCTTTCATGGGTGTAGGTGGAGATATTCATGTCGATAATGTAAGGGGCAGGGTTATGATGCAGTTCGGTACCAGGAGTACTGTGGTGCCGCGGAATGACGGCAGCTCTTACAAGGGTCAGTATGACCTGCAGACCATTTACCGGTATATCAGTGAGGCCTATGCGGGCTATCACTGGGATGTCTGGCACGGCATCAACCTGGACGCGGGGATATTCATGTCGTATATAGGTCTGTTCTCCTACAACAATTTTGAGAACTGGGGCTATCAGCCTTCCTATACGTCGGACAATACGCCCTGGTTCTTCAACGGACTGAGGCTACAGACCTTTCCGACGGACAAGCTGAAGCTGGAGTTCTGGCTGGTGAATGGCTGGCAGAGCTACGGGAGGTTCAATCATTCGCCTGGCGTGGGTGTCTCCATCTATTACAGGCCCAAGGAGACGGTGGATTATGTATTCAACAACTACTATGGAAAGGACGACCAGGGGGCTCCCGGGCGGTTCAGGTTCCACAGCGACAACAGCTATCAGCTGCGGTATTTCAACCGCAAAAAAGGGTTCGTGACGAAGGCGGCCTTTTCCATCACTGGTGATTTTGGCATCGAGAGCGGAGACGGGGTATCGGCCTTTGGAAAGACGGATACGAAGACGGGGGTATATAAGCCCGCGCAGAATTTTATCAGCGGAATGGCCTATAACAGATTGTGGTTTGGCGAAAAACAAAAATGGGCCTGGACTGTGGGTGGCGGATATATGACGAACCCGGGGCAGTACCTGGTGCTGGCTCCTACCGGCTATGCAGATACGCTCTTTCAGGCACAGACAGGGCCAGGGTCGACCTTCAAGGCGTGGGACTGCTCGACGTCCATCGACTATATGCCGTTGCCAGGTCTGACGTTGAAACTGGAGTATGTACACCGGGCGGTGACTCAGCTGGGGGCGGCACCCGGAACGACGCCGCTGGTCGGATATTTTGCCGGAGCGGGTGGTGTAACGGGCCCTACGGGCTATACCAACAATTCAGGGTATACCTGGACGTCAAGCGGCGCCTCGATAGCGCCTCCTCTAAGCAGCCAATCCAATGCGGATGGATCTCCGTGGATGCCGGACATGCGGAAGTCGGAGTCAAGGATCATACTGGCCTTTATAGTCAGGTTCTAAACAATAAAAAAACATATATGAAAACAATGTTATTGAGTGTTCTCCTGTATGCCGGTGTTATTAACGGCCAGGAGTATCGGCAGGTAGGAAACAGGAAATATGAGATCGTCGATACGACGGGATTTTATCTGTACAGGTACAATATGCTGGTGCAGGGTGAGAAGATCGCCCGTCCGGAGTCGGTATATTTTTTCAGCGTGGACAGGGAGGCGCCTGTTCTGCAGCTGACGATGGACAATCTGGAAAAGGCGTTTGCGTCCAACCCGAAATTCCGCTATTCGCTGGAAGCCTCGTTCCATGGGGACAAGCAGCTGATGGCCTATGACAAGGCGATAAAAATGTATAAGATCAAGTATCTATATAGTCAGGCGGTAAAATAATTGTATATGTCGACAGCAGGGAATATTCTCATTGTAGAAGACGAAGACAGGCTCCGGGGGCTGTTACGGCGAATCATCGGGCTGGAAGGTTATATCGTACACGAGGCGGGCGATTGCAGGACGGCGTGGAGGGTCCTGGGTAAGGAGGATATCGACGTAGTAGTTTGCGATATACGTCTGCCGGATGGGAATGGGCTGGACCTGACCCTGGGCATTAAGGAAAAGTCTTCTGACATAGAGATCGTACTGCTGACGGCACACGCCACTATTCCGGATGCTGTAAAGGCGATGCGATCGGGGGCGTTCGATTATATCAGTAAGGGAGACGATAATGACAAATTGTTGCCCCTGATCGCAAATGCCGTAGAGAAGGTTCGTTTACAGAAACGGGTAGCGTCCCTGCAGGAGCGGGTAAAGCATGCGTTCAGTTTTGAGAATATCATCGGGGACTCGCCTGCCTTACGTCAGACGATCGCCATGGCCCGTAAGGTGACGGGGACCGATACGACCGTGCTGCTGCTGGGGGAGACCGGGACAGGGAAAGAATTGTTTGCGAAGGCGATCCACGCGGGCAGCGACCGGGTATCATTTCCTTTTATCGCTCTTAACTGCAGCGCTTTTTCCAGGGATCTGCTGGAGAGCGAGCTATTTGGCCATAAGGCGGGTGCTTTTACGGGAGCGATAAAGGACAAGAAGGGATTGATCGAAGAGGCCGATGGGGGAACCCTGTTCCTGGATGAGATCGGGGAAATGCAGCTGGACCTGCAGGCCAAGCTGCTGCGGGTCCTCGAGGTCGGCCAGTTCTTCAAGGTCGGGAGCACTACGCCTACCGCCGCCAATGTCAGGGTGTTCTCCGCCACGAACAGGAATCTTATCCGGCAGGTAAAAGAGGGGGCGTTCCGGGAGGACCTTTACTACCGGCTGAATGTATTTACGGTGGAGATACCCCCACTCAGGGATCGGCGGAAGGACATCCCGCTGCTCGCAAACTATTTTATGAAGCTGTTCTCGGACAAGCTGAACAAGCGGCTCACGGGCATGAGCAAGGAATTCCTTCAGGCGCTGGAGCGGCAGCCCTGGAAGGGAAATATACGGGAGCTGAAGAATGTGATCGAGCGGGCGGTGATCCTGTCTGAGGGTGGGGTGCTGGAAGTTGATACACTTCCCGAGGCGTGGAGCGCCGAGTCCTCCCATGTACATACATTTTCCGCATTCGACCTGGCCAGCGTGGAGAAGCTGCATATTCAGCGGGTGCTCAATTATACGCGCGGCAACAAGGTGGAAGCGGCAAAGCTGTTGAATATCGGGCTTACGACCGTCTATCGCAAGATGGAGGAATATGGATTGAATGGGCCTTATTTGAACGCATCAAATGTGGACGTGCCGAATTGAACGGGTGTTCATTTGTTAATTTTAGGGTATAATTCTATCATTTTTAGGGTAAATAATGTTCATTTCAGCCAGCCGGCAGATGACAGGGACTGTTAGCAAGTGATTTCCGCGATATATTTGTTCAGTACAAAGCTAACAGATGAAACAAATTGCTGCCATCCTGCTACTGATCAATGCTGTGTTCTTTGCTCAATCGCAAACTGCGCGTCCTTTCTTTCCGAAAGAAAGGTTAGTTACTACCGGTATTTATTATTATCCGGAGCACTGGAAGGAGGACCAGTGGGAGAGGGATATCCGAAAGATCTCGGAAATGGGCTATGAGTTTGTGCACCTGGCAGAGTTCGCCTGGTCCAGGCTGGAGCCTCAGGAAGGCAAATTCGACCTTGTATGGCTTGACAGGGTCGTCGGTCTCTGTGAGAAATACCATCTGAAAGTGCTACTTTGCACGCCATCGGCAACTATGCCCGCGTGGATGAGGGACAAATATCCCGAGACCTACCTGATGTATGGGAATTATATCAGGGGCGAACACGGCACCAGGGGTCTGGGATCTATTGCCAATCCCAAATACAGGTCTTTTGTAGAACGGATCGTAGCAGAATTGGCCCGGCACTATGGTCAAAACAGGAATGTTATCGGCTGGCAGCTGGACAACGAACCCGATGCGAAGACCGACTATAGCCCGTCCTCACAGATCGCGTTTCGTCAATGGCTGAAGGACAGGTATAAAAATATCGATTCACTGAATGTAGCCTGGGGCAATGCCTTCTGGAGCCAGCGATACGATAATTTCGAGCAGGTCATTATTCCTAATATAACTTTGGTCAACTGGTGGGGAAACAATCCACATGCTTTGCTCGACCTGAAGAGATATTCGGCCGACGAGCAGGCGCGGTTCCTCGATCTTCAGGCAGAGAACCTGAGAAAGTATATTTCACCCGATCAATTTATTACGACGAACTATACGGCCGTTTGCCCTTTTGCCAATCCGCGTGCGACAAAGAAAATGGATTTTGCGGCATATACGGCCTATCCTAATGGAGGGGCGAGCAATATGGGCAGCCTTGGTTTCAGGCTGGGCGACAGCAAATTGCTGTTGTTCGCGTCGGCGTATTTTAAGCCGGTGGGCGGTCATACAGGCGTAATGGAAATGCAGCCGGGGCCGACCAATTGGGCCGGATATGCGTCATTGCTTCTACCCGGCGCGGTCAGGATGTGGCTGTATCATTCTTTTGCCGCGGGAGGGGAGATCGCCTGTTCTTACCGATTTCGCCAGATCCTGTATGGATCGGAACAATACCACGCCGGTGTCATTAAGACCGATGGGGTGACCCCATCAGACGGCGGCGAAGCGTATATCCGGTTCAACAAAGAGATACGGGAATTGCGGCAATATTATAAGCCGAATATACAGATGCCGGAGAAACTGGCGGCAAGAAAGACCGCTATCGTATGGAATTTAGAGAACTATTGGACGATAGACCGGCAAAAACAGAACGTGCAGTGGGATGCATGGAACTACCCGGTCAGGTTCCTGGAAATGGCAAAGTCTTTCGGCGCTCCCGTGGATGTTGTCGACGAAAAAGCAGATCTGTCGGATTACAAGGTCGTCATTATCCCTGCCTATGAAATGGCGGATGCGGGACTGATAAAAAAATGGACCGACTATGCGGCAAGCGGGGGGCATTTAATTATAACATGTCGTACAGCGACCAAGGATCACAACGGACATTTCTGGGAAGGGGAGATAGCGGCGCCCCTATCAACTCTCACAGGGGCCCATATAAAAGCGACCGATATGCTGTTGCCTAATATCAACGGCGATATCCTTTTTAACCAGGGTCATTATTCATGGAATATCTGGGGAGACCTGCTGAAGGCTGATGACAGCGCGGCCGTTGTTGCGACCTACAACGATCAATTCTATAAAGGCGACGCGGCTGTTGTGCGGCGAAATACCGGCAGGGGTTCTGTAACTTATATTGGCGTCCTTACCGGCGATATGCGGCTTGAAAAAGAGATATTAAGAGACAATTACCTGGCAGCGGGCGCCAGTGTTGAAAGCTACCCGCCCGGCGTATATGTTTACTGGAGGGATGGATTTTATGTTGCGGTAAATTATTCTTCCAATAATTATGAGATGGGAATGTCCCCTTCTGCAAAAATACTGATCGGCGACAGGGTACTGCCACCGGCGGGTGTACTGGTTTGGACCGAGGCAGGTGCTGATTCGGCGGGGACGGACTCGTTGCCTTCGGCGCCCGCGTTGCCCGAGCCTCCGGCCGGGTTTAATGCTCAACGGAGCAATATAGCTCACGGGAAGCTGACGACCGTCCAGTACGAATCAAGAACGCTTGGAAAGCTGCGGCAGATGAACGTCTATACTCCTCCGGGATATTCTTCCGGCGCGAAATATCCTGTGCTGTATCTTTTGCATGGTTTGGGGGAGGACTGTCGACAATGGACGGAATGGTGCCAGGCTGATAACATAATTGACAATCTGGTTGCGGAGGGTAAGATAAAGCCGATGATCATGGTCTTCCCCAACTGCGATTCGAGGCTGACGGTGACCGATACGGCAAAAGCGAACCGTTCGGGGCGGGCAGATGGTTTTTCGGGTTACGGAATGCCGTTCGAGGACGATCTGTTGAGAGATATAATCCCTTATGTGGATGCGCACTATTCCACTTATGGTGATCGTGACCATCGGGCTATTGCGGGTCTGTCGATGGGAGGGGGGCAGTCGTTAAATATAGGTTTGCACAACCTGGAGACATTTGCCTGCATCGGAGGGTTTTCATCGGCGCCCAATACCTACCAGTTCGGTGGCCTAGCTAACGGGATGGAACTGGTACCGGACGTTGCCGCCGCCCGGGAAAAGCTCAGGGTGTTGTGGATAGCCTGTGGTAATAAGGACGGGTTATTGGGGGTTAGTCAGCGGGTCCATCAGTTCCTTAAAGAGAAAGACATTGCTCATGTCTGGAATGTGGACGGGCATGCGCATGATAATTTTGAGTGGGATAATAATTTGTATTGGTTTTCGCAGCGTATTTTTTGAGACAGAAGGCTTTTTTCAGGCTTCCAGTATGCTCAACACCAATTCCTTGTAGCTTCTGCCGATCGGCAGTCTTTTGCCACCCAGCTCTACCTCCGTTGTGCTGAATGCCTCGATCTTGTCTTTTGCCACGATGTAGGAGCGATGGATGCGCAGGAAATTGTTGACGCTGAGGAGCTCGTCCACCTGGCTGAGCTTGAATTTGGTGAGCAGGCTCTTGTTCTTTGTAGTCACCCGGATATATTCTTTCATGCTTTCTATGTAGAGTATCTCGTCGAGGAATATTTTTACTTTTTTCTTGCCGACGTTGAAGAATATATGCGTGCGTTCGCCCGGGCTGGCGGCGGCCCTGGCCGGTAGGACGGTCTCTTTGGTCTGTTCGATCTTGTTGACAGCCTTTAGAAAGCGACTGAATTCGATCGGTTTCAGCAGGTAGTCGATAACGTTGAATTCATAACCCTGGAGCGCGTATTCCTGGTAGGCTGTTGTAATGATGACTTTCGGCGGTTTCTTCAGGACGTTGATCAGGTCGAGGCCTTTCATCCTGGGCAGATGGATGTCCAGGAACATAAGGTCAATATCGAATTTTTGCAGGCTTTCCATTGCAAAAAAGGCGTCGCTGCAGCAACCGGCCAATTTCAGGAAAGGCACCTGCCGGATATAGTCCTGCAGTACTTCGGCGGCCAGCGGCTCGTCTTCCACGATTATACAGTTATACGTTTGCATATCGCCTGAGGTTGATTTTCAGGAACACTTTAAAAACAGTGGGATCACACTGGATGGAGACCTCATGCTCTTCATACAATAGCTCCAATTGTCTTCGGACATTGGCGAGGCCGATGTTCTCGTCGGGTGTTCTTTTGCCATTCTCTTCCTTTGTGTTCTCGACATGGAATTCCAGTATCCCGTTGTGCAGCGTCATTTCCAGGTTAATATAGGATTCGAATCTGCTCTCGCTGGCTCCGTGTTTGAAGGCATTCTCCACGAAAGGTATAAGGAGAAGGGGGGCTATCGGTTCGTTCTCGTTGTCGATCTCCCTGATGAAGCTGAGCGTAAGCCTGTCGCTATACCGTAATTTTTCGAGCTCGATATAGTCATCGAGGATCTTGATCTCGTCGCTGATCCTGATGTGTTCGTTCTTCGATTCATAAAGCATGAAACGAAGCAGCTTGGATAGTTTCATCACGACATCGGCGGTCTCATCGGATTTTTTTCTTGCCAGGGCATAGATATTGTTCAGTGTGTTGAAAAGAAAATGAGGGTTTGTCTGGTTCTTAAGGAATTTTAGTTCGGTCTCCAGCTTGTCCCGGATGAGGTTATTTTCTTTTTCCTTACTGGCCAGCTGGAGCCGGAATTGTTTCACCATGATGGCTACTCCCGCCGCAAAGCCGATATCCATAACGCTCTGCAGGATCCTGCGGCCGCTGAAGAAAGGGCCGAAATGGGCTAGCCCATGGTATAGTACGGGACCTTGCCAAAATACGCTGATCACCCTGTAGAGAAGAAGGGACACGATCATTGCAAGCACCAGCTGGGCGATGTATCTTCCCCGCGGGGATCCCGCATTCAGGAGCTTCGGGAGGTTGTAATACAGCACAAAGTAGATAAAGACGAGTTTTGGGATCAGGGAGGTCAGGCTGTTGAGGGCGGCCAGCTCCAGCTGGTGGCCGGCCGATGCCTTATAGAGCAGGTCCTGATCCCACAGGTATATGAGTGTCGTGTCTTCCGTCACATAGGCGAGCCAGAACAGGACATGCAGGGACACCCTTTTCCAGTTGACTGTATTCATTTTCCTTCGGTTCAGGGCCAATGTACCATTTTTTTAGGTCAGGTATGGCGGTTTTTCCGGCTAAGGAATGGCAGTGGACGGTGATCGTAGGTCGGAGGCTGCTGTCTATACGGTCAACGTCGACGTTCGTTGAATTCAGGGCAGGCAGGCGGAATATTGTGGTAATTTACCAGATATGAAACTAACTATACTATTGGGCGGGATCCTTTTTGCATGGGTTTTCCTTTCCGGCCCTGGCGCCGCGGCCCAGACTGCTGCGAACATGAATGGAGGTCCGCTGACCGGGCCAAACGTGGCGACTATCAAGGCCTGGTATGTCGCTTTTGAAAAGAAGGACTGGAATTCGATGCAGGGTATTCTCGCTGACGGTTTTACATTCTCGAGCCCGCTGGATGACCGTATCGATGTGACGACATTTAAGGAGCGGTGCTGGCCAAATGCCTATAAGATCCAGCGAATTGACGTGGACAAATTTATCATCAACGGAGACAGCGCTGTTGTGATCACCAATGGGTGGACAACGGAGGGTAAACTGTTTCGGAATAGCGATTATTTCAGGTTGAAGGACGGAAAGATCATGGCTTATGAATGTTTTTTCGGACCTGGGGTGAACTATCCTAATTCGGGGAAGTAGCCGTTTTTCTGTCAACATTTGGTTGCGATGGGACCGCCGGTGGCGGTCCTTATTTTTGTGGTTCTTCCCGGAGTTGCAAAAAGATCAGGGTCAGCATAAGGAAACCAAGGATCCTCTCGGCGGCAGCCAGGCCGTTCCAGGTGGAGCTTTGCCACATGGCAAACCATTCTCCGCCGATCACTTCAAAGCCAAGGAACCATATAATTATTCCGATGGTGATCCCGGCAACGCCCCAGTTCTTGGCTGCGTGGAATGACCGGGCGTCCTTGCGGAGGTTCCTGAACAATAGCCAGGCTCCCTTCAGACAACAGAAAGCCATCGCGATCTCCAGGAATATGATAGCGATATAGGCGGTATGAAAGACGATGGGCTCGTTGATGCTTCTGTAGTGAAGGCTGCTATCCGGGAACGTAGTATCCATCTTCATCACGTGTTCGACAAATAAATAGTTGGAGTAATAGTCCGTTGTGTTGCCTATCGCAACCAGGAGGGCCATTATGCCGATGGCTGTTACGCAGGTCGTCTTTGCCACGCGGAGCAGAAGGTCTGTCGGATACATAAAATTGCAGGTTGTTGTTGGGGGGATAAATATATTGATAAATAAAATATCGTATCTTTAATATCCTCCTTATCGGGCATTATCCTTCATTTTTCCTTTCCTCCTTATTCCAACCGTGTCTCTGGCAGATACTTTCTATTCTATAACACCAAAACACTTTACCATGCGTACACTTGTAAGGATCGTGCTCGACGTAGCCGCCTCGAACAAAGCGATCAAAGATGGGTCTCTCTCCGCTATCCTTCAATCAACGATCGAAAAACTGCGGCCGGAGGCCAGCTATTTTCACACGATAGACGGCAGCAGGGCATGCTTTATGGTCTTCGATATGAAAGACCCCTCGGAAATACCTGCTATTGCTGAACCTTTTTTCACCGAGCTCAATGCCAGGGTAGACTTTTGTCCCGTGATGAACGCGGACGACCTGCAGAGAGGTCTGAAGATGTGGGAACAACAGGCTTTGAGCCACGCCAATTGAGACTTTTGGCTCTGGCCCGATAGATATTCCTGCGTGTAAATCGATTTATCGAGCCCGGAGCCAGCTATTTTTCCGCCGGGCTATAGCCGTTACGGTTAGACTGAACCTGGAGTTTTACTGTTACCGGATATTTGTCGGAGAACGTGAACAAGGCCTGCAATACCGTGGGTGGTACCGAGGTATTGGCCACGGGTGAGCTGCTGTCTGTTGGCCGTATTGAAATCACCCATATTGATAAGGTTGGGAAATCGAGGGAACATCGCCCTGAGCGCCGACATTTCCTGGCTGACCTGGCTGTCTCGCGTGATGCTGGAGGAACCTGATTGTGTGTGGTTCACCACCACATATAGAAAAGTGGTGTCGTGCGTGAGCCCCAGATTCGGATCGTTGTACCTGAATTTATACAGGTTGAAGTCCGTCACAGTGGCCACCAGGGTCTTAACGCTGATAAAACTCAGCTTTTTTACATTGTAAAAAAGTACCGACATATTACCACCGCCGGAAACATTGGTCGGCGTGGCGTATGCGTAATGTCCCGGGAACGAAACGTTCAAAACGCTGTCACGGATATGATCCGCCAGGTTGCCTGCGGCGCCCGGCATCGGATAAAATGCTGATGATCCAAAAATAAAGGATGCCTGCGCATCCCGGCCGGCGTGTCCCACACCTCACAATTTTGTAACCTGCTCTTCAGATTCCTTCCAGTATTCAGTGCATCGATCCGCCATTATCCAGCGGATTGGGTCCCCGTGTTTGCACAGCCCCATGAGCGGTAGTCTTAAACCTATCAAGGTTGATCTTATCCCGGAATGCCTGCCGGAACGCTTCGCTTGGCCCTTTCAGCAGGATGATCAGTGTGCCGAACTCGCGCGCATGAGGGGTCGCGATGCTGTCGACCAGTACCGCCGACCTGAACTCTTTGATGAAGCGATGCTGCATCTCCTGCCTGTCGTCGGTAACGAGCAGAAGTATGTCGAACCGGTCGTAATCACGGGGCATCCAGTAGAGAAAGCTGGCATTGTCGCTGTATGCCTGCGGCAGATGGTATTTCGGACCATAATAGTTGACGGCTCCGGCTTCCCCATAATTGTCGCAGAACAACAGCGTATGGGCCTTTTCGGTGCTGTCGAGGGACGCGTAGGCCCCGGACACCTTTTGGGTCATCTCCTTCCAGGATAACATATCCGCGAAGTCCTGGGGCAGGGAATGATCCTGCTGGTCCTCCCAGCGGAGGGCTCCTACCTGAGCAGCCAGGGGATGATGGGCATAGTATTCGGCCAGCGGAGCCGGGGCCTTGAAAGGAAGCAGGAGAGGAACCAGGCGGATGCCTATGAAGAGGCTGAAGGCAAGCATAGCCATTTTCCACCATTTGTTCGCCCAGGCCTCCAGCCGCGGAGCTCCAAGTGCGAACAGGATAGGGTAGACCCCTTGCGAGTAATAACTTTTTCCATGGCCGATCATCAGGAGCGCGAGGGTTACGACAAAAGCCCAGGCTATAAAACGATACTGTCTGGTCCGTGCGGCCCAGACAAGGCCCGTCACCCAGGTAAAGATGGTAGCCAGATTATACAGGAGCTGATCTGTCAGAAATGCCCAGGGATTCAGGTACTGAAGCTGGTTGTTTTCGAGGGTCTTCATGTGGTAGACCACCGGGAAGCCGTGCAAGACCTCCCAGAGAAGGTTAGGCAGGAAGAGCAGGAAGCCCAGGGTGAGAGCATAGTAGAAATGACGATTGGCGAGTACCTTTCGGTCCCAGGTCAGAAGGAGACCGGCGAGCAGGCCGGTCGCATAAAAGGCCATCGTATATTTCGCGAGCATGCCGAGGCCCAGACTGACGCCCGCAACGTAGAGGTGCATGGGTCTTTCTGTCTGCTGATACCTGATCAGGCCATAGGCCATCGCCGTCCAGCAGAATATATCCAGGAAATTCGGCATGAAGAGGAACTGCATCCGGAGCCAGGCGCCGGCAACGAAGGGCATCCAGGCCAGGACCAGCGCAAACCAACGGCCGCCCATGTGCAGGGCCAGCCGGCCCACAAGGACATAGGTCAATGCGCCGAAGAGGGAAGGCCATATCCTGATCGCCCACATAGCGCCGCCCAGCAGATTGGTCAGCCAGGCAAAGACCGAGAGCAAGGGCGGCGCCTCCATATATCCCCAGGCCATATGGCGCGCCTCTGCGAGGTAGAGAAACTCGTCGCGGTGGGGCCCCCAGGAGGGGTCCTGGAGGAAGAAGGGGATGAGAAATTTGAGCGCCGCGAGGATATAGAGGAGGTGAGTCGGTTTCATAGGGAAAAGGTAGAAAGATCGGCGGGGATCAGGGAAAAATTTTGACCACAGGCACGGAATCGGTGTCGTTTGGATATTAAAAGGCACGGTGGGCGCGATGGGTAGGCGAAACGGGCGAAACGGTCAATTAAAGGAATTTTTCAACGTTTGCTGTAACATTTTGACCGGCTGTGTATCAAAAGGCAAAATCAAATAAATTAACTTTAAATCTAGCGAAAATGAAAAAGCATACCTGGCTCATTATTGTCCTGTTATTTATGTGTCTTTGTGTGAATGTATTTGGGCAAACGATGGCCTCCAGGCCATTTGAAGTAAAGAAAAGCGGGCAGGGGAAACAGGCGATCCTTTTCATACCCGGTCTGGGCTGCTCGGGGGAAGTATGGAATGAGACCGTTGCGAAATTCGAAAAGGATTATACGTGTTACACATTGACCATGGCCGGGTTTGCCGGTGCACAACCCCAACCAGATGCAAGTTTCACCAACTGGGAAGCTCAGATCGCCAGGTATATCGGGGAAAACAATATTCAAAAGCCCATTATAATGGGTCATAGTGTGGGTGGTGGATTAACGTTGGCTCTTGCTGCGGACTATCCCCAGCTGGTGGGAAAAATAGTTGTGGTGGATGCACTCCCTTGCTTGTCGGCTCTTCAGAATCCCGCTTTCAAACCAAAAGAAAACAATGATTGCGCTCCGGTGATCACTCAATTTACCGCCATTGGCAAAGAACAGTTCGAACAAATGCAAAAGGCAACAATTGGCGGCCTTGTAGCCGATACGGCGGCCCAAAAAAAGATAATCAGCTGGACAGTGCAGTCGGACAGAAAAACGTTTGCCGGCATATTTTGTGACTTTTTAAACACCGATCTGAGAGAAAAGATCAAATCCATCCGGTGCCCCTCACTAATCCTGCTTGAAAACCCGTTCGCGCGTATGAAATCCGTAATCGAGGAGCAATATAAAAACTTAAGGAGCGCCCAATTACAATATTCTTCAAAAGCCCTTCATTTCATCATGTTCGATGATAAAGAATGGTATGAAGATAAAGTAGCGGGTTTCATAAAACAAATATGAGAAATAACCAATACCGAAGGAAGCAACAATGACATTTGACGAAATCTACAAGCTATACTGGCAAAAGGTCTTTAGATTATGTCTGGGATATGTGAACGATCTCGATTGGGCTAAGGACATTGCACAGGATACCTTTCTCATAGTCTTGCAACAGCTGCCAAAATTCAGGCAGGAATCAGGTATTGGGACCTGGATATTCAGAATTGCGACCAACAATTGTCTGAGGCAGATCGAGAAAGACAGGCGTGCGCCCAGATCGGCGTTACCGGATGATCTGAAAGAAGAAAAGCAGCTGTCCATTGAACCTCAGGTCCGGCTCCTGTATCAGTGTATTGCGGAACTACCAGAAACGGATCGCATCGTTATTTCACTGGAGCTGGAAGATGTCAAACAGGCCGAAATAGCAATTATTACCGGGCTTTCGGAAGCCAACATCAGGGTTAAGATCCACAGGATCAAGGAAAAATTATCTCAAAAATTTAAAGCCCATGTTCATGACCGATAATATAAATTTCAAGGCATTGTGGCAACAACAGCCGGTAGCCGACCCGGACATGAAGGACCTGATGAGCCGGCTGCATCAATTTAAACGTTCGAATATCAGGAGACTTATAATGGCCAATATTATCCTGGTTGCAACAAGTTTGTTTATTGGATTTGTATGGTATTATTATCAGCCACAGTTGATAACCACTAAAATGGGTATCGTGATAATCATTCTGGCCATGGTTATTTTCCTTTTCGTTTATAATAAAATGTTTACCCTGTTCAATAAGATCGACGACACAAGCGACAATACCCGATATCTGCAAAACCTGATCGTCATAAAAGGCAAACAGCGGTTTCTGCAACGAACGGTGATGAATATTTATTTTTCCATGCTGATGGCCGGCATCTGTCTGTACATGTATGAATACACTTCGCGAATGACGATGACGGCGGGGATAGTTGCTTACACCGTCACATTTGCGTGGATTGCGCTCAACTGGTTTTATTTAAGGCCCAAAACCATCCGGAAGCAGCAGGCGAAGCTGGATGATCTGATCTCAAAATTTGAAGCGATCGGTCATCAATTCGATTGACGAGGGATTCGTGCCGCAAGATCGAGATCAAGGGGCTAGCCCGGGCGGATCGCTAGTTTTGGCTAAACCAAAAGCAGATTTGGATAAATCCGGCAAGTGAATGACGCGCAACTTTGTGTTAACAAAAAAGTAAAAAGTATGCGCGTTTTCGTTACAGGGGCAACAGGCTTTGTTGGAACTGCCGTTGTGCAGGAATTATTAAATGCGGGTCACCGGGTGCTGGGACTCGCCCGTTCGGAGAGCTCGGCGCAAAAGCTGATCGCTGCCGGCGCGGACGTTCACCGGGGGGACCTCGAAGATCTCGATAGCCTGCGCAGCGGCGCCGCGGGGGCTGACGGCGTGGTCCATGCCGGTTTTATCCATGATTTCACCCGTTTTCAGCAGGTCTGCCAGGTAGATAAAGTGGCGATCGAGACCATTGGCGATGTACTGGCTGGCTCCGGCCGGCCCTTCATCGTCACTTCGGGCACCGCATTGGTCAGCCCCGGCCAAACGGCTACCGAGTCGATCAGACCGCCGGTCAAACCCGCCTGGCCGCGTGCCTCCGAGCAGACCGCCGATGCTGTAGCCGGTGCTGGCGTTCGAGCGGCGTCCGTCAGACTTTCGCCCTCCGTGCACGGCGAAGGGGATCTTCACGGTTTTATACCCATCCTGGTGAATATCGCTAAAGAAAAAGGCGTATCGGCCTATATTGGTGAGGGCCTCAACCGGTGGAATGCCGTGCACCGGCTGGATGCCGCCCGGCTCTTCCGTCTTGCCCTGGAAAATGCGGAGCCGGCGGCCCGCTATCATGCTTGTGCCGACGAAGGCATCACCGTCAAGGCAATCGCTTCGGCGATCGCTGAACAGTTAAAACTTCCTGTGGTGTCCGTCCCGCCTGACGCGGCCGCAGCGCATTTTGGCTGGTTTGCGCAAATGGTCGCTATCGACTGTCCTGCTTCCAGCGAGTGGACTCAGCAACATTTGAACTGGAGACCCGGTCATCCAACTCTTCTGGAAGACATCAACAACGGCGTGTATACTAAATAGAATTAACGAACTTTATGACTCCATGAAAGATCAGCAACGGTTTCATTTCCATACCATCACCGAATACCACCGGGCTGCCGGTTTGCCTAATCCGGCGCACCCGCAGATCAGCCTGGTACATATGGAAGACCTGACCATGCCGCTGGGCGAAAGCCCCTTCAGCGTGGTCTATGATTTTTATAGCATCGGCATGAAAAGGGTCAGCAACGTCAAATTCAAATACGGCCGGCAGGCCAGCGATTTCGATGAAGGCGTATTGTTCTTTATGTCGCCCGGCCAGGTTTTCGGCGTCGAATTTGAGGCTGGAGAGGTGGTACATCAGCCGAAGGGCTGGATGCTGCTCGTGCACCCCGACTTTTTGTGGCATACGCCATTAGCCAAAACTATCCGGCAATATGAGTTCTTCGGCTATTCGGTATACGAGGCGCTGTATCTGTCCGACAAAGAAGAGGCCATGCTCACGAATATCGCTCAGAATATCGAGCAGGAGTACCAGACACATATCGACAGGTACAGCCAGGCTGTCATCATTGCCCAACTGGAACTTTTCCTGACCTATTCGGAGAGGTTTTACCAGCGGCAGTTCATCACCCGGAAGAAGGCCAGTCATGAAATACTCGTCAGACTGGAAGAACTGCTTGCCGGTTATTTCAACAGCGGCGCGCTGGCCGAGAAGGGTCTTCCAACCGTAACGTATATCGCCGAAAACCTGAATATTTCGCCGGGATATCTCAGTGGCCTGCTCAAATCACTGACCGGGCAGAACACCCAGCAACACCTGCACAACAAACTGATCGAACTTGCGAAGGAAAAGCTGTCGACGACCAGTCTATCCGTCAGTGAGATCGCCTATCAACTGGGGTTTGAGCACCTGCAGTCCTTCAGCAAGCTGTTTAAGACCAAAACCAGCCAGTCTCCGCTGGAATTTCGGCGTTCCTTTAATTAAGCGTATTTCGACTGAGTTGGGGTTATTTAATGATGGAGATGTAACGGGCAATCATGGTAGTTGAATGACCCGGTTCACCATATCACATCATTGGGGGATTGGTTTTTCTGCGGCTATGATCAACCTTTACGGTCTGATCATCAAACAAAAACCGTTATGAAAAGCATTTCTCTCTGGCTGGTTCTTTTGTTCTCCTTATTTTCCGCCTGTAAGAAAAACGCCGCCGGCAGCGGCAACGGGGGAAACAATAACAATGGTGGGGGCGGGGGTGGCAGCGCCGACACCATTTCCGTCGCCGGCTATTCGCCTTCCAATCCTTATACTGCTGATATAGTCACCGTCACGGGCACGGGGTTCAACCCGGACAAAACAAAGGACAGCGTTTGGTTTCGCGATGATGGAGGAGCGGGATATTTTAAAATTGTCGGCGCGACCAGTACGCAATTACAGATATTGCTACCTCCGGATTCCGTTTCCCAGATATTGACTCCAGGTACAGACGGCGTCCTCGATCTGACGATATCCGCAAATGGAAAGTCCAAATTCATCGCCAGGGCCATCAGATTCAAAATGACCCTTTCGTTGCGGGGGATCTGGTCGCCACGTCTGGGCGATGTGCCAAGGCCGGGAGATTCCACGTACCTCCTCGGCCGGGGGGTCACCTGGAATAGCACCAGTATCTCGATCAACAGTCATAGCATGCCCATCACCCGGCTCGACAGCGGTGGCATGCAGGCGAATGGAGAATACAGCCCGGGCTGGTATGCTTATACCTACCTTCCCAAGTCCTTTTTTGGCGAGGTCAACAATGAGGATTCCGTCGAATCTCTGCCGTGCAGTGTCACCAATGGCGATGGGAAAACAGCCACGGCTATGCTGCGATTCGGTCTTTCCCCAATTATGGCAATCACCGATATGCACTATGATAATGAATACCTGGCCGGAGGCGGCGTTCGCACGATTTCGCTGTCCGCTGCCAGCGGCGCCGTCCTCAGGCTACATGTCATCGGTAAGAATCTGAAGAACAATACGGATGTAGCGTTTACCGGCACCGATGGCACCAACGCACATTCGGGTCTGCCCGTATCCGGATTCCAGGACAGTACGATCATCGAATTCGGGACAGCCAACATCAAGCCAGGTAATACATACACCGTGGCCTTCCGGGCGAACAATTCATCCAGGGGCAATGTATTGTATGGCTTGCATACGATCTTCGTAGCCAACTGACACAGGTGTTGGCTTATTTCTGGTTATTTTATCTCTCAGCCCTATACATATTGCAGTTTTTTTGCTTTCTTGTGGAACTTCTCCACAGGAAAGCAGCTGCTATGCGACCAGTCTTACTCATTGTAACAGCCTTCTTCGCCGCCTGTACCTGCAGGGGGGAGGGAGACAAAGATTCCTCTGCCATCGCAGAAGCACGCGCTGCATTTAAGATAATCTCCCGGGCTCCCGACTCCGCCCTGGCCATCGCCGAAAAAGACCTGGGACTCGCGCAACGTTCGGGCAACCAGCGTCTGGCCGCCTACGCTTACAAGACGAGGGGCTGGGCCTGGATGCGTAAGGGCTCCTATGACAAAGCTTTCCCCGATCTGAAGCTCTCGGCGAAGCTTTTCGCGGATCTGAATGACATCCGCGAAGAGGTGTACACCTTAATAAATTTAGGGCTGGCTTATTCCAACCACACCGAGTATACGAACAGCGCCAAATACCTTTTTATCGCCGATTCCCTGGCCCAGCAATTGAACGACCCGTATGTAAAGGGACAGGTCAGTCGCCAAATGGGCATCCTTTACCGGGAACAGGGCCAATACCGCAAGTCGATATATTATTTCAGAGAGAGTATGGAAATGTTCAGGTCCATGCGCGATACGCTGCATTTTTTTGATGCAGCCTCCAGCCTCGCCATCCTCTATATCAGGATGAAGATGCCGGACAGCAGCCTGCAAGTTTGTAATATCATATTCCCCTATGTCGACGCCATGCAGGGTGCCCACTATCAAAAAGCCATTTTAGGCGAGCGATATGGTGACGCCTTGTTTGACCTTGCAAAATATGATAAGGCCCTGGGCAATTACGTCGGCGCCTACAGGATCTTTGCCGACGACGGCGACGAAGCAGACAAGGCATTCGAGGCAATAAATGTAGGTAAAACTTTGGTGCAGCTGAAGAAGTACCGGGAGGCAGAGAGCTACCTGTTGCTGGGCTACCGAATCAATGACAGCCTCAAAATGACTAACTACAGCGCCGTTGCAGCCGAACAGCTGGCGTTCTTATACCAGGCCACCGGCGACTGGCACAAGGGTTATCAATGGCTTGAAAAAAAAGGCGAGCTGCTGGATACCCTGCAGCTGGCGGAGCAGAATGAAAAGGTCGAGCAATTACAGGCACAATATGAGGCCGATAAAAAGGAAAAAGAGATCACGCTTCTGAAAAAGGACCAGCAGCTCACGCTGGCGATCGTCGGAAGGCAGAAAGTGATCAGGAATGCCGCGATCGCATTCGTGATACTTGCCCTCATCATCGGCATCCTGATCATCAATCGATCCAGGGTTGTGCACAAAGCCAGACGCCTCATCGAACTGGAAAAGATGCGTAATACCATAGCCCGCGATCTTCATGATGACATGGGTTCCGCGCTGTCCAGCATCCATATCATCAGCAAAGTGGCGCTGACAACCGCCCCTGGGGATGGCAGGGTAAATGAACACCTCAAAAAGATCCACGAACATTCGGGCCTCATACTGGAGAATATGAACGACATCGTCTGGACGATCAACCCGGCGAACGATACACTGGAAAACATCATTTTTAAGATGAAAGAATTTGCATCGGATATATTCGACCCCCAGAATATCGATCATTCCTTTGACGGCGCTGGTGATTTCAGCAATATAAAGCTGGGGCTCCAGACAAGACGGGACCTCTATCTGATCTTCAAGGAAGCGGTCAACAATGCAGCGAAATACAGCCGGTGTACCAAAGTGGATATCAATGTTGTCAGCGGTGACAGACAGATCAGTATCCGGGTAAAGGATAATGGCATCGGGTTCTGCACGGACACTGCGAAGACCGGCAACGGCCTGAAAAATATGGAGCAGCGGGCAGCCAGGATGAAGGGAGAGCTGACCATTGCCAGCCGGCCGGGGGAAGGCACCGAGCTGACGCTTACGGTAAGATCACATGATTGAGGGATAGCCATATTCCCGGAAATTGACCAAATTTGCAAGAGGACCATTCCCGGGCGAAATTGACGGTTCCCGAGGTGAGATTGACGATTCACGGGTGAGATTGACGATTCACGGGTGAGATTGATCATCCCCCCCGGGCGAAATTATTCTTATGCAAACAGGCGTGTTGATATATGAAGACAATCAGTCATTGCGGGAGAGCATCGAACAGCTGCTCACCTATTCCGAAGGCTATGTAGTGCTAGGCAGCTTTCCCCATGTGTTGCAGGTGGAGGCGCAGGTTAGACAACTGCAGCCGGAGGTCGTCCTGATGGACATCGATATGCCTGGTGGCATCAACGGTATCGAAGCCGTCAAAAAGATACGCATCTTCGACAAAAAGACGTCCGTCATCATGCTCACTGTGTTCGATGATCAGGCCAACGTCCTGGAGGCCATCTTTGCCGGCGCCTCCGGTTACCTCTTAAAAAAGCACCTGTCCGACCGTCTCCTGGAGGCCATACAGGAAGTTCTTAGCGGCGGTGCGCCCATGAGCCCCAACGTGGCCCGGATGGTGATCGCCAGCATGCACAAGTACACGCCAAGCGCCGAGCGCCCATACCAGCTGACAGGCCGGGAGCAGGAGATACTCATTGCTTTGTCCCGGGGGACGGGATATAAAGCCATCGCGGCAGACTTCCATATCACGCTGGACACGGTGCGCACGCACATAAAGAACATCTATCAGAAGATGCACGTGCATTCGCAGCTGGAGGCCGTGGCTAAGTTCCGCGATAGCGGGTTAAACCAGTCCGGGAAATAATCGCCATTTAACCTTTAGACAATAGGAATCGTAGCCGGTCAGGTTCTTTTTAAGAAACCGTTCTTCATCCAGCAGTCTGGCGATTATTACGGCACACATTGGAAAAAAGCTCAAAAGCGCCCAGCTGGAATTTAGTGCGATGAGCGATTCGAAGTGGTCACGTCCGCGCTCCCTGCCGGCATATACGTCATCCGGCTCCAAAGGCGCCGCGGCTATCAGGCGGTCGAATTTCTTCGCTAGTTAACCGGCACACGGTTCGCTTGTACCCCTTATAAAACTCCTGAAAGAGCAAGCAAAAGAGCAGATCAACATCGCGAGATACAGCTGGCTAGCCTAATTTTATTTAATGGCATCACTCAGGCCCCTTTTTTCCCCGCTTTTTTTGAAATAATCTCATGAAACGCGACTAGCGATTTTTTCCTATAAATGCCCAAGGGGATAGTGATGGTCGCCTGCCTCTGCATGCCTCCTCCTTCAAGTGGAATTGCCTTTAGTGACGGAAAATTAAATAGCGAACTACTCATCAGCACAGTGCACCATTTCCCGGTATCTGCCAATTGCAACAATGTGTTGATATCATTAACCTCGATCGCGCGCGGCAATTTTATACTTTTATTTTCGAGAGCCTCGTCAAGATACTTTCGTACGCTATAGCTTTTTGCAGGCAGCGCCAAATGTAGCCTGGTCAATTGTTGCAAAGCTGCTTTTTTACGCTTGGCCATTTCGTTCGATTGATGAACAACCAGAGAAAGCGTAGCAGTAAACAATGGTGTTATTTCTAAACTGTCGCTGGTTTGCACAGGCATAAAGGACAGTATGCAGTCAATTTCGGCCTTATAAAGACATTCAAGTAAATATTCAGTTGGGCCGAAAACTATTTGAATACTAACGCCGGGGTAACGATCATTGAATGCAGCTACAGCCTCCACCAATACCGCTGTGAGGCCATATGTCGCCCCGACAGTGAGGTTGCCTGTCTTCAGATCAATAAGATCTTGCAAAACCTGCCTCCCTTCATTAGCCTCCTTGAGCGTCTTGCGGGCGTGAGAGAGGAACTGATTACCGGCGGCTGTAAGCCTGACACGTTTGCCCAGTCTGTCGAACAGGGGAACACCAAGGTCATCTTCCAATTGCTTGATCTGCTGTGAAAGCGTGCTTTGAGTGACGTACAGTTCAGCCGCTGCGTTGGTAAAGTTGAGTAGTTCAGCGGCGTGGATAAAATATTTCAATTGTCGGAGTTCCATGTCGATTTTTCTACAAATGTAATTTTCTAAATCGATATTATCGATGCATTTGATCGAAAAAAAGAGTTTTTACGATTTACAAATATTTATCAGTTTTGTTCCAACAAAAACAAAAAACCATGGAAATCAAACAAACGAATGAAAATGCCTTGTCCTCATCGACTGTTAGTGCAATTATCAATGCGCCCCTTGAAAAGGTAGATATTGCTGACTGGCTCCTTAACCTGCCGGACGCCGAATACCAGCGCTGCTCCGTCCACCACATCGCAGCCGGCAGTACAACAACATATGACGGAATGCCCATGTCTATCAATGTTGAGACCATTGGCGACGCCCTGGTTATTCAACACTACGTAGCAACAGTCCGTCGTCCGGACTATTGCCGTATGTTGTCGATATCGGATACAGTAACAGCCGGTGGTCGATCCAAAGTACAGGTATTGTGGGAGCTAAAGGCTGAGCGCATAGATGATAAGACCACCCGATATACAAACAGTATTCACGCAACTGCTACCCCGGAATTCCAGGAGTTCATTCGCGAGCATGGAATTAGTCTGGCCCAGGCAGCTAAAGCCAGACAGGAAGCCTCAGACGCTCATAATCGTGAAGAAACACCCAACTTTGCAAAGAGCATCGAGAATAAAGCCTTGTTCGGAAAGTATGATTTGCCTTTTTAATTTCAGTATACTGTGATAAGTATGGGTAGATTTATGTAAGTTTATATGAACTGGAAGACATGCCCTCCCCCAAGCGATTTTTATTTACAGTGCTGCCTACTAATGATCTGGGATTGCTGACCCGCTCTTTGCCCATAGCAAAGGAGCTTGCAAATCGGGGGCATACCATACTGTTTTCACATCCTGCTAAAGTTCCGGGAGTGGTGATCGCAGAAGCCGGGTTTACAAATGTGGTTCCTAAACACCCATTGTATGAACTTGCATTTGCCGGGTTGTCCATTCGAAAATTAGCCAAAAATGTCAGATCTCCGGAATTCAAAAATAGTTATAGAAGCCTTGCTGCATTTCTGTTTGAGCTTGTAAGATCAATCCCTGTTAAATACGCACCAGCCTCAGCAGAGACCTGGAACATGGATCATGCTTTCGCTATGACAGGGTTGTTAAACACCAATTTTATTAAAGCACAGTGTAGGGCGTATTTGAAAGTTATTGAGCAGTCCCGTCCCGATGTGATCGTAGATTTCTGGAACCCTGTTGCTTCCATTGCCAGCAGGATGGCAGGCTTACCATTGATAACGATAAACCAGGCAGATGCATTACCCGGAGGAAGTGGGTTTGTTTGGTGGAAACAGAAGCCGGCCCATATACCAACTGTAACTCCTGCGATAAACAGGGTATTGCATTCTTATGGCATTACTCCGATAAAAGAGATAGAAGAACTAAATGTCGGCGGGCTTACATTGATAACTGGTATGCCTGAAACAGACCCACTGAATGGCGACCATGACTTTCATTACATCGGCTCAGTCCTCTGGCAGAACCCTGATGTTGAAATTCCCCAGTGGGTTAAGAATTTACCAAGGGGTAAACCGTTGATCTGGATTTACCCAGGAAACCCTTCATATGGTGGAAAAAGCAAAATATTCGATTCGGCATCAATGTTAGTTGCTTGTTATAAGGCATTTGCAAATCAGCCATTTCATGTGGTATTGTCCCTGGGCCATCAGCATTTATCTGGTCCGCTGGCCTCTCCACCGGAAAATTTTCAATGCGTACCGTTTGCTCCCAGACTGGCAATGGCGGAACGCTGCGACCTGATGATCCATCATGGAGGTTATGGATCCTGCCAAACCGGACTGGTTTCGGGAACTCCGGCGCTCATTTTGCCAACGTTTTCAGAGCGTGAAAGCAATGCCAGACGGATAAAACAAATGGGGGCAGGAGAGTATATATTGCCTGAACCAGGAAGGATAAAAAGTAAATATTTTGATTCCGACGAAGTCCTGAAAAAGACAAAAGCCCTTCTTGACGCCCCGTGCTATAAAGGAAATGCTACGAAATATGGCGATAAATTGGCCTCCTATGGAGGAGTTGCAAAGGCTGTTCGCTTGATTGAGGAGTTTATAAATGGGCGCGTATAGTGAAATACGCAGTGTCGGGCGGGGAAGTGATGACGCCTATTTAACGTTTTGTAAAAAATCGACAATTAATTTGGTGAGGTAGTCGGGTTGTTCCTGTTGTACCCAATCGTGTCCGACGATGGTGTGAACAGAGTCATGTCCCATTGCCATCATAACATACTGCTCCCGTATGCCTGCCGGCAATGGCATGTCCTTTAATTGATCATTTGTTTTCACGTTGGTTCTTTTTTCTGCCAATACCCCCGAAGGGCGGATCACAGCCGTTGCCAGGGCAGTAAGCGCGGTATCACTAGCGAAATCATTCCTTTTATTGGCTTAGGTATGCCTGGATCGGTAAAAGAGAGGAGTCTCGTCTGTAATAGTCTTGAAAAAGCGATTGAAGGAAGCCGGATCGACACCGTCCGATCTAGCGAATGCGGTTAAAACAGTCCGGGAAATAGTAATCTTCGGCCAGAGAAAATCACATCATTGGGGGATTTCATGGAGTGCGGAGATTGATTTTTTTTGTATTATGAAAAAGATAACCTCCGGACTATTTTGTTTTGTTATCCATTGCATCATAGTCAATGCCCAACCAGAGCTGTATGCGCCGTTCGCCGCCGATGGAATGTATGGGAAAGGCACAATATTAAAATTCCTGCCGGCTACCAACTCTGCTGCTGCGGTGTGGAATTTTGGAGGGAATAGCGCCAATTTCCCATATGGTCATGTCACCCTTTCCTGGAATGGCAAGCTTTATGGGATGACGAGCATTGGCGGAACTTCGAATGCGGGTATCCTGTTCTCTTATGATCCGGCAAGCGCCAGCTATTCGCAGGTGCTGAATTTTGGGGGATTGCTTGGCGCCAATCCCCACGGCAGTCTTGTCCAGGCAAAGAATGGCAAACTATATGGGATGACCTATGCGGGCGGCAGCTATGGTTATGGGGTGATATTTTCTTTCGACCCCATCGGCGGATTGTATTCGGTGGTCTATCATTTTGATAATTTCAGTGGCGCCCATCCCTACGGTAGCTTGCTCCAGGCATCGGATGGCAAGCTCTACGGGATGACGTATGGAGGAGGGTTCTATGATGGCGGCGTGCTTTTTTCGTTCGATCCGGCTACAGGGGTCTATACGAATCTGTGGACCCTCGGCAATTTCGTATCCACTCCACATCCTTACGGCAGCCTGATACAGGCCAAGGATGGCAGGCTCTACGGGATGACTTCCGCCGACGGCATTGGTTTCGGGACAATCTTCACTTACGACCTGGCGGGCGCCACTTACAAAGTGTTGAGGTCCTTTGGCAGCCCTGATGGGATTGCGCCGAGAGGCGACCTGCTGCAGGCAACCGATGGGAAACTATATGGGATGACATCTGGTGGAGGCCCAGCGGGAAGCAGCAGCGCGGGAACGATATTCTCCTTCGACCCGACAAACGCCAGCTATTTGGTGCTGAATACATTTACCGGCGCCAATGGCAGCACTCCTTACGGTAGCCTTATCCAGGCATCGGATGGTAGATTCTATGGGATGGCCTGGGGTGGGGGAGGCAACAACCTGGGCGTGCTATTTTCTTTTGTCCCGTCTGGGGCGGGAGGCGTCTATTCGCTATTATGGACCTTCAGTGGGAGTAACGGAGCGTCTCCATATGGCAGCCCATTTCTGGCGCCTGATGGCAAATTGTATGGGATGACCTCCCAGGGGGGAAGTTTTAGCGGGGGTGTCCTGTTTGCGATGACGCCTTTAAAGGGTCCTTATGTTGTATTGAAGAATTTTGATGGCTTCAGTGGCTTTCAGCCGGGTGCTAAGCTGGTACAGGCAAACGATGGCAAACTCTATGGAATGACGGCCTATGGTGGGACCTGGAATACCGGTGTGATCTATTCCTATGATCCGGCAACCAGTATTTATGCGGAGAAAGCAAATTTTGGGTTGTTCGGTGGCCATCCTACCGGTAGCATGGTGCAGGCAACGGATGGGAAGCTGTATGGAATGACCCATGATGCAGGTTTTTATGGCTATGGTTCGATCATTTCCTACGACCCATCAACCGGGGCTATTTCAACGCTCAGGTATTTTGATAGCGCAAGCGGCAGCCACCCAACAGCCAGTCTCATCCAGGCCGTTGACGGCAAATTGTATGGGATGACGCATGATGGTGGAAGCCATAATATTGGAGTGATGTTCTCCTATGATCCGGTGAGCGGCGTTTATGCGGTGCTGAAGAATTTCGGTTATGCCAAAGGCGAGGGCTATGGCAGCCTTGGCAGCCTGGTGCAGGCGTCCAATGGCAGGTTATATGGGGTGTTAGAATATGGAGGAACCAGCAACTACGGCGTGATATTCTCTTATTCTCCCGGAAGCGCCACTTATTCGGTACTGAAGAGTTTCAGCGGATTGGATGGTACCGATCCCTCCGGCAGTCTGATCCAGGCATCGGACGGAAAATTGTATGGAATGACTTCTGGTGGTGGAAGTGCCGGAACTCTTAATGGCAATGGGGTGATCTATTCCTTTGACCCCTTAACTTCCGGCTACTCCGTCCTGTGGAATTTTTCTTTCGCCACGGGCTCGACGCCCTGGGGTGGTCTGTTTCAGGCATCAGACGGCAAACTCTATGGGATGACAAATGAGGCGGGGGCAAACTACAGAGGAACGATTTTCTCCTGGGATCCCGCCAGTTCGACCTATTCGAAGCTGCAGGATCTTTCCATTTCTACCGGTTCCGAACCCTGGGATGATAACAATTTCATCGAATTGCGAAAGCCTAAACTGTTCATTTTGCCTACGACTGCAACTCGCGGTCTGGCTGTCGTCGAAAGATCATCCGCCATCGCCTTCAATGTAACTGTACGGCCCAATCCAAGCCATCAGTATTTTACGCTTGTACTGAATTCCGGTGGTGATCAACCGGTTCAGGCTAAAGTATCCGACCTTCTCGGCCGGGTCATTGAAGTGAAGAAAGATCTCCCTATAGGTACTACGTGGATGTTTGGAGCCAGTTACCGGCCGGGGCTGTATTTCTGTGAGTTGGTCCAGGGAAAGGACAGGGTGATCCTTAAGCTTATAAAGGATTAAGGGGGATCCTGTGACATCCCTTTTTCGGTGAGTGTATACTCCACCTTGGGCGGGACTTCGGCATATAGCACCTACTGTTTTACTCTGGTAAGTTTCATTTCACCTCTTTCATTTTTAATCAAGAGCTCGTTTTCATTAACAACTTCCCCGGTACTTTTGATGGTCATATCATTAAAAGTAATGCTATACGAAAATTTATTACCATCAACCTTTCCATTCTCTATCTTAGTTTCACCAAATTGAGTTTTCCAGGTTCCTTTAAGCTCGGTTCCTTCAACTTTAAAAGTGTAATTAACTTCGAAAGTACCATTTGGTGTTTCCCGGGTACCTTTCCAATTGCCATCAATAGTGTTTTGAGCAAACGTAGCCAGACACCCAAAAAGGAAGAGGAGGCTAAAAAAATATTTCATGTGAATATGATTTAATTGAATCCGAATTTAAGAAATGGATATGAAATTCCCCAATAAGGGTTTACGCTTAGGCATTGTGCCGGGAGCGGGACAACCGGCTGGCTCTTACCTATAACTACAACAATTTTTCGGAGGCGTATATCGTATGATCAACTCTGGTTGGCGGGGCAATGCGGGAGGTGGTGAAGGAGTGATGCGGGGGCACCGCACGAATCGAGAATTGACAATAATGAACTACATTGCGCCCACCTAAACATCCCGCATTGGCATATCAGATAGGCGACTGCCTCACCGTTCAGTTTGTAACAGGAAAATATATTGTGGTCTACGTCGCCGGCCTCGATGACAATTTTTATCAGCTTGCTTACCTGGACTATTATCAGCCTCAGCCCCCCGACTCCAACTATTTTCAATCCTGCTCTTTCTATGTCGTCAGTTTCGAGAACCAGACTCATGTCGCTTTTGAAGCTGTCAGGATCGCAAGGGATCTGCTCGAGACATCTCCGAATTGCAAATTTGTCATACACCTCGACCTGGGAATGCTTGGTAGCTTCGGCCTGCTGCAGATGTCATCCGTAAGTGGCATTACAGATGTTTTTGAACGGGTTCTGCTAAATAACGAGCACAATGCGGTCGAGTCTTTCAACTTCATGAAAAAAGACCTGATGAGCATTGCGGAATTGAGGGAGAAAACCACTCCGGTTAACCCATTTCCTACTGTACAACTGCACAAGGCCGATGACAGCAGCATTCTTTTCTGGCAGATTTTTGCTTCGGAACCAAAGACAATAGTTATAGGTGGGGGTATAGTAGGTCATTCCGGCCAATATGTTCAGTCCGGAGAAGCAAATCCGGCGTGGCTGGAAAAAGAATATGACGACAGGATCGCAGAAAAACGACAGGAAGGGTATATCGAGTGGGTAGAATACAGTAAAATGATCCTTCAAATCGATGCTACTGATGGATGGGGGAGTGAAGATGACCTGGACTTTCGCAATGAGATATGGGATCAACTGGCACTACGCCTTTTCTGGACTGGGAATGGACATGTCGAAGGCGGAGACGTCGGCTCCGGGACGCTGAACCTGTTTTTTAGAACCATCTTACCCGATCTAGCTGTCGTAGCCATCCAAACTATATTCGAAGAAAAGGGAGTCAACCGTACTTACAGGATCGCCATCGAAAACGCTCCCGGAGCCACCCGTGTTATCTACCCGGAAGGCGGCGGATCTGAAGAATTCAATTACTAATTTTTATCGAAGTTTCTGAAAACAAGATTTGCTTGTCTCCAGGTTAGGCATATCGTTATATCTTTGAGAATATAACGAAACTATCAGGCTTATGAAAAAGCTCTTGTATACGCTTCTTGTCTTATTAACAAAAAATGCAATATCTCAGTCGACAGGAAATATTAAAGGCAGCATCACCGACAATGGAAGATCGCCTTTGCAACAAGTGAATATTGTCCTCGATAAAACAAATTTCAGCACGACCACCGACGGCAAAGGTGAATACACGATCAGTAACATCCCTGCCGGTAGTTACCGTATTATAATTTCGCATATAGGCTATCATTCTATTAAACGGGATATTATCGTAAAAAAGAGTGAAACTGTCGAATATTCTTTTGCGCTTCAGGCCAGTACTGCTGAAATTCCGTCCGTTGAAGTATATGGAAGAATATCCAACATCGCCCGATTACCAGAGATCAGTGGAACAACTATTTATTCGGGCAAAAAAAATGAAGTTCTCCTGCCTGACAGCATGAATGCAGATCTGGCACAGAATAGAGCCAGAGATGTATTTGCTAGAGTACCGGGTATTTCTTCGTGGGAGCTGGACGGTTCGGGGACTCAAACAAGTGTAGCCGCAAGAGGGTTGAATCCGCACAGATCGTGGGAATTCAATGTAAATCAGAATGGATATAATGTCAATAATGATCTATACGGTTATCCCGAAGCAATGTACAATCCCCCACTGGAAGCCGTGCAGGAAATTCAAATTGTCAGAGGATCTGCCGCTCTTCAATATGGGCCTCAGTTTGGCGGTATGCTCAATTATTTAATTAAACAACCCGACACTACTAAAGTGCTGGGCTTTGAAACACAGCAAACCTACGGCTCATTCAGTACATTCAATTCATATAATGCAATAGGCGGGGCAAAGGGAAAATTTACTTATTCCGGTTATTTTAATTATCGTAGCAGCGATGGATGGCGCCCCAATTCCAACTATAATTTCCTGAATGCCTACGGAAGCTTGCATTATAAGCCAACGGACAAAATGAATATAGGCGTTGAGTATTCAAGGGAGAACTATGTACAGAAGTTTGCAGGTGGGCTTACCGATTCAATGTTTGCTGCCGACCCACGTAAATCCACAAGATCCAGGAATTATTTTAACCCGATAATTAATTTAATTTCTTTTCTTTTCGATTACTCCATTAATTCCAGGACACAATTGAATGTGAAAGCATACAGTTTGCCTGGACAAAGAAATATGGTGATCGCCAATCCCAACCTGGCAACTAATGCGGACACCATCATTAGGGCACTGGGCTCCTATGCACCGAGACAGATCAACAGGGACTACTATCAGAGCTATACCGTTGACGCAAGGATGATAAGAAAATACAACCTGTTCGGTCAGGAGAGTGCGTTGTCGGGCGGCGTGAAATATTCAAACATCTCTACCGACAGAAGACAAAACGGAACAGGAACCACCGGAACTGATTTTGACCTGACCCAAAACGTTGATTATGGCATCAATCTCCTTTTCAGAACGGTTAACTATGGCGTATTTCTTGAAAACCTTCTCCGGATCACCAATCGACTTTCCGTCACTCCAGGCATAAGATATGATTATCTCAATTCAACTCTAAATGGGACAGAACATGATGTGTACAATGATTTTCGTCCTGTTTCGCATTCAGCTTCCAGAAATATTTTAGTTTCAGGGGTAGGGGCGCAATACAAGATCGCCGGGAGCGTAGATATTTATGGGAATTATTCTCAGGCGTATCGGCCGATCCTCTATTCAAACCTTATTATTGGCTCAAGCACGGCAGTGATCGACCCGAATTTGAAAGATGCAAGCGGGCACAATATAGATATTGGAATAAGGGGCAAGATTAAGAATATTTTGAATTTTGATGTGAGCGGATTTGAATTATCTTATAAGAACAGGATAGGCAATATAACACTGACCGACGGCACAGGAAATCCCTATACCTATACAACCAATGCGGGCGATGCGCGAACCAGAGGAGTGGAGGCCTATCTGGAAATTCATCTGCTCAATCTCAATAATGAGCATACCAACTCCGACCTTTCTATATTTTCATCCTACGCTTACAACGATGCAAAGTATTTAAATGGAAAGTCCGGAAAAGCTGACCTGACCGGAAAGACGCTGGAAGACGCGCCGCAATACATTAGCCGTTCCGGCATCAACGGCACGGTAAAAAATATATCTGCTACATTTTATTATTCCGCTGTAGGGGGATCGTGGTCGGATGCAAACAATACAGCCGCGACTGAAAAAAACCCAAGTGTTGGTTACGTATCTCCTTATCAGGTGATGGACTTTGCCATGAGCTATAAATTTCAAGATAACTATAATATCAGAATAGGCATAAATAACCTGACGGATAAAAAGTACTTCACCCGAAGAACCGAAACGCTTGTTTATCTCGGCAAGGGGGTATTACCGGGGGATGGAAGATCTATCTATGTTACGTTAGGTGCAAGGTTCTGAGAAAAAAGCCCGGGAATCCCTGGTAAGCGTCAGTTTCCTTATTTGCCCATCACTTCTTTGCGATGCGTCAAACCCCAGAAATGTAGTTCATCCAAAACCTTTTCCAGCGATAAACCATGTGGTGTTATAGCATACTCGACGGTTGGCGGGAAAGTATCGTAAACCGTTCTCAGGACGAGCTTATTGGCCTCCAGGCTTTTTAACTCTTTGGACAGGGTTTTATCGGTAATTCCCTGCACCTCTTTTGCGATCTGCTTGAACCTTTTGGGCTTTTCGGCCAAAGCAAATAAGATCAGCAGTTTCCACCTGCCTTCGACGGCATCCAGCGCATCTTTGATGGAAAGCATGGTTTTGGGGCAACCGGCATTTGATAACATGGCGTTCGTTTGATGTTACTTTCCTACTGGATAGTGCTTTCCAAACAGGAAGTACTATCAATTGGATAGCGAATATAATTAGTTTCGGCCTAGAAAAATTCAACGCATGACAGCACAACGCAAAATTTCAAAAACAATGAACATCCTCCTATGGGTCGCACAGGGCCTTTTGGCGATCGTCTTGCTATGGGTAGGATCCATGAAACTCTTTAAACCTGAAAGCCTGCCGTTCCCCTGGGTCAAAGAACATCCCGATCTTGTTTTTATCACAGGCATAGTCGATCTGCTAGGCGGGGTTGGTATTCTATTACCAGTTGCATTGCGTATCGGGCCCGGATTGACCATTTTCGCCGCTTACGGAATTGTGGCGTTAATGATAGTGGCTATGATCTTTCATATTTCAAGGGATGAGGCCCAGAACATCGGTATTAATATCTTCTTCTTATTGCTCGCCGTCTTCGTTGCCTGGGGCAGGCGCAAAGAAAAGCATGAGCTTTCCGGTCAATAAAATTGAGCCATAGAGATAAGTCCTCGCGCCTTAAATAGGTGACCTTTGTATCACTATGGAAGCAATTAAAAAAATACATTTGGGGCAGAATGGCCCCTTGGTGTCCAAACTGGGTTTGGGTTGTATGCGCATGTCGTCCGTCTGGGGCAGCAAGGCGCCCGATGAGCAGGAAGCCATCGCGACGATCCGGGAAGCTTTAGACAGCGGTATCAACTTTTTGAATACCGGCGATTTTTACGGCGCCGGCCACAATGAACTGCTGGTAGGCAAAGCGTTGAAAGGCCGCCGTGATGACGCTTTTATTAGCGTCAAATTCGGGGCGATATTTCACCAAACTGAGTTTTCCAGGTTCCTTTAAGCTCGTTTCCTTCAACTTTGAAGGTGTAATTAACTTCGAAAGTACCATTTGGTGTTTCCCGAGTACCTTTCCATTTGCCATCAATAGTATTTTGAGCAAACGTGGTCAAACACCCAAAAAGGAATAGGAGGCTAAAAAAATATTTCATGTGAATATGGTTTAATTGAAACCTAATTTAAGAAATGCTGGAAACCGCCGACCAGATAAACGATCAAGATGAGACGAAACGTGCTGAAAAAGGCAAACGAACAGGCAAGGATAGAGGTAAGTTTTATTTGTAACTTTATATCTATGATCAGCAAGGCGCTAACAACCGCAATCCAGAACATGGTGGATCTTTCTGATGCGGACAACGCGGTGTTTAACGCGGTGATGAGCTCAAGGAGCCTCAAAAAAGGAGAAATCATCCTAAAGGAGGGCACGGTATGCCGAGCCGTCTATTTTGTGGAAGAGGGTTATCTGCGCACGTATTATAATAAAGAAGACGGCAATATCATTAACCTCAACTTCACTTTTGAGGGAGAGTTCACCGGCAATTTAAAAAGCGCCATCAGCCGGGAGCCGTCTGAACTGTCTATTGAGGCCGGGGAAGATACCCTCCTTTGGATATTCGACCTCGACAAACTCTCCCCCAAAATAAAATCCCAGCCCTCGGTCAGCCGGTTCATTCGACGCACGACCATGCAAATGCTGCTGGCTTCCGAAGCCCGCGGCAACCTTCTGAAGATCTATACGCCCGCCGAACGTTACTACCACATCGAACGGAATATACCGCATGTCCTGCAGAGGGTTTCGCTTTCCCATCTGGCCTCCTTTCTAGGCGTAAGCCGTGAAACATTGAGCCGCATACGCGCAAAAAAAGTGTGACCATTCGTTAATTGTGACTTTTGACGCAGGCCCATCCGACCGTTCACGGTTATCTTTGCGCATCAATTTTCAATTTATGGAATGGTATCAGTACGTCGCTTGTTTTTTTGCAGGCTTATTTTTAGCCAACGTTGTGCCGCATTTTGTCGCTGGCGTTTCAGGTAATAAATTCCCAACTCCGTTTGCCAACCCTTCTGGCCGAGGTTTGTCTCCGGCGACCACGAATGTGATTTGGTCGTTGGCCAATCTTGTTATTGGCTTCGTTTTGTTTCGGGCCGGGCATTTAATAGCGGGTGAGGCGCTTTCCCTGCTGGTGTTTTTTGCAGGCATTGCAGTTATCAGCATTTTTTCAAGCATACATTTCAGCCATAAACACAAGGAATAATATATGGCAGCTGACTAATTTTTTAAATTACGTATATCATGATGACACAATAAATTTAGATATTCAGTAATCAGGCGAAAAAAAGCGAAAGCCTCCGCATCTGCAGAGGCTTCTTTAGCTTTAGACCATTGTCGGGAAGACAGGATTCGAACCTGCGACCCCTACGTCCCGAACGTAGTGCGCTACCGGGCTGCGCTACTTCCCGATCCGTCGCTATGACGAAAAGATCGTCAAAACGGGGTGCGAAGATAGCGGGTTTATTGAAGTTTGCAAAATAGATTTATTGCCTTTGCTGGATGATTTGGAAGGCATTACCCAGGTTGTCGGTCAGGTCGGAGGGGAGCATCGACTCCTGCGACCAGCGTTCGGCCGCGCAGTCGCCGGCCAGGCCGTGGAGGTAGACGCCAAGGAGCGCCGTCTCGCCGGGGGAATAGCCCTGCGACAGCAGGGCCGTCAGGATGCCGGTCAGCACGTCGCCGCTGCCGCCCTTGGCCATACCGGCATTGCCGGTCGAGTTGAAATAGCCCTTTCCGCCGGGCATGGCGACGAAGGTATAGTGCCCTTTCAGGACGATGATGATCTGGTGCTGTTTGGCTTTTTCACGGGCCCTTTCCAGCCGCGCAAAATCGTCAGGAGAAGGGCCGAAAAGCCGCTCGAACTCTTTGGGATGGGGAGTAATAATAGAGTAGGGGGGAAGCGCCTCTATCAGGTTGGGGTGGGAGGACAGGATATTCAGCGCGTCAGCGTCCGCCACCACCGGTTTGTGATAGCGGGACAGCAGGTCTTTTAAAAAAGTGGCGGTGCGGGAGTCAGTGCCGATGCCCGGGCCAATGCCCATCACGGAATATTTATCCAGCTCCCCAGGCAGGGCAGTGTGCAGCCGTTCGTCCGGGTCCACCTGCAGCATGGCTTCAGGCAGGGCCGTCTGCAGGATCGTATAGCCGCAGCCCGGCACCTGGCAGGTCAGCAGTCCCGCGCCGGCGCGAAGACAGGCCCTGGCCGCCAGCAGAGCGGCGCCCATCTTCCCGAAGCTGCCGGCCACCAGCAAGGCATGACCGAAATTACCCTTATGCGCAAACTGCTTGCGCGGCCGGAAGATCGCGCCAATGATGGAAGCGTCCAATAGTTCGGATCCGCTCGAAACCTCATTCAAATAGCCAGGGTGCAGACCGATATCCAAAATATGCACCTCGCCGACGAAGGCCTCGTTCTCCGGCATCAGAAAGGCCGGCTTGTAGCACTGAAAGCTGAGGGTATGCGTGGCGCGGACGATAGGGTTCCCTTTTGACGTGCTGCTTACAAAGAGCCCGCTGGGGATGTCGATGGAAATGATCTCGTTGCCCGATTCGTTAAGATGTTGTACCAGCAGCTCGGTTACCCCTTCTAATTTTCTGTTCAGCCCCGAGCCAAACAGCGCGTCGATCACCACATGATCCGGCTGGATAGGATAGAAATGTTCCGGCCCCTGTATATAGACCACTTCTACCGGGGTAGCGTGCAGGCGAGCCAGGTTGATCTGGAAGTCTTCGGTGCCGAGATGGCCGAACTCGAGGATATGGACGGTAACGGAACAATCCAGCCCCGCCAGCATCCGCGCCAGCGCCAGGCCGTCGCCGCCGTTATTGCCCTTGCCGCAAAAGATGGAGAAATTTCGTTCGAGCCAGCCGTGGTCTTCCAGCCATTGGAGACAGCTGGCCGCCGCGCGTTCCATCAGGTCGATGGAGGCGATGGGTTCATGCGCCATCGTATATGCATCCCACGTCCTGATCTGTTCAGCCGATAAGATTTCCATACGGAAATTTAGGCATTTTTCTTCACCGGCGTCTTCTTCTTAGGAACGGCGTGTGCCGTGGCTGTTTTTTTGTGAGCGGTGTGGTGGACCGTCGACCGGTGATGGACAGCGGCTCTTCTGACCGGCCTGGGCTTCGCGGCGGGCAGCTCTTCGCCGGAGCCTACCGCGGCATTGGCCGTAGAGTCGTTCTCGCCTTCGTCCCAGCTTTCGTTGCCCTGGCGGTAGTCGCCGAAGAGGTCACAGAGCTTTTTGGCCGAGTATACGTTGCGATAGTCGTTGTTGCTGAGGGCGATGATCGTGGCGTCCTCGTCGAGCATCCGCACAAACACCGTTCTATTGCCATGCCACCAGCCATTGTGATAGATCAGCTTTTTTCCATTGGGGATCATCAGCATCCTCCATCCCAGTCCGTAGTTGCGCTGACCCGGCTTTTCAAAACTGTACCCCGCATACGCGCTGTCCAGCACTCCCTTGGAGAAGAGCTGGCCGGAACGCAGTGCCTGGTCCCATTTGTACATATCGCGAACGGTGCTGTAGACATTCTTGTCGCCATAAACGCCGTCGAGGTATTCCATCCTGAACGGCCGGCCGTTCTGATAATATGACAGCATCGACTTCCCCGAATCGCTGGAATTGTATACGTAGGTGTCCTGCATGTTCAGCGGCTGGAAGAAGGTCCGGGACAGGTAATCCGGATAGGGTAGGCCACTGACTTTTTCTATGATCAGCGCCAGTAAGGCGTAGTTCGTATTGGAATATTCGAAATGACGGTTAGCCTGGCCCGAGAACACATCCCGATCGTGCTGATGGTCGACGATATACTGGAGGACGTCGGCATTGGTCAGCATCACGTGCTTGTCGATGCCGGGCTTGTACATAAAGTGGACGTAATTGTGCAGGCCGCTCCGGTGGTCCAGCAGGGTCTGGATCGTAACCGTCGGGTAAGGGAAGGACGGAAGGTACTTGCTGACGGGGTCGTGGATGTCCAGTTTCCCTTCCTGCCAGAGCTTAAGCGTGCTCATGGCGGTAAAGGTCTTGGAGACAGAAGCCAGATGGAAGGCCGTATGCTCATTGATCGAATCCTGTTTTCGTACAGGATTACGGAAACCTTTATAGCGCTCGAAAAGCACCACGCCATTTTTCGCGACCAGGATGCTGCCGTTGAAATGCCCGGCGAGCATCGGATCGAAAAAACGGTTCGTCATCGCAGTATAATGTTCCTGCTCCGGTCCTGTCAGCGCAGGAGGCGCAGGCGCGGTCTTGACGGTATCGATCACCACCGTTCTTGGCGGCTGAGCCTGTCCACAGGAAACGACCAACAGAGTCACGGGCAACACAAAAGAACCAATCCCTTTCAACGCAAGAATTTTTTTTGGGTTAAAAAACGGCAAAAATAAAATAATCCGGTGTTACTTTGCACTTCCGAATTGGAAAACTAACGCAAAAAGCAGGGCAAAATTATGGTGGATAAGAAAACTACAAGCTACCCTAAAGAAAAGATTAACATACTCTTCTTAGA